>Ga0163153_10001903_pt1 | contig 31939 bp, 38 predicted proteins | sample OliLakLV19MP6IB1_FD_148629 | JGI IMG/M metagenome (GOLD analysis project Ga0163153, IMG submission 148629) | Freshwater microbial mat bacterial communities from Lake Vanda, McMurdo Dry Valleys, Antarctica - Oligotrophic Lake LV.19.MP6.IB-1 | ecosystem: Environmental > Aquatic > Freshwater >...
CGGGCGTCCGCCGGCCGCGCGCCCACTGCTCCAGTTGCTGGCGTTCGGGATCCGTCAGCTGCAGGGACGGGGCGATGCGCATGGGCAGGTCCTCCTCTGGAGGAAGAGTATACACGTACGGCATAATAAGTAAAGCTATTTATGTATCACTTCACTAGATGCAACCGCTGGAGGCAGCTCACCACAATCTCGTTCTCCCGTCGAAGCCGTGCCCCCCGATGGCGGCCACAGCTCAGTCCGTCTCGATTCAGCACGTGCCACATCTGACGAGCCCCGTATGCTTCGCGCGTCTGCTGATGGAGGGCGCGCATCCGCTCGACGAGTTGCTTGTTGGCTTGGGTCCAAGCGCTCAGCCTTCGTCCTTGCCAAGCATAGTAGCCACTCCGGCGGACCTGTAATACAGGCACATGGGAGCCGGTCGCGGAATTCCTGCTGATGGGTCCGCATGAAGGCGTACTTCACTGGCACTCCCTAGCGAAGTACGCCGCCGTATTTATTACAATGGCTCGCTCCTCCGTGACGCGGGCCAGTTCACGCTTGAGCCAAGCGAGCTCTGTCGTGCGTGCCTTCCGCTCGCCGGAGCCCGGAAACACCCCGACACCTCGGGCTGAAACTCCCGCTGCCACGTGTACAGTTGATTATGCCGGATGCCTAATTCGCAGGCCCGCGCCGAGGCCGACCGACTCACGCCCGCTAACAACTGTACGGTCTTGCGTTTCAATTCTGGCGTGAACTGCCTGCACGTACCCGTCGGACACCTCCAGGGAATCCTGTTCCCGTTTCAATGGGTCTGTCAAATCCAGGCCGCCTCACTCTCCAACATTACCTTCGTGACGAGACGACAGAGGTGAGGTCAGTTGAAAGGCCGTAGGTCTAAAACCCGGAAGCGTATTCGCCAGAATATGACTAAGCACGACGTAGATGGTCGCAGATCGTTCGCCGGAGTAGAACGGTCAATGTCGGACAGGCTCCTTTGCATCCTCTGCCAGTTGTGCTACAAACTTGTCGAACGATAGCTGAGCTCGCGCGAAGGTTGTTCATATGACCATGAGGCAGCGTTCACAATCCCTCACGCGGTTGATCCTGGGGGGACTCTTCTGTAGCCTGGCCCTGACCGGTTGCCTCTCCCCCATCACGCTGAATCGAGCGGTGACAACCTATGATGAGTCCCTCACCGATACCATCTCCAAACAACTGCTCATCAACATCGCCCGCGCCCATCAGCATAAACCGATCCACTTCACCGGCGTCTCGAATATTGCCGCCACGTTCGATTTCCGTGTGAGCGCCGGCGCGACTCCGGCGCTCACGGGAGAGGCCGGCAGAGCACTCATACCGATCTTCGGCGGCAGCGTGGCCGAAAACCCCACCATCAGTATTGTGCCGATCGAAGGGGAGGAGTTCACGAAGCGGCTCTTGACCCCCTTTCAGGAAACCAAGTTTCTTCTCCTCCTCCGGCAGCGGTACGACATCGATCTGCTGCTCCGGCTGATGGCACAGGAACTACGGATCACGGAGCTTGGCCAAGAGATGGTCTACCGAAATACGCCGGCAGATCGGTCGGGCTACGAGATGTTCCGTCGTGTGGTGACACAGCTCTCGGCCATTCAGGACCAAAACCAGCTCTATGCCGAACCACTCGTCTACAATCGCACCTGGACCATCCCCGCCAACTCGGTCACAGCCGAAGGCTTTCAGGCGTTACAGAAAGAGTATCTCGTCGCCTACAATCAGAAAGACAACACCTATACCCTTCGCAAACAGGTCTTAGGGCGAACGCTCATCACCAATTATGACCCCGACACGCTCTCGTCCGACGAACGAGCCCGGTTGATCGACGAAACAGAGGAAGGGCACCTCTACGATGTGACATTCGACATCCGTCCAGGGCACATTGGAGGGGAATACACCCTCAAGGGAGATTTCAGGCTGCGAAGCTTCAATACCATTCTCAATTTTCTGGGCCGGTCGCTTGGAGAAGATCCCGAATACCACGTCGACAAAGATCCGCGGACCCCGGCAGTCCAGGAAAATCCCGTCCACACCATGGATCTCGTGCTATCGGACGGCAAGCCATCGGAAGCCGACCTGTCGATCCAGTCCAACGGAAAATATTACGCCGTCAACACCACTGGACCGTTGGCGCGCTGGAATCGCGAAGCCTTCCAAATGCTGTATTTCTTGTTTCAGATGGCCGTCAGCGAGGTGCCTCGCGTCGGAATCCCCAGCATCACGATTGCGAAGTGACCGGGCCACAACACAGAAACCCACCCGCAAATCACCGTGGCAACCGCGCCCTTCAACCACGCCGCACACCATCCGATCCCACCATCATGCGGAAGACCCTCGGCATCGAAGAGCTGCGCACAGACGAGTTCCGCCATATGGAATTGCACACCCTGCCCCCCTTTCTAAGAATCCTGAGCAAGTTGATAGAAGGTCAGTTAAGAATCACAGGGTCCGGCGACCTGCATTGTCATCCACATGAATTTGCGATACCTTTGTCAGAATGGAACACACCTTCACCTGCCCCTCTTGTGGGGAAGAGATTTCGATGGTTCTGGATCTCTCAATAAGCCGTCACACCTACATCGAGGACTGTGAGGTCTGCTGCACCCCCATCGAGATCAGCTATACCGTTCAAGACGACGCCCTCGCTAGCTTCGATGCCAAAACCCTCGAATAGGTTTGTTGAGGACGCAGCGCTTCTCTGATGAGATCGTTGCTGCCCCAGCCGGCCATCCCAATCTTGCTATTAATGCGGCTGTAGATGCTGCTGATCACAGGAAGGAGCAGGCAGGGTGAGAGATAAGTCGTGATTGATCGGCTTACTTCTAAGGGCTTGGCAGTTCCGGAACGGTCGTATCCATGACCCTTATCACGTGGCCCTGATCATCCAGACGGACGGCGATGCGTTCTCCCACCGACAGTCCCTTAAATAAGTCCGGCCTCGTCACCGTGAACACGACCGTCTGGCCTAGATCTGTTTTAATCTTTCCACTCATCTTGGATATATCGAGTTCCTCAAGCGTCCCGATGACGACATGCGTACCCTGGCCCGTATGCTCAGGCGACGCTGCCATCGTCATCGATAAAAAAGGAGCACTGAGTAGCATGGCAAGCAGGACAATTATCTTCACGGACATAATATCTCCTTAGGCACGCGGCAGAACCTGGTTCGGCAGCTTCGGCTCAGTGGGCCCTGGTGACGGTGGAGAGGGTAACGGTTTTGGCGGTAAAGGATCTGTCGGGCCTGACACGGGCCGGATGGACTGACTCGTCTCAATCGCGTTGGCGATAGGACTCAGAAGAAAAAGTGCTGACAATACCATCAACTCGATCGTTCCGCGTTTCATGATGGCTCCTTACCTGGACGGCTAGGCCGTCGCATGTATCATTTCGCGACACAGTTCTGCGCACCGACGACATTCTGTAGCGCAGGGTCCGCACAAAGCATGATGGGGGGCGTGCTGTTCACAGACCTCGGCACATGTGTCACAGATATCGGCGCAGAGGCCGCACAGTCGATCATTCATCGTAGAGCCTCGACTCATCAAACGGCCTGCCAGCACGCAGATATCCGCACACTCGCGGCACAACCGAATGCATTGTGCCATGGGTTTCTGATCACCCTGATGATCCATGCCGATCATGTCGTCGCTGCAAGTCTCGCAGGTCTGGGCACAGGCGAAACAAGCGGCAATACATTCCTGATAATGCTTTGTCTGGGTCAGACGATCTTTAGACATACGCACCTCTATTCCCTCTGTTGAACTCCTGTGTGTGCTGGCTTTAGCGAAAAAAGTGAGCGTGTGCTAATCAAATTTCTCAGTAAACGATAAACGCTTCAATGCGAATGTCGCCGTCAGCAACTCAGGCCTTATTGCACGGCAATACCATCATAAGTGAAAACTTCTCTTCTGCCTGCTCAATATTGCTCACTGCGAAAAAGAACTTGTATCGGCGATCAACTTTATCGCACGCTACGCGCCGCATGGGTATGCCCACGACCTCAGCGATGAAGAAGAGAACACTCCTGGCCGGCGCAGTCGGCAACGTATTGGAGTGGTACGACTTCGCGCTCTACGGATACTTCGCACCTGTGTTCGCGACCTTGTTTTTCCCATCCGACTCTCCCGCGTTGTCGTTGATCTCCGCGTTTGGGGTCTTTGCCATTGGCTTTCTCGCACGGCCCCTCGGAGCCATGCTGTTCGGCTATTGGGGCGATACACTGGGACGACGCAATGCCTTAGCCTGGGCAATCCTCCTCATGGCTGTTCCGACGTGCCTGGTAGGGCTGCTACCGACGTACGAAACCATCGGAGTGATCGCCCCCATTGCCCTGACGCTCTGTCGGTTTCTCCAAGGATTGTCGGTCGGCGGAGAATTCACCGGGTCCGCCACATTCCTCGTCGAACATGCGCCCGCTTCGCGACGCGGCTATATTGGAAGTTGGGCAGGCTTTAGTGCCCAAATCGGCGCACTGTTAGGATCCGGCGTGGGAGCGGTGCTCGCAGCAAACCTCGCGGACGACACACTCCATCAGTGGGGCTGGCGGATTCCCTTCATGATGGGCGGCCTCATTGCCGTGGTGGGGTGGTATGTGCGAACCGGAGTTCTAGAATCACCCGCCTTCGAAACCATTCGCCAGGCAGGGGGGCTCGCGTCTTCCCCCGTCCGTGACGTCTTCATGACACAGCGGCTTGCCGTAGCAAAACTCGCTGGCCTCGTGTGGTTACACGGAGTGGCGTTCTACCTCTTGTATGTCTACCTCACGACCTATCTGACGACCGTAACCCAGGTTCCCCTCGCAACCGTACTCGCGCTTAATACGGGATGCATGCTGCTGCTGGCTCTGCTGATCCCTTTGATGGGCGCCTGGTCTGATCGGATCGGACAGGCCCCTCTGCTGATAACGGGAGCCGCGGGAATTGCACTCCTGGCGTATCCATGCTTTCTCTGGCTCACGAGCAATCACCTGCCCCGTATGATCGCAGCGCAAGTGCTCCTCACCCTACTGGTCGCCTGCTACATGGGGCCGTTCTTTGCCACTGTGACCGAGTTGTTTCCCACACCGCAACGCTACACCGGCCTCTCAGTCGGCTACAACATCGGGGCAGCCCTGTTCGGCGGCACCGCCCCACTGGTTGCCACGTTTCTCATCGAATGGAGTGGCAACGTCTTAGCACCCGCCTTCTACTTGAGCTTGTGCGCAACCGTGTCCCTCACCATCCTACTCACGCTTCGAAACAGAGGGCCTGCACAACCAGCCTTGGCCCCGGACAATTAAAACCGCCGCTGTGCGTGGGTGTTGCGGTACAATCATCCCGACCATGTCTACAACCCGCGGAGAGCACCGGACGTTCCTCACTGCCCAGCTTCTGCTGGCAACACTTGCCTGGGTCTTCTATCCAAACGTCACAGAAGCGGTCGACTACGGCAATGAGGTCACCGTCCTGATCGAGCCGCGCCAAGCCGTCGCCACCAGTCAGTTGAGCGGTCGTCGGACGATCCCTCTCGACGCGCACGAAACCGTGATCAGCTCAGATGCAAGCGGCATCAATGCTATTGTCGTGACCTCACGCCGACTGCTGGGTTTTTCTAGCCGCACCCTGTCTTGGAGTGAAACGGATCGTGATCTCAATGAAAAGGTGCTCGAGCGGCGGCTGTTGTCCACATTCAGCGTGGTGAGAACGAACAAGCATCTGTATGGATTTCGTGGAGCGAACGGAGTCTGGCTCGATGAACCTCTCGGGGTGCGAGAAACAGTCAAGGTCACCCACACAACCGATTATGGGGCGGTGTTTGTCACGAACGAACGGCTCCTAGGGTTTGCCTCCCTGCTCGGCGACTTCTCCTCAAAGGCACTCGGCATCCACGAGGACATCACGCGATTGGACAACGAGAAAGGCCTCATCATCGTCACCACCAGCACCCGCACACTCGTGTTTGGAAGCCGCCTGAGCGGATGGGATGAATTCGAGTGAGGCGCCTAGCAGAATGCTGAAAAAATCCGCCTGCATTGTTCTCGCGTCGCTCAGAGGCTCAACGTTGAGAAGGGGCTCTTTGGAGGTCGGAAGTAGTGGAGGGGCTTTTCCGTTCGCCAAGATCTCAAGATCTATTGTATAGGCGAACGGCCCACACGAAGTACGGTTTGTACCTCTTCGCTCGCTTCGGCCTTGCTGAACGGCCTTTTGAGCATCCTCCGGGATGTCAGAGGGAAGACTCAATTCCGCTCACACCCTTGCCCCTAGCTTGGCAATCAGTTTGTGCAATACCGCAACCAGAATGATCCTGCCACTGGCAAACGACATAACCAGCTGCCACAGAAACCCCATCAAACCATAAGAAATCAGCGCCCGAAGATTGACAGACTGTGGGTGAACCAGTAGCCTGAGCCAACACGAAGGACGGTGCAGACATGGACGATCACGCACTCATTGAACACATCAGAAAGTCAGTACCCGACCTCATTGCCCTGTACCGCTTTGGCTCTCAGGCGAAAGGCACCGCCCGCAGGGACAGCGACGTGGATCTCGCCGTGCTCGCACACGATCCTATCCCTAACCTACGCCGGTTTGAGCTGGCCCAGGAGTTGGCTCTTCAATTGCACCGCGATGTCGATCTCGTCGATCTGCGAAACGCGTCAACGGTGATGCGGATGCAAGTCCTGTCCACGGGAACGTGCCTGGATACTCAAGACGAATCAGCTCGCCGAGAGTTCGAAATGTATGCGTATTCGGACTATGCCAGGCTCAACGAGGAACGGCGTGAGATTCTGAAAAGAATCAGCGCAAGTGGGTTAGTACATGGCTGACGACGTTGTCCTCAACAAAGCCGCCACGATCGAGCGGTGCCTCCAGCGCGTTCTGACCGAATACGCAGGGGACGAGCAAAACCTCGTCGCAAATCAGACCAAACAAGACGCCATCATCCTGAATCTGCAACGAGCCTGCGAAACCGCCATCGACCTCGCCATGTATGTCGTGAGCCAACGGAAGCTTGGCGTGCCACAGGACAGTCGTGACGCGTTTGTCTTTCTGCAAACATCGGGCATCATACCAGCCGATCTGGCAACCCGAATGCAGCACATGGTCGGCTTCCGCAACATTGCCGTGCATGAGTATACCCGCTTGAATTTGGATGTGGTCCGCGCCATTATCATCAAACAGTTGGATGATTTCCGAACGTTCTCCTCGACAATCGTCAAAGCATTTTCCTGATTCGGCTATCGTGGGTTAAACTACAAGGTCATTGCTTGACCTTGCCTACTTTATCGAGCGAGAGATCCGTTGACCGCCTGATTGCGACCAGCCCAATCTCGCATACTTCATGAAGATCAATCTTGCCTTACAACAGTCCCTTCGTCGATTGCACCTTCCCTGCCAACCGCTCTTCCAACATCATGGCCTGATCAAGGGCCTTGGCTAGCGCCTTGAAGATGGCTAATCGGCTCCGAACAGATCAAGATCCAATGGGGCCACGGTGACAATTCGTTTGAAATCGCTCATCACACTCCACAGCGGGAGGCCATGAAGAAGTGCGGTAGCGGCAATCAAAAGGTCAGGCAACGGAACGCTTTGGCCTTTTCTGGCAAGCTGATGGCCCAACCGGGCTGCCCGCTCCCATGTCTGGTCTAAGAGTGGGGCTTGTTCGAGCGCTGCCAGTTGTTCATTGATGATCGCCCACCGTTCCGGAGTTTTGACGCCGATGAGCAATTCAACTCGAATCGGCCAACATATCCACACAGAGCCGGCTACGAGGAGTTCTTTCAGTCGCTCCTTCAAAGCGTCATGGCCCTTGCGATCTGCCCGAATCCAAACGCTGGTGTCGATGAGGCGAGGTCCGAGATCAAGAGCGGGCATGCGTGCGATGGCGGCGAGAGCGGAACTCGGCTTCAGTGGTTTCAAAGATTCCGGCGCCCAGCGCATACGCTAACGCCTTGCGCCGCTCTAACTTCACAAGTTCCTCAAGGGCCTTGGCAATGGTGGCTCGCTTGGTTCTCGATCTGGTCAATCGTCTTGCCTCGGCCAAAAGCCGGTGATCAACTGCCACGGAGAGTCGTTTAGTCGTGCCAGCCATAGGCACCACAATATCCCGTTTGTGATGCCCAGTCAACAAATCGGAACCCTGAATCAAGATCATACACCTCTGCTCAAGTCATTAACTGGGCGGTTTCAAGTTCCAAGTGCAACGGGTGAATGATGGCGCAATTGCGCATAGACTTCCAGGGGCGTGGCAAAGTCCAGACATTTCCTCGGGCGCGTGTTCAACCGATGGGCAATGGCGTTCAGCTCGCGCTGCGTGTAGCCCGACAAGTCCGTGCCTTTGGGCAAGTACTGGCGCAGCAACCCATTCGTGTTCTCGTTGGTGCCGCGTTGCCACGGGCTGTAGGGATCGGCAAAGAACACCCGAATCGCCAGCCGCTCGGCCAGGCGTTCGTGCTCGGCCATCTCTTTCCCGCGATCGTAGGTCAAGGTTTTGCGCAGCAGCGCGGGCACATGCCGGAGTGTCTTCGTAAAGCCTTCTCGGGCACTCCTCGCATCCGTCCCGTCCATCCGGGCCAGGATGACCAGGCGTGTGGTCCGCTCCACCAGGGTCCCGACGGCCGACCCATTGCGGGCTCCCTTGATGAGATCGCCTTCCCAGTGGCCCGGCACCGTGCGGGCAACCACCTCAGCGGGGCGCTCGGCAATCGGCGTCATATTGGGGATCTGGCCCCGTCGATCCGTTCCCCGCGCCCGAGGCCGCCGCGCTTTGCGTGCCTGACGCAGCGCCGCCAGCAGTTCGCTCCGCAGGATGCCGCGGGGCAGCACATACAAGCCCGCATAGATGGTCTCGGCCGACAGCTGTTTGCCCATCTCGTCAGGATACGCGCGTTGGAGCCGTCCGACAATCTGCTCGGGCGAGCAGCCCTCGGCCAGATGCGTTCGGACGTACTGCCACAACCAGGAATCCAGGAGTTTGCGCGATCGCCGCGGCTGACGGGCTCGGATGGCTGCCTGCGATTGAGCGGTGCAGGCCCGATAGGGACGGCCCCGCGTCGTGTTGCGGGCGTATTCGCGGCACAGGGTGCTGGGCGCTCGGCCCAAGACCCGCGCCAGCGCGCGTAGCGACTCGCCTTGGGTCAGGCCCAGACTCAAGGTCTCACGGTCTTCAGCACTCAAGTGTGTGTAGCATCTTTTTGTCATGGCAACACCTTAGCCCTTCAGGGCCTGCAGTGTTGCACTTGGAGTTAGAACTCAAGCTGCCAAAAAACACAACGGGCAGGTTCCTTTTCAGAAACCTGCCCCTTCAGACCAATCAGATATTGACGTTCTCTCCGAACTACAGCATCCCCTTCGTTGAGAGCACCTTCCCGGCCAATCGCTCTTCCAACATCGTGGCCTGATCGAGCGCTTTGGCGAGCGCTTTGAAGATGGCTTCCATGATGTGGTGCGGGTTGCGACCGTAGATGAGATTCACGTGCAGGTTGAGCCCACCGTGGGTGACGAAGGCCTGGAAGAAGTCTTCGAAGAGGCCTAGGTCGAAGGCTTTAATCTTCCGATCCGGCAAGGCAACATTGTAGACGAGATAAGGCCTGCCACTAAGATCCACTGTGACTTGCGCCAGCGTTTCATCGAGCGGCGCTGAGGCAAATCCAAATCGCTTGATTCCAGCCTTTTCGCCCAAGGCTTGATGCAAGGCCTTGCCCATGACGATGCCGACGTCCTCCACCGTATGGTGTTCGTCGATATCGATGTCTCCCTTGGCCTGGACGGTCAGGTCGAAAAAGCCGTGCTTAGACAGCAGCTCCAACATATGGTCGAAGAAGCGAACGCCGGTGTCGATCTTTCCCTGCCCGCTGCCGTCCAGCGTCCATTCGACATGGATATCCGTTTCTTTGGTCGCGCGGTGAATCGATGCCTGCCTGGGTGCCGATCCGTTCTTTTTCATGAGAACCTACTCAGGGCCGACTTGGCATGCGCGTCAAACCCTTCGATATGGGCCAAGCGAACGAGATGATCCTTCACCTTGCTCAACTCCTCGCGTGTGTAGTGCACGATGTTGCTCACCTTGATGTAATCGTGGACGGAGAGCGCGGAAAAGAAACGCGCCGATCCGCCGGTCGGCAAGACATGATTCGGGCCGGCAATGTAATCCGCAACCGATGGGGGGGTGTACCGACCCAAAAAGAGCGCCCCCGCGTGCCGGATTTTTTCTAAATAGTCGAACGGCTCATCGACCGAGAGCGTCAAATGTTCTGGGGCAATCTCGTTGGCCACATCGATAGCTTCGTCCATCGTGGCGACCACGAAAGCCACTGAATGGCGCGCAATAGACTTCGCCGCGATCTTTTCCCGTTTCAGCCCCTTCAATTGGCTATCGATGAGCTGCACCACGTTTTTTGCCAACTGAGCCGATGTGGTGACGAGATACACCTGCGCATCCTCGTCATGCTCCGCTTCACAGAGCAAATCGGCTGCGACATGCGCCGGCTTAGCGTCGCCATCTGCGACGACGAGCAGCTCGCTCGGGCCTGCCACCATGTCGATCCCAACCGTGCCGTAGAGAAGCCGCTTGGCTGTCGCCACATAAATATTGCCGGGACCCACGATTTTGTCGACGCGTTGGATTGTCTTGGTTCCATAAGCCATCGCACCGATCGCTTGCACACCTCCAACACGATAAATCTCCGTCACGCCGGCAATGTCCGCTGCAACCAGCAAATAGGGGTTGATCGGGCCTTTTTGTGGCGGCGTGCACATCACCACACGGGAGACGCCTGCGACCTTGGCCGGAATCGCGCACATCAAGACCGACGAAGGATAGACCGCCTTGCCCCCCGGCACGTACACCCCAACTGCATCGACAGGTGTGACGACCTGCCCCAACGTCGCCTCGTGGTCCTGATACATCCAGGTCTTGAGGCGCTGGCGTTCGTGGAACGACATGATCCGCTGGGCTGCAAACCTAAGCGCATCGCCCTCGTCTTTCCGAATGTGGAAGTAGGCCTCTTTGATTTCTTCGGGAGTGACGCGCAACTCCGCCTCCTTCATGGAGACGCGGTCGAACTGTTTCGTGTAACGGAGCATAGCCCTATCGCCGCCCCGCTCAACAGCTTGCAAGATTGACTTGACCGTCTTTTCGACGGCAGCCCCCTGCACACGGGCACGCGATGCCACTTTCTTGAGGGCAGGGAGAAAGGCTCGCTCGGTGGAGGCTACAATCTTCATGCGCGTATGCGTCTGACCGTTCGACGTGCCCCACGCGAAGCTTTGCGCGGAACAGCTGTTCGAGACCCTGTTGATGTGCTGCTGACAGCCCGGAGCTTTTTAATTAACTCTGTGACCACCGCATACTTCAGCTTCAGGCTCGCCCGATTGACAATCAGCCGAGCCGTCGACTGTGCAATGCACTCCACTTCGACAAGGTCATGGGCCTTCAGCGTGTTGCCCGTCTCGACCAGATCGACGATTCGATCAGCCAGACCGACCAACGGTGCTAATTCAATCGAGCCGTACAACTTGACGATTTCGACCGATACGCCGCGCTGATTGAAATATCGCTCGGTGATCTTCGGATACTTGGTCGCGACCCGAATTTTCGAGGACAGCCGATCCCGTGAGGCCTGTCCTTTGAGCGCAGCGACGACGATTCTACACGCTCCGAACCCTAAATCCAATGGCACATAGACATCGCTGTCCTGCTCCATCAAGACGTCTTTCCCGACAATCCCGACATCCGCTGCACCGTATTCGACATAGGTCGGCACATCGGTGGGTCGCACGACCAGAAACGTCATGCCAATCTCCGGGCATGGAAACACCAGTCGACGGCTTTCGGTAGAGAGGCTGCCCAAGGCATAGCCTGCCCGGCGAAAGATGTCCAGCGTGAGATCCAGCATTTTCCCCTTCGACAAAGCAATCGTCAGCATGATGTCAGTGAATCTCGGCCGGAGCCGTGCCTTCTTTATGACGGGTGATCGTCGCACCCAACCCGCGCAGTTTCTCTTCCATCCGTTCATAGCCACGATCCAGATGGTAGACACGGAGAATCTCTGTGGTGCCTTCCGCCGCCAAGCCAGCTAGGACTAATCCCGCGCTCGCACGAAGATCGGATGCCATCACCGGAGCTCCAGCCAGCTTGGTCGGTCCGGTCACCACCGCCCGGTTGCCCTCGACCTTGATGTCGGCCCCCATCCGTCGCAGCTCCTCAACATGCATAAATCGGCTTTCGAATACTGTTTCCGTAATCACACTCGTCCCTTCGGCGGATGTCATCAAGGCTACCATCTGGGCCTGCATGTCGGTGGGGAATCCGGGATAGGGCAATGTCCGAATATCGATGCCTTTGAGTGGCGATCCCGCATTGAGATGGATCTGCTCCTTCTCCACCTGTATCTCGACGCCGGCTTCACGCAGCTTCAGCAGCAAGGCATCCATGTGATTCGGGCGGCATCGATTGAGCGTCACCGTTCCCCGCGTAATGGCCCCGGCCACGAGATAGGTACCGGCTTCGATACGATCGGGAATGACGTCATGATCACTCCCGTGCAACTCACGGACCCCTTCGATCGTGATGACGTCCGACCCGGCACCGTCAATGCGCGCCCCTCGCTTCACGAGAAAATTCGCGAGGTCCACAATCTCCGGTTCCTTCGCGGCATTTTCAATGACCGTGGTTCCCTGAGCGAGCGATGCGGCCATCATCAAATTTTCCGTTCCCGTGACCGTCGGCGTATCGCAATAGATCTGAGCACCAATCAACCGCTTCGCTTTGGCCCGAATATACCCGTGTTCCATCGACACGTCCGCACCCATTTTCGCCAACCCGGCAAGATGGAGATTGACGGGCCGTGACCCAATGGCGCAACCACCTGGCATTGACACCGTGGCTTCTCCCCATCGCGCCAATAGCGGTCCCAACACGAGCACGGAGGCTCGCATCGTCTTGACCAGATCATAGGGGGCCTGGGTCGATGTGATCACGGCAGCATTAATAACCGCGCGATTCCCCTCATAGTGAACCTTCGCGCCCAAGATGCCCAATAGCTTGCCCATGGTGACGACATCCACCACGCGAGGCACATTCGTAATCACGCATTCCCCGCCGCCGAGTATGGTGGACGCTAAGATCGGCAACGCGGCATTCTTCGCCCCGCCGATCTGGACTTCTCCTCGAAGCGGCGTCCCACCGGTGATGACTGTACGATCCATCCTCTACCTCTACCCGCCTGCTCGCTCGACAATGACCACACGCTCAAGCCCTGCTGCGTCATAGACCAGCCGGTGGAATCTGTACCCTGATATCTGCTCAACGATCTGGCGTATCGCGCGCGCCTGGCCGGCGCCGATTTCGAGGATCAACGCGCCGCCGGGAGAAAGGTACCGACCTGCCTCTCGCAGCAGCCGTTCATGCAACTCCGTCCCCTGAGGCCCTGCGATCAGCGCGCCGCGCGGTTCAAACAGCCGCACTTCTGGCTGAAGTGTCGCCCAATCAGCCTCCGCAATATAGGGAGGATTCGAGACAATGATGTCAACCTGCCCCTCTAACCTCTGCCCTGCCAATGCTCCCAGCAAGTTGCCTTCCAGCCATATCATGCGCTCTCCTACCGAATGGCGGACAGCATTTTGCCTCGCAACATCGAGAGAGCGACTCGATAGATCGGTGGCAATCAGTCGAGCGCGAGGCCTCTGCCGTGCAATCGCTACAGCAATGCACCCGGACCCCGTACAGACATCGACGATAGTGGCCGGTTGCTCGGAAGAAATCCGTTGTGCGACATACTCCACCAACAGCTCGGTCTCCGGCCTAGGAATAAGCACCGCCGGATTGACATGAAACTCCAGCCCGCAAAATTCTTGCGTCCCTAAAATGTACTGCAAGGGCTCTCGACCGACCCGCCGTTGGATCAATCCCTTTACGTCCGCCAGTTCAGTAGAAGCCAGCAATCGGTCTCGATCGATCACCACATGATGCGCGGAAAGCCGGAGCACATGTTGCACAATCCACCATGCCTCCTGCTCCACGCTCTCAATGCCGGCCTGACCTAGTACACGTCGTGACTCGGCAATCGCCTCGCCGAGCGTGGCCTGGCCTGCTGACTGCGGGATAGGAACGACTGCGTCCATCTTATGCAGCTTTCACTTCTTGCTGACGCTGCGCCTTCAGTGCCTGAACGAATTCGTCGAGGTCGCCTTCGAGCACCTGCTCTAACTTATGCAAAGTCATACCCACACGATGGTCGGTCACCCGGTTCTGCGGGAAGTTATAGGTGCGGATCTTCTCGCTCCGCTCTCCCGTGCCCACCTGAGCCTTGCGGTTCTGCGCGGTTTCCGCGTCTTGCCTCTCCCGCTCCGCCTCGACAATTCTGGCCCGCAGAGTCCGCATAGCCTTTGTGCGGTTCTTCAGTTGCGACCGTTCGTCCTGACAACTCACCACCACACCGGTCGGAATATGGGTGATCCGCACGGCCGACTTTGTCGTGTTGACGCTCTGGCCTCCGGCACCGGATGAACAGAAGGTGTCGATTCGAAGATCCATAGGATCGATCTGGACATCGACCTCGTCCACTTCGGGCATCACCGCGACAGTCACGGTCGACGTGTGAATCCGACCACTGGCCTCAGTGACGGGAACACGCTGTACCCGGTGGACCCCGGCTTCGAACTTGAAATGACTGTACGCACCCTTGCCTTCGATGAGGGCAACAACCCCCTTGTAGCCTCCACCCGTAGTTTCTGTGGCTTCGACCATATCAACCTTGAAACCTTTGATCTCCGCGTACTTGCTGTACATGCGGAACAACTCGCCAGCGAAGAGTGCCGCCTCGTCACCGCCGGTCCCGGCACGAATTTCGAAAAGTAGACTTTTCTCGTCTCGCGGATCTTTGGGAATGAGAAACTCTTGGGCCTGCTGCTCGATCTCCGCCTGCTGGCGTTCGAGGTGGGCGCTTTCTTCCATCGCCATCTTATGCATTTCGGTCCCGGCCGTGGGGTCTGCAAGAATTTGAACAGCTTCGTCCAACTGCCTGACGTTGTCTCGATAGGTGGCGAGAAGCTTGGCCGCCGGTTCGATATCCGTCCGCTCCTTATTGACTTTGTGTAGCTGCGAGGGCTGACTCATCATGGACGGATCCATGAGCTGATTCGTCAACTCATCGTATCGAGTCGCCAGCACTTCCCACTTTTTCAGCAGCACGGCTTCCATAGCCAGATTTCCTTCGAATGCGCGTTCAACCTTCCGCACACAAACAAAGAGACCCTGCCCCTCAGCGAAGCAGGGTCCCTCATATGATCACTTCTCGAGCTACTTGTCTTTCTTCGCGTACTTCTTCTTGAACCGTTCAACGCGCCCTTCGGTGTCGATAATCTTCTGCGTCCCCGTGAAAAACGGATGACAGTTCGAACAGATATCGACATTGATGTCGCCGCCCGTCGATCTGGTCTTATATTTATTGCCACAGGCGCAGTGCACTGCGACTTCCCGATACACGGGATGGATACCCTTCTTCATAATTTACACTCCCCCGCCATCACAGTCATCAGCCTTCGCCTATTCGAAGGCCCGCCACTCTACCCTGTCTCAATGACCGGATACAAGCTGGATATTATCGATTCATAGACTGCAGAAATTCCTGATTGGTCTTGGTCCCATGGAGCTTGTCCATGAGAAACTCCATGGCTTCCATCGTCCCGAGCGGACTCAACACCTTGCGCAAAATCCACATTTTGTTGAGGCGATCCTTGTCCACCAACAATTCTTCTTTTCTCGTCCCGGACTGGCTGATATCGATGGCGGGGAAGAGCCGCTTATCGGCCAGACGGCGATCGAGATGCACTTCCATGTTGCCGGTCCCTTTGAACTCTTCAAAGATCACGTCATCCATCCGGCTGCCGGTGTCGACAAGTGCGGTCGCCATAATGGTAAGACTCCCGCCGTTTTCAATGTTGCGGGCCGCCCCAAAGAACCGCTTCGGACGCTGGAGTGCATTCGAGTCTAGTCCTCCCGACAACACCTTGCCGCTCGGCGGGGCAATCGTATTGTAGGCGCGCGCCAGACGGGTGACGCTGTCTAGCAGGACCACGACATCCTTCTTATGTTCGACCAACCGCTTTGCCTTTTCGAGCACCATTTCAGCCACTTGAGCATGGCGTTGGGCCGGCTCGTCGAATGTGGAGCTAATGACTTCGGCTTTCACTTGCCGCTGCCAATCGGTGACTTCTTCTGGCCGCTCGTCTATGAGCAACACAATCAAGGTCACCTCTTTGTGGTTTTTTAGAATGGCCCGGGCAATGGCCTGCAGCAACATCGTTTTTCCGGTTCGGGGAGCTGCGACGATCAACCCACGCTGGCCTTTACCGATCGGAGTTGTAAGATCCATCACGCGCGTACAATATTCTTCACGGTCGAACTCAAGAACGAGACGCTCTTCCGGATAGAGTGGCGTCAGGTTGTCGAAGAGAATCTTATCGCGCGACACTTCAGGGTCTTCATAGTTGACCTTCTCAACCTTGAGCAGCGCGAAATACCGTTCGCTCTCCTTGGGCGGCCGGATCTGGCCGGACACAATGTCGCCAGTTCGTAAATTAAAACGCCGGATTTGGGAAGGCGAGATATAGATGTCGTCGGGACCGGGAAGATAGTTCGAATCGGGAGCGCGCAGAAATCCGAACCCATCAGGGAGCGTTTCGAGCACACCTTCGCCGAAGACCACGCCGTTGTTCGCAGTCTGCGCCTGCAAAATCGCAAAAATTAATTCCTGCTTTCGCAGCGTAGGGGCGCCATCGATCTTCAGATCGCGCGCCACCTCATTAAGATCGGCGATGGACTTCTGCTTGAGCTCCGCGAGATGCATAACCTCCCCCTTCGTTTGTGCCATGAATATCCTCTCAAGCCCCAAGCTGCATCGTTATCTGCAGCGATCGCACAGGTTGAACCATGGGAAATTGTCTGCGAACTAAATGATAGCGCAATGGTAATGCGTTGATGATTGTGTCGTGTCTATCGACTATAAAGAGGGTGACCCGTGAGGGACTGACCTATTATCGTACGTCGCTACCAGGGCTCGACTCTGTCTCATGATTGCAGATGATTGTTGCAGGCTGGAACTCATGCCTCGTTGACTCGTTTCTATTCTCTACGCAATTACGGCTTGTATCGAGATGTGTCCCGGAAGTCTTGTGTGTGGAGATAGCCTTGAATCGAGCTGAGATTGTGCCAAATAATACCGTGCGTGCGGCTCCTTGTCAACAAGGATATCTTTTTTTTCATACCACCACCTTCACGCTGAACTCGTCCAACCCAATGAACCTCTTCCTATTCACCATAAAGACACTAACTTTCTCTGCGGCTTGCTGGTTGCAGCACAAAAGAGTGGTGTGATAAAGGAGGGAACCAGTGGGGACACACCATGGCGCATGACGACGAATACGGACAACACGAGCGAATGTTCACGCTATCCGAGGCTAATCGCCTCATCCCCCAGCTCAATTCTAAGCTGACTTCTATTCAACAAGCTAAAGCCGTCTTGTCCCGGACGAAAGAAGATATCAAGAAAGCCAGTGCTCAGGCCCAATACGGTGGGGGAAGTACCGTTGGGCACCTCTATATTTTGAGCCTACAACAAGTCAGCGCGAATCTTCAAGCGATTCAGGAACTCGGTATCCTGGTCAAAGACCTGGATCTCGGCCTCTGTGACTTCCCTCATTTTCGTGACGGTCGAGTCGTCTATCTATGCTGGAAACTTGGGGAACAAGAAGTTCGCTGGTGGCATGAAACAACCACTGGCTATAAAGATCGGTGTCCGCTGGAAGGCCTAGCCTGAGACAGAATCCTCATCCTCAATTTCCGAACATACTTTATGAAATTTGCCATTTTCGGATTCGATGGTCCCGACGGAGAAGCCAAGCGGAAAATTTATCGCCCGGCGCATCTCGCCAAAATGGAACCCCTTGATGCACAAGGCCGCGTCGTGCTGGCCGGTCCGCTCACGGATAAGACAGGGAGTCTTATCGTCATCGAAGCAGACTCATTGGAAGAGGCGCAACAGTTTGCCCGTGAAGACCCCTATACCGTCCACGGTGTCTTCGAACGGGTTGAGGTCCACCCCTTTACTCAAATCTTCCCTAAAGAACAATAGTCAAAACCTATCGCTCGTCCTTTAACTCCTACCCCCTTTGCCCAATCCAGTTGCATCGCTCCTAAAGCCATTGCGCGGTAGGGTATAGTTATCTCATGGGGCGATATTGGCAATTACTCTACCACTTCCTTTTCACCCTCCTTTTACTATGGGAAACCCCTGCGTTCAGCGCCTCCACGAAAACCGTCATTGCTGACGGCCACTATGTCATGGCGGATGGCGACACATTAGCCATCGCAGAGGAAAAAGTCCTCCAACGAGCCCAACGCAACGCGGTGGAAGAAGCGGGTCTCTATCTCGAATCGACATTCCACGATGTCGAAAAAGAACTGGGCGGGAAAAGTACGCAAACCAGTTCGCTGGAAATTAGAACGATTGCCGCTGCGGTCACCGAAACAGAAATCCTGGAATCCAAGCGCTCCTTCGAGCTGGGCCGGCCCATCTTCTTCGTGCGCATTCGTGCCACAGTTGATATGGGCAGTTTGGCGGAAGCCATCCGCCGATTTCAATCCAATCAGCAGCTTACACAACACTTTCATCGGCTTCAGCAGGAAAACCACCATTTACGGGCGCAGATCCAAGAGCTTCAACAGCAGCCGATCGGCGTCCGAATGTTGGCAATTGATCCGAATGGAAAACCCGCCTCATATCAACAGGCACGCACTACACTTGAGACTGCTCTCCATACATCGAACCTGCGGGACAAGATCCAGCTCAGCACCGATGCCGCCACCCTTGATGATCACTATGCCGATCCGTTGATTGTGCGTGGACAGACCTACCTCCAACTCGTCTCGCTGGCGTTTTCCCAACGGGGTCAGACCTCAGACTATGCGGACTATCTGGACAAGGCGAAAATGGACTTCGATCGTGCGATCGCACTTGATGCCAAGAACGTATGGGCATGGGTCGGGAAAGGAAATGTGTTCACATGGTTGAAACAATTGGATAAAGCTGCCGAGGCATACGAGCAAGCCCTCGCGCTTGATCCATTTGCCGATATCGCACGCCAGCCACTCATAGGCATATACACGACGCAAGCTCGCCGTCAGGCTGACGCTAAATCTTGGCGTCAGGCGCTAGCCACGCTGAAAAAACTCCTCAAACCTCAAACACCTGATAGTTGGATCCCCGATCAAATAGAGGCCTATATACTACGGAGCGAAATTTACCTTAAATTAAATCAACCGGAACAAGCGATTGAAGATTTATCCACTGTGATTAGGGTCGACCCTACTAATACTGGTGCGCTAGTGACCAGAGCGAAACTTTACAAGGCACGGTTGCAAGGTTGGCTCGCCAAAGAAGACCTTGAGCGAGCCTGCGTCATCGGATCCGTTCAGGCTTGTGAGCAATTGCCATAATACTGCGCCGCAGGTCGATTTCGCGGGACCGTCACACACACAATTGACCCCGCTCTATACAGCCCAACTCTTACCGATTGATTTGACAGACCAGAGGGGCCGCCCCTATAATACGAGCGCTTAAAATGTGCGCTAAATGCGCTGTATTTTGCTGCCTCTTGATAAAGCCAGAATCTGAGGACAAAAGGCCTAAGCCTCCGCCATTCAATGGCCCCAAATTTCTTGGCAGTGGGTCTTCTGTAAGGTTGCAGGGGACATAGAAAAAGCTTAGAGTAGTCAAGGCTGACATTGTCTGAGAACATGTGTTTTTGATTCATTAACCCCTTGCCGGAGAGTATGCTGTAATGACTCAGTATCGTGTCCTTCCAGGCCCAGAACATTTCCTTCCCCCATCAGCTGCCAGTATGGGTATCCGTTTACCAAACCCTGGGGAGGCGCATATCAACGGTGTGATCGTCCCCGAGGAAAAAGCCTACGAAGAAGCAGCGAAGCAATTTCTTATGGCCAAAGTGCCAACCCTCTTTCCCGGCCCCTTAGTCCTGTGGGCATGGAATGAGAAAGCGGCCAAGAAGGCCACGGCCATCCGCCACTTGTACAACACGCTCAAGGAATGCGTGCAGCCTGGGCAAACCCCCATGTTGATTCCGATGCCTGACTATCGCCCCAAATATCCGAAGATCAATCCTGAAGTCGAAATCAACCCCAATCACCCGAATCTGACTATCTGGCACAATAAAATCGACTGCTGCATGTTCATCGGAGTCCACTGCCATCAAGCCAATTTGTCGCTCAAAATCATTCGGGGCGGTACATCCTGTTACACCATTGCCATGTGCGCTCAAGCCGGACATGAAGATGCGATGCTGTCCTTCCGCGACGCGTCCGTTGAAAAGATTATGCGGCTGGCTGATGCTGTGAAAAGATTAAAAGGGACGGTTCAACCACGGCTGACATCAGCCAAGAGCGGAGCCTCAAACTAAGCGACAGGGTTTGGGGTTCTGAAGACAGTGAAAGGAGCGACATCATGGCAGACTCACACTCCGTCATCGGCACAAAAAATAAAAAAGGGCAGACCTTTACTGACACCTGGACGATGATGAACGACGCGCCACGTACACCGTCATTCTATACGGGCAGCGAGGTCATCAAGGAAGCGCTCCGGCGGGCCAGCTGCGACGTGATGATCGCCTATCCGATTACTCCGCAGAGCGAAGCGGCTGCTCTGATCGGCGAACTCTTTGCCGAGGGTTACATCGGCGATTACTTCCGCGGCGAGAGCGAATTCGCTGTCATGTCACAATGTGCAGGAGCGGCCTTCGGTGGAGCGCGCGTGTTTACAACGACCGCGGGACCAGGCACGATGCGCGCGATGGAGAACTTCCCAATGTGGTCAGGCGCACGGTTGCCGATTCAGATGATCGTCACCTGCCGAGGCATCAACTCTCCCCTATCAATTCAGCCAGACACCCTAGAGATTGCCTATCTTCTGAATACCGGCATGCTCGTCTGGCACGCAGAAACTGCACAAGACTTCTTCGATTGGATCCTCAAAGGCTATATGGTGTCGGAAGAGCCTGACGTGCACCTCCCTTTAGCGTTGTGTTGCGACGGATTTTTCGTGACTCATACCAAGGACGTCGTCAATCTCACCCCAGCCGACATGTGCCTTCCACCTTATGACCCCTACCGTTCCCCCGTGCCCTGTATGGACATGGAATGTCCGCCGGTTCGGATGATGCGCGATCCGTTTGTCATGAAAAGCAACTACATCAGCTATGCCACCCACGCCTCCTGGCAGCAAGAAGTCTGGGCAGCAGTGGAGCGGTCCCGCAAGCACACAATCAAGTGGATAAACGGGTTGATCGAGACGGAAAATACCGATGCCGATGTCCTCATCGTTGCCTCCGGTACAGCGGTCTCGCAGGGTCGTGAGGCCATCCGGCTCCTCGATGACGAAGGCATCCGGTGCGGCCTGGTAAAGATCAAGTCCTTGCGGCCATGGCCAGGCGAGGAAATCCGCGAAGCCACAAAAAACGCCAAGCACATCATCGTCCCGGAGTTCAATGTGACCGGGTGGTTGGCAAAGGAAATTAAGGCTACCATCCCGAACAGTGACCGTGTGAACGCAGGCCCGCGTGTCTGTGGAGGCATGACGATGCCACCGGAAATTATTGTCTCAGAAATCAAGAACCTGCTCGGCATGCGTACCATGTCGTTGGCCGGTCGAGGCGGTTGATCAATATCTATGCAGCAAGAGTAAACGATCTGAACCTGAATAAGACACATGCGCCGAGGAGGCTACTATGAGCAAGGAACGTATCAAGATTTCTGATGACCTATACGACATCATGCCATCCGACTATCAAGACCTGGTCAAAAGCGCAACCTACGGCAAAGAAGACCGGGGCTGGAAAGATATCGGCAACAGCAAGGAACTGATAGAGCAGCACTCCCTTTGTGCAGGCTGCCCCGAGTCCATGGCCTTCCGATATATCCTCGCCTCATTGCCGAACCCCGAAGACACAGTCATGGTTGGCTCCACCGGCTGTACCAGCCTGGTGTTCCCCATGGTGGCCGTGCATAACATTCACTCTCTCTTCGGCAACCAAAACGCGATCGCTTCCGGCTTGAAGCGCGCCTTAAGCGTTCGCTTTCCTGGACGGACGAAAGATGTGGTCGTGCTTGCCGGTGACGGTGCCACCGTCGATATCGGCCTCGATATGACACTACAAGCTTGGTTTCGCCAGGAAAAATTCACCACGATTTGCTTCGATAACGAGCTGTACGCCAATACCGGAGGCCAGGAAAGTGGTCTCATGCAAAAAGGATTTGTCGCCAAGATGGCGCCGGTCGGAAAACTCTTCGACAAGGTCCGTCTGCCTGAAATCGCACGCGAGTCAGGCTGCCATTATGTGGTTCAATGCACCGTCAGCAAGCCATCCCTTGTGGAAAAGGTAGTCCGGAACGCAGTCATGATCTCGCGAGAAATCGGCCCGACTTATCTCCAGCTCTATACGCCATGCATTCTCGAAATCGGAAAGAACAGCATGGAAGGGCTCCAGGAAATGCGGGATTCTGAAAAGCCGACCGAGCGGTTCGCCTACAAAGAGTACATCAGCGAACCGGCCAAGCAACTCCTGGCAGAGATAGCCGCCAAAGACAAGGAAAAGAAGGCCGCTGCAAAACAGCTCGCCTCTCAGGGGGCCTAATCCGATTCTGGAGGAGAGACGATTATGATCAAGAAAAGACTGAACATCCGGATGTCGGGATTAGGGGGGCAGGGCGCTGTCACTGCTGCGCATGTTCTGGCCATGGCTGCCAACCGCGACGGCAAGTTTTCGATCTCCAATCCCTTCTTCGGTGCCGAGAAGCGCATGGCGCCGGCGGAAAGCTATTGCCGAATCGGCATCGAACGAATCTACGACCGTGGCGAATTAGTATTTCCCGACGTCATTCAGGTCTTTCATCCCCAGGTCATCACTATGGGGAAGAGCTATACCATGCCCTTCTATTCCGGCGTGAAAGAAGGCGGCCTCGTGGTTATCAACTCCGACCAGGAGCTTCTATCGGCCGATGACATTGAACGGCTCAAGGATCTGAACGTAAAGGTATTTTACATTGCAGGAACCGAACTCGCGATCGAGGTGGCCGGCACTGAGTTATCGACGAATATGTCGATGATCGGATCGGTCGCAGGCATCACCAAGTGCGTCTCAATGGAAGCTCTGGATGGCGCCTTACAGGAACGGTTCGGAAAAAAGTTCGTCGCCTCCGGAGGAACCGCCTCCCTGGACGAAGCGATTAAGAAAAAATTCGCCAAGAAGGAAATGTTGCTGGCCAAGAACCTGGCAACAGTAAAGGCAGCCTACGACATCGCCAGCGCGTGGGCCGAAAAGAATCAGTATGAGCTGCGAGTCGGCAATCCTGCCGTAGCGGCGTAACGAGAGAGAAGGAACCAGCTCGCATGTATAACGTAGCGCAAGTCATTGACGAGAAATGCGTGGCCAAAAAGGGATGCCGGTTGTGTATCATGTATTGTCCTGAGGCCAATTGCCTCGACCTCAATCCGACCAAAATGGTGGCCGAAGTGATCATCGACCGCTGTAAAGGCTGTGAGCTCTGCGTGATCGTCTGCGACGCGGCCAAGCATTATGCCATCACCATGCAGGCCGTCAGTGCCACCGGACAGCTCATGTCCAATAAAGGTGAGTCCGCCGCGCTGGGGCAGGCCTACCAAGGGTAACCGTTTCGTATCGCGGGTTTCCCGCGCAAGACCCCATGGCGCCTGCGCTATGGGGTTTTTTGTTGGTTAGTCAGCTTAGAATAACAAAAATACCATGCAGGATGCTCAAAAAGTCCGTTCAGCAAGGCCGCAGCGAGTGAAGACTGGAGGCGTACCCTCTGGGGTACGTTGAGGATCTGAACGATGCGAGAACGAAGCTGGTGCGCATTTTCAGCATCCTGCCAGGAGGAGATAGATGGAAACTGAAGACAATGTCATAGGTGAACTCCTTCAAGAGATTTCTGGCCTGATCCATGAATACCCGAAAGCGCTCGAACGCCGCGCAGCTGAAATTCATGCCAGTGGGAAAGACCCGGATTTGGCGCACACACTCGTCAAGGCTGCTGATACCATGCGCGATAGCGGTAATCTCTATCTGACCTGGGCAAAGCATTACGCATCTGTCGCAGCAGGTAATACGGATGCAAGCTCGGATGAGGACGAAACAGAAGATTTCGATGTGTAGCGAATAGGCCAGGCAGACGAGCATTGCCCTGACAGAAAAAAATCTCCCTCCAACCGATATCTTTTGCTAGAATAGATCGCCCAAAGACAGACTGCCTTGTTCCCCGGTAGCTCAGTTGGTAGAGCAGCCGGCTGTTAACCGGCTGGTCGCAGGTTCGAGTCCTGCCCGGGGAGCCAATCCAGACGAAAAGGGGCACTTCACTCTGTGAAGTGCCCCTTTTGCTTTTTCTTACCTCACGAGCCATGAAGTTGCTTCCTCCAGTCCAACTATCTCCAGATCGGCTACCCTACGCGCTGCCCACGTTGACAACGCGCTCGAACGCACGAGACAATCCAGAGCAGCAAATCGCAGTTTGTCTCGACATGCCATACCAGTCAGCCTACTTCATTGTTAGATACGCACGATCAAACCGTTGAATGAAACTCCAGTACCTAGGCGACTATCGCGACGCATTCAAGTGGGACTTGTTGCACTGGCTGTGCTCCACCGCGGACAGCGAAACTACCTCCTTACTCTTCGTCCCACTCCTGACTCCTGACGATCCAAATCCGCGCGACGGTCAAATTCCACACCACCGCTTTATGGCACGCCCGGAAGTACAGCAGTTTGTTGCCAGCTTGAAGAATACTTCACGCGGTCTTGGATCGATCACGGACTTGGGCTCATTAGAACCAACCAAGCAGTTCTCGGTCTCAATTCATGCACCAGACCGTTACGTCGAACCTGGGCGCCGTCGGCCAGATTATTGGTGGGGAATCGATCACCCATCGAAGAGTGTTGTATTCCTGGATCCTGACAACGGCTTCGAGACCAAGACGTGCAAAGGCACAAAGTGGGTACGCCACAGCGAAGTGAAATCGTTGCTTGAAAAACTCCCTCAATCATCGGCGGTCGTGGTTTACCAACATCGCCCACATCTGAAGTGGGAAAATGTCCTTGGCGACATCTCGCGGAACCTTCACTACACAGGCCACGCGTCGGCAACCTACGACTCAAGTCTTGCTTTCATCATCATTGGCAACTCAGGGCCAGCAGTGCGGCGCTTATCCCAGGCGGCGAAGTGTTACGCGAACCAAGATCGGTCCGTTTTCCACGAACTACTTATCGATAATGGTGCCGAACCAGCAGATGCAGCTGACGGTAGCCTGTGTTGCATGTTGCCGCGCTCGAAGACCTTTGCTGTCTTCAGTCGAAAGACGCCCATTCCAGTAGTCGTAACCTTGCAATACCTACTGCAGCTCCATAGAATTTTTCGGTATGATGGCTCCTATGTCATCAAACGGGCAAGAGTTTACACCGGCTGGCTTGTTCCGCAATCCACATTTCATGACTATTGTCCCAGGCTTTTGGCCTCGTGGAGGACTGCTTGCCGGAGTACCGACTGAGTCGCGCCTCTTTACCACCGAGCCGCACACCCAGTTACTCGGATTCTGTCACTGGCAGCCGACTCGCACAGCCTGCCAGACCGTGATCATTGTGCACGGTCTGGAAGGCTCCAGCGAGTCTCACTACATGCACGGCATCGCTGCGAAAGCCTATCGCGCAGGATTCAATGTCATCCGGATGAACCAGCGTACGTGTGGTGGAACCGAGCATCTAACCCCGACACTCTATAACACCGGCTTGAGTCAGGACTACCGAGCTATCGTCAAAGAATTGGCACAGGTGGATAGACTCACTCGCATCTGGCTTGTCGGCTATTCGATGGGAGGGAACCTCATCTTGAAGGCAGCGGGAGAAGTCGGCTCATCAGAAGCCTCGTTGGAAGGAGCGATCGCGGTCTCCCCGAACATCGACCCTCCAAAATGCGTCGAGGCTCTTGAGCAGCCTCGGAATTGGATTTACCACAGACACTTTCTTGTGGAGCTCAAAGCACGACTCCGACGAAAAGCGGCGCTCATCCCAGGCAAGTGGGATCTTAAGAATCTCGACAGCACTGTCACCATGAGCCAATTCGACCACCGCTATACAGCTCCGGACGGAGGGTACGCCAGCGGAGCCGATTACTACAGTCGTGCAGGTGCATGCCTTGTAATCGACGCTATTACGGTCCCTACGCTCATCGTTACGGCGCAAGACGACCCCTTTATTCCCTATTCCATGTTTACAGTCCCGCAAATTCAACGTAACTCTCGGATTCGCGTGATTGCGCCTCGCTACGGGGGCCATTGCGGATTCTTACAATGGGCACGCAACGGGGAAGATCATTTCTGGGCGGAGAATCGGATTATGGACTTCTTGCAAGGACGAATGTGAGGCACAGAGACCCGTGAGACGTGAAAGGTTAAATGTGAAATGTTTCGGAGAAAGGGCACTCGGTAGTCCTCCGTCTCACTTTTCACCTCTCACCTTTCACAATACATGAGAGCACAGCGAGAGCGTCGTGGGGAGGGATGAAAACCGATCCGATCAGGCAGTTTGAAGGTGAGCGCGTACTTCCTGCACGTAGGTCTTGAAGGGATCCGGCATCGGAAAGGGTGGCTGGCCGCGTAGTTGGAAGATCGACCAATTAATCACGTACGAGGGAGAAAACCGTTCTTCCGGCTTGGGATCATCAGATGCCTCAGGGGATCCACATGCTAACAAATGGCGAACAAGTTCGCCTCGGCCAAACGCTCTGGTATTGCGTGGTGGATGATCCATCGCCAAGGTAATCGCTTTGTCCGTAATGAGGCGTGGAACCCGCCCTTCTTCCATGAGGCCATAATAGAGCCCCTTGCCCTGATGGAGATTGTGATACTCCAGATCGAGGCTCTTCAGCGACGGGTCCGCCCACGTCATCTGCTCCGCCTCACGAAAGGTTTCGAGTAGCCATAACTTCGAGGCCCAATCGACCCGTCCCACCAGCGAGTGGTAGTCCCCTCGGAGATCGTGCAAGACCGCTTCCCATTGATCGAGCACCCAATCGGTTTCATCGTCCTGTCCACGATAGTGCTCTTTCGCCGCCGCGAGAAACGCTTCCTGAATATCGATCGCGGAGATGGTCTTCCCCGACTGCAACTGAACAATCCATTGTCGACTCTGATCTTGCGATAGATCCTGCATGGTTTCGACCGGCTCATTAAGCTCCAGATCAAGCGGTGCGTGGCCTTCTTCTATGAGTTGAAGAACCAGCCCCGTCGCCCCCAGCTTCAAAGCTGTAGCCACCTCAGCCATGTTTGAATCGCCCAATAGAAGATGAATACGGCGGTATTGATTCGGGTCAGCCAGCGGTTCATCTCTGGTATTCACGATGGCGCGATTCTGCTGCACCCATTCGAAGAAATCATTCACGATGTAATCGGCACGCTGAGAGATCTGAAACGGGAGAAGCGCCTCCTGCCCGTACCGATGGCTCACGCCTCGTGGTACAAGAAGCCGGTCCATCTGGACCCAGCCATCTTGAGGGCCAGCTGTACCGATACGCCCAGCTCCCGTAAAGATCTGTCTGGTAACCAGAAAAGTCACAAGTGGCCCGAGGCCACGCCGCGTAAAGGGAAAGCGCCGCGAGACGAGATAGTTCTCGTGCGATCCAAAGGTTGCATCGGTCTCATGATCCACATTGTTTTTAATCAACGACACCTGGTCGGCCAGACCCAGGTCCTGAACCGCATCCTGCAGCAACTGATCGCCTGCGCGGTCGGCAGCCACCACATCACTGAGCGATTCACACTCCGGCGAGGCCCATTCCAGGTGCCCCATGTCGAGGTACATGCGTCCGGCGTTGGTGAGAAATCCACCGTTGCCAGGGGGTTCATCATGACCCCGGTGGTGCAGATCGAGGACGCCTCGCCGCTGAACGTGAAAGAGATGGTCTCGGATCTTGTGGGCGAACCAGGTCGGGGAATGATCGGGATGCTCTTGATTGACCAAGAGTCCGTATTCGGTTTCAAGTCCGAAAATACGGTTCAACATCTTAGTTCGCCACGCCGGACTGAAGCGACGTCGGCAGGAGGCGTGATAGGTCCGCCTGTTTGAGTGACCGATATTTTGAGCTTCCAGGAGCCTGGCGCTCGAGAACTGCGCATTCGATCATCCGTTCACCGACAAGGCTCCGCACATGAGCGATCAACGCGTCACTGCTCGGGATGACAGCGGCCGATGAGCCGGCCCCACTCATCACCGGCTTGGCCTCAGCCTGTTGGCCTGCCTCATCTTGTTGATGTGCCAAGGAACCAATCGCCCAGGCGCGCAAAGCCAGATCCAACGCCTGTTCCAATGAAAGCGGAGCCGGCTTCTGTTCCTTGAGATACGACATCATCTTCGTCTGAACAGCAGGGGTAGCAGCCAGCACCGCTCGACCAATTGTTTCCTCAAACGTCCCATCGTAGTTGATCGTCAACAACGCATCCTTCTCCGGCTTCTGCCCCAACTCGGCCACCAAGATACGGACGATAAACGGCGCCTTATAGACTTCCTCGAAGGCCTGCTTAATCACCGGGGCAATCCCGTATTTTACCAGTCTCGACCCCGTGACGTCAGACGGGGAACGATTGAACCCTTCGACATGCGCCATTTCGAGTAGACTAAAGCGAAGTTTTTCCAAATCCGTAGGATGCCCCATTCCCCCCAATGCCAGCCGGTCGTAGATCTCGTAGAGCTTCGGGGTACCCTTGCTCACTGTCGTCAGGAGAATCCCTCCATCATAGGACAGAGCAACAACCGGACTCCCCTGCTTGAACTGTTCGTCGAGATATTGACGCCGATTGCCGACGGCTTCGACCCAGCGATACGGCTCTTCATACATAGCGCACCACCTGAGATTCATAGAGGGGTTTCATCGTCGCGTCCGGAACCGTCTGCACACCGGCCCCGGTAATCAACTTGATCACAGGATACAAACTTGCCTCTCGGTTAACACCACCAGTCGCCGAATCGAACTCCGCCGCGCTCGCAAGCAATCGTAAGGCCTGCACCATAGCCTGTTCTTCAGGCAGCGCACTCAGGGGCTGCTCCCCCCACGTATTCAGATAGTGCAAGATCCCTCGGATCGTCGGGGAACCGGATCCGGATACGGCATACTCAACAGCTTCAAACTCCGCCCCGAGGATATCGTAGAAATAGATCTTGGCCGAGCCCTGCTCCATATCGTAGCCGGCAAACACCGGGACTACCGCGCCCGTCCCGGCCAACGCTGCGGGGACATTGTCCTTCAAAAGCTTGGAGACGGCGCGTAATTTACCGTCGAAACTCAATTCCTGCAGCTGTGTTCTTCGAAAATATTTGAAGGAGTGCTCCAGGACACGCACCATTTCATAAGCGGTCGCCGGGACGCCGGCAATCGCCATGACACTGTGCCGATCGATCTCCAACACCTTGTCTGTCCGATCGTACATCACCATATTGCCCGCGGTTGCGCGACGATCACCGGCCACCAGCACGCCATCGCGATACTTAAAAGCTAAAATGGTGGTGGCATTCGTGAGCGCATGGCCAGCCCCTACCGCCGTTGAGGCGCCAAGCGTATAGCCCTGTTCCTTTAGCAACTGAAAAAAATCCCCTTGCATCCCCATTCTTACCTCGTTAGACGTGAGACGTAAAACGTGAAAGGTTTTCGAATACGAGCGCATGAATATTTGTCATCCCTACCTCTCACGTCTCACCGTTTACCTTTCACGCTTATTCTCCTGTTCGTTGCCGATACCGCTCGGCCTGTTTCGGATCGACCTTGCGCATGCGTTTGAGCAGATTGTCCTTGTCCGGCGACCCAGTCTCCGGTCGTTTCGGACCGCCACCCTCATCGGATGGACTCGGCGCCTTCGGCATAGGAGTACCTGGGCCTTCCCTTCGCTCCGGCATTGAAATGTGGTTCATGATCGAGACTCCTTTTCTCTGTTCCATGCGTTCAGTGCATCCGCTGGGGATGCCGCGCTTTCGAATACCTGCGCGCAGACTTTCACCGCCTCTGGCTCGAAGAGGTCGCCCATCTCTAATGTCCGCGGAAGCAGCCCCCCGCTGAACTGAATGCGTTCCCATTGCATCGACGTGATCTGATCTGGAAACTGTCTGATACAGAGGCCGCGAATCCCTGCTCTCGTATCGGCCGGGCCAACCACCAATGCCGATTCTACATCCTGCTCCGACGTCATCCGCCAGGCCTTCCCTTCGGCCTCGATCCCCAGAAAGAGTCCGCGTTCAGGATTCACATTATGGTACTCCAAATCCAAACTCGCCAACCAGGGATCGTCCCACCCGATCCGCTCTTCCTGCATAAAGGCTTCCAACAGCCAGAGCTTGGTAACCCAGTCAAGCCGCCCGACGAGTTGCCCTCGATCACCGATGAGCAACCGCAGCGTGGCCGCCCATTCGTGAAGAATCCAATCGGTCTCTACGTCAACACCGGCTAAATGTTTCTCGGCCGCGAGGTAGTACTGCTCTTGAATGTCGAGGCCCGTGATGGTGCTGCCGTTCTTTTGACGGACCGTCGCCTTCAGATTCTGATCGCGAGACAGCTGCTTCACCGCAGTGACGGGATGCTCTAATTCAAGAGTCGGTGCAGCCTTGCGCGCAATCAACTCCAATACCAACTGCGTCGTCCCAACCTTCAACGCCGTAGCGTACTCGCACATATTGGCATCGCCGACGATGAGATGGAGCCGACGGTATTTTTCCCGAACCGCATGAGGCTCGTCCCTCGTATTCAGAATGGGCCGGTTGTGCATCGTATCGACGCTTAAGTCCGTCTCCATAAAATCAGCTCGCTGAGACAGCTGATACTGGCCCGGCACGAAGCCGCTTTCTTGACCTTCAACCCCGACTTTTCCGGCTCCAGCAATCACCTGCCTACTGACCAGGAACGGCAACAACCCGGCAGTCAACGCAGGGAAGGGAATCGAACGAGAGACGAGGTAGTTATCGTGACAGCCGTAACTGTGTCCGTGAAAGTCTGTGTTGTTCTTGTAGAGTTGCACATGCGGCCCGCCAAGCGCGTGATTACGCCTCGCCGCCGCCCGCTGGGTAATGCGCTCCCCTGCACGGTCATGCGCCAGGATATCTCGCAACGTTCGGCATTCAGGCGTAGAGTATTCAGGATGCGTATGATCGTTGTAGAAGCGTGCCCCGTTTGGAAGCACGAGATCGCTCTTCATCTCCTGAAATGAAAATGGCCGATGGGCATCGACCTTGGAGAATTCGTCCTCTTCTTTATCCTGTTGTAAGCCAGAAACCCGGAACCCCCGCGCATCTTCGTGCGGGTCTTCACCACCATAGTCCCAGCGCCGCTCGAAGGAGGCCGTCAGATGGGCTCGCACCAGTTCCATCGACTCCACGACCGGATCAACCGCGTCCTGGTCTTCCCTCGTAATCCCATACTCTGTTTCGATGCCGAATAGCCGTATCATGCTCTTAGGCGTACTTTCTCCTACCCCTTACCCCTCACCCCTTACGTCTTCAAATGATTTGATTGATCAGTCTCTCTTCGGACTGCCGCCCTCTTCGGAACGAGGAGACTCCGACGACCTGTTCCGGGTGGTGGTCGAGGAGTTTGAGCCATTCTTCCGCCGCATCGTCGGGCGGCAACATCTCGCCCTCTCGGAACTCTGCGTGCACCGCGTTCACCAGATCGTCCAAGGTCATGCCGCCTTGGTCAGTCCCACCTGACGCAATCATGCGATCGATCGCCTGTTCCTTCGCCCGTTGGACGATTGAAGCCAGGATCGCACCGCTGATCAGATCGCTCCGATACAGCACCTTATTCTGCCCGTTTCTGAGCCTGACCGACAGCA
>Ga0163153_10001906_pt1 | contig 31920 bp, 37 predicted proteins | sample OliLakLV19MP6IB1_FD_148629 | JGI IMG/M metagenome (GOLD analysis project Ga0163153, IMG submission 148629) | Freshwater microbial mat bacterial communities from Lake Vanda, McMurdo Dry Valleys, Antarctica - Oligotrophic Lake LV.19.MP6.IB-1 | ecosystem: Environmental > Aquatic > Freshwater >...
CCACAGAGAAAACATCTTCGTTCAGATATTTATATGACGTCGGCTGGCCGATTAAGAAGAAAGTTCATACCATTGCCACACAGATGTATGGGGCTTCAGCCGTGTCGTTCGACGCACAAGCTGAACGAGATATCGAAATCGCGCAACAGCTTGGACTCGATCAGTTGCCCATCTGTATGGCCAAGACGCCGTTGTCGCTGTCGCACGATCCGGCGTTGAAAGGGCGCCCGTCAGAGTTTACGTTGCCGATTAAAGAGGTGAGAATCCTCGCAGGAGCTGGATTTTTGACGGCGGTCTGTTCAGGTATTCAACTCATGCCTGGGTTACCCAAGAAACCGACAGGGGAACGTATTGGAATCGATCCACGCACGGGCGAGGTTGTGGGACTGTCCTAAGGGCTAGCGCTGTTTAAGATAGCGGAAGAATTCTGAGTCTGGACTGACCACCAGCGTGGACTTGTCCTTGAAGGTCTTCTTGTAGGCTTCCATCGAGCGAGTAAATTCAAAAAAATGAGGATCCTGCCGGTAGGCATCCGCATAGACTTTAAAGGCTTTTGCATCCCCCGCTCCTCGAAGTTCCTCCGACTCCTTGTACGCCTGTGCCAGAATAATTTCGCGATCCTTTTCTGCTTCTGACCGGATCTTCTGCGCTTCTTCAGCGCCTTCTGCGCGATACTGTTTGGCCTGCCGCTCCCGCTCTGCTTGCATCCGGGCGAACACGGCTTTCTCGTTCTGTTCAGGGAGGTCGGCGCGCTTGATTCTCACATCCTGAATCTCGATTCCATACGCCGATGCTTTTTCATGCGATCGCTGGGTCACGATTTTCATGAGATCAGCGCGGTGATCCGCGACGATTTCCAGAAGGTCATGGCGCCCGAGTTCGACCCGGAGTTCAGAGTAAATAATGTCATTGAGCCGTTGCAGCGCTCCTCGCTGGGTTTGAAAGTTCTGATAGACTTTGAGTGGGTCGACAATCCGCCATTTGGCGTAGTTGTCAAGAAGGAGGGTCTTCTTGTCTTGGGTGATCACATCTTGCGCATCTGAGTCGTAGTCCAATAGACGCTTATCGAAGTAGGTGACCTCTTGAATGAACGGTATTTTAAAATAGAGCCCCGGCTCCGTGATATTGCGGACAGGCTTTCCGAGTTGGACCACGATCGCATTCTGAATGATGTCGACGACGAAAAGCGGTGAGGCTCCCAGGAAAAGCAACCCACCGGCGACCACGAGCAGTGCAATGATCAATCCCTGCTTGGTCATCATTTACGGTCCTCAGTGGTGGTGCTGGTCATGGGCTTGTGACGATCGAGCGGAAGGTACGGGAGCATACGATCGGCTGCCTTACCGTCAATGATGATTTTTTCGACGTTCGGCAGAATTTCTTCCATGGTTTCGATATAGATCCGCTTGCTGATGATGTCTTTGGCTTGATTGTATTCTTTCAACGTTGCCGAAAACCGGTTGGCTTCACCCTGGGCGCGATCAACCCGCGCCTGGGCATTGCCCTTGGCCTGGTTCACCACTTGAGCAGCTTCGCCTTGGGCTTTGGGGAGAATGTCGTTGCGATAACTTTGAGACTGGTTGATGAGTTTCTCTCGATCTTCTTTCGCGTTCGTCACATCCTTGAAGGCAGCCGCCACGGCCTCGGGGGGGCTGACGTCTTGGAGTTGGATGGCGGCGACCTGGACACCGCCCTGATACTGGTCGAGAAGCGATTGCAAGAGTATCTGAGTATCCTGCTGGATCTGGGCTTTGCCGGTCGTCAACGCCTCGTCGATTTTGCCCTTACCGACCACTTCCCGCATAGAGGCCTCGGCAGCTTTACCGATCGTCTCATCGATTTGTGCAACGTTAAAAAGATAGTTGGCAGACTCTTTAATCTTGTATTGCACGATGAATTCGATGGCCAGGATGTTCATGTCGCCGGTGAGCATCAGGGCTTCTTGCGCCAACATCTGCTGGCGGCCTTGCCGATCTGTGCGGAACCCGACCTCGATACGGTGGAGTTTTTGGACCTTTGGCTGCAGGACGGTTTCGACAAAGGGGATCTTCCCGTGAGGGCCAGGTCCCACGGTTCGGACAGGGGCGCCAAATCGCTTGACGACGCCCTCCTCATCCGGGGCGACGATAAAGGCACTATTCCAGGCAAGGAAGACGACTAGCCCTGCCAACGCGACGTTTCTGAAACCGCTCGAGGGCATCAGATTCTTGAATGAGGGTAACAGATTCTGGAACTGCGACTGGGCCTGCCTGAGTGCATCCTCAAGCGGGTCGCTTTTCTTACTCCAAGGATCTTTTGGGTCCCAGACCATATAAATAATCAACTGATATTACGATAGCGAGTGATCTCTAACCTGGTCACCTTAGCAGACTGCCTAGAAGCGACGCAATCATGATAATTTCCGCAGGGCCCATCAAACCTTCTTGATGGGTATGAAGGGATGCCTGTGTTGTCGGGGAAACAACGAGTCAAAACAGCTGAACTGTGCCACGCGCTTGCAGAAAAGACTCGGCGAGGCGTTCCCGTCTGATTACCGGGCAGGTTGTTCTCGAGCCTGTCGCTCCAGCTCGGCGACTCGTGCTTCCAGACGTTTGATCACGTCCAGTAGCATACCTTGTGTCTCTGGCGATAATGGGGGCTGAATCATCGGAGAGATTGAAACAGAAGCGCCGGGCGCTGGCGACGCATCAAGTGGTCGCGCGGCGACTGACCTCGCCGAGCAAACCCAAGTGAAAGAGCTTGGTCGGCTGTGTGCGTAGACACACGTCGATATCGGGCAGACTCTCCCGGTAGGTCAACTGTGCGAATGCCATGCATAGGTACTGGTCCAGACAACTGAACGTGTGCAGATGCTGTAATCGACGCGATATTTCGCAATCAGACGGCGAAAGGTAGGCCAGGTCGCGCACTCATGACTTAAGCGAACACAAGTTTGCCAGCGTGCATCAGTGCCTTCCTGGCAAGCTGGCAAATCACGCAGTTGGAATTCAAATCGTTAACGCCTTGAATGCGCATAAGACCCTTGGTAGCGATGGATTTCAGCCCGATCACCCTCAAATTTTCGGACGCTAGGCCCAACACACCACCAGCGTTTTGCCGCGTAGGCACTCTCGGGTCGACCTTTCGAAGCGTTGCGGGTGTGCTTGAGGCTAACGGTATTGGGGACACCCTCAACACCGTAGCCATCATCCGCAACGAATGGCCGCGGGCCAGGCTGAGGCGTTCACATTCTTCGACACTCATGCGCGTCTAGCGTGTCTTTGGCATGACAGCCCCGGAGCCGATCGGGCCTGAAGTGTTGACTTTGAGTGACTCTGTAAAATCTTAGGGAGTGGTCTGCTTGCGAGAGGATCTCGGTCCTGATGAAGGCTTCGAAGTTCCTGAATTTTTCTCGTTGCGGAGTCTCTCGAATTCAGCTGTTAATTTCTCGATCGTGCCTGATTGTTCCTTCAGTCGAGCACGCAGATCGAGATTAGCGTTCGTGAGTTCCCGGATTTGCAAACGAAGGTCATTCACGGACTCTGTCACGTTCCTTGCTGCGGAGTCGGCTTTCAATGTCGACTGTCCAGTTGCAGACAGCGTGGCTTGAGGTTGAGATGAACCCGCTGCCGCTTGGAGCACCCTCTGTCCTACCAGGACTTCTACCGGTTTGAGTGAGATGTGAACCTTTTCAAACGCATTCCAGTGCGGCTCCTTTTCCTCAGGCACCGTGGCGGCACTGGCTGGCCCAACTACCCCTAGTTTCATGCCTTTTGTATCACGCGGATCACGCTTCTCACCCCCTCCTGGGTCAGCCTGTAACAATGCATAGTGATCAGTGAGCACCACATGTAGGTAGTCGTCTCGGAAAAAGAGGCTCCCGGATGTTCGGTCAGTCTCATATGGTACAGTCGGATTTTGGACTACAAAGAAGACCCGTTCGAGTGGGGTTACTTCATGGAACGCTTCGGTGAGAGGCTGAGCCAGCTCGACAAGTTCCGCCCAGGCGAATACCGCCCTCGGCTGAGGGGCACTGAACGACCCAACGATAGTCCCGCTCCACCCCGATACTTCAAGCGAGCCGAGAAGCGAGCGAATTTCTTGCGGGGTGAGATCTACAGGGTGCTTGTTCCTCACCGGGGGCGCGGCACGTCCATCCGTCGACAAATCACTGATGATGCCGATCTGAATGCCCGACGCCTGATAGAGAAGACGCTGCTGACTGGTTGCTCCGCAGGCTGGCAACAACAGCAGACACGATAAGCCGAACAGGAGTCCAGCCTTGGTACATTCGCCAGCCTGCTTCGTGAGCCACGATACGGCACAAGACAGGGATTTATGGGTAGGCCATCGCATTCTTTTTTTTACCTCATGAACCCAGATGATGGTACAGCTCATGAGCCACGTTTCAATGTCGGAAGCATACGATCCTATTTGCACGCAAATTGGATCGCCCAGCGCCTTTCCCGAGACACCTGTCCATCCCGGGATACCTGTCCCATCCATGCCCTATCGACAACTCGGTCGATTCTAGGTACTTCCCCCTCGCGAGAAATGCGATAACCAGCCGGGCACTTTTCCTCAAGAATGCGTAGCGCCTCTTTTCGATCTGGCGAGGTCAGCACATCTTGTTCCTCAATGTATGAGTAGAGCACCGTTCCCCCCATTGCCGTTTCATTGACAATATGGGCGGGCGGTGCACAGCTTGCGAGAGAGAGCGACAATACAACAAGCACGACAAGCTGGCTCTTCCAAGCTGGCGCATGAGGTTCAGGCCAATACGGTGTCAATTCATCCTTTTCTGGATAATAGTCTTCTCTCATACAAGGGAACAGGGAGTATTGCGATCCCTTCGCATACCGGATAGGAGATAACTCATTATGATTAACTTTGATGTGGCGCGCCACCTCCCCGGATCCATTTCCTCTTCAGTCGGGGGATTCAGACATCGTCTACTGATAGCGGACCTGAAATTGAGCCAAAAAGACATTCTGTGCGAAGGCATCGGTATTGGGAACGGTAGTACCTGGACCACTCCCCTGGTGGTGGCGAAACTCGTAATTGATTGAGATCTTACTTTGGATCTTGGGTGGAAGATTCTCGAAGTAGTAGTTGAACCCCACGATGGCGCGTGTATACAGATCATTGCTCGTCGTGGTGCTGGGATCGAACTGCTCATACATCACAACCGGCTCAAAGTTCTGGAGAGGTCCATCGGAAATAAAATACTTTCCCAGGACATACCAGGTCCGCCGTTGAACACCCGGGGCTCCGTTCCCGCCGCACTGTACCACGTTTAAACAGGCTCCTTGAGCTGGGGTGCCCACAGTGGTTTGGTTGGCTCCATCATGCCCTTGCCACACCTCACCCTGAACCATCAGTCCAGGAACATAGCGAGAGGTATAGCGGAAGTCGAGCCCATACCGATCGAACTCGCCTTTTCCACGCCCGTTGATAGCGGTATTGGTATTGTTGCTCTCTCCCGCCAGCACTGTAAAGCTGAGAAATGAAATATCCGTCGCTAGAAAGCGAACCCTGCCGTAATAAACTTTGGGGCCATTGGCTCCCACAGAGTTGGCCTGGAAATTATTGTTGTTCATGATTCCGGCCACGTAGTCCAGCCGATGAAATAGGGTTCCTCTAACATCGGCAAAATAGTCGCGCTCTTGAATGAAGTCGATCGTCCCGACGGTGCTGTTCCCTGAGCCGTTTCGAGTCACGGTACCACTGCCGACCGAGTTGAGGTAGGGGGAGCTGATCACATCGCGGAGACCGCCGGATTGTTCTGTGAAGATGCCGAAGGGCATACGGAATACACCCATCCGAATAACATTGAGATGGGGTGCAATACTCGGTATCGGTCTGACATCGATATAGGCTTCACGAAACAGGGTTGATGTACCCGCAGTCCCTGATGCGGCGGTACTGCAGTTCGCACCCACCGCACAGCCTGGTGTGCTGTTGGTCAGGTTGTTACTCTGCATTTCCAATAGGGTGTGCCATTTGGGGATGTATTCGTTGACTTTTCCGTACATGACTATCTCGGACCGTCGAATCGAGAAGTTATCTTGGCTTTTGCCTTCGGCGACGTGGGCATCCTGATGTGCATATAGGAACTGTATGGCATTCATTCCTATGTTGAATTTGTCGCTCAGTGACGGAAGTCGTTCGATCTTGGCTTTCCACTCCTCAAGCACGCCCAAGCGTGTATCCAGATTGGCAACGGTATCCGGTCCGGATGCAGAGGGAAGAGGCGTCTGCACCCCTTGGAGAATCGGTGCTGGAGTCTGACTTTTATCAGCGGGATCATCTGCTGCGCGGGCAGCTATCCCTGTGACGAGCGTGCCCGCCATGGTGAGAATGCAAACTGCAAGAACGCGCTGCGTGCATGACATACAATTCTTCCCCTTTCTGATGCCTCAACATTGAGGCCTCGTGAGAGATGCCTTCGGTTTTCGGTTGTCACGTTGGTGACCCACTCTTCGACAGTGAACTGTTGGAGTGGCGATGTTCCCGAATCCTCCTACTGCTTGGCGACGCAGTGCATCTTTCCCTGAAGAGATGAATCGATTCCTCCTATCCCAGCTTTTACTTCGGAAACGTCGGTCTGGTCTGCTTGCCAGACATGGAGGCAGCTCGCGACCACGAAAGGCTCGGTCTTCGGAACGCCATGTACCACGACGGGTCGACGGCCCGTGGTCGTCCCCACAATGACGAAACGATTCCCGTTCTTCAGATCCTGAGGGTCAAGGTCTCCCGAATAGAGAAAGGCGAATTCATGATCACCTTTTCGCCCGTTCGCTTCCGCGGGGCCGTACACAGGGTGGTTCACGATAGGGAGTTGCTCTGCGACGATCACGATGCCTTTGCCGTTCCTCGTAGCCTCTACGATCCGACCGCCTAGCTCGACGGTCAGGCCTGCATCGGACTTGCCTGCTCCATTCGTGGGAGATGCGTCACGCCACGCCTGAAAATCAAAGGTCGGCGAGACCTTTTCCATCACTTTTGGTGGGAATGGTGTGGTCGCAGCGCACCCAGATAGCACCGTACACATTGTCAGTGTTGTGAGTGTTATGAGATGCGTAAGATTCATGAGGCGAACTCCTTTTGTGGATGCACCAGTCGTGTGACGCGTGAATGTACGGGTATTGAAATCACCGCGATATTTTGCTATCAGACAGCGAAAGGTAAACAGGGTGCGTACTCCATGGCTTGAATGAATACAAATGTCGCCAGCCCACATGAGTTCCTTATGTTAAAATACTTTCAGGCTGGCAAATCACGCAGTTGGAATTTAAATCATTAACACGTTGAATCCGCATGAAACCCTTGACCGCGCTGGATTTTAGCCCGATCACCCTCAAGTCTGTCTGACACTACTGAGCACACGTATGTCCGGACTTCATGGAACCATTAGTTGTCAAACCCCAAGCGCCTATAGGGGGTATCGATCCTGATCGAGCCGTCAGCAGACCGTCTGTTTCAGCCGGTGGCTACGACTATCCTCGCATCCCGCTCACATAGGCCGCGGTCAGCGGGTCACGGGGCTGCTCAAAGATCTGCTTCGCCGTTCCCGTTTCAATCAGTTGCCCCGATCCGTTTTGAACCCAGAACAAAGCGGTGTAATCCGCGATGCGACGAGCCTGCGCAAGATTGTGGGTGACGATCAGGACCGTGTAGCGACTTCGCAAGCCGACGATCAGGTCTTCAACAACACCGCTCGAGAGTGGATCGAGCGCGCTGCATGGCTCATCCATCAGGAGCGCTTCGGGCGAAAGAACCAGCGCTCTGGCCATGCACAATCGTTGTTGTTGGCCGCCCGACAGCGCCAAAGCCGGTGAATTCAGGCGGTCCTTCACCTCGTCCCACAGACCCACGTCGCGCAGTACCGTCTCGATATTGATGGCGATCTGTTTCCGATCTCTGAGCCCGTGCTCGCGCAAGGGAAATTCCAAGTTTTTCCAGATCGAGAGGGGGAAGGGGTTCGGTTTTTGAAAAATCATGCCGACGCGGCGTCTCAACCGAATCACATCGGTGTTCGGAGCCAACAGGTCGAGGCCGTCGAGACGGATCCGCCCAGACACCCGGCATCCAGGGATGAGATCGGTCAGGCGATTTAGGGACGTGAGGAAACTGGTCTTACCGCAACCTGACGGACCCACGAGCGCCGTGATGCATCCTTTGTTGATTGAGAGCGTCACCTCGTGGAATGCGGGCTTCTGACCATAGTGCAAGCTGAGCTGTTCGACTTCAATGAACGGCTTGGGCACGCAACAGACCGGTCGTTCTTCCAGGGAAAGGCAAGGCTGTGTACCCGGCGTGGGAGTAGACGGCTTCATACCCTGATGATCCTCCGATGCAGCCAGTGTTCGGCCAGCCACGAGGCCGTTCCATTGATCGCAAGCAGCAAGGTGACCAAGACCAGCGCCGAGGCATACGCATTCGTGTCCCCTCCGGGGACGTTCATCGAGAGGTCGAAGATGTGGATGGCCAGCGCCCGGCCGGAATCGAGCAATGACTCCGGCATGCGATCCACATAGCCGCTTGTGAAGATGAGCGCGGCTGTTTCCGCCATGGCCCGCCCTACCCCGAGCACCAGACCGACCAGGAGTCCCGGCACGGCTGCCGGCAACAAGAGATGGAACAGCGTCGTGGTTCGCGAGAGTCCCAGTGCGGCGGCGGAGAGCCGGTACCCGCTCGGCACAGCGCGGAACCCTTCCTCCGTTGAACGGATGAGGATCGGTAGCACCATGCAGGCGAGGGTCAACCCACCGGACAGAATCGAGAACCCCAACCCCAGCGTCTTGCAAAAGAAGGCGTTGCCGAAGAGCCCGAACACAATCGACGGCACACCCGACAGCACATCGAGGCTACGGCGGGTCAACCGTCCGAACAGACTGGCATCTGTTGTAAACTCAGCCAGCAACACAGCGGTGCCGACGCCGATGGGAATGGATACCCCAAGACAGACGCCTAAGATCAATGCGGTCGAGACGATAATAGGACCAATCCCACCTTCGCGTCCGGCGTTCCGAGGGGGAGCGGTCAGAAACGTCCATGAAATGTGACTCAGACCGTGCCAGAGGATGTCCCACAAGAGCCAGCAGAATGTGGCAGTGACGAGAGCTGCTGCGCCCCACACCAAGATCGAAGCAAGCCATTCTCGCCCATCAAGATTTCGTCCCAGCGTGTTACCCATAGATTCTTCCGTGACTGATCCAGTCCGCGGCGGCGACAAGCGCTGCGATCATCGCCATCAAGACCAGACCGCTGACAAACAACGCCGCGCGATGGTCTCCGAGTGCATAGGCCATCTCGAGCGCAATGTTGGCGGTGAGCGTACGTATCGGGTCAAACAGACTGTGAGGCGTTTGCACCACATTCCCGCAGACCATCAGAATGGCCATGGTCTCTCCGATAGCCCGACCGGTCTCAAGAATCACGCCGGTGAACAACCCCGATTTGGCTGCAGGGAACACGACCCCTCGAATGGTTCCCCAGCGCGACAGCCCCAACGCAGCCGCGCCACGCACATACTGTTGGGGTACGTTGGCGAGGCTGGCGTCAGCGACTAAGGCGATCGTGGGTAGAATCATGATCGCGAGGATGACAATTCCGGCCAGCAAGCTCGGCCCGGGTGGATGGATCGATCCGATCAGCGGAACGAGTACGACGAGACCCCAGAATCCATAAACGACCGAGGGAATGCCCGCGAGCAACTCGATCAGCTTCCGATAGGGCCGTGCCACAGCCGGGGGCGCATAGTAGCTGCAGAAGATCGCAGACAGGATACCCAGTGGTGTCGCGATCAGGACAGAGCCGACCATAGCGAACAGAGTTCCCCACAGCATCGGTGTGAGATTGTACAAACCTTCTGTCGGATGCCAGGAGGGATCGGTAAAGAACCGCGTGATGCCCACATGCCGCAGGATTGGAAGCGCCTCCATGATGAGGAATGTCACGATCAGCAGCACGATCGCTCCCGCGATCGCGGCGGCTCCTTGCAGCAGCCAAAGCAGAAGCCGGTCAGTCGGCCAACGGGACAAAGTATTGTTGTCTGATAAGGTCATACACCGCCTGTGATTGAGCGTATTCGATGAAAGCTTTGGCCAAGCCTGAGGGTGAAGTTCGAGTCACGAGATGCAGGGGCCGCGAGAGCGGAAAGGCTCCTGTCCGTACGTTCTCGGTCGAGGCCGCCACACCTCCAACCGGAAGCAGCTTAATCGGTACCCCGTGAGTAGCATCGTATTCAGCCGTCCCGATGGACACATACCCGATTGCGTTGCGATTGCCTGCCACGGTCTTGACGCCCTGCTCGTTGTCACCGATCACGACCTGGGCTTTGATATCAACATTTTTCAACTTGAAGTAGTGCAGAAATACTTCCAGGGTGGACCGTCCTTCAGCCTTGTTGATGACGGTGATTGGCGCGTCCGTCCCACCGACCGTCTTCCAATTGGTGATGGTGCCTGTGTAGATCGCGACGATCTGCTCATCGGTGAGGGCCTGCACAGGATTCTCTTGATGGAGAATGGGGCAGACGCCGTCGCGGGCGACGGGGAACGCGGGGAGATCCCGTTCGTCATCCTTCATTGCACGCGAGACCATGCCGATGTCGGCAAGACTCTGGCGGGCGTCGGCGATGCCGCGTGATGAGCCTCCGCTCTGTACGTCAATACGTACTGTCGGGTGGAGACTCTCGAAGCGCTTGCCGATCTCGGCGATAAGCGGGGCCAGGGTGCTCGCACCGGTAATCACAAGCTTCCCAGTCAGTGCATCCGCTGCGTTTCCCTGGGCTCCGGCCGATACCGGGACGCCCATGAAAACCGCCAGCGACAGAACAACAAAAGCCGCATATTTCTTCAGCGCGAGCAGGTCACAGCATTGATGCATTTAGATACCTATATATATTGGCCATGGAGAATGATTCAGGTGACTGCCCCGCCGCAGGACGAGCCTGAGCCTGCTGTGCAGCCGTAGCAATGGTTGCGTGTCGTGATCTGGCGGTGATGGAGTTGAGCTGGATCGAAGTCTCGGATGTGAGCCGGCGCACCATGGTCCACCGGCAGATCGAGCATCTGGTTGAAGTCGCAGTCGTAGAGAGTACCGTCCCAGCCCACCGAGATTGTGTAGCGGCACATCACACCGGCTGCGGCAGCAGGGTTGAAGGCGTTGGCTAATCGTTCCATATATTGCTCGTAGTTGCCGCTCTCCAGGAGAAATTCAAGAAACCGGCTGATCGGCATGTTGGTGATCGTATAGAGGTGGTTAAATTCTATGCCATGGCGGGTCCGGAGTTCTTTTCGAAACTGCGCTTCAGCTGCCTCTTGCTTGGGAGGGAGAAAGGCTCCGACCGGATTGCAGACCAGGTTCAAGACGAGGCCGCTATTGGGACGCCCATATCCGAGTGTATTCAAGCGTTGCAGGCCCTCGACGGATTTTTCAAAGACGCCTTCACCCCGCTGCGCATCGGTTTGGCTAGCGCGGTAATAGGGCAGCGATGCGACGATTTCCACACGATACCTGGCGAGGAACTCTGCCAGGTCCGCTTGAGAGGGGAGGAGCAACACAGACAAGTTACATCGATCTAGCACGTGGCGACCCAGTGCCCGGCTCTGTTCAACCAGCCAGCGAAAGTTGGGGTTGAGTTCCGGTGCTCCGCCCGTGATATCGACCGTCTGAATATTAGTCTGAGCGAGCGCGCGGATGCACTGCTCTGCCGTTTCGCGGGACATGCTCTCGGTACGATCCGGTCCCGCATCGACATGGCAATGTCGACAGGTCTGATTGCAGAGCTTGCCGACATTGATCTGAAAGACGGTGATGCCGGTGGCGCGAAGCGGGAGCAGGCCGATGTGATCGAGTTGTGCCTCGAAGGGAGGGCAGCTTGTTACCTCTCTGAGCATCTTCAATTGCTCCGTTGAGGAGGCGAGGGGGTTCTGTTGTCCAAGCAGGGTTAGGGCCATAGGATCATGTTGCTGGAATAGTGAGAGCAGTCTGGTATCTGGTCAATGGATTAGCCTGCACGGCGAATGGACAACAACGCCGTTTCTGGAAACCGCAATTCGCAGCAGCCGAAATCCAAGGCCTGCCCTTGCCTGTTTGCCAGGGCTCGCTGGATCGCAGGCGTGACTCTGTAACACACCTGTTTACCGTCCCGATGTCCCTCGACCAGCCCCGCGTCTCGAAGAACACGCAGATGATGGGAGGCATGGGGTTGCGAGCACTTCAAGCCCTGCACAAGATCCGTCACGCATTTTTCACCGGTGAGCAACGATTCCAAAATTCGTAGCCGCGTTTCGTCGCCCAAGGCCTTGAGCACCGTGGCGCATTGTCGCTGAGTCAGCATGTTGGTGCTCAAGAAAGTCTTCATCAGCAGCAGCCCTCATTGGGGGCACAGGTGACGGCATCACCACCGACGTGCTGGCCAGCGCGGTTAATGATCGCGAAATGAGGCGCGTAGACGTCAGTTTCTATTACGTGTAGAGTCTTCGAACAGATTTCTACCGGTTCGCCGCGTCGGTACACATGGTGGTCGTCATCGGCCGCTTCGACGAAGGGTCCGGCGAGCATGGCAAAATATCCTTGCCAGGTACAGGGAGCCTCTTCCGGATAGACCGCAGTCCATCGGTTATCGGCTTGATCCAGCCATAGAGGGCCGGAAGACAGGACGAAGTGAGATACCAACGGAGCTTGGCTCAATAAACACAGCGCGTCCGGCGTGATTGGTTGGGGAATACCTCGGAAATAGGTTGTGCCCAGTTCATCGACCACTCGGCTGAACGGTCCGCGAAGTGTGGCATAACGAATGTCCGATTGAGGCCTGTTCGTGGGAAGTTTATACCCCGTCAACGTGACAGAGAAGAAGTGAATGCCGTCGATCACCTGCCAGGGAGAGGCTTTGATCAGATGGATGCCTAGGAAACCGGCTCCTACTATCCCCGCAATATAGTCGGTGAGCGTTAGCGCCCCTGAAAGGCAGTCGCCCCACTTTTCTGAGTCATGCACCAAATACTGCGGAACGGGCTGATCGGCCACGATATCGGAAATCGTAAATCGTCCGCCCGGTTTGGCGACGCGAAACATTTCCCTGAAGACTTTCCGTTTATCCGGTGCCAGATTGATCACACAGTTGGAGATGATCAGATCAACGGCGACGTCGAGCACCGGGATCGCGTCAGCCATCCCTTTGCGAAACTCGACGTTGGAGGAGGTGTATCCAAGATTGGCTGCGACGATAGGGGCGTTCTTTCTCGCGATGGTCAGCATCGTGTCAGTCATGTCGATGCCGATGACATGTCCGGAAGGCCCGACGAGCCGGGACGCTTCGAAACAATCGATGCCGCCACCTGACCCGATATCCAGCACTGTTTCCCCTGAGGAGACGGTCTTGAGTCCAGCCGGTGTCCCGCAACCATACGAAATCTTGAGAACTTCTTCCGGGATGAAGGATTGGAGATTAGCCATGTCGTAACTGGTCGGGCAACACATCTGCTCGCCCGTCGACGCAGCCCGCGCATAGCGATCGCTGACTTTTTGAGTAATCTGATCTATTGGCATCGCGTCCTCATGGTCGGAAAAAATATGCAGTCACTTCCATGTATCAACTTGGATGGCGGTTCGTCAACTCTGGTTTCCCTTGGTCCCCGTCGTGCGTAGGGAAGGGGACCAGGACCATTTGTAGAACCAACGTGCATGGGACGAGGCCCAGTCTGAATCGTTGGGATCGGCGACCTTCAAGGTCGAAACACTGCTTAACCCAGCCTCAGGAAGCTTTCTTCAGCCGCGGATAGGGTGCCGCACAAGCCATGGGTGCATCAGCTGGGATTTGCTCGAAGTGCGTCGCAACGTTGCCGGTCAAGGGCACTGCTTGCTCATAGACCGTAAAGAAGTAGGGATCCGGAGCCGTCAGTCCATATTTGTTAATCAGCATCTGATGTTGCCGTTCCGACTGGATGTGATAGCGCACCTTCGTCGTCAGCGTGAGTCCAGCAACGTCTTTCGGTAATTGATACACGAACGTGTAATCCCGGCTTGCCAATGGCATGAGCCGATTGTCATAGAGTTCTACAATGGCCGGCTGCCACATGATCCATCGACCCATGGTATCAGTCTGGCTTTCTAATATTCGCTGGTTCTGATCCTCGACAGCAAACTCAACCGTAAAGTGTCGATCGGGATCTCCCGTTGGGAGTTTATGCCCTGCTCCTGCATTGATGAGGGTTAATGTCACTTGAACCTTGTCCCCTGGCTTTGGCTCAGCCGGTTCGGCAACAACTTTGATGCCGACCGCCCGCTTGACCATCTCGGGATCGTGGCCGCCGCGCCAGAGATGTTGGCGACCTCGTCGAATGGGGCCGCCTGTGGCGACCGGGCGCTCGATCTCAGGCATGTGGCAGTTCTGACAGATAAACCCACGCTCCTTCATCCAGTACCCGCCCTCGTATTCGGCATAGGTGCCGCAAGGCCCCCCGTTATAAAATTGGGCCGGCCCCCCCCACAACGCTATGGCACCGATAACAGAGCTGGGTTGTGCGGAAGCTGGGATCGAACTTCGTGGGATGGGGCGCGGCAGTATCGTCAAAGGGTCCAAGGATCACCCCATCCCGGACGTGGCAGGCTGCGCAGGTTACTCCTTCGTTCTGATAGTCGGGATCATACTGAGGATTCGGCTCCTGGATGGCTCTTTCTACCCGCTCGCGCGGGATCTCTTTGATCAATGTGGGTTGTTGGTTTTCTAACGGGGTGTGACAGTTTAGGCAGACCCATGTGTGTTTATCCTTCGTCCAATAGGCGAGGAAGAATGGATCGCGATAGGCCTGCGAATGGATGCTGGTTTTCCATTCCGCATAGATCTCCTTGTGACAAGACCCACAGGATTCTGCTCGTAAACTCGTGAGACCTTCCGGGATCTTTTGGTACGGAATCGCATGCGCATAGTCCGAACGCAATCCGAAGATGACGGTAGGCTTCACCTCGGTGTAATAGACATAGGTGAGACCCGCGAGGACCAGAAGGCCGATCAGGATTTTTGCAAATAATCGCATGGCAGAAGAATTAGTGACTCGTGAACATGTTTCAACGGTCCGCCTCGCCCTTTCCCGTCTCCGCGAACTTGCCGAGATTGTGTCGATGAGAGAGGGAGTTCATTTCGTCCTCTTTCTATGACTGAGGTGTTGGGGTTTCAGTGAATTTTCGATAGATAGCGGGGATCAGCATGAGCAGCCCCAGTAGGCTGAAAGCCAGAAGGAGTCTCGGCGAGACCAGTTCTGACAGGGCATTGATGGTGCCCAGCTGACACCCAGCGAAGGTATACACAACACTGCCCGGAATAATTCCTACGGCGGTCGCCACGACATATGTGCTCACCTTCACTCGCGTCAGACCTGAGAGGAGATTGACGAGGAAGAAGGGGAAAAATGGAATGAGCCGCAACGTCAGAAGATAGCTGAATGCATTCTTTGCAAAGCCTTCCTGAATCGGGCCGAGCCGATCACCAAATTTCCGCTCCACCCATTGATGAAACAGATAGCGAGCGGCGAGAAAGGCCAATGTCGCGCCGGTCGTGGCTCCAATATTGACGTACAGGGGACCCCACAGACTCCCGAAGAGGAATCCGCCCGCAAGGGTCATGATTGTCGCACCAGGCAGAGAGAAGGATGTTTGGAGGATATAGACCAAGATGAACAAGGCGACGGCCGGCACATAATGGTCCTGGGTAAAGACCAGCAGGTTGTCTCGATTGGCTTTGAGTGCGTCCAGCGACAGATAGGTCTTGAGATTAAAGAAAAAGAATGCGCCGATTGCCGCCGCAAACAGCAACGCGACAAGGATCTTTCCCGTGATCGAAGATGTCGCCGACGTGTCTGCCGTGATGGCGGTTCCTTCAGGGAGCATTGAAACCCTCCGTGATACTTCGTTCAGTGGAGCCACAATAGTGAGCGTTGGTGAGACGCCGCGATGTGGCCCTGAAGCGCCGATGCCATACGGTGTGTCATCAATGAGTCGTCGCTTTTAAACATGGAGAGATCGATTATACATTAACATATGTTAATATCTATATGTGTTATGACATATCATGAGTGGGTCTTGAAGAGCGAATCGATTACAAGAGTGTCATGAGAGTCATGAAGCAGGCAGGCCCTATCATACTTCGTACCGTGAGGCCACTTGTGTAGGAGGCGCACTAGAGGCCAGTATGGGCACGAAAGCTCCGGTGCTCGATTGAGTCAAGGCTGGCAACACGTCGTCCAGGTGGGGGTGAGTCTATTTCTCTCGTATCTCATTGCGCTCCTGACGTTCATGAACCGGTGGATCAATTTTTGGTTGCGCGGCTCATACTACCTCTCCTACCAAGCGATCTTTCTGACCCTGTTGCTGGTCTTGTTTCTAGTACGGCTGACTCGTCACCATACTGGACAGCAGCTCCCTGGTATCTCAATGATCATTTTTGGAGGAGTGGCTGGATATGTCGCAGGCTTGACCGCGTTTCTCTTGCATCCGATTTTCCAGGAGAAGGGCGTCCATCAAGTACTGACAACGCTCCAATTCCCGGCCCGCGAAGCGGTGATGGCGTTCTTGTGGTTTCCTGTGAGACTCCTGAGCTGGCTCTTCGGCGCCGTCGCAGGAATCTTGATCGTTGTCATCAGTCGGCGGCTCGCGAGGTCCTTCGCAACGCGCAAGGCCAGTGTAATCAATTAGGGAGGTTGACATGTATGTCTGGAGTAAGCGGCTCGTCATTGGCCTCCTGGCCGCCTTTGTGCTGGCGCTCGTCGTGTTCCTGACTCAAGGTCAGCAGGGTGAGGCGAGCGCACTGGAAATTCATGCGACAAGCTGGATTATCTTGAACTATGTCGGCCTGGTGCTGTGGGTCTTCGTATGGATGATCGACCAAACGCGGATGCGGGGGAAGAACGTATGGGTGTGGCTCTTACCCTTAATTCTTGCCCCCTTGCCTACGCTGATGGCACTCATCCTGTTTCTCCAGCGCCGGATGAAAGCCTAATAGGCACTGTCCTGCCCAGCTTAAATCTAGGCTGATGGTTTCTCGTTTGTGACCATATATTTGCGTGGTTCACAACCGAACCGACAGGCCTCTCAATGGAAGCAACATCCGTCGAGCTTTCCCCTGCACTCAACATCACGAAGATCCAAGATCTTCACCTCCACAATCTTCGCCATACGCTCTCGACGAGCATGGTTCAGGCGGGGATAGACCTGTATGCGATTCTAATGATCTGTTGAGTAGCGAGGCAGTTCTTGCAGCGTCCTCCCCCAATCAATGTATCGGGTCAACCCAAGAAGTCAGACCCTCCTTCGCCGCCTCAAAACTGATTGACAACGGTCTGACTTCGTACACATTGTGAAAGAGGGTTACTTCTTCAACACACACTTTTCATAAAGATTATTGAGCTTGCCCGTGGAATCGTATCGAATCTTCAGTTGGCGATAGCCTCCTTCGTTGTACAACTCTCCAAACTCTTCTCTGGAGTAGTATGAAGTCGAGTAGAGAGATTTTTGGCCATCGAGCTTCCGTACCTTGGCTTCGATGGCCTTATTGAAGCATCCCTCTTCGCGATCGGTCTTCACCACGTCCCAGAACCCAAAGTTGACGTACAGCTTGTGGGGCTTCATGGAATACAACGAATACGAGACCGACGGATCATAGCCTGTCACAGGACAAATCCAGACCGGCTTGATTCCGATTTCCCCATTGAGAAACTGTGCAAATTCTGCCGCATGCTCGATCGGAATTTCGACATCCTGAATGACGGCTTCTTGCCGCTCCTGAATCGCCCCAGCAACCCATTGTGCCGCCGGTGAATGACGAAACCACTTCAATAACTTCCAATACACTGCGGAACGAAGACGTTTTTTCCCCCAGATCCACCGCATCACGGAATACTGTAGGAAGAAATGTTTGGAGCACCAGAACCAATCGGTGTCCCACCGCCAAAGATAGTCATGCGCGGTCAGATAATCCGTCTTTTTTTGCTGGATCGATTGATAGTAGATCTGCAGATAGGTGTAGTCGCTGAGCCATTCGGCGCGGTCGATGAATTCGCCCGTGGTGATATACAGATCTTTGTCGGTGAACATCGTCCCGTCGACGAAGTCCACAGACCGCTCGTTGCACAATCGTGCAATCTCACTGAAGTACTTTTCCCAGTCTGAATAACGGTGGTGTGTCAGTTTGACAAATGGCTTGATGGGGAGGAGCTTCACTTTTAGCTTCAGCACATACCCGAGCGTGCCATAGGAGTTCGGAAAGCCGAAAAACAGGTCGCTGTATTCATTCGCTTTCGTCGCGACAACGACTCTTCCATCGGGAAGGAGGATTTCAAGTTCCTGCACCGTTTCGTGTACAAAGCCACACTTGAAGGAAGACGATTCAATACCGATGCCTGCGATGGCCCCCCCAATTGTGATCGATTTGAGCTGAGGCACGACGGTGGGCATCAGCTGGAACGGGAGTGTTTCCCGGACCAGGTCTTCATAGGTCGTCAGGCCTTCGACTTCCGCAAACTGCTCGCGTTCATCCACCCGGATCACATGGTTAAAATCGCGCAGATCAAGTCGATGCACTTGGGCCTGCACACGTTGCCGGAATAGATTGGATGTGGTTTTTTCAAGTGTGAGCGAGGCGGCCGCGTTCGTCGCGCGAATGGCGGTTACCGCACGCGCTCGTTTATCGGCGTATTCCTGCTCTGAGATCATGGCGGTTACCGCACCGATTCATACCCGCCCAATACACCCTGCTTGGACATCACAATTTGCCAGAGATGAATCTTCCGGGCGCGGAACGATCCTGCAAGGGATAAGAGATAGTAGCGCCACATTCGATGGAACCGTTCGTCGAACTTTGCCTTAAATTCCCCCCAGTGTTTGTCCACATTGTTCTGCCAGGCCACGAGCGTTTTGTCATAGTCGGGTCCGAAATTGTGCCAATCCTCCATCACCAGCAGTCCATCCATTGCGGCGCTGAGCTGGGCCACAGAAGGCAGCATGCCGCCCGGGAAAATATACTTGTCGAACCACGGATCGGAGGTGGTGACTGAGGCATTGTTGCCGATGGTGTGGAGCAAGAAGAGGCCGTGGGGTTTCAATCTGCGATGGGCCGTTTCCATCAACGTCCGGTAATTCTTATATCCCACGTGTTCCGTCAGGCCGATAGCCGCGACCTTGTCGAATTCGCCGGTCGCTTCCCGGTAATCCCCCTGAATCACTTCAACGGGAAGATCTGCACACCATCGGCGCGCAAAGGCAACTTGCTCTGAGGAAATATTATGGGCCACCACCGAACAGCCGTACTTGCTGGCTGCATATTGCGCGAAGCCTCCCCACCCGCACCCGAGTTCAAGGATACGGTCGCCCTTGCGAAGCTGCAACTTCCGACAGATCAACTCCAGCTTCTGTTCTTGTGCCTCTGCCAGCGTATGCGCCCCCTTCCAATAGGCGCAGGTATATTGCATGTGCGGATCCAGCATCTTTTCGTAAAAGTCGTTGTCCAAATTGTAGTGTTCGTTCGCCACTCTCTTGGAGAGTCGCTTATTCTGCATATTAAAGACGCGAGCTTTGACTGCATTGACGATGAGGCGCTTATCGACGATGTCCTTGTCGAGCTGGACGGTATGGACCTTTGCGAAAAATTCGTCCAACTGAACGGAATCCCACCATCCATCCATGTATGACTCGCCAAGCCCCAACGATCCCTCGGCCAGGACACGACCATAGAGTCCGTCGTTATGCACCTGAATATCTCCCGCCTGGGTGCCGTTGATTTGGATCTGAGCCTTGTCGAGCAATTGCTGGATGACCTGTTTGTGACTCATCGTGTCGAGTATCCTTAATTGACTTCAATCGGGTCTGTGCGGTGAAAAGATTATTCCGGTCACGGACTGTGAGCCGGCGGAGTACGCCCCACAGGGGACTCACGTTCGGCGGCGATGGTTCTGGCTTTGATGTGTTCTGGAGGCACTCTGAGGTCCCACACGATTCCAAACCACGACAAGAATGACAAAATGTAATAGGACAGGTCCACCTCCCACCAAAACCATCCCTGCTTCGCGGCCAACTGATAGTAATGATGATTGTTGTGCCAGCCTTCTCCACAGCAGAGGATGGCAAGAAGGAAGCTGTTCTTACTCCCGTCGTTGGACTTGTACCTGACTCGGCCGATCATATGCGTAAGGGAATTGATGAAGAATGTGCAATGGTACAGCGCGGTCGTTGAAATAAAAAATCCCCAGATGAGGCCAGGAAAGCCCCATAGGCTATAGATGAGCAGCGCGTAGACGAGTGGCGGGATGAAGTAGAACCGGTTCAGGAAACAGATTTCAGGATATTGACGAAAGTCCTTCACGAGATTCATGTCGGTTTGCACGGAATGTGCCGACAGGATCCATCCGACGTGAGAAAACCAAAATCCCCGTTGCAGTGGGGAATGAACATCTTCTTCCTGGTCTGAGTATTTATGGTGGTGCCGATGGTGGGCCGCCCACCACAACACGCCTTTCTGTGCGGATGTCATCGCGAGGAACGCCATGAGAAACTGGAATAGTCTGCTGGTCTTATACGAGCGATGGGAAAAATAGCGGTGATATCCTGCCGTGACGGCAACCATTCTCAGATAATAGCTGCCGATGGCCAGTAAGACCCATTCCCAACGAATTCCGGTCTGAAAGGCCAAGAGGCACATCAGATGGATGGTCAGAAATGGGATGGCGTCCCAGTCCCAGTACTGAGAAGGACGTTTCCAGGATCTGCCTATGAAGGAACTGTCGGTATGCTGGGCCATTCCGTTCATACAGATACCATTGCGCCCTCAGCGGCAGCCACGAGGGCTGACAACGAGTGGCCTCTCGTGTGTTCCTGACATGTTAGAAATTACCCATCTCAGCACGCCTCCCCGCTCCTGCCTGTGGTGGAGGCGGCACCCACCCGGGATCAGGATGGGGGTGTGCGCCGTCGCTCCGTCATAGAGGCCGTTGATCGTCTTGGTGGCGACTCGGAATGAATCGATATCGGAGAGACCTGCGCAAGAACGATCGCCGGCACGCACGATCGTGGTGACATTGATCGGCTCCGTAGAGCCGGTGCGCTTTCTCACTCGCATGGTCCGCTGCGGAAAGGTGTTGTGGGTCGGGATACCTTGAGGCAGGCCGGCTTCTGGCGTGGCAACGGGACTGGCCATTTTCTCGACAGGTTCACCGAGCATAACCATGCTCCTCCTTCGACGGGTTAGGCAAAAGGAATTACCCTTCGCGTAGCACCGCGAGGAAAATATGACAGTCTAGACGCGCGTCAATTCGCATGTGTCTCTCGAACAGACCTCCACCCCCACGGATGCGATCAAAACCATATGAGAGAATTGGTCGTGAACGAGAACGGAGAGAGGAGACTGAATCCGAACCAGCTCAGACCTATGGACCTCCCTCGAGGCTTCCAGGTCGAACCGGCTCAGGTTGTCTCTCCCATGCCGGATGCTGGCAGGTCTTCAGGCTCGCGAGCACGTCGGCTTTCGCCGGGTTTCTGCTATCCACCGCTTCCCAGCTCCAAAGAGCTCGTGCGTGTCGTGGATTCGTGCTCGCTTACCGCTGCGGGGCAGTCCCGGAGTCGCACCGGGTTCCCTCTTACTCTCTGATAATGCTCAGAGGACCAGCACGGACCACAGTTTATTGCGGCATCCGATATTTGTCAACAGCGATAGTGTGGGTCACGGCACGATAGGGTTCCATCAGCACGATGTCGCACGCTGAAGAGCAAAAGTCGCCCCCTCTCCTTGCCGGGTCCTACTCCCCAGGTCCGAGCCAACACGTGCTCATTACGGTATGTGGTGCCAGAAGATAGAACAGACGAAAGGCGAGCATTTGGGACGTGAGGTGTGGAGCGGCAATCCGGATTGAACGGACGCTCTGCGGTTTACAAAAGACGATCACGTCCCCGCGCGACTGAACCCTGCCTATTTCGAGAAACCCCAGGCATCTGCATTCGCCAGAGCCACCAATAGACAGCGGCATTGAGGACGACCACCCCTGTGCCTAACAGTAACTGAAAGTCTCGTGTCAGATTCTCAGGGTAGAGCACCGGCAGCAGATGCTCTGCGATGAAGTCGGAACGATAGGAGGCTTCGCCGCCTTGCTCGGGCAGCCAATTCTCTAGTGGTGTGAGCGGGCAGGTCCAGCCGGTGAATTCGACGAACGCACCCCAAATAGCTGCAGGGAGATGGAGCCACATTACACGACGCCATCGAAGGAGCAGCAAGCCGCCACACACCACAAAGATCACGAAAGCCAAGTGAAGGATCATCACGAGGTCAGCAAGAAAGAGAGAGAGCATGACTGTGTCCTAGTGGAAGGGAAGGCCCTTGATTGTCTGGAAACACTGGTCACTCAGTCTATTGTTGGGAAGCTAGCGAGGGGAAGGGGTATTGTTTCAGGTAGTGAAGTAATGCTTTTGTTCGTATCGATCGCCCTATGGGAGTGAGATGCTCGGATGTATTGCTGAAGAGCTCACTATCATACTGATATTCTTGTGGGGACCCGAGCATCCTTAGGTGGTTGGCGTGCATCTGGGTCGTCAGGTTTTGAAAATTAGCCTGCACGGTCTCTGAACCGAAGTCCAGCTTGACATTTTTCATCAGAGGTGACCATGCAATATATACACTGATGTCACGATCCCTGCAGAATTTAGCAAATTGTCGAAATTCGTCCCACACATGTTCCGAATAGACAAAGGGCTTGGTGAGCCCGTAATCATAATCGTTCTTCAAAGCGTATTGACTCGTCACGGCATCCCCATGACGATCCAGGTTCAGGGCTGAGTACATTTCTTGCGGGCGTGACATCTTGAGGACGTGTTGGGCATGCCGTTGTATCACTTGTTCAGGTGAGGAGAGACGGCGCCGGTCAAAAATTCCCGCTCGCTCGCGAAAGACCTGTGCGATGGCCCCAGCAATGAGGCGGTGCATGGGAACGGACAGGATGAACCGAACTTTCTCAAGTGTCGGCAACTTCCAGAAAAAGGCCGTATCCCACGTCATCATTTGGTTGGTGAACCAGAGGGAGTAAGGAGTCAATTCTCTGTACCTGGCGTATTCAATAGCCAGCAAGACGTGATCATGCGGCTGGAGATACTGTTGGGCTTCTTGAAATAGATACTTGAAAGAAAGGCTCGCATGTAGGGCTAAATTGATCGTTGGAATCCCCAAGGTGTGTTCGAGGAGCGTGGAATCAATTCCAAACAGCGCATTCGAACCGCCCAACACAACGAGTTTTGGTTCCTTGATGGCCGCAATGAGGTTGTGTTTCACAATGGCCGATTCATACAGCCAATACTCGGCTTGCACCGGAGCCCCCAATTGATAAAAGAAGAGCGACAGATGCATGAGACCGAGGAGCAAGGCCGTAACAGCGGCATATGTGAGGTGCTTGAATGGCGACATGAGCTAGAATTGTCGATAAATAAAGCTGCCCTTTTCGACGGAGATGGATGCGAGGAAGGCAGCGTAAAAGAGCAAGCCGACCAAAATAGCTCGCCCGAATGTAAACCCTCTGCGTTCATGCTGCTTTTGAGACTGGAGCCATTCCTGTGTATTGGGACTGTAGAACGTGATAATCGCGCAAGTCAGCAAGAGCACTATGGTCAGCGCCATATCAGAAAGCAGTATGTCCATCGGGTAGATAGTCCTCTCTCCGAAGGATACGGCAGCTCCCAAATCGTGGAGAATGGACCAGAGGAATTCATAGTTTCGCGAAGGTGTTTGAATGGCTCGAAAGAAAGTTTTTACGCTCGCTTCGGTTGGCAACAGTCCATTAAAACCAACCAGTGATTTACATAGACGCACCCCTGAACTCACGTTATCTACACGAAACCATCCCCAAGCCACCACGACACTGAGGAATGTGATCGTGCGGCCGAGGAGCGGAGGACAGGGACAGTTCATCTTCATCCAGATATGATTTACGATCAAAAATACTCCGTGTAATGCGCCCCAGATGATGAAAGTCCAATTGGCTCCGTGCCACAGTCCTCCGAGCACCATGGTGGCCAGAAGGTTCCCGTGTTGGCGAAAGATTCCTTTTCTATTCCCTCCCATCGGAATATATAGATAGTCGCGAAGGAATGTAGAAAAGGTGATGTGCCATCGCCGCCAGAAGTCGGTGATGCTGGTCGCCTTATAGGGGGAATTGAAGTTCTGAGGCAGGGAGATACCAAAGGTCTGAGCGAGCCCGATCGCCATGTCTGTGTACCCGGAAAAGTCGAAATACAATTGGAAGGTATAGGAGAGCACTCCGATCCAAGCCTCAACGAAGCTTGGATCAGTTCCGGCTGAGATGGAGGCAAAAAGAGGGTCGACGCCACGGCCTAAACTGTCAGCCAGCACGACTTTCTTGAACAACCCAAGTGCAAAGACTGTTAGCCCTTCAGCAATGTCGGCTGTGCGAGAGGAGGAGTTCTTTGAAGTAACTAGAAGTTGAGGAAGGAACTGTTCGTGGCGAACAATGGGGCCAGCAATGAGCTTCGGAAAGAATGTAATGAAGACACAATAGTGTAAGAATGAGGATCGTATCGAAGTGCCGTTATACACATCGATGAGGAAAGCGATCTGGACAAACGTCAGGAATGATATTCCCAGTGGAATGTCTGTAGCGGTTGCCACATAGGAGGTTTGAAGAGCCGTGTTGACAATATCCACGAAGAAATAGAGGTACTTGTAATAGCCGAGAGCAAAAATATTGACAGCTATGCCCGCAGCAAGGGATAGAGCTTTGAGTCTTGGCTTGGACCCGGGCACACGGCTCAGCCAGAATCCAAGTGCGTAGTTGGCGACCAGGGATGCAACGAGCACGGGCAGATGGGTGCTATCCCACCATCCGTAGAGCAGAATCGAACAGAGAGAAAGCCAGCTGAAGGCCAGAGATGCCGAGTACCTATGCCGCAGAAGCCAATAAACGAGCAGGATGATGGGGTAGAAGCCGAGGATGAAGGTGCTCGAGGTAAATGACATTTCTTGACAACCGGATGCAACGGGAGCGCGGTGGTGTTACTCGCGTACTTAAAATTGGAGACGGAAATAGTGTACATGAAGGGAAGACTCTTGAGGTAGGAAAAGTAGGAGGCGCTAGCGAGATCGAAGGGGATGGGCTAAACAAAATCGACAATCGATTAACGAACCTAGAACAAGCGTAGGGGGGAAGACGGATCGGCCAGAGCCGGATAGGTTAGGCCACCATGCTCGATTTTGGCGAATGAGGTGAGCTGATGCGGCTTTGTTTCGGCGGTAGAGATGATGTTTCGAACAATCCAGTCCCTGCTCGTCAGCGCATCGGCGATCAGCGAGCGGTGGCAGCGCCACGGGACAGCCTCGGCGCACATGATCGCGCTTGGCCCTTGCCGACTCTGCATCATTAATTCTTCCAGTGCATTCCAGAATTCTGCCGTCTGCATATAGTCGGCATAGCCGCGAAAACTGGCATTGCGCCACCCGTTGTTGATCGAATCCTTCCGAGCCTTTCGAAGGCCCCCAAGCGTGGGCATGTGGAGAGAGCTGAGACCGATATCTTTCAGGCTCTCGGCCAATCTGTCCGTATTGAATTGCGGGTTGTGTCGTGAGCGTGGAATCGTTCGGACGTCCACGAGGAGCCGGATCTCATGCGCGCGCAAGCAATCGATGAACTCATCGATCGGTCTGGTCGAGTGGCCGATAGTCCAGATAGTCGGTTGTCTAGCCTGCATATTTCATGACGGTTCGTTGCGAAATCGCGCAGTTGCGTTGCGAGACGGGCACGCAGAGCCGTGAGCTTCCGAGGCGTACTTGAATAGTACGTCGAGGGAGTGAGCGGCGAGCCTGCCCGCCGAAGGCTTGTCGCAGCAGCGAATCCGCGATTGCAGCAGAAGTGTTCATGAATCATGCAGGCTAAGCATGGAACAGTGTGGCAGAGCGAGCGAGGAATCGCCACGGGCCGGGGGGAGTGACGATCAATCCGGTGGCAATTTTTCTGGATCGATTTCGAGCAGTCGCAGCCGACCGTTGGCGATGTGCTCAGTTTTATAGAGACGATCGCCCATCTGTATGGTCCCGATAAGGAGATTGCCGCTGGCGACAAAGGTAAAGTCTCCCCTCGAAGGGGGCTTGAATGTGCCGCGGATGATGGCGGTATCGTTGATTCGGGAGACTGTCGACATGACATCCAACTCATGGTTGGCGCGATCGAAGAGATCAATGGTGATCCTAGGATGGGGTCTGGCTCCAGCGTCCTTCAAGACGTGAAGGAGTGAGAGGTCGAGCGCGATCTCTCGATCGTGGAGCACCCAAGGCCTTCGCGGCGTAGGCGGCTGATCGGTGGTGGGAGGAGTCAGGACTGCCTGCCACAAACTCTTTGGTATCGGGCGCTCATCAGCCCATGCGACCTGGCTGAAGACGCTGCCTAGCACCACGGCCAGGAGAACAGAGCTGAACCGGTGGACCATAGAGTCGCCTTCTTCTACATGACGTAACGGTCGTTCGCCTCATTATATAGAGGGGTGCGGCTTAGCGCGATCATGAAATAATCGAGAAGCGCGATCGTGCTTGAATTCTTCCGGTCAAGGCACTATCGAACCTGGATGCCTGTTGGTGCAGCCGGAGGCGTCACGTCTGTAGTCGCTGCGCGCCATGCCGCGACGATTTGACGCACATCGTTCATGGAACGTACGTTGTCCGCGGAGTTCGCCGGATTGGTAGTGTGGTCAATACCGAGAGGACGTCCGTTGTAGAGGAGCCGTGGATTGGAGAAATACTTCACGCGCGGGCAAGACACAGTCGGGCAGCCATAGGCCATGATCGTCCGAAATTTTCCGATTTCGTCCCGATACCCATAGGAGTAAGGATAGGCGCCCGTTCCACCCGTGGCTCGATCGTGTGCGTCGCCCATATTGTGTCCCAATTCGTGGGCGAAGGTATTGTTCGCGATGCAATCACGCGCCGTCACGCTGAATGCGTAACTCGCGAAGCTGGCACGCGGCCCGTTTGTCATCACGTACGCAATGCCGCAAGAGTTGCCTCCATTGTCCACGATCAACGCGACAAGATCGGCTTTGTGCTGGTCTCGCAATTGATGGACCTGATCCATGATTCCGTCGGAGGTATTCTGCAATCGGGTGAGATCGGTGTTGATAGCGCCCGATTCTGTATAGGCGACCTCGGCTGTATGGACGAGCCGGAGCTGCATCGCGATCTGACTGTTACTGTAGGCTTGATTGGCCGAATCGACGCCCAATGTGATTAACGCTTCCATCGCTGCCTGGCCGCCTTCCTTGGCCTTCGCCGTCGACGTGTAGACGACCAACACGTCGACAATCGAGTCACCTACTGCTGCGGCAGTGGTCTCCGTCTGTTGTGAGATGCCTCCAGTGGGAGGGATGGCATTGGGATCATCGTCGGCCACGACGAGTGGATGGTCATCAGGAGGTAAGGCCTCTTCGTCTATTTCTAAGAGATGGTGAAGAGTTCCGCCGGTTGACTCGATCTTGTAGAGACGTTGGTTCGACAGAATCGTTCCCACTATGGTCGTGCCGTGAACCACCAAGGTCACATCGCTTCCTGCTTCTCCTCGCAGTCGTCCGCGCCAGACCTTTGTCTGATTGGGGTGCTCGCGAGGCTGGTCAAGGTCCAGGGTTCGAGGTACGATATCGAAGAGGTTCAGCGTCACGTCGGTGCGAGCCTTGGTACGAGGACGATTCATGATATCCAATGCTGCGGGATTGAGTGTCATGGTGCGCTGCTGCCGTATCCATCGTTTGAGTGTCGGAGGGGACGGCAGTGTCTGGGCGATGGCAGGAGGCGCTGCGATTGGTACTTCTGCGAAGAGCGGTATTTGAGGCGGCGACGAGGCGCCCATTACGGCGGAAGATGCCCCGAGTGCTGTGATGGATAGACAGAGGACCATCGTACTTGAACGAAGGAAAGAAAGGCGGTGCCCTCCATCACCTGCCGGTGACTGTGAAATCGCTGTAGTTGGTTCCATGCAATTCTCCCTAGTGCCTCACGGTGTGTGGCAATCCCAAGGAGCAAGGTCGATGCCTTTCCCCATGGAGCGGTATCGATCGGGAAAATGGTTCGTGTTCCACTGAAATATCAAACAGTTTTGAGGCTGATGCTAATTGGATCATAGATGCCGGGGAAGGAAAGCCCGCTGCAAGGAACGGAAGTGGAGGGCGCAGCCTACACAGAAAACAGTTCGGTCATTGAACAGCTCATCCTGTGAAGTAACAGGATCTTCATCGTTGCGTGGCCTGAGAAGCCCATGCGGTGAGGTCGTCTGCAACTTCCAAGACTTCGACGGGAACCTCATAATAATTTTTGAGGGTCTGTGCGGCTGATGGCTTGAAGGGTTTCATGCCTCGGTCGCGGTAACGAGCTGCGGTGATCCGATCGGTCTTGAAGTAGAGCCGGCCTTTATGGATGATACCGAAGGAGGTGCCTTGTTGGTACAGCCCGTATCCGCCGAACATCGCGCGGCAGGTGACACCGTGCAGATCGGCGAGTTGATCCAAGACATAATCTTTGAAACCATCGTGTTTCGGTGCCATGGGAGGCTCACAGAGGCTTGCGCCCCGCGACCATACGTACAGCGATGGGGAGTGCAATGCCATCTGTTCGGCGGTATTGGTTCGCGGAGGTGATGATGCGGCCACGCGCGTCTGCTTTCTGCTCATCGGACAGTTTGGCGAACAGATTTTGAATCGGCGCGGCAATATCCATGACACTGGCGTAATATTCTTCTCCTGATGGAAATTTCACATCGGCGACGAATTCTTCTTCGGATAGGTTCGTGAGCCCTGCCTGCTGTAGCATTCCCGCCAAATCGCCTGGCTTCGCAAGCCGGAAAATTCCTGGCGCGGTTGGGTCTGGTGGTGGCAGATCGAGGAATTGCTTAATGACGGTAATCGGAATCATCAGATAGGGGTTCTTATCCGGAGCTGACCAGACAGCGGCAGCCAGCCAGCCAGGCTCCAGGCTTTAACACGCGTGTGATTTCAGCGGCGGCCTTCGGAATCTCCGGCAGGAACATCAAACAGAAGCGGCTGGTTACGGCGTCGAACGAGTTGGCTTCGAACGGAAGCGCCGTGACGTCGTCGGTGCGAAAGGTGATGTTTGAAAGCCCAAGTGTTGTCGCCTTGCGTCGTGCAGCGGCAAGCATCTGCTCGGCGAGATCTAGTCCAGTCACGCTTCCATTAGGCCCAACGGTTTGAGCCCCCAGGAGTGCAGGATAGCCTGTGCCTGAGCCAAGATCGAGCACGCGCATCCCGGCTCGCAGCCGGGCATCGCTCACGAGCCGGTGATTCAAAAACGCCATCTGCTCGTCGAAGAATCGATCCCACTTTTCCCAGCCTCCGGCGACGCGGTTCCAGTCCTGCCGTTGGCCTTCGATGATCTGTTCGGGTGTCTGTTGCATCATGTCTTTCCTTTCGGCCGGTTACTTGATCGTCTGCAATGTGTCGCGCAGTTCCTTTACCTCAGCGCTTAAGAGATCAAGATGCTGGTCGCGTTGGGGTTGATCGTCCTTGAATTTCCACAGCCGTTTGAAAATCGCCATCAATTCCTTCTTGTGCGTCACGGCGAGGTCGTAGGCCGGCGTTTTGGCCTGTGTGTCCGTTACACCGCAGAACGCATCATCGAGCGCATGGAACTGGTTGTGCAGGTCATCGAAGGCGCTGTCGACGCCTTTCCCCCCCTTAGCCTTGCTTGCCGTTGTCTCCATCATGTTCGTGAGGTTGATCATGGTCTCAACCCCGCTAGCGCCCTTTGCTTGCATCGTATAGTCGCCTGCTCGGGGATAGAATAAATAGCTGCAGCCGGAGAGTCCGACCAGCAACATCGACAGAGTGAAGGTTCCGATTAAGCGGTGCATTGGAGCCTCCGTGTATTGTGAAGGATGGTTCCGTGAGAAGAGCCGTTCCCTGAGTGATGAACTCAGGGAACGGCTCTCCAGTCAAGAGTTTGATTAGACCGTGACGGGCACGGTCTTGATCGCCGCTTTCACCATGGCAGCCATCTCCTGGGGGATCGACTCCAGTTTATGGCACTGCTTGGCGTGGGTGGCTACCAACTGCATCAGTTCCGCCTCCGTCTCAGCCCGCACCTGGAATCCGCAGCCGCCTGCCGGTTGGACATCCAGACATCCCAATTGCTTATATTGTTTGGTCGCCATGATCTTCTCCTCCTGTATGGTTAGCTGAATGACGGTACCGCTACTTCGCACGAGTATATTCAAACCGATGGGGCAGTTCTTTCCCATCCTTGCTGAGCATCCATTCCTGGGTAAAATGATCCTGATCCTGAAAGGTAAACGAGACCTTGTGCATGTGTGCATTTATTGGCTGGGCGAGATTCGTAATGTCGATGAAGTCGAAGGTCAGCGTCTTCGCGTCGCTTCCAGGCCTATCGGCGCGCATACGCGGCTGGTTGCCGAGCTTACAGTAATGAGTCAGCATCAGGCCTGTTTTGTCGGCATGGTACATCGTCATCATCATCGGTTTATCCGCCTTCGTCATCGTCTCGACCAGGGTCGTGCCACTGCCGGTCCACTGATACGATGCGGTCATCGGTTTCCCCTCCGGGTCCTTGCCTTGCCATTCTCCAATGAGTGAGGCCAGGGAGCCGAAGTCGGGAGATGGCAAATTATCAGCCTGTACCCGTTGGAACGGCACTGCGACAGCGAAGAGGAAGAGAGCAAGGGTCATGAACCGTTTCATAGAGGCCCTCCTTCGGTGAAATAGTCGGAGAGATAGCCACACACGTTCGCCGACTCAGGCCTTTGCGACGCAGTCCCCAGAGCCCATCGAGTAGAAGAACTCTTCTTTGACGACTTTTCCGTCGTGAACTGTATAGAGCCCTGTTTCATCTAGGGTCATGCGTTTTCCCATATGTTTGGGTGTGACATCATACTTGAAATGCAGGATGAAGCGGTCGCCGTGGGGATAGGGCCCGTCAACCGTGCCTCCGTGGATCTCATGGTTGTCGACCCACCATTGATTCTTCTTCTTGACGGTCTGGATGCCCGTTTGGGTCTGGCCCATGCCTGGCATCGCAACGGGTTCAACGCTCTCGATATTCGGAGAGTAAAAGCGATCGATCGCTTCCTGGTTCTTCCCCTGCTTGCACAGAGCCGCCACTTCTTTTCCGATATCCATGGTCGTCATGACAAGATCCTCCTTGGTTGATAGGTGATGGCTTTCGTGACTCGATGCATTGTCCACATTGCCTGAATGAATCCGCGTGAGGGTGTGTTCTTTTCTCTCTATCCCCGACGCGATACATGGCGATGAGCCTCTTATGGAATCATCACCAGTTTCTTCGGCCGTTGTTTCAAGGACTGGTCCGGCTCGGTCTTGTGGGTGGAGTGATGATGCGTCGCAATTGATGCAGCGACGATCGCACCACAATTCAGACAGCGCCAGCCGGAGATTTCATATCCCGCAGAGCCCAATCCAAGATCGTCATGCCGTTCTTGAACCATCAACCCATTACAACGTCGGCATGTCATGGGGCACCTCCTTTTTTCAACACCCTCGGTTGGTTCGAGTATTGAACAAACGTTCCATGCTCGGTCGAAAAATATCGGCTCAGTCTAAGATTGAGAGAGCGGTCTCCACTGTCTGTTTCACCGCGTCAGCCGATGCTCCGGACTTGATCATCACAATAGTTCCTTGCAGCATCGTGGTGAGAAAGCGCGCCAGCGCGTGCGGATCTTTATCCTCCGTTAATTCGCCCTGCTGTTTGGCGCGGGCCAAGACTTGGAAAAATGTATCTTCAGCCATCTTCAACGCCTGGCAGAGTGTGCCCGCAATCTCGTTCTCGTGCGGCGCCAGTTCCATGACCGTGTTGGCGATCAGGCAGCCTCGGCGCTGCGGGTCGGCTAGGCCACTCTCGATCATGCCATGAATAAATCGACGGAG
>Ga0163153_10001908_pt1 | contig 31874 bp, 24 predicted proteins | sample OliLakLV19MP6IB1_FD_148629 | JGI IMG/M metagenome (GOLD analysis project Ga0163153, IMG submission 148629) | Freshwater microbial mat bacterial communities from Lake Vanda, McMurdo Dry Valleys, Antarctica - Oligotrophic Lake LV.19.MP6.IB-1 | ecosystem: Environmental > Aquatic > Freshwater >...
CGCCTGATGGCAGCTTTCCCAGCAGCGGAAAGTTCTGAATCGTTCTCTTATGAAAATAACTTATCAATCCGGAAAGCACTTATGATTTATCGAACAGAACAGCTTTGTCGTTCTTGCAGCTCACCTACGCTTGAAACGATTTTGGCCTTTGGCAACACACCGTTAGCCGACCGGCTATTGACCGCCGAACAGCTAAATCATGCCGAGTTGGAAGCGCCTCTGACCCTGGCGTTCTGTCACAATTGCGCCCTGGTGCAAATTATCGAGACAGTGGATCCAGAAATCTTGTTTTATGCTGAGTATCCTTATTTTTCTTCGATCTCGCCTTCGCTGATGCGCCATTTCCGGCAAAGCGCAGAAGAGATTATGACGATGAAGCCACTGGGAGGCCAAAGCTTGGTCGTTGAGGCCGCCAGCAATGACGGGTATATGCTCAAAAATTTCATGGCGTGCGGCATCCCCGTTCTAGGAATCGACCCAGCAAAGGCGCCAGCGCAAGCCGCGCAGGCAGCTGGCGTACCGACCATGATCACCTTTTTTGGGCGTGAACTTGCCCAACAACTGGTAGGCGAAGACAAGCGCGCCGATGTGTTCCTGGCCAATAATGTATTAGCCCATGTTTCCGACTTGAACGGTTTCGTCGCTGGTATTAAGACGCTCTTGCAAGAAGATGGCCTCGCCGTGATGGAGGCGCCCTACGTTGTTGATCTGGTTGATCATAATGAATTCGACACGATTTATCACCAGCATCTTTGCTATTTTTCGGTGACAGCACTGGACCAACTCTTCCGTCGCCATGGGTTGTATCTCAACCAAATTAAGCGGGTTGCTATTCATGGCGGTTCATTACGTCTTTTTGTAGAACCGCGCGAAAACGTGCATGCTTCTGTACAAGCGTTGCTGGCCGAAGAAGAAAAACGGCGCGTCAATCGGATTGACTATTTCTTGACCTTTGCGGAACATGTGCGTGAAGTCAAGGAAGCGCTGCTCAAAATTTTGCAAGAGGTAAAGCAGGAGGGACACACGATCGTTGGCTATGGCGCTGCGGCCAAGGCGACCACCTTGCTCAATTACTGCGAGATCGACAAAAAACTGGTTGACTATGTAGTGGATCTCAACCAGTTCAAACAGGGTCGCTACATGGGTGGCAACCATTTTCCCATCTTTCCTCCGGCCAAATTGGTAGAAGAGCAGCCAGATTATGTGCTTGTGCTTGCGTGGAATTTTGCCAAGGAGATTATGCAACAACAAGAACATTACCGGCAGCAAGGGGGAAAGTTTATTATTCCCATTCCCAAGCCGGAGATTGTGTAGCCAAGAAGATGCAGACTTTACAACACTGTCCCAGTTGCGGTGCATCCGATTTAAAAATCTTTTATACAGTCGAAAATGTGCCTGTTCATAGCGTTTTGCTCATGGACACACGTAACCAGGCTGTAACCTATCCGTGCGGCGATATTCGCTTAGGTTTTTGCCGGCGCTGCGGCTTTATCACAAACGCAGCCTTTGATGCCGATGTCCATGAATATTCGGCCCGCTACGAAGGGACACCAAGCTACTCCTCAACCTTTACCGCCTTTAATCGTGCTATGGCAGAGCGTTTAATCGAGCGCTATGATTTGCATGGCAAAGAGATTATTGAGATTGGCTGTGGTCAGGGTGAGTTTCTTATTTTGTTATGCGAGTTAGGTGAGAATCACGGTATGGGATTTGATCCAGCCTATGACAATCGCCTACCGGCAGGTTTTCAGAGCAACCGCGTTGATTTTATCGCCGACTTTTACTCAGAAAAATATACAAGTTATCACGCTGATTTTGTATGCTGCAAGATGACGCTTGAGCACATCTCCGATACGGCTGAATTTGTGCGTAGAGTGCGGCGTTCCATTGGTGAGCGACTTGACACGACAGTTTTCTTTCAGGTGCCCAATGCCACCTATGTCCTTCATGATGTGGCTTTTTGGGATATCTACTATGAACATTGTTCCTACTTCACAGCTAGCTCATTACACTATCTGTTTGAACACTGTGGTTTTGCGGTTTTAGACACACATACGGAATATGACGATCAATACCTGACGATTGAGGCGCGCCCAACCGACAAAGCTAGTGGTCAAGATGCGCTTGGCAATGGTGCAGCGGAAATTTGGCAGGATGTCGAACGCTTTACACAGCAGTGTCGCCACAATTTACAACAGTGGCAGGCGCGGTTGGCGGCTTACCAACAAAGTGGGAAACGTGTGGTTCTGTGGGGGGGTGGGTCAAAAGCAGTTGCCTTTTTGACTACACTCAATGTTACGGATGCGATTGGCTATGCCGTTGATATTAACCCGAATAAACATGGCACCTTTCTCGCCGGTACAGGTCATGCGGTCGTTGGTCCAGACTTTTTGGTTACCTATCAACCGGATGTTGTCATTGTGATGAATCCGATTTATTGTGCGGAAATTCAACACACTCTCCAAAATATGGGGATAACGTCAACAATGATTTCTATTGGTGACTAAGTCAAAATTTTTATCGAGATCTCTCTATCGTCGTACTCTGACATCGCAGAAAAATGATGCGTTTTTCTACCAGATGGTGTAGGAGTTTAGTCCATGCAAACAATATTTGTCGGTCCAAAGCCTGTTCAGTCATCACAAGCACTTCATCAGCACCAGCCTATTGCCACTATTGATCAACTTGGCGCGCATAATGGCTATCTTGAGCACGGCAGGGAAAAAGTCGCAAGTACCACTTCTGCGCAAATTGTTGATCAGGTCTTGTATTACTTTATTAAGCGGCTATTGGATGTAACGTTGGTGACGTTAGCGCTAGGGTTGATTTGGCCGCTTATGCTGATCATTGCGCTTGCCATTAAGTTCGATTCGCAAGGACCAGTCATTTTTTCGCAAGAGCGCGTTGGTGTTCGCCGCCGACGGGTCAATGGCAAATATAGCTGGGAACAAACCCGCTTTACCTGCCACAAATTTCGGAGCATGAAAGTCAACGCTGAACAAGATCTGCATCGCAAATTTGTTGAGGCTTACATTGCGGGTGATCAAGAACGCATGAAGGCCATTCAACCGGATAAGGGTGGTGCGGTTAAATTTAAATTAAATGGGGATCCCCGTGTGACGGCGGTTGGTAAATTTCTCCGCAAAACGAGCCTTGATGAACTGCCCCAATTGTGGAATGTGCTGCGGGGCGATTTAAGTCTCGTTGGTCCACGACCAGCTATTCCCTATGAAGTAGAGAGTTACTCGCCTTGGCACGTGCGCCGGCTGGAAGCCATTCAGGGAATGACAGGGCTATGGCAAGTGAAAGGGCGTGGCGAGCTGGGCTTTAATGAAATGGTAGAACTTGATATTGAGTATGTAGAGAAGCAATCATTTGTTTTAGATTTGAAAATTTTAGTCGGCACGCTACCAGCCGTTTTACTCTCCAAAGGAGCGAAATAGATGCATAAGGTGAAGGTTGGCGCTATCGGTTATGGGTACTGGGGCCCCAACTTAATTCGTAATTTTGTTGAACTACCTGGGTCGGAGTTGTGTGCTGTCGCTGACCTAGATCAAGGCCGTCTTGATCATGTGACAAGTCGCTATCCACAAATTCGGGTGGCAACACGCAATTATGAAGAACTTTTCTCCTTAGGTCTAGATGCTGTGGTGGTGGCGACGCCGCCGCACACCCACTTTCGGATTGTCAGCAATTGTTTACAACATGGACTCAATGTTCTTGTCGAGAAACCATTAACGCTCAACAGCGCTGATGCCTGTGAGTTAATTCGGATTGCCAAAGAACATAATCGTATCCTCATGGTAGGGCATACGTTTGAATACAACCCAGCCGTACGCGCCTTGAAAGAGATGATTCGCAACGGTGAATTGGGCGATATCCAATATATTGATGCTGTGCGCGTCAGCCTGGGTCTCTTTAATGCCAATCTGAATGTCATTTGGGATCTGGCGCCGCATGATGTGTCGATCTTATTGCATTTACTAGATCAAATGCCAATCAGTGTCGGCGCACAAGGGAATGCCTGCTTGCAAACGGGCGTCGAAGATGTGGCCTATATGACTATGCGTTTCCCCAATAATATTCTCGCCCATATCCGGATGAGTTGGTTGGATCCTTGTAAGACCCGCCGCATTACCGTGGTAGGCAGCAAAAAGATGGTAATCTATGATGACGTCGAACCGCAAGAAAAGCTAAAGGTCTATGATAAAGGAGTGAAAGCCATCCGTCATACCGATACTTTTGGCGAGTTTCAATTTGCCTATCACTACGGTGATATTGTAAGCCCCTATATCCGCTTTGATGAACCGTTGCAGCTAGAATGTGCGCATTTTATTGAATGTGTCTGCGAGGGCAAAACGCCTTTGACCGATGGTGCGAATGGGTTGCGCGTCGTGCAAATTGTGGAAGCGGCGCAACGTTCCTTACGCAACGGTGGCGCATTGCAAGAATTTGCGTCCAGCCTGCCAGTGAATGGCGTCCATCAATCTGTCTTTGCCTGATCAATTATATAAAACTCAACTACCTATTACAATTGGGCGTATACCACGGCAGTAAATAAGGCGCGTTTACCCGTGTAATAGATAGTAATAAGTGGCACCTTATTTATGCCGGGATCTACTATGATGAATATTCCTTTTGTCGATTTAAAAGCGCAATACCATGCCATTCAACCGGAAGTCAACGCAGCCATTGCGGATGTCCTGGAAAATACGGATTTTATTTTAGGACGGGCTGTGGGAGAATTTGAAGAAGCTTTCGCCGCTTATTGTGACACGGCCTATGCCGTTGGTGTTGATTCCGGGTACTCCGCCCTGGAATTGATCCTACGCGCCTACGATATTGGTCCTGGTGATGAAGTGATCACCGCGGCAAATACCTTTGTCGCCACTGTGCTCGCCATTACGATGTGTGGCGCGACACCCGTTTTAGTCGATGCCGATCCAATGACCTATAATTTGGATCCAAACCAAGTAGAAGCTGCCATTACCCCGGCTACCCGCGCCATTCTACCCGTCCACCTCTATGGACAACCGGCCGATATGGATCCCATTATGGTCATTGCCCGCAAACATGGCTTGTTGGTTTTTGAAGATGCCGCGCAGGGCCACGGTGGGCGCTATCATGGGCGGCGCGTGGGCGCGTTGAGCGATGCCGCCGCTTTTAGCTTTTACCCAGGCAAAAATTTGGGTGCCTATGGCGACGGCGGGGCCGTGGTGACCAACGACCGTACCATCGCTGACCGGTTGCGTTTGTTGCGTAATCTGGGACAACGGGTAAAATATCAACATGAAGTAAAAGGGTTTAACCGCCGGTTAGACACCATACAAGCGGCTGTCTTAAAAACGAAATTACCCCATCTCGATCGCTGGAATGAACAACGGCGGCGGGCGGCGGCGGACTATCAGCGTCTGTTGGCAGGCATACCAGGCGTAGTGACACCTGGGGTCGCGGCTGATGTAGAGCATGTTTATCATCTTTACGTAATTCGCACCCCCAACCGCGATGCTTTGCAGCAGTGCTTAACAAAAGCAGGAGTTGCCACCGGGCTTCACTATCCAACGCCGATTCATCTGCAACCGGTCTATTGCGAACTGGGCTATCAACGCGGCGATTTCCCCGTAACAGAAATGTTAGCCGCAGAAATTTTGTCGTTGCCGATTTATCCTGAACTGACTTCCGACATGGTTGCTTATGTGGCCGAGACTATGCATCAATTCGTGGCTGATTCTGCGGAAACTTCAGCCGCACAGCCTATCTCTATGAGTATTTAGCGTGGAACTAAGAACTTACATCGAAATCTTCTGGCGTAGACTCTGGATCATCATGATTACGACAATGGTGATCGTGGCAGGAGCAGTAGTCGCTACCTATATGGCGACGCCAACCTATATCTCGGCGACAACCTTACGTGTAGCCACCGTGGGCGCAGACGCCAATAACGGCCGTCCCGATATTACCTATACGGAACGGCTGATGAACACCTATGCCAGAATTGCCACGGGTCGGCAGCTCTATGCAGAATTGACAGAACGCTTTAACCTACAGGCGCGTCCGTTGATTACCGTTGACACTGTGCCGAATACTGAATTGATGACCATTCAGGTAACGACCAACAAGCCGGAGATTGCGCGTGATGTAGCGAATGCAACCGCGGAGATCATCATCGCCCGCAGCTTAGATCAATTTGCCGGCGGCGGTCAGAGCCGGTTGGAAATTCTGAGTCGACAGTTAACACAGATTGAAGAAGAATTGATCGCCGCACGTCAGCAATATGATACACTGGTGCTCAGGACGCCTGGCGATCAAACTAACCTGGATGCGGCCAAACAGTCAATCGACTTAAAAGAGCGCACCTATTCGAACTTGCTGGCGCAGTATGAAGCGGCACGCATTGATGATGCGCTCCGTGGAAATTCGATTTATGTGGTTGAACCAGCCTACTTGCCGAACAGCCCATCGTCGCCGCGCAAAGAAGTAAATTTTACGCTGGGTCTCTTAGTCGGATTGTTGGCCGGCGCAGCGTTGGCTCTCGTGCGCGAAAATCTTGATACGCGCTTGCACACAAAACAGCAGATCGAGAATCTTGCCCATTTGCCCATCATTGGCGAAATTCCGGCCGGCAAAGAGCCATTGCCACTTGTCCATTCCCCTAACAACTCGGAAACGCAGGTTGAGGCATTTCGCCGTTTACGCATTAACCTATTGCGCGCCCACGAGGAACTGCTTTCCCAAACGATCTTGGTTGCAAGTGCCGAAGCCAATGAGGGCAAATCTAGTATTGCGGCGAATTTAGCCATTACGATGGCGCAAACGGGACGACGGGTTGCGCTGATTGATTGTAATTTGCATAAACCAGTGCTGCATCAACTCTTCAATCTGCCGCATACCGGCGGCTTGATGGACGTACTTCTCGGACAAGCGACCATCGCTGGGATATTAAAGGATAGCGCATTTCCAAAGCTAAAAATCATTACAAGCGGGCCGAAATTAACCGATTTAGCCCATCAGATGATTACCCCAAACATTATTCCTAAAGGTTTGGCTGATCGGCTAAGTCAAGGACCAGAATTACTCGGTTCCCCCAGTATGGCGAGCGTACTTAAACAACTGCAGCAGGAATTTGATATTGTGATTCTGGATACACCAGCCTTACTTTCGGTATCTGATGCCTTAGTTTTGGTGCCAATGACAGACGCGGTTATCTTAGTGGTTGCGCGCGGTCGATCGCGCCGCACTAAAATGCGCTCTACCCATCAACAACTCTTAAATATTGGCGCAAAATCAATTAGAGTTGTGATCAATCGCGCGCTGTAAAACTTTGTGAGTGCATGATAGCGTCTCTATAGGATATATAGGATATATAGGATTCGCTTCCGCTTAGATTGCGGTTGTAACAGACTATAGGGTTATTGTAATGCAGCAATTAAGAAAACAATTCGTAGTTGAAAATGTAAATACAGAACTGATTCGAACCTATCTTTATAAGTTTGTCTATCAACGTTTTATTATGCCAAAACCATCGGCAAAGCGTATCCTCTGTATTTGGGGTTGCCAGCGATCCGGCACTAGCTTGATGACGCGCATTTTCTTTCGAGATTTTACCGCTAAAGTTTACCGAGAAGCCAGCAAGCTCTCTTCTGCGGATGCACGCGGGTTGCGCTTGAACACCTTTGCCCATTTAAAAAAAGTCTTTGCCAAAGATAAAGCTTCTCTCATTGTCCTAAAGCCACTGGTAGAATCGCAAAATGCACTTCAATTTTTAAAGGATTTTCCTGAAACACGGGGTCTTTGGCTTTATCGCCATTATAAGGATGTGGCTATATCCAATCTGCAAGCATTTGGCATGAACAATGGTATTGCAGACCTGCGGCCAATCGTCGAAAATCAGTCCGGTAACTGGCGCAATGAAGGTATTTCACCTGCAACGCGCGCCATCATCGCTACCCATTTTGCTGAAGATATGAATCCGTATGATGCTGCTGCGCTCTTTTGGTTTGCGCGGAACCAACTCTTTTTTGAGCTAAACTTAGAGGCAAATTGTAAAGTGGCGTTATGCCAATATGAAGATATGGTGACGCATCCAAAGAAGAGTTTACAAAAGATCTACGAATTCATTGAACGACCTTATCCAGGTGACCACATTCTGGTTGAGGTGCATGCACGCTCCGTTAAGCGCGGCAAAACGATTACTCTCGCGCAAGAGATTACGGAGCTTTGTGATAATTTGCAGGCGAAGCTTGAAACTGTTTATCAGAGCCATCGGCAAGAGGGCTTTAAACAAACAGTTCAAACAGAATATAGCGCCGCACCATTTCCCTGTTAAACCCACCAGTAGCGACTACTTTGATTGTGTACGTGCAATATCGTGGCGAATAAAGATAGCGGTGAATTCGCCTTTTTTGATATGCCGTATAGGTCAGAATGATAACAAATTGGTAATATAGCCAAAGAGTAAGATAGAACATGACAGCAATGCCCGAAAAAAAGAAACGTGCCCAACGCTCTGACCAAAAAAATATTTCACGGTCTGCTTTTAAAGTTGGCGCCGGTAGTCTCTTTGGTTTAGCCGCCGGTATGATCAGCCAAATGTTAATCGCGTACCTTTTTGGCACCGGCAGAGAGATGGATGCGTTTTTAACGGCAATGACGATCCCGGCTTATCTGCAGGGTGTTTTGTTGGCCACGCTCTCTTTTGTTTTTATTCCAGCTTTTGTTGAAAGTATCTCCGATGGGCGGGAAGAAGAGGCGTGGGCCTTAGTCGGCACCTTCTTTTGGTTACTTGGGGTTGTTTTGAGCGTAATAGCCATTGTTATAGCGCTTTTTGCTACCCAACTGATTGGCTTTATGGCCCCGGAGCTTTCACCAGAGAAAACCGAATTGGCAGCTAATATGTTGTCAATTATGATCTTCTCTTTTCCGATTGCGGGCTTTACGATCTTTTCGGCGGGCATCCAAAATGCTCAAAACAAATTTTTCTGGCCCGCCGTCCGAGGTGCGGCTAATTCGTTAGCCAATGTTGTGGTGCTGGCACTGGTATACCAATATACTGGTTCGCTGGCTTTGGCCTGGGGCTATTTAGCCGCCGAAATAGCCGAAACAGCTTTAACCACAATCCCTGTTTTGCGGCATGGTTGGAAGAGAACGCTTCCGCTCAATGATAAACGTGTTCTAAACATTCTATGGCTTGTCGCACCGCTGATCGGCATTGGCATCTTAACCCGCATCACACCCATCTTTGAACGCTATTTTGCTTCTGGGTTGCCCGATGGTGATTTATCTTATTTGGGTTACGCCAACAAGGCTGCGCGCCTTTTCCAAGGTCTCTTTGGTGCAACGATTGCTACTGCTATCTTTCCGGTTATGGCAAAAGCGTATGCCAAGGCAGGGGTTAGCGGACTGGTCGAGAATTTTAAGTATGGTGTGCGTTTGACGACGGCGATTGGCTTGCCCCTTGTTGCGATTGGCGTTGTGATTGCAACGCCCTTGACCACGTTTCTCTTTGAACGGGGGGCATTTGACGCAAATAGCACATGGCAGGTTGCCCGTGTATTGCCGATTGTGCTGATCAAAGCAGGTTTTCTCTATATGATGGGTAATTTAATGACGCGCGCCTTTTATGTAACCAAAGATACGCGTACTGTTCCTATCATTTCGTTAATTACAGTGGTACTCTATATCGGGTTGGCTGCTTTCCTCGTGCAGCGCTGGGGATACATTGGGCTTGCCTCTGCCGAGACAATCCATAATGCGCTGGGAACGACGATTCTTGCTGCCTTGTTAGTTTACAAGTACCAGCTTTACAATGTGGGCAATATATTCAAACACTTGGTGCGTTATGGCCTACCTACGCTGGTTGCGATGGGCGTGACTTGGTTGGTACTCTCTAGGGTCACTACCAATGCTGCCTTGGTGCAGTTGATCATTGCCGGCGCCGTCTTTGTGCCGTTGTATATCATATTGCTGTTTTTGACCGACCGTGAAATTGCTGTAGCTGTTCTAGAGGTCACAGGGGTAGAAAAGCTGAACAAATTTCGGCCCGTGCAACAACTCCTACAGCGTTTGAAACTTACTGCCCGCCCGAGTATTGAAAAAAGTTAATTTGAATTTAGATTGGTGAAACGAATGCATATTATGCTCGTGACCGGCTTTTATCCGGGACGCAAGATGGGAGGGGCCGAATACCAAACTGCCTTGTTGGGCAAAGGGTTGGTGGAGAAGGGACATGATGTAACCTTTGTTGCCGTACGGGCTGAAAAAGAAGGTACCTTTGAAGTTGATGGCGTCAAAGTCGTAGAGATTCCCGGTTGGCGCAAGACAGGCAATGGGCCATATCAACAGCAGGTTCAGCACATTATTCAGACAACTGCCCCCGATGTCTGCTATATTCGCTTATTAACTGAACTTGCTGATCTTTCAGCGATTTGTAACCAAGCTAAGATTCCCGTTGCCTCGGTTACCTGTAGTCTGCGCGAAACAACGCCCTTCCTCTTTGGCTATCATCCACGCGAAACGCTTGGCTACCTGCGCTCTCAACAAACGTTTCGTCACTTTCGCTCATTTTGGGCTATCCGCCGTTCGGCTGCCCACATCTGTAACACTGCCGAGTTGCGCACGCACATGCAACCCTGGCTACCCGGCAAGCCGATCCACATGATCTACAATGGTTCACCCACGGCGCCAACGGAAGATCTTCACAAAAGCGCAACCGGCCAAGTCATTTGGGTGAATAACTTTAAGAATGGCAAGCGCCCCCATCTTTTTGTCGAAATGGCGCGCCAACTGCCACAGTTCCGCTTTGTGATGATCGGTAGCATTGCGGAAGAAGGGCGTTATGGGCGTTGGTTAAAAGAAATGATCAAGAATGCGCCATCCAATTTACATTATTTAGGGCCATTACCGGTACACGAAACGAATAAGCACATCAGCCAGAGTGATCTTCTGGTCTATACCAGCAAAGCCGGCGTTGAAGGGTTTGGCAATTCTTTTCTCCAAGCTTGGTTTCGTGGTGTGCCGACAGCCAGCCTTTCCTTTGGGTTAGATGGCATTCTGGAACGCGAACGCGTTGGTTTCTTTGCCCGCACTTTTGAGGAATTAGTAACAGGTGTTAAACGGGTAATGGAAGACGAAACAGAGCGACAGGTAATGGGTGAACGCGCATTGGCCTATGCCCTAAATAATTATCAGGTCAGTACGATGGTTGATAAACATGAACTTCTCTTCAAGCGTGTGGCGAAAAGCACATAGGAAATTTCTTTTATGCTTGTCAATTTCATGATTATCGGTGCCCAGAAATGTGGCACAACAACCCTGGCAGAGCAATTAGCTACGCACCCACAAATCTGCTTTTGCCAAACAAAGGAACCCTGCTATTTCAACCGGGTAACCGATTGGCAGGAAGGGCTGGCAAAGTATCATAGCCTTTATGAACCGCAGGCAGGTCAAATCTGTGGTGAAGCATCGACAACTTATACTTTTTTGCCCGAATGGGCGGGAACCCATGATCGGCTTTATGAGTACAACCCACAGTTAAAATTACTCTATGTTATGCGCCACCCGGTTGAACGGGTAATTTCTAATTACGCGCATCGTTTAGTCCGTAGTACTGTCCATGAGAGCCCTGTCCAAGCCGTCTTTGCTGATCCTGTCTATTTGAATCGCAGCCGTTACGGTGTGCAATTACGCCCTTACATCCAATTGTTTGGGCGCAGCCAAATTAAGCTTTTACTCTTTGAAGAATATATTGCAACCCCCCTGGTGCATTTACAGGCCATTGCTGAATTTTTGGGTATTCAGCAAGACGGTTTTGCCGATGTTGAGCAACAGACGCGCACCGCTAACAAATCGGTGGGGGAGTATTATTTGAACCCAACCGGCGAGAAACTGAAACAAAATCCGTTGCTTAAATCCGCTACGACCTGGCTGTCACCGGCGATTCGCCAAACAGTAAGGCGGTATATGGGCAAGCGGCTGGAAGAAAAGCCCACCTTTGAACCGGAATTGAAACAGATGCTCTGGCGTTTTCTGGAAGATGATGTAGCGGTGGTGGAAGCGTTGCTGGGGCGGCGGCTTCACATCTGGCGACAAGGGTACACATGATGAGTTATGCCTACTGGAATGAAAGTGACACCAAAGAACAAAATGTCGCGCCGACTTTTGCTATTGTAAAATTTATTGGGGCGAATAAACCCCTTCTGCTCCTTTTACTAGCCATTAGCGCCGAACTACTGGTGCCGATTTTGATTTGGAAGACGCCCCTTCCTGGCATTGCACGCTGGCTAGGTGATATTGGACTGGCAATCATTTTGGTGTGGACCGTCGGACAGATGCTGGTGAAGGATCGAGTTCCTGCGGCGGCACTCTTTTTGATTGGGTTCACCTTGATTAGCTGCACCGTGGCGGCTTTTGAGGGGCAAGCTGCTGCCGCCACCACCTGGGGGTGGTGGATGATGTTCAAATATCCGGTGACTGCACTTTTTGTCTATCTACAGCGGGATTGGCCTATCGATCTAGCGGAGTGGTTTTATCGCTTGTCTATTCTCGTCTTATTGGCAGAAGTGATAATTCAGATTGGTCAATATCTAACCGGCGAGGTGACTGGCGATAACTTAGCCGGTACGTTTGGGCTGCATGGCGTGAGTCCACTGGTAAATTTTATCTTTATTGTCACTAGCCTGGCCTATGGCAGTTGGTTGGTGAATGGGGACTGGCGGCGCCTAGGCTATGTCCTCTTTCTTGGCGCCCTTTCCAGCACCTTGGGCGCCATGCGGATTTACTATGTTTGTATGCCGCTGCTTGGTGTTATCGCCATGCTGATTCATTTGATCAAAGGGGGTCGTCTACAGACCTTGCTGATGTACATTTTTCTCTTTAGCGCAATCGTGCCCATCTTTGTTTTTGCCTATAATACAGCAGTGGCTGCGCCACGCGGCCAAAAATCGCTGCAAGAGCTACTCGGTGAAAATGTTAACTTGGAATATCTAAACACCGTTCGCTATGACCCCATCGACGGTAAATATGATCTCGGTCGCAACTTCTCGGTGATCTATGGTTGGCAATCGATTCAGCGTGACCCGATCACGTTGCTCTTTGGCTATGGCGTAGGCTCGCGTTCCAACAGTATATCGCTTGGGATTGTTGGTGCAGCACTAGAGGGAAGTGACTATGGTGCTGTTTCCGGCACTAGCATCCTGGTGCTGATTCAGGAATTAGGTGTAGCGGGATTGACGCTACTTTGCCTTGTTTGGGCTTGGATTATGTCAATTCTTTGGCGCTGCACCAATGCGTTGGCGGCGCCGTATGTTAGAATCTTGGCTTATGGGTTGCTCATCTACACATGTGGTTGGCCGATCTGGCTTTGGCACAGCGGTGCATGGCGTTTCCCCGTCAGCATGATGTTGTATTGGGCGCTTGTAGGCTATGTTATCCATATCTACTATCATCACATCAAAGATGCGAGATCGTCGTTACAGTTACTACCTAGTGAAGTATGACAACATCAAACCCTACATCAAACACAACCATGAACGCTAAGCGGATAGCCTGGATTATTCCCCATACACTTACGGATACATTACACGCATCGGCGCGGCTTGGCCCCGCACGTGCTTTACGCGATCTCGGTTGGTCAGTCACCTTGATTGCCGTTGATGCTGCCGACCGCGCCCGCGTGCCGGACCTGGATGTACACTATGTTCGCCCTTCGTCACTCAAATTACTGCGCTATCCGCTCTTCCAAATCAAGGCATTGGCCGATGTCATGCGCAACCGGGATCAATTTGATATTATATTTTTTCAACAGGTTTCCGGTTTTTGGCTGTTGCCCTTGGCCTGCTTGCGTCTTTTGCCGTCTGAAGGCCGCCTCTTGTTAGTAATGGACACGCGTGATTTTATTGATGCGACAACCGGCAACGCAAAGGTGTGGCTACGTCGCCGCTTTGTCAAGGCGGCTTATCAGACCATGGGCCGTTGGGTAGATGGTCAGACGGCGATTACCGCGCGCATGGCAAAATTGGCCAATATCCCTGCTACACAACTTTGGGGTGTATGGCCATCAGGGGTAGATCTGGAAACATTTAGCGTTGCCCGCCACTTGCGCAGTTGGCCGGCGCCTGGTGAAGCAATTCATCTTATGTACATCGGCATTTTGTTACCCAAGCGTCATCTTTGGGAACTGTGTAAAGCAGTGGAGCAGGCTAATGCCGAAGGCATGTCTTTTGTGCTACAGTTGGTGGGCAAAGGGCCGGAACAGGCGCATCTCCAAAGCCTTGCTCAGCAAAGCGGGGGGCGTATTCAACTAGTGTCCTCCGTTGCCCATGAACAAATTCCAACGTTATTGGCCCAAGCGCATGTCGGCATCACTTCGTTGCCGGCTCCCGATGACGCCAAATATGAAGCCTCCAGCCCGATTAAACTTTTTGAGTATATGGCGGCAGGGCTGCCCATTCTGGCCACAAGCAATGCCTGCCACACCGATGTCGTGCAGACTGGTCAATTTGCCTTTTGGGCGCCATCCGCAACACCAGAAGATCTAGTGATTGCGCTGCGTCAGCTTTGGCAGCACCATGGAAGGTTATCCCACTTGGGTGACGAAGCTGCGCAGGCCGCAACCAACTGGACATGGGCGGCTTCGGGTCAGAAACTCAGTGAGGCGCTATGGCAGGGCTTAAAACGCCATCGCACCCGTATCTATAAGTCTTACCGCGAGCAAACAACATGAAAATCCTACTGTGTAACAGCTTCCACTATTTGCGTGGTGGCGCTGAACGCTGTTTTTTTGAATTAATGACCCTGTTGACAGAACGCGGTCATATCGTTATCCCCTTTTGTATGCAGGATGACAAGAATTTGCCATCGCCCTATTCTGATTATTTTATCAGTTCCATAGATTTTCCTGGCGAATTACAAAAGAAAAACCTTACTTCCACGTTGAAAGTGTTAAACCGCGTGGTCTATTCACAGGAAGCGCACACAAAAATTGCGCGCCTGATTGCCGATACCCAGCCGGATCTGGTCCATGTGCATGGCATTGCTCATGAGACATCCCCTTCGATTCTGCCGGCCATCAAACGCGCCGGCTTGCCCATTGTGCAAACACTTCATGATTATAAGTTGCTCTGCCCCAACACAACCTTTGTCTCTAATGGGCAGATCTGCGAAAGTTGCAAAGGTCATCACTATTATAATGTCGTTCGCAAGCGCTGTAAACGGGGATCGATTACGGCTAGCTTGCTCGCAGGCGTGGAGATGGTTGCACACAAATTGACGCAGATTTATGAGAAGAACGTTGATGAATTTATTGCACCTAGCCAATTTCTCTGCGACAAAGTACAAGAATATGGCATTCGCACTCCCATCGTCCATATTCCCAACTTTATTGATGTCGAACGGTTTCAGCCCTGGTATGAACCGGAAGACTATTTTGTCTATTGCGGCAGGTTGACCGCCGTCAAAGGCATACGCACGCTGGTGGAAGCAATGGCGCAGCTTCGCACCTCCCATCTGTACATTGCTGGGCATGGCGAATTGGAGGAAGAGCTAAAGGCGTATGTAGACGCGCAGCAATTGTCTAACCATATAACCTTTTTGGGTCACTTAAACACCCCTGAGTTGATTACGCTCATCCAACGCGCGCGTTTTATGGTTAGCCCCTCGGAATGGTATGAAAATTATCCAATGACCGTATTGGAAGCATTGGCTTGTGGCACCCCTGTGATTGGGGCCAATATCGGTGGCATTCCCGAACTAGTGAAAAATAACGAAACAGGATTGCTGTTTGAAGCAGGCAATGTCCAGATGTTGGTTGAAAAGATTAACGAGTTGCTACACGATCCGGCTAAAGCTATCGCCATGGGCCAGAATGGGCGTCGTCAGGTGGTGGCAACGAACAATGCCGAGCGTCATTATCACCAAACGTTAGCTGTATATAACAAAGTCCTTGGGCGGAGCCGCGCACAGGAGTTGACTACGGCTATGCCGACAGAGGAGGTTGCCCATGGCTGACGTAAACGCCGGGCTGGCAGAGACACCCATTTTTGTGGTTGGCAATGTTCACTCTGGCACAACGATGATCCAGAATATTCTAACCCGCCATCCCTCGATCTACAGTGGACGCGGTGAGTCGCGCTTCTTTTATCATCTTCCTATCATTCGGCGTAAATTTCCCGATTTGACGGATGAGCAGACGTTACGCAACTATATTACGTATCTGTTGAAGGTGGTTACTGTCAGCTACGGAAAAGTAAATTTTGATTCCACCAATGGTGATACCATTTCTTTGCAAGAGCTTGGCATCCCTACGGATGCGGTGAACGTACTTCGGCAACAAGTGGGTGCTACACCCAAGCATAGCGCACTCTTTGGCCTTGTTGCCAATTATGTAACAGGAGCCGCGGAGAAAACGCGCTGGTTGGAGAAGACGCCAGCGCATCTTTTTTCGATCGAGCAGATTCTACGCGTGATTCCAGATGCCCGGTTTATTGAATTGGTGCGTGACCCCAGAGCAATTTTGGCATCAAAAAAGACGCGGCGTACACAAGCGTGGTTAGAACAAACGACCCAGCGTGCTCATGCCGACCTGAAAGGCGGTTACGATCCGTTGTGGGACACATTGGGGTGGCGCTCGGCGATCCAAGTGGGCAACGCTGCCCACAAAAAATATCCGCAACAGATACTCCGCATTCAGTATGAGAACTTTGTCACTGCACCAGAACAAGAAACGCGTCGGCTCTGCACCTTCTTAGGCCTAGAATTTGACCCGAACCTATTGGAGATTGCCTGGACAAATAGTACTGGCAATGCGGCTGGAAAGCAGCAAGGGATCGGTGCGGCAGCCATTGACCGCTGGCGCACACAGTTGCCGGTTGCGGCTATTGGCCTCTGCCAGTGGATGGCTAAGCAAGAAATGAAGGCTTTGGGGTATGCGCCCATCGCGCTCCCGGTGTACGCCTATGTACAGATGGTGCCACTGTTAGGGCGTAGTGGGATTGAACTGTGTCAACTGCTCTATCGGCGATGGCGGCTGGGGGGTAGCGCGTATTTGAACAATTTGTTTAGCAATTACGGCAGCCGCTTACGCGGTTTAGCCCGCAGCTAACAATACTTTATCCGCATTGCCGTTGAGTATAGGTTTGGAGAATTTTGCATGAAACGTATTGCCTACCTTGGCATCAAAGGGCTACCCTCGCAAGCAGGCGTAGATCGGGTTGTAGAAGCGATTGTCCAAGGAGTTGATAAACAACGTTACGAACCCGTTGTCTATTGTAGTGCGCAGGTTGTGCCGGTCGGCACAACGCTGCCCGGCATCCAGCTCATCCGCATTCGCACCCTGCCAGGGAAACATCTACATGCGACCTCCCTCTTTCTCTTTGCCGCTTTGCATGCTCTTTTCTTGGGCAACTATGCCTTTATTCATTTGCACAATGTGGAAGCCACCTTTGTTCTTCCTCTATTGCGGTTGCGCTACCGCGTCATGACAACATCACATGGACCAGCCCAAGCGCGCGATAAATGGGGTGAGTTTGCTAAATTCCTCATCCGACTGACCGAATATCCCTATATATACCTTTCGAGTTGCGTCACCAGTGTTGCAAAACCGCTTGCCTTGCAATACCAACAGCGTTATCAACGTCCAGTTCATTACATTCCTAACGGTGTCGAGCATGATGTTGCGATTAACATCAGGTCCGCAACAACTTTGTTGGCGCAGCACGGTATTGAACCCGGCTCCTACATTCTTTTTGCTGCGGGTCGCATTCTGGCGACAAAGGGCTGCCATTTGTTGCTGGAAGCGTTGCGCCATTGTCAGCATGATATTAAAGTCGTGGTCGTGGGTGATGCATCCCATGAACCGGCCTATGCCCAGAAATTACAGATGCTTGCTGATGCGCGCGTCCATTTTATTCCCTTTATTGCCGATAAACCCACCCTCCTAGGGTTGGTGGCCTCTGCCCGTCTTTTTGTCTTTCCATCAACCGTCGAAGCGATGTCGATGATGCTCTTGGAGGCTGCTTCGGTCGGAACGCCCATCCTGTGCAGCGATATTCCCGAAAATACCAGTGTCGTGCCAAATCAGGCCCTTTTCTTTCGTTCGGGCGACGCCAACGATCTGCACACACGTTTAGAATGGGCATTGGCCCATTCACAGGCTATGCAGCAGTTAGGTGTTCAGGCCAAAGCGTGGGTCAATCAGGAATTTGACTGGGCTGACATTATACAAAAGTATGAGCAGCTCTATATGACATTTAAATAACATTGTAAGGAAATTGTCAAACAAAAAACGTCTATTTTTTGCGATAATAGGCGTAATTGTTCGTTTTATCTATTATTGGGCATGATGACAAACAAGATCGTAAAGTGCCGGAAAAATATTTATGAGTCAAACACCATGTGTTACAATTGGGTTGCCGGTCTATAATGGCGAAAACTATCTTCGCGAAAGTATTGATTCTATTCTGGCGCAAACCTTTTCTGATTTTGAACTAATTATTTCGGATAATGCCTCAACGGATAAGACCGAGGAAATTTGCCGAGCGTATGTTGCGGCTGATACACGAATTCGCTATAGACGTAACAAGACCAATATCGGCGCCGCGCGCAATTACAATCAACTCGTGCCGATGGCGCGCGGTAAATACTTTAAGTGGGGCGCTCACGATGATTTGTGTGCACCTCAATTTTTAGAGCGGTGTACTGAACTTTTAGAACAAGATTCATCGATCGTAATTGCACACACAAAAGTTGTCGATATTGATGACTATGGCAAAGTGATCCGTTATCGCGAAACAAAACCGAAGCTAGGTTTACCCAAAGCCCCTGATCGTTTTTATCAATGTATTTGCGTACCCCACCCGCAGACGGCGGTCTTTGGCTTGATACGCACAGACGTACTGCAAAAGACGCGGCTGATTGGCGCTTTTTCTTCATCGGACAGAATTTTGCTTGGCGAACTGGCGCTCCACGGCCGTTTTCAAGAGGTACCGGAATATTTATTCTTTAAACGTCACCATGCAGAAGCCCATTGGAAGAAGTATCCAACACGGCGTTTACGTCTGGCCTGGTATGATCCCGCCCGTGCTCACAAATTGTCATTCCCCCACTGGCGCCTCTTGCGCGAACATATCATCTCAATTTATCGAACGCCTCTTCATATGAGCGAACGCATCCAATGCCATTTTGTCATTGGCTGGTGGATGCGGAAACAATGGAAGAAACTGGCGAAAAATCTGGTGTTGCAGGGATAGTAAAATCGTTGATAAGCTACTGGTGTTCAAAGAACTTTCGTTTAACAGAGTAGTATGCCCAATTGTGTATCAACGCAAAAGGCACTCTGGATCATTCAAGATTCAAGCAATTTCTGCTATACTGCCATCAACAGAGAGAATGCATCCTATGACCCTACCTAATTTTATTATTGCCGGTGCCAAAAAATGTGGGACAACATCCATCTATGAATATCTGAAACAGCACCCGCAAGCCTACATGACGGCGTTAAAGGAACCGCGCTTTTTTGCGTATAATCCGGCTGATCCAGAGCAAGTCAAGTTAAGCTTTACCTATTTTCCTATTCGTACTTTTGAAGAGTATACCCAACTGTTTGCCAATGCGAACGGCGCTGCGGCGATTGGGGAAGCTTCACCGATGTACATTAGCAGCCCCTTTGCGCTGCAACAAATTCGCGCAACCATCCCACAGGTTAAACTTATTTTTTGTCTGCGGCAACCGGTAGAGCGCGCCTATTCACTCTATTTGATGCGGGTCAGACATAGCTTGGAACAGCGTCCTCCCTACCAGGCTTTTGCGGAAGATACAAAGCGCTGGACGCGCTTTAACTATTATCAGATGCTAAAGCCCTGGTTTGATCACTTTGATCATAGTCAGATCAAAGTGATCTTATATGAAGACTTTCAGGCTGACTCCTTACATACAATGCAAGATATCTTTCGATTTTTGGAGATTGACAGCACCTTCAACCCCGATGTAAAGCAGAAGCACGGCGTAGGTGGCGTACCCAAGAACAAACCCCTCCATCGGATATTGACAGCGATTCGCAAAAGTCGCTATAAAAAGCTCTTTGGTCATTATTTACCTGCTGGTGTGCGTTCCTTCTTTACACGCTCCTCGCGTAAAAATTTGAACAAGGCGCCGGCATTGCCGGCGGATGTGCGCCAATTGTTGACCGACCTCTACTACGAGGACACCCTAAAATTACAGGAATTATTGCAACGCGATCTGTCAATCTGGAAACTCAAAGAAAAAGTGCATTAATTCTATGACTATCAATGTGAAACATTTTTTACGGCAGTTTGTGGGCGACCGTAGTTACTACAGATGGCGGGCACGCTATAACCTGCATAAATTTGATCGCCAAGCCAAAACCCATTTGTTTGTTCACCAAATGGGCAAAGTTGGCTCTTCTTCCGTTGTCCATTCCCTAAAATTGGCTGGGATCGAACAGAAGATGGTCGTACACTGGACCCATTTTCTGAGTGATCAAGGATTGAATTTTCTAGAAGGGTTATATAGCGATGGGTACGGCGGGTGGAATCATTTCCCGACGAATATTAAATCACACCTACAACGTAGCCGTGCCCTGAACCAGGGGTTAAAAAATTGGCAACAAGCGGGGAAACGGAGCAAAGTCATTACGTTGATTCGTGATCCGTTGCGTGTCAATCTTTCAGGCTTTTTTCAAAACTATGCATGGTGGCCGGCTAAGTTATTGGAACAGAGCCAACAACACAGGCCCGGCTATTTAGCTGCATTAACAAAACAGTTTTTTGAAGCTTACCCGCATGAAGTGCCACTGGTGTGGTTTGACCAAGAGATTAAAGATGTTTTTGGCATTGACGTCTTTGCCCACCAATTTGCGCAGGCACAAGGTTACCAACTGTATTATGGTCAACATACCGATCTATTGGTCATCAAATTGGAAGCCCTGGATCACTGTGCAAAACAAGCAATCAACGAATTTTTGGAGTTGGATAATTTCGTTTTGCAAAGAGCTAACGTGGCTGAAGACAAGTGGTATGCTGGTCTTTATAAGGAGTTTACGGAGAATATTTCAATTCCGTCTATCTATCTTGATCGAATTTACACCGCAAAGTTGGCTACACATTTCTATTCTAGCGAGGAACTTGCTCAATTTAGAGCAAAGTGGAATGTTACGTTGTAACGATAAGCCTGTTCTATGGTCGAAATAGCTATAAAAATAATGGTGATAGGCCAACCTGTCTGTAAATTTCGCACTATTCATGGGCGCCAAGGGAATTTACACAGGTTGTGCTATACTATCAAAGCTGAAGAGGTAAAAGAATGGTACGCAAACCAATTATTATTGTTGGGACTGGGCGCTGTGGATCAACAATTTTTCAACAGGTGCTTGGCGCACATCCAGAGGTTGCTTGGCTATCGGCGATTTATCATTGGTACCCAAAATGGCCGGCAATTAATCAAACATTGATGAAAGCGATAGACTATCCGATTGTGGGAAGCTATCTTCGCACACAAAAAGCCTTGCGACCTTGGGAGCCTTATGGCATCTGGGATAGCGTTTACCCTGGCTTTTCTAAGCCGTTTCGCGATTTACGCGCCGACGATGTTACGGATAAAGTGAAATCGCGCATGAAAAAAGTCACGGCACAAATGATAACGCCCAAGCGCAATCGCTTGATGATCAAAATTACCGGCTGGCCAAGAATTGGTTTTTTCTCAGAAATTTTTCCTGATGCCAAGTTTATTCATATTGTGCGTGATGGACGTGCCGTGGTCAATTCAATGTTAAATGTTCATTGGTGGACAGGTTGGAAGGGAACAAGCAGTTGGGGCTGGGGTGAGCTTACACCAGAAGAACAAACGCAACTGACTACCTATGGCCATTCCTTTGTCGCTCTGGCAAGTATTGAATGGAATCATCTTATGCAGGCAATGGAAGTTGCTAAACAGGCGGTCGATCCGGCAAATTTTCTGGAAATTCGCTATGAAAATTTTTGTGCAGATGTAGTTGGCATTACGCGTACTGTGGCCGAATTTTGTGAATTACCCTGGAACGATTCGATCGCTGCTGCCATGGGCGCTTATCAAATTAATGAAAAGAATTACAAGTGGCAGGAAGAACTCACCGCTACCCAACAGGGAGTGATGAACGATATTATGGCGCCCTATCTAAAGCAACATCACTATTTGTGAGCTACCTGGTATATGAACTCGTAGATTCAGTGTGAAAAGTTAAAAGATGAGTACACAAAGTCTTTCTTTACGGCAAAGTGTGGATCGTAAAAAAGTTTCAAACACGATCTGGGCGCTTTATAAGCATAGTTATCAGTTGATCCAGTATAAAGCTGCTACGCCTAAAACGATCTTATTTATTTTGGGTTGTCAGCGTTCGGGCACGACCTTGATGACTGATATTTTTCAACGCGATCTGGCGACCAAGGTCTATCAGGAGCATAGCGACCTTTCTTCGCAAGATAGCCGTAAACTCCGGCTTAATGCTCTACCCGAAGTAAAAAAAGCGCTCAACAAAAATAAAGCAGCGCTGGTCGTGTTGAAACCGCTAGTAGAGACACAAAATAGCGATAAGCTGTTGGCTTATTTTGATAATGCCAAGGTGCTTTGGATGTACAGGCACTACCGCGATGTCGCCGCCTCCAAGCTCAAGAAATCTGGTTTGCACAATGGGATTCGTGATATGCAACACATTATTGAGCGGAGCAACAGTTGGCGAGCAGAAAATGTGCCGGAACATATACGCGATACGATTGCTCAACTCTACGATGAAAAGATGAACCCGCATGACGCCGCCGCGCTCTATTGGTTTGTTCGCAATAGTTTTCTCTTTGAGTTAAACGTAGCGAGCGATCCGCGGGTCATGCTCTGTAAGTATGAACATTTTGTCAAAGATCCCCTGGCTCATGTGAAACGGATCTACGCCTTTATTGGTCGTCCCTTCCCGGCTAAGGAAACGCTGGCCGATGTTTATGCGACCTCGGTTGGCAAGGGATCGACTATAACCATATCACCCGCCGTGGCGTACGTATGTGACGGATTATTAGAGAAACTTGATGCTTTGTGGTTGAACACACGAAAATAACTGCCTCATCATGCACCAACGCCCTACCAAATTGAAGACGCCAGACGCGCAAAGACGTGGTAACGCGCCCGCTTCTCGTCATCGCCTTATCCCTTCTATAACAAAATTACTTGTTTGTCTGACAATCGCCATTTTGTGCTTTGTTATAGCGGCAAGTATTGATGGTATGCCCGTTCGTCGTTCTGAAGAGATAACGACAAGGATTGATACCCGGTCCGTTCGTCGCCCGGTAGAGATCAAAGGATTTTATGTCGCGACCACAGGGAGTGATCTCAACAGTGGTTCATTTCAACAGCCGTTTGCAACTTTGCAAAGAGCCATTGAGGTGGTTAATCGGCGTACAGCCCAAGGCATCGAGGGTGATGACATCTATCTAAGAGGGGGAACCTACCACTTTGGCGAACCGCAAGCAGAGGACAAAATCATTCATCATCTGGATTTGCGTGGCAATGCAGAGGATTATACCGTTATCTCTGCTATGCCTTGTGAATCTGCCCAAGTGGGTTGTGTCCAAAAACTAAGTGGCGCCTGGTATGAAGAGGTAATTTTTGATGAAGCCAACCGGCTGACGACACCCTGGGCGCGCTATGATGAGCGCGAAATTTGGGTGACTGAACCGCAGTTCGGCACTTATTTGGATCCGATCGAAAATAATAATCGTCTGGCGGCCTGGAAAACCATGTGGGGCGCCATGCTATTGATGCAAGAAAGTGACCAACCGCTGTTGTGGGTGGATAGTGTAGATGCCATCCGCCAGCCAGGCCAAAGATTTTATGAGAAGGAGACGGGTAAACTCTATGCCCGTCTCTATGATGACAAGGATCCAAACCAAGTTGTCATGGAATCTTGGCGGAATGACTTTGACCGAACTTTGTTTGGCGGCACAATTAAATATACCAAATTTGCTGGCCTGACCTTTCGTTTTCAACATGAAATCTTTGCTGCGCCCCGGATTGATTCTGGGCAGAAATGGGACATGATCTGGGAAGACAACACCTTTTTATATGGTGATCGCCATTTTACCCACGATGTTAAATCAAATCAATTTGCCGAAGAAAAAGTAGAGTTTAGTCAAAACCGCAATTGGACCCTACGCTATAACCTCATCTATCGCCCCTGTCGCGAAGTTTTTCAATTTTTTGGTGCTGGTCATACCATCGAACACAATCATGTGATTGAGCATGCGGGTGGCTGGTGCGGTCCGGCCACCGGTTGGTCGATTGCCAATCTGCGGAATACGCAGGATGCGAAAGTCCTCTACAATTATATCAAAGGCAAAGGCGCCCTTAATCAGTATAATCCAATCGGTTCCGTCTTCATGCTGGAACTGTATAGTGATCACAGGGTCAGCACAGAAAACCCTGAGTGTGTCTATGGTGGCCAAACTTTCGCTTATAATCTTTTTGAAGATATTGAATCGGCTGCCATTATCACGATTCCACATGGCGGCTGTATCAATAAAGATATCACCATAACGGATAACATCTTTAAATCGGGGACAGGAAAAACAACCGGCATTGTCCTTTCCGCGCCGCAAAATAATCTGCGTGTGCTAAATAACGTCTTCTATAATATTCCAATACCTATCGATGTCAATCAGGATAAAGGTGCAGATTTGACGCTCGACAGCGCGCCCAGCACCATGCGTTTTAGCCAAAATATTTTTGTCAATTGCAATGAATCGTTTAGTGATGCTCTCCAGCAGCGCGAAGGTGTCGTCATCCATGAAAATTTGTACTTCAACTGCGCGCCGTTAGTCGGCTCCAATCCTATCGACCAAGATCCACTTTTTATGAATCCCACTGCGAACGACTTTAGACTGCGCATGCAAAGCCCGGCTATAATCGCAAATGGCATCGATCTAGGTATTTATGAGCATGATGCCGAAGTTCCGACCGGCGCCGACTGGTGGAACGTTCCTGCGACTGATTTGTATCCTCTGGCTGGCAGTAATTGATCCCTACTAGTGAAACGAACTCCTTAAAACCAAGCGATACTTAATCCTATAGCAATTCCAGTAGAATCGAGAACCAATAACCGAGAACTAAAGGGGTGAGAATGCCCTTTGGTTTCAGAAATCATTTGGGATTGCTTTCTATAGGACTTTTCTCGGATAGACATAAAGGGACGGGCAAGCTATAGCTTGCCCGTCCCTTTATGTCTATCCGAGAAAAAATGCCCTTTGTACATAAGTCATGTGTTAACAATATATAAACGAAAGCTAAATGTAAGCCAGGATTGTTAAAAAATGGTGTAAACTAGAGTTTATTCACACAATCAAGGTTGCAGGATCACAAGAAATATAAGTAGGACTTACACAACACGCAGAAGTTCACTTTCGTGAAAATTCTAAGTGGTGACATTTGTCACTATTTGAACTTCTCTAGTCGCTAAGCCGAACTTGCGTAAGTCCTACTAAGGGTATAGTAAAGCACAGGGGTTAATGGGACATTAACGCAAAGGGTTTATGTTGTTGGAGGTGAAATGATAAGAAGAATTAATAAACGGCTCACACGAGCCATTCGTAATTGGTATAAAATCACCCGGTACGAGCAAAACTGGTGGTGGTTGGATCAATCTCAACTCAAGGGCGATCTCACTATCGCTGAACTGATCTCCCCGCTACGCTATGATATTGTCGTACGCAACGACTTTCTTACGTTTTATTTGGCTAATCAAGCGTTGTACCGCACAAATTTTGATAGGTTTTTTGAGCTTGCTCTCCAGCATCCCTACTATATTTGCTTCCAAAAGATGTTCTCGCGCCCACCGGGTGATGAAGTCCAGCTCAAAGCCGCCTTTGCCCATAAGATTAAAGACTTTATTGCCCTCTATTCTAACATTGCCGAATTTGGTTTTGATAAGAGCAAGCCGATTGTTCCGAAAACAGGCGTCAAAATCCTGCCAACCCGGCAAGGGAAAAAGGTCTCAGGCAAATGGTTCATGGGTGACGGTAGTCATCGTCTGGCCTGTTTGATGGCGTTAGGCTATAAGACCTTGCCGCCGGATTATATTCATGTGAAGTGCTTTCCTGAGCTATCACCAGTGGATGGCACAGCACCCCTGCTCCATACTGCCTCGGTTGATTCCCAAGCCTATATTGAGTTTCTTTCTCTCCGCTACTCGTCGCCCTATCTTTTTACCTCTGAAGCACAACTTCTCCACTATATTGGTGAGCAAAAGCCGGAAATTTTAGACGAAGTTCTTTCTGTAATTCGTCTTGACAAGATGGCGCTCGCTGATGGCATTTGACATAAGTTTTTGCTGTACTTGAGCAGGTTCATCTTTTCAAAATATCAAATATAGACTAAACGTCGCCTAATAGTAGCTACCTTGTTGGTTACTCATGGTCAAAACGGACTGCAATCATGCCGCTCGCCTGATATGCTAGGCTAAACTCATACCAAAATGAGATCGCGACTGCCAAAACCTTCTAATAGACAAGACATTTAAAAGTCGTACAATTGAGGAGTCGGCACGCCCCGTGCCGGTCTGGTCGCACGAGGCGTGCTCCCTCCTCGTTTGTGTGGAGTTTCTTTGATTTGTCCATAAGAAGGTAGTAGACATAACTTCGCGTGCTCAAGTTGCATTGAGTTTACTATAATCAGGTGTAGAGACCACAACAGCCTCTAAGGCGCGTCTATAGAATGTAATAGACGGCAAAAAGCCGGTGCCTTTTTCTGTTGGGATCTACTTGTAGAAAGGCTCTGGTAGCTCATGGATCGTGTGCGTAAGCTAAATAAGCTTATGGTTTGCCTTGTTAGTTTTCTACTACTTATCTCTCGCCTGCTTACTCCTGTCGCAGCCGATGGCGGGGCAACATATTATGTCGCACCCAATGGTCAAGATAGCGCACCCGGAACATTGGATCAACCGTTCGCGACCCTTCAAAAAGCTGTCGATATGGCGCAGGCAGGTGACACCGTCTATGTACGCGGCGGGGTCTATCATCAAACGGTTGTTATGAAAAATTCCGGCACGGCAACACACCCAATTCGTCTACTTGCCTATGAAAATGAATTACCAGTGCTTGATGGGGAATACACCTTACCCACAGGAAATGTTGATCGCTGTAATAACACCGTAACGCCACCGCGCTGTTTTGTTTCCGAGCCGTTGGTTAAGCTTGCCGGCAGTTATCTTGAGTTTGTTGGCTTCAAACTGATGCGTTCCCAGGGTGTCGGCATTGTGTTGGGCGGACCCACGCCGGTCGAACACATCACCATTCGCAACTGTCTGATCCATGAAATGCGCAATGCGGCCATTCGTGGTCAGTATGTTACCTATCTGCTCGTTGACGGCTGTGACATTTCTCATGCGGGCAACTATGCCCCTTATGACCGTCCCGGGACTGAACTCCAGTGGCCCCCCATTGTCAAAGCGATGCATGCCGAGCATTTGGTCTACCGCAACAATGTGATCCATGAAAATTGGGGAGAAGGATTGACGGCTGGGGTGGATTCTAGTGATGTACTAATTGAGGACAACATCCTCTATGATAATTATGCCGTCCAACTCTATATCAATCGCGCCCAAAATGTAACAATTCAACGCAATTTGCTCTACCACACCAATCAGCCAGACTTTCGGCGCGGGGGCGAACCAAGTCAGTGTATTGTGTTAAACAATGAGCAAGTCGATGGTGTAGATATGACGGTTGAAGCGATCCGAGTTCTCAATAACGTTGTGGTTGGCTGTTCGCGCAATTTTGCCATCTGGAAAGGGGAAAGCCCCACGTTTTCCTATAAAGATATTACCATTGCCCATAACGCCTTTATCAACGCCTATGCCAATACGCCAGACGGCGCCTATAGCTTAACCATCGTTGAACAAATCGCTGTGAGTAATCTTCAGGTTCAACACAACATTATTTTGCAAAACGATGGGAATATCGGCAGCGCACCCACGGCTCCTTCCATACTTTTCGCCCATAATCTCTGGTCACAAACGCCTCGCGCAAGCATGAGCGGAGCCGATGATGTGGTGGCCGATCCCCAGTTGACCAATGCCACAGCGCCCTTGACGCCAGGCGCAGTTCAACTTGAATGGTATAAGCCGCTGCCAACTTCACCAGCCATTGAGCATAATATCGGGCCGTTTGAATTTCCCTCCCAACCATTGACTGTTTGTTGTACACTTTATCTGCCCCTTACAGTGCGCCAGTAAAGTGCATTTTTCAATTATAGTTTCCCAGAAAAGTCTTGTCCGGGGAGCCCACTGGGCCACTGCCTCTTGTGGTGTGGAACAAGACTTTTCTGGAGCTCTATACCTACTGCGCTTCCTTCCCCTAAAACTTACACATCTTCCTGAAAGGGCGCGCCCTCCAGGAAGATGTGGTTTAAATTCACCCTATTTGTCCTCTAGCGCGCAAAACCCGAAATGTGTGCAGATTTGCGCGCCTTTTGCTGTTATCCACACTACCGTGATATACTATTACATAGAAATTAACATGCTCACGGTCATTTCCACTTCTGTAAGGCTTGTTGCGTTTCTGCATTCCGATAGTTGATTACATAGATCAAAAAGCAACCTGTGACGCTTGGTAAACAAGTTTGGGATTTTGCCTTCCGTACAGCGAATGAGATCTACATTGCCACCTATGACGGTGTCTATCGCGGGATGGCGCTAGCGGCTGGCAACCCCTTTGGCCTTCAGGGAAAAAACCTCTCTAGTTTGGAGTTACGCGGTGATACACTGTATGCCGGCGTGCGGGCAGAGGGCGTCTGGCAGCGTTCAATCAATGGCGGCGATTGGCAACCGGTTGTCTCTGCCGGCTGGAATTCGACCTCTACTGTACGAGATTTGTTCTATGATTCGTCAACCTGTAATGGCTTGTTGGCCGCCACCGACGATGGCGTGTGGATCTACCGTTAGAACCGGCTTCGCTACGTAGTCATCATCCACAAATGAGTTCCCGCTTGTCAGCCTGTCAGGGTCTCTGCCCCTCTTGGCACGAGACCCTGACAGAGTAAAAAACCAGAAAGTTGTTTTTAGACGATAATGATTATTGTAACGAGTACCCCCTCACCAACTCTCCCCGTGTCGGGGGAGAGTTGGTGAGGGGGTACTCGTTATTGATTATTTCCATTCTACCTCTCCTCGCTGTGCGAATCATCCTCTACTGTAGACACTGTAGACACTGTAGACAAGTATAACCCCTGTTGTATCACTTTTGCATTACAAATTTCTAACATATTTTTCCTTAATGTAATGAACAGTAATGTAATTGAAAGCATTATTCACGCAAAAGTAAGATATAATCTACGGCAAAAGGCGTACAAGCACATCATGCACTCTTGAAAATTTACTCTACACGCTGCGCTGACGAAACAAGAATTTCTAGAAAAGCCTTCGTTTTCCAAGACACAGTATATAGAAAAAACTTTTGTACAAGCTTGCCAGGGATACTCTAAGAAGCAGTCGGAAGAGGTCAGGCTCGCTGGTTGCGTAGGTCATCGCCTCTGGCGTGACTGGTTGCGTAGGTCATCGCCTCTGGCGTGACGAAGATCCACGGAACGGGGCGCTCTGTCACGCCAGAGGCGATGACCTACGGGGCGCGTCATGCATCACAGGGGTCACCTTTTCCGACAACTTCTAAAGAATTTAGTAGAGAACGACAGAAACAGAATGAATGATTATACAAATTATCGTAGCATTTTAATGGCAGCTAAAGTAAGTTGCGTCCTTTTTATTTTTTTGTTCTGCATCGCTTGCCGTACGGCCAACGATCCAGAACATTCTGTATCAGTGGCTGGTGAAATCCACGAAGTGGCGGCGCAGGTCGGTGAGTATACCCTGGGTGGTTACGCCTCGCGTCTTTCGGTTATGCCAGGGGAAAATATCGATTTCAATCTATCAACGGATCTTACCGCGAATTATAGCTTGACGATCTGGCGCGAAGGCGCCAATCGCCAATTCATGCTAAGGGTTGATAACCTTACCCCTCATCAATATGATTGCGTGGATGGGTATGCCAAAGGGTGTAAATGGCCGAAAGCCTATACCTTGCAAGTGCCGGCGGCCTGGCCTTCCGGTGTCTATACCGTAGATTTTTCCACAGCATCAGGTGGAACAGAATCCATCATCTTTTGGGTGCGCGAAAAGACACCTGGCTCTACCGCATCCATGCTTTTTTTGTCATCGGTCAACACCTATAATGCGTATAACCCCTTTGGTGGAAAATCGCTTTATGGCTTCAATTCGAGTTCAAATACACCGGCGCGCCGAATTAGTTTCAATCGCCCCTTCCAGGATGGTGGCACGGGGCAATATAAGAAATGGGAAGCAACATTTGTGACATGGGCTGAGCGTGCTGGGTATACAATGGCGTATGCCGCAACTTCCGATATCGAATTTGTTCCTGATCTTCTAAACAATTATTCCGTGGTGATCCTTGCCGGTCACAGCGAATATTGGACATGGACTATGCGCGACCGTCTGAAGACTTTTATTGCTAACGGTGGCCGCTTGATCAATCTAAGTGGCAATACCATGTGGTGGCAAATTCGCTATGAAGCGGGCGGACGCACCATGGTTGGGTACAAAAATTACTTGGCGGACCCCACCACTTCCGCCCAGGAAGAGACGGTTAACACCTGGGACTATCCGATCTATGATGCTGAAAATTTTATTACCGGCGCTCAATTTCTGCGCGGCGGGTTAGCCGGTTTAGGCGGGTTGACCTATGCCAATGGCTATGGCGGTTATGCCTTGCACAAGGTCGATCACTGGATCTTTGAAGGGACCACCGCACAAGTGCAAGATATTGTGGGCAGAACAAACAGTATTAATACCGCGGTGATCGACAAAGAAGTCGATGGCACAGCCTTTAATTGTGAAACCGATGGGTGGACTATCCGTGGCCCCCTTGCCAACACCGGAACGCCCTATAATTTTACCATCTTAGCGCTGGCCCCTGCTTTTCGCGAAACCACCATCGGCTTTGGAACGCTGGGGATCTATACCAATGCCCAAGGTGGCGCGGTTTTTTCGGCGAATTCAACCGGCTGGGTAAACGGCTTGAACCTTGATCCCACCGTTACAAAAGTAACCAGTAATGTAATGAATCGCTTTCTGCAAGGCGCTGTGCCACAGGAACCGAATGCCAGCACCGATACCGATTTTCTGTTTTATGACCGTTTTAATTGCGATAAGTTGTCCCAAGCTTGGCCGCAACCGGCTGTGGCGGAATGGAACACCGCGTCAACCGTAAATTATGTGGCGATTGGTAATGAGTCTAAGTTTCGCTACAGCCCCCAATGTGGGGTTGACGGCTCTGGGCTGGAGATCACCGTGGATGAGCCGAAGAGTACCATGCTTGCTTCACAAGTAAAACCCAACTGGCAAAGCACCGACCTTCTCTATACGCGCGTTTATATAAATTTTGCCAATTTAAGGGTAGGCCAGGGCAACGTCTTTGATCTTTTACGGCTCTATCTTGACCCAAGAGCAAGTAGCCCCGTCCCAGTCGCTGCATTACAGGTAACACGGCAAAATACCCAACTTATGCTGCGCTTTGTCGCCGTCGGCCAGAATCCGGAATGGACACCTGTGTCGTCTACCCAAACCTTGCGGATTGAAACGGTATGGGATAAAGCCAGCAACCAGGTCGCCTTGGGGGTTGATGGTACACAGCACAGCTATAGCACCGACTTGAGCACCGCGCCTGCCGTGAACCGTGTGGATATGGGGTTGATGGAGCTGGATGCGGGTACAAGCGGGACGCTTTGTGTAGATGAATTTGTGTTTGATGATGCAGAGATTACGCTGCCTGTCATTCAGCCGC
>Ga0163153_10001911_pt1 | contig 31852 bp, 24 predicted proteins | sample OliLakLV19MP6IB1_FD_148629 | JGI IMG/M metagenome (GOLD analysis project Ga0163153, IMG submission 148629) | Freshwater microbial mat bacterial communities from Lake Vanda, McMurdo Dry Valleys, Antarctica - Oligotrophic Lake LV.19.MP6.IB-1 | ecosystem: Environmental > Aquatic > Freshwater >...
CTGCTATGCCAAACCTGCTTAAGCAGGTTTTTCGTGGCAGCCGCCGGTTTCAACCGGTGGTATCCTTGTCAACCACATGGATTCCAAATGAGCCAAAAAATTTTATCTGCTGCCTACCCCTACTTTCATCTCCCTACTTCCTACTTTCTACCCCTCATCTGTGTTTACAGCTTTTGACAGGGAATTGTAACACCCAAATCATACAAATGACGTTACAGTATATGCGTGTAAATGTAAGAGTTTCAACATGACCAAGTCTACCACCAAGTCTATCTTTGGATAGAACAATTGGGTAGAACAATCAGACACAAGTACACGCTATGATCATGCAATTGCTCGCAATCCCAATTTTTATTATCTTTAGCACCTTGCCCGGTGCTTGGGTGGCCTATGGCTTTCCGCTTCAAGCTTTGCGTTGGCCGGCGCGATTGGCGCTTGGTGGAGCGCTTTCCCCAGTGGTACTCGCAGCACAGATGATGGTGCTCAAGGCGTTCGGGCTGCCTTTTACAATCATTCCAACGATCTTATTGCTGATCAATTTGCCGGTTATCTATTTTATCTGGCGCAGCATTTCCCAAACGCAAAACGCAGGAGAACAGCCCCAGAGAACACAGACCCAAGTAGGCGAGCGTGTGGTACTCTATGGTGGCGGGCTGTTCTTTGCTATCCTGGCGCTCTACTTGTGGCTACCCTGGCAGTTCATTCAAAATTTGCGTCCTTTTGCTTGGCACGCCCTGTGGCACACGGATATTTCCTATGCGTTGACACGCAACACTTTTTTGCCCGAAGAACCAGAACTAGCGGGGTTAACCCTTGCTTATGGCTGGGTGGGTCATGCCTATTGGAGCATCATTGGCTGGAGCACCAATTTACCGCCCACGATTACCTATGCGCTCAGCAATGGCATCTGGTTACTCTTTACCTTTCTGCTTGTCTATGAGCTTGGCATTACAGGGCTACGCCTACAACGACCGACCGCGCTGTTAGGTGTTGGGTTGACCTTCTTAGGCACTAACGTGATCGGCGCGCTGGCTTGGACAGTCAAGCGGGATTGGCACTGGCAACAGCAGTACTTGGGTGACATTCGCTATACCCCTTTGCTTGGTAAATATCTGGGCTTTGAGACCATGCCCTTTGCCTTTGCGCTCCTGATTGCGGTCGCCTTGCTCTGTACCCTTGCCCTGCGCTATCATCTTCCGCGCCTAGCTGCACCACTAGGGATTACCTTGACGGCGCTGGGGTTGATCTACCCGATTCTCTTCCCGGTGGGCTGTTTGCTGGTCGGCGGATTGTGGCTGCTTTTGATCATACGGCTTGACCCTGCGACCCCGCAGTATCGTTGGCGCGAAGTGCTTTGGATCGCGGCAGGGGTGGGGGCAAGTGTTTTTATCGCCTTTGCTTTTTTGACGCTGGTTACACAAGATCGTAGCAATGGCGCCGTAAGCTTGACCGCGCTGGCGGAGATGAAACCAAAGTTCTTACACCTAGTCAGTGCGTTGCTACTCTTTGTGCCGGCGGCGCTTGCCATTCTGCTGGGTCTGTTCAAACGGTCAGGGCCGGTACTACTTTTGACAGCCGTAGGGCTAGGATCAATGGCGCTCTATGTCGTCACCAGTCTAGATAATCTCGAATACAAGTACATGTTGGCGGTCACCATTGTCGCAGCGCCACTGGCTGCAAGCGGGATCGAATGGTTCCTATTGCGTTGGCCCAAGGTGCAATGGGGGTTAGCCTTTGCCACTACCATCACGTTGGTCTTCATTCATCAAACGCTGATGTTTAGCGTTGGCGCCCAGATACCGGAAAATCTCGTTCATGCCCCCATGCTCCAGGAAGACACATTTTGGGTAAGTCTAGCACCGAGCGAAGAGAACGCCGCGTGGACGACAGCCGTACGCACGCAAACCACAGAGAACACCGTGGTCGTCACGCAGAATAGTGCAATTCACATCAGCTCCTTTGTGGCGCGACCGCTCTATGCGCCCAGCGACATTGATGGAACCGAAAGTAGCGGCTATAGCGTCGATAATCGCTTCAATCTCTTAACTTGGCGCGGTTATCCAGCGCAGCTTTATGAAGAGCGGCTTGCCGTTGTCAAAACGGTGTACAGTGCGACTTCTACACCTGAGCTACAGGCGGCGCTAACCACATTGTTGTTGCTCAATCGTCCGGTGGCGATTGATTTTGCACGCAATATTCCTATGTTACAGTGGCTCCGCGATGAGGGGATTGGCAGTGAATTGTTTGCCGACGACACCCACGTAGTTTGGTTACTCCAACCACTGACCAGCAACGGAGAAAATCAACATGCGGCAAAGTAAAGCCCATGCATCAGACTATCGCACAATGGCACTTTATTTTGTGATTGCGCTGGCAACGCTTGCCGCACCCATTGTGCTATGGCGGCTGCCCTATCCGTTCATTCGGCTCATGGATGCTGTCTATCATCCGCTTCCACTCCTGCAACTCTTTGTCTTTTGCGCCTCAGTCGCGCTAGTAGGGGTTGGGGCTTTGGCCTTTTATCAAGACCGCGGCAACACCGTGCATAAACAGTTGCCGCTGCTGTTGGGCATCCTGGTTTTCTTTCATTTTCTGGCGATCTTACGCCAACATGCCGCGCGTTCGTGGGATTACGCCTGTTATGAGCGCGCCGCCCAAGCCATCGTGCAAGGGTTAAATCCCTATGGCGACTGTTACATCTATTTCCCCACACCGGCGCAGGTGCTGGCCTGGGGTTATCAGGCCAGTTCCTATGGTGCATCTTTAGTGCTGACGGACGCTGCCGTCAAGACCGATCAATTGTGGGATCTTGTGTTCTATTTTTATGAGGCGACCCAATTTTTCCAATTGATTCTGGCTTATGGGCTTTGCTATCAGTTGGCGCGTCGACTCGGTCTGGAACAGATGCGCGCCGGGCTGTTGATCGCGCTCTTGTTTGTCTTTAACAATCCGTTGCTGGCCACGCTCAAACATAACCAAGTGAATCTGTGGGTGCTCAATTTGATCTTGCTGGCGATGCTGTGGCTACCCCGCTACCCGATTCTCAGTGGGCTGGCGGTAGCGATTGGTGGGCACATCAAGCTCTATCCGCTAATTTTATTGTTGCCGTGGACATTCACCCGTCAGTGGCGCGCGCTGCTTGCAACGGGGGTGGGCATGGTTGGTCTGGTTTTGGTACAGACCCAGGGTGGTCAAGATTGGCATCTGTGGCAAGCGTTTCTGGCCTTTGCCGGTGACTTTCCGAAGGGAACTTTTTTTCGGGACAACAGCCTGCACAGCTTGGTCTATAATGCCATCGGTCATCTCAAATGGTTGCTTGGCGATCCATCGTATCAGGTAAACGAACAGAGGGTAGGGCGAATCGTCTTTGTCGCTATAGCTATTTTGGGGGTGCTCTATCTTATCCGTTTCTATCAACGACACCAGCACTATGCGCTTGATGATCGCCAACAGGCAGTCCCCTTCCAGGAAAAAGTAACAACCACGCCCAATCCCCAGGCGACTATTGCCTCTTCCTGGAAGGGGAACACACCTGAACAGGCACAAAATTCATCCGAAGTCACGCAACTCGGTCATATGATGGACGCGATTGTGCTTGGTCTATTGATTTCGCCTGTGGTCTGGGAACATCACTATCTCTTAGCGCTTCCCCTGGTGATTTGGGCATTGGCCAGTCAAGCCACCGCCGATCGACTGTGGGTGGTGGCGCTTAGCGTCTTGCTCATTTTTGTAATTCCGACCTTTGATATCTTTCCATTGAGCTACCATCGCCTAGCTGGTTTGCTCCTCTTAGTCTCGACGTTGCCACCGACAACAGTTGCTCGTTGGTCAGGCGTACACAACTATTCATTAGCTTTTGAAAAAACTTAGTAGTCCGCAGTCCAAAGACTTCGGCGAGCCGCGCCTGGAAGGCAACCGCCGGGGGCGCGAGCCGTCCTGAGTCATGCCTGACAGTGTTGTGCTCTACTGAAATTGCTTATCCTACCATGAGTGAATTGTAAAGTCTATGCCCAAAGTCAGCGTCATCATTCCAGCCTATAACCAAGCCGATTATTTGGGCGCGGCCATTAAGAGCGTTTTACGGCAGAGCTATACCGATTGGGAGTTGATTATCGTTAATGATGCCTCGCCGGATCAGACCAATGCGATTGTTGCGCAATATCCTGACGCGCGCCTTCGTTTGCTTGTCCATGAGCAAAATCGTGGGTTGCCGGCGGCGCGCAATACGGGTATGCGTGCCGCAACCGGTGAAATTTTTATGTTGTTGGATGCGGATGATCTCTTTCATTCCGAGAAAATTGCTGCCCATGTCACATTTTTAGCTGCCCACCCAGAGGTCGGCGTCAGTTATAATGCGCGCTATGAGATCGGCAAAGCTGGTGAAATTCTAGCGTTATGGCGTCCAATCTGTACAGCCTCTTTGGCTGATATGGTCAATGGCTTTCCTTTTGCTCCCAGTGACATGGTGCTACGGCGCGAATGGGCCTTTCGTGTGGATCTCTTTGACGAGAGCTATGTTGCCATGAGTGAAGATCTGGACATCAACTGTCGATTAGCGTTGGCAGGTTGTCACTTTGCCGGTATCAACCGCCCCTTGAATTACCGGCGGTACTATCCGAATCGCGTGATTCGCAATGTTCCAGCACGCCTGACCGCGGCAGAGCGTGCGCTTACAACGCTTTTTCGCGACCCGACCTGTCCCCTTGAAATCGTAGCATTGCACGACATGGCACTTGCCAATACCAATGTGGTTTGGTCGTATGAAGGGTTTATCGTCGGCTTGACACAGCATGGGCAGACAGCACTGCGTAAAGCAGTGAGGCTTAACCCAGCATTGATCGCAAATCAGGGCGCCAACTTTCTCGAATTCTTGGTAGATCGCAGCATTCAAGATGGTGGTGATCATGCCCTGGCCATTCACCGTGTGATGGATCAGTTGCCCCTGGAATTGGCTTGGATGGCAGAGTCCACATCGTGGGCGGTTGGGCAAGCGGATCTGCGCGCCGGGCTGCGCGACTATTTGTGGGGGCGCACAATCCAAGGGGAGATGCATTTGATGCGTGCGGCGGCGCAAGAGAGCAAGGTACAGCCGGCACTTTTACGTTTCCTGGTTGACCAATTGCTTAGTCACAGCCAGGAGGAAGGGATACATGTATCACAGGTGATAATGCGCGATCTGCCGCGCGTCCTACGGATCGTTGCTGCTCCTGCTGACATTCGGTGGCTGGAAGGCTGCTATTGGCTGAATCAGGCGCTCTATCAGTTCAAAGCAGGTGCCTATCGTAACGCACGGCAGAGTGTATTGCAGGCATTTCTCAAGGACCCTGGGTATCTGCGTAATCGTGGCGCCTGGGCCACCTTAGTGCGATCTTGCCTTTCATCATTCCCATCATTGAATAGATTCGCACTCTCTTTAGCAATGAAATAGGTAGTTTTTTCTAAACAGCGCCAGTCTTGAGGGAATGATGTGTGGTATTTGTGGTATTTACGATGAAAACAGTAGACTTGCATCGATTGGCGCAATGAGCCAGGTACAGCGTCATCGCGGGCCCGATGATGAAGGGTACCTCTTTATCAATACGCAGACACAACAGTGGCAAGTAGCAGCTGGTGATGAGACAGTTGAAGGGACAGGTAACAATGGCATGGCTCTTTGTTATCAAGAGGTTCCTGCCCATCAGTATGATCTGGTGCTCGCGACGCGTCGTCTGGCAATTCTTGATCTATCCCCAGCTGGGCATATGCCGATGGCCTATGCTGACGGCGCTTTATGGGTGACCTACAATGGCGAGATTTTTAACTATCGTGAACTGCGCCAAGAACTCTGTGCCCGCGGTCATCGCTTTCGCAGCGACAGTGACACCGAGGTGCTGCTGGCGGCCTATGCCGAGTGGGGGGTGGATTGTTTAAAACACTTTAATGGCATGTTTGCCTTTGCGCTGTGGGATAGCCACCGTAAGCGGCTTTTTTGTGCGCGCGATCGCTTTGGGATCAAGCCCTTTTATTATAGTTGGGATGGGCAAGCTTTTATCTTTGCCTCTGAACTCAAGAGCCTGATCCAACATCCGGGGCTACCCCGTAAGCCCGATGATCAAGCGATCTTTGATTACTTAACGTTGGGGGTCTCTGACCACACCCAGCACACCTTTTTTGCAGGATTGTATACGTTACAACCCGGTCATTTCATGCTTTTGGATGTGAACCAAAAACAACTACGTGATGAGGTATGGTGGGAAGTCAAGATCAATCCCAGCATTGAAAACCCATCACCGGTAGAGCAGCGGCGGATCTATGGGGCATTTGCCGAACTTTTGGAAGATGCTGTCCGCTTGCGTCTACGCACCGATGTTCCGATAGGCACGGCGTTGAGCGGTGGACTGGATTCCTCGGCGGTGGCTTTGTTGGCCAACCGTTTATTGCTGGAAGAAAAGGTAATTCCGAGTGAATTGGTCGGTGACCATCAGAAGACCTTTACGGCCCGCAACCATGAAGCCGAGATTGATGAACATTATTACAGCCGCTTAATCAACGAGCAAACCGGCGCGGCGGAGCATCTCATCTATCCTGATGGCGAGGCGCTCTGGCGTGAATTTGAATCTTTTGTATGGTTTCTGGATGAACCAGTCAATTCGACTAGCCAATATGCCCAGTGGAATGTAATGCGGCTGGCGCGTCGCAACAATGTAACAGTTTTGCTCGATGGGCAGGGGGGGGACGAAATCTTTGCCGGCTATTACGCCTATTACCCACCCTATCTTAGTCAGCTTTATCAGCAGCGGGGAATCTTACCAACGGCCCGTGCGGTCTGGGATATTTCACGGGTAGGCGGGGCGCCAGTAATGGATATGCTGATGGAGGATGCCGTCAATCGACTGCCGTGGCGGGTGCAGAAATTTATCAATCGTATCCGACCACCGCTTGCCATTCCCGGCGGCGGCGGCTCAGGCTTGCAAGAGTGGCAGCTTCAGCCCAGCTTTATCGAACGCAACTGGGATCGTCGTTGGCGACCTCTGGAGGTCGACGCCAGTGGTTTGGTAGGTGTGCTCCATCGTGACCTGACATCAACCAACTTGCCAAAGCTCTTACGCTACGAAGATCGCATCTCTATGGCCTTTTCGCTGGAGACGCGGCTGCCCTATTTAGATGACCGTTTGATTGACATGGTCTTTGCGCTGCCGCTTAACTATCGCATTCATAATGGCTGGAGCAAGTGGATCTTACGCCGTTCTATGAGTCATCTACTGCCCGAAGAGATCTGTTGGCGGCGCAATAAGCTTGGCTTTCCAACGCCAGAAATTCGGTGGCTCACACAGGGCGCAAACTATATTCGCCAGCGTTTTGATTGTCGTCACGTCGAAGAGCAAGTAGCGGCTTACATTCAACCAGGAATTTTGCAACAAATCATCAATCAACCCGATGCAGCGTTGGCAGCAACACCGGGACTATGGCGACTATTAAATCTAATTGTATGGTTTGACATCTTTTTTAATCAAAGTCGACCCAGCGCCGCCTTCACACAGCCGGCGCTTGAGATCTAACGTGAGACGTGCTGCGTGATTCGTTGTAAACAGGAAAAACACGCAGCACCAACACGGACCATTATTTTTCAAGTATCCAACATGGAAAAAAGTACCGTATGACAAAGATAGGCGTTTTTATTGGCGAAAATGGACATTGGGGATTTTTTCGCGAGATTTTTGCCGACTTGCAAAATCACTATCAAACCCATGTGTTTCAGCCCAAGACCTATGAGGTGCCGCTCCTCCATGGTCGACTGAATCGTTGGGCCTATGAGGGACAGCTTCGCGCCATGCTCAAACGCAATGACCTCTGCTTTTTTGAGTGGGCCAGCGAGTTGCTGAAACCAGCTTCCTTTATGGAAAAACATGCGCCCATAGTTACGCGGATGCATTCCTACGAAGTTCATGTTTGGGCACCGCAGATTCATTGGGAAAATGTGGATCAGATTATTTTTGTCAGCAACTATATCCGCCGCAAGTTTTTAGAGCAATTCCCGCATCATGCCCACAAGACTAGTGTAATCTACAACGGGGTTGATTTGACACGTTTCCAGCCCAAAGAGCCACGGGACTTTCGCTTTAACATTGGCATGCTCTGCAATTTTCATCCGGTCAAACGCATTTATGAAGCAGTTTTCACCGTAGGTAAAGTAAAGCAGGCAGGCTATCGGCCTCATCTTCACATCGCCGGCGGCAAATGGCCGGGTGGTCATTTTGATGGCTACTATGTTGCCATTGAACGGTTGATTGAAAAGCTGGGGTTGCAGGAAGATGTGACCTTGTATGGTCATGTCGAGGAAACGCAGACATGGTTGCAGCAAATTGATATCTTTCTTTCCAATAGCTACTGGGAAGGACAATCAGTCTCTTTGTTGGAGGCAATGGCAAGCGGTTGCTACGCTCTTTCGCACTTCTGGGATGGCGCTGAGGATGTGGTGCCGGCAGCCTGCATCTATGGCGAAGACCATGAACTCTATGAAAAGCTGATTGCCTATGCTGAATCCAGCTTCAGCGAAAAGTGCTGGTGGCGGGCACAGATGCGTGAGATAGCTACGGAGAAGTTTGATATTCGCAAAACCACTGGCGCCATTCATACGGTAATTGAAACAGCGTTGAGCAAGCGGGTCAGCGCATGAAGATTGCCTACCTAATGCAAGCGGGCGCAGCGAATATGCTGGCAAAGCCATTGTCAGGCCCCTGTAATCATGTCAAACATATTTGCCAAGAGTTAGAGGCGCTAGGTCATAAGGTCCAGATATTGATGAATCTAGATGGTCAGCTATGGCACTCCACCGATTTAGAACACTACACGCCCGTCACCGTCACGCGCATGGAACGGGGAGCCTTAAAGTTGTTCCAGCGCGTGGTGCGACGAACGCAAAGAGCGCTGCAATTGCCCTATGCAGCGCTCTTTGAAGCGCTCTGGTTTGCCCAGGCGTGTTCCCAGGTAGTAGGCGACTGTGACCTCTTTTATGAACGTATGGGATGGATGGGCTATGGCGGGGCTATCGCGGCACGGCAGTTATCCATTCCCTTGGTGATTGAGGTCAATGGCGATCACCTAGACGAAATGCAGATGCTCGGCATGGCCCCGCAGGGTGGTCAAAAGTGGCTTTCCCTGCGCCTGATGCGTTGGATGACAGGTCAGAGCGCCCATGTCGTTACCACCGGTGACGGTTGGCGCAAACGGTTTGTGGAACGCTGGCCGGTCGCTCCAGAGGCAGTAAGTGCTGTCGAAAATGGCAGTGAACTAGTTACGCTGTTGAAACGTGAACAGTTGCGCGCTTTTGCCGAAAGCGCGAGCACCAGTGAGATCAGATTAGTCTATGTAGGTGGCTTTGAGACATGGCATGGAATTAGTGTGCTGTTGCGTGCCCTCGCCAGGGCGCGCCAACAGGGAGCGCCTGTTTCCCTCTACCTGATCGGTGCTGGGCCAGAACAGGCCAACATCGATCAGCAAATTGAGGAACTGCATCTGCAACAGGCGGTGACATTGACCGGTTTTGTCGATATTCATCAACTGGGCGCCTATCTGGCACAGGCTGATATTGGTCTCTGCCCCTACTGTGGACGGGTGGAATATTCTGGGTTGAAATTGCTGGATTATAAGGCAGCGGGATTGGCAACGATTGCCTCAGGCGCCAATGGTCAACCCATTGTAGTGCGCCACGGTGTCACGGGGTTGATTGTCCCACCCTGTGATGAAGAAGCACTTTGTCAGGCCATCGTTCAGGTAAGCTCTGACCATATCTTGCGCCGTCAAATGGGGCAGAAGGCCAGGATGGAAGCCGAGGAACAGCATAGTTGGCAGCATACAGCCCAACGGCTAGATGCTATCTTTCAGCAGGTTGCCAACAGACGTCCAGCTTATTATGCCAATGGCAAGCAATCGCCGGCTACAATTAGTAGGTAACATGAAATAATGCAGGTAGAGACGCGGATGCTGATAGCGCGGATTGTTTCAGGACGGATCAACTGATCCGCGTTACCAGCATCCACGTCTCTACCTACAGTTTTAAGTTGAAAATATGAGTACACACATGCCACATAGTCAGCTCTATAGCACGCAATCGGGCATACCACCGGCACAGCCGATGGTTAAAGATTTGATCAGCGTGGTCATTCCTACTTATAACCACGCGCACTTTCTGGGGGATGCCATCCGCAGTGCACTAGAGCAAACGTATGCAGCTTTATCAACAGCCATGGTGGATGATGGTTCAACTGATGGCAGCCGCGCCTTAGTGGCAAGCTTTGGCGAACGGGTGCGCTACATCTGGCAAGCCAATCGCGGCTTGTCTGGAGCGCGTAATACAGGCATTCAGGCCACGCGCGGTGAGTACATTGCGTTGCTCGATGCTGATGACTTTTGGGAACCTGACTACTTGGCTACAGTTCATGCGTTGCTGGCGGCTGAACCAACCTTGGGTGCAGTCTATACGGGGCTGCAATTTGTCAACAGCAAAGGGGAATCCCTGCCGCAGCCCTGTGTAGCAACCGTTGGGCATGATCAACTCTATGACCGGCTGCTCGACGGTGAATTTTTTGCCCCCAGCGCCGTGCTCATCCGCCGCAGCTGCTTCACAGCGGTTGGTCTTTTTGACGAAGCGTTGCGCGCTTCCGAGGATTGGGATATGTGGCTACGCGTGGCGCATGTCTATCCTTTTGTCGGCATTGCCCAGCCGTTGCTTAACTATCGGGTCCACGGCAACAACATGTCGGCTGATCCAGCCCATATGTTGCGCTATCAAACCCTGATGGTCTGTAAACACTTTGGCGCGCCGGAGGGGGACCCGGCAAGTTGGCCCCAAGATCGTCAACGCGCCTGGGCTGCCACCACCTACTTTGCCGCCCAAGGCTATTTCTTGCGGGGTGACCAAGCGGCAGGGCAATCTTACCTACGTCAAGCATTTGAGGCTAACCCGGCATTGACGGAGAATCGTGACCTATTTTATGAATTGGGCTGTGTAGACCAACCACTAGGTCAGCGTGGTGATCCGGCGACACTCAATCTAGCCAAGAATGCGGCTACGCTCTTAACGGCGCTCACGGCAATCTTCGCTGATCCAACCCTGGCACCACGCGTGCAGACGAAAAAGGGTGCGGCCTTTGCCCATGCCAATCTTGCGTTGGGCATGCTGGCCTACAACAGTGGTCAACGCGCCAAGGCGCGTACCTTTTGGCTGCGCGCCCTTCGCTATGCACCCCAGTTGACTTGGCAGGATAGTTTGTTGATTAAGCTGGCCAAAAGTTTTGTAAAACCTGAAATGGCAATCACGATGCGTCACTGGCTAGGAACAAAAAAATATCAGCTTGGTCAAAGTCTACGGGGGTTGGCCTACCGCACAGCTACGCCGTGGGGGCAGCGCGTGGTTAACAACTTCTGGGAGGAGCAAGCTGTCACCATTCATGAGCAATGGGGCAGCGATCAGCATGATTTTCCCGTGTTGAGTAGGTTGTTTCAGCGCTACCAACCCAAAACCTTGTTGGATGTGGGTTGTGGTTCGGGTCGGCTCTTTGGGTTATATACCGAGCATGGCATCAACGACATTGTGGGCATGGACATTTCGGAAAAGGCGTTGGTCTTGGCCAAAGAGCGCTATCCTTGGGTCACAACCTTTCAAGGGAAAGTCGAAGATCTAGAGTTTCCGGCCAAGCGTTTTGACCTAGCGGTTTGCAATCGAGTTTTGCAGCATATTCCCCCACGGGCCATCGAAGACGCCATTCAAATCTTATGCACCCTAAGTCACATGGTTTATGTCAATGAGCTTTCGGCGAGCGATCAACTGACAGAAGAGTTTTTTATGTTTCGCCATCATTATCCAACACTCTTTGCAACACAGCAATTTCAATTGATAGAGACAGGCGAAATTGGGCAACAAACCTTCCAATTGTTCGGTGCAGGAAATGAAGCAATCAGATGAACATTTTAGTCCTTACCAACTTTTATCCTCCCCATCATATTGGCGGCTATGGCATGTTATGTCTGGAAGTGGTCAACGGCTTGCTGGCGCGTGGTCACAGAGTCACCGTACTAGGCGGCAAACATGGCGTTGCCAATCATAAAGATGGGGATACAGTAGAAGGTCATGTTCACCGCCGCTTGACGCTGGAAAGCGATCTCTATTATTACAGACCACGTAGCGCCTTGCGCTATCCCTTCGTCAAAGAGCAAAATTTCGCGATATTGCGCGAATTTGTCCAATCTACTCAGCCGGATCTGATCTTTGTCTGGGGCATGTGGGCGCTTAGCAAAGAGTTAGCTAAACTGGCGGAAGCGTTGCGACCGGGGCGGGTTGCCTACTATTTAGCCAACCCGTGGCCCATCGATCCAAATCTGCATCAATCCTATTGGGATTCACCGGCAACGACGCCCCTGCGTCGGCTGGCCAAACAGGGGATGCGCCTACCCGCGCGGCTTTGGCTGCACAAGGAATGGCAGAAGACCCTGTTAGCCTTTGACCATGCGCTCTGTTGTAGCATTGCGCTACGCGACCAGTTGATCAATGCCGCCACGCCGCTAAAACGTGCGCCAGTGATTTATGAAGGGATTGACCTCGCCCCCTATCTAGCCCAGTTGCCATTGCAACCGCTGAACCAGCATAGCAATGGCAGTAGTAATGGTAGTGACGACTATGACACGGAGCAATACGAGCGACCCGCATTTGCCTTGCTCTTCGTGGGTACGCTGGGTGAACACAAAGGGGTCCATACGACAATTGAAGCCATGGTCGTGTTATCACCAGAAGAGCGCAGGTCTTTTCATTTGACCATTGTAGGGTCGGGCCATCCACACTATGAAGCACGGCTGCACAAGCTGGTCAAAGAGCATAGCCTAGAAGAATCGATTACCTTTCACCAGCCGATCCCGCGCAGCGAATTGCCCGATTTTCTGGGGAAATATCAAGTATTGTTACTCCCTTCAATCTGGGAAGAGCCATTGGCGCGCATTATGCAAGAAGGGCTGGCTAGTGGCATGGTCGTCATTGGCGCAGCTACCGGTGGCACCAAAGAAATTATCCGCCACCACGAAAATGGGTTGCTCTTCCCTGCGGCTGATGCTTCGGCTTTGGCTACTTGTTTACGTACATTGGTAACGGATTCGACCATTGCGTTGCGCTTGGCGACTGCCGGTCGTCAAACCGCCATCGAAATGTTTGCACTCCCGCGCATGGTTGATGAAATTGAAAGGTATTTGGTGGAGATGAATGCGGCTACTATTTCTGTCTAACCTTTACCCTCCGCATAGTCAAGGCGGTTATGAAGAGTGGTGTCAGGAAATGGCCACCCAACTGCGCGACCGCGGGCATGAGGTGATTGTCTTAACCAGTCGCCATACCAGTGATGAGGGCGAGAGCCATGATCCATCTTGGGTGCGGCGCGAGTTACATCTGGAAATGGAGCTTGTCTCCTTACGCAATGGCATTCAATTTTTTACACACCGACGCCAACATGAAAGTGAAAATCTTGCCACCCTGCGCTCCTATGTCAATCGCTTTCATCCCGAAGCCGTGGTCATTTGGGGGATGTGGAATATTGTACGTTCCATTCCTGTGTTGGCAGAGCGGATCTTACCGGAACGCGTAGTCTATTATATCGGCGACTATTGGCCTACGCTGCCCAGTCAATTTGAATATTACTGGAAAGCACCGGCACAATATTGGTACACGCAGTTGCCCAAAGCCATTCTAGGGATGGCAGCGCATTACATGTTGGCTCAGGAAACCTTGTCGAACCCGCGTTTTGGACGGGTGATCTTTCCCACCATCTTTATGCGCAATGAACTGGTAAAGCGGGGGATGAAACCCGGGGAAAGCCTGGTCATTTATGGTGCGGCGGATACGATGGCCTACAGTCAAGACGATTACCCGGCCCTGGCGCAAGCAGATGAGGAAGAGGCAAAAGAGAAAGTCACGCTACTCTATGCCGGGCGCATCCGTTCGGATAAAGGCGTACATCTCGCCATTAAGGCGCTGGCGCGCTTGGTGCAAGATTATGGCTTTCAAGAGGTGGAGCTATTGATTGCCGGCAGCGGCGATCATGACTATACTACCTTTTTGGAATACCTTGTGCGTCGGCATCATCTAGAGAAGTATGTCACCTTTCTAGGCGCACAACCCAAAGAGCGGATGCCGGCGCTCTATCGGCGCGCCGATATCTTTCTGTTTACCTCTGTCTGGCAAGAGCCATTTGGCCGCGTACTGATTGAAGCGATGGCGGCTGGGGTAGCCGTGGTTGGCTCCGCGGCCGGCGGGGTAACGGAAATCTTGTTGGATAACGAAACAGCCCTCACCTACCCGCCCGGTGACGCCGAAAAATTAGCCGCACAGACAGCACGCTTGATTCGCGCGCCCGAATTGCGCCAACAATTGGCCACCGCCGGCAAAATGGTGGCACTGGAGCGCTTTGATATTCAACGCATGGCCACAGAAATTGAGGGATATCTGCATCAGATCGTCGCACTTGCCGATACGAGGAGTCCAGTGGGACAGTAGGGGTGAGGGAGTAGGGGAGTGAGGAGTGGAGAGGAAGTCCCTTCCCCTACTCCCCTACAAACGTTTGAATCGAGTTATAGCACGGAGGGTAGTCTTTTGAAAGCGCAACGCATTTTTGTCACCGGCGGGGCTGGATTCATTGGCTCAAATTTGGTCGATCGGTTACTCACCGAAGGGCATGAAGTGATTATCTATGACAATCTGTCACGTTCCGGCTGCCAACAAAATCTACAGTGGCTGCGGCAGCAGCATGGCGTCGATTCCTTTTGCTTGGTGCAGGGAGACTTAATCGATCACACGCTGTTGCAACGTGCGGCTACCGGTGCACAGCGTATTTACCACTTGGCTGGCCAGGTGGCTGTAACCACCTCGGTGCAAAATCCGCGTCAGGATTTTGAGGCAAACGCCTATGGCACCTTTAATGTGTTGGAAGCCGCGCGGCTTGTGGCTGATGATCCAATTTTGCTCTATGCCAGCACCAATAAAGTCTATGGGGGAATGGAAGCTATCCGTGTGCGCGAGGAAGAAACACGCTACGCTTATGATGATCTTCCTTGGGGTACCCCAGAAACGCAAACGCTCGACTTTCATTCACCCTATGGTTGCTCCAAAGGGGCGGGCGACCAATATACGCGCGATTATGCACGGATTTATGGGCTGCGCACCGTGGTGGTGCGTCAAAGTTGCATCTATGGCTATCGTCAATTTGGGATAGAAGATCAGGGGTGGTTAGCCTGGTTTATGATCGCGGCCTTGAAAAAGCGTCCTATTTCCATCTATGGCAACGGCAAGCAGGTGCGCGACGCCCTCTTTATCGATGATCTCTTAGACGCCTATGGGACAATTGTGGCGAATATCGACCAGGCCGCGGGTCAGATCTACAACATTGGTGGCGGACCGCAAAACACCATCAGTGTGTGGCGTGAGTTTGGGCCATTGCTGGAACAATATCTAGGAGAGGCAATTCCCGTGCGCATAGCAGAGTGGCGTCCTGGCGACCAACCTGTCTATATCAGTGACATTCGGAAAGCCAAAGGCGAATTAGGGTGGGAACCGCAGGTGTCGATCCAACAGGGTACGCAACGCTTGTTTAGCTGGATTGAAGCCAACCAAGCACTCTTTTGTCATATCTAACGTTGCTACCCTTTTTAGCCTATGCTATTTAATTCCGTCGAATTTCTCATCTACTTTCCCATCGTTGTTACCGGTTATTTTCTACTGCCGCAACGCTGGCGTTGGGTTTGGCTATTGGCCGCCAGTTACTATTTTTACATGTCCTGGCGCGCCAATTACGCCTTCTTGCTCATCTTTGCCACAGTAGCAAATTACTGGATCGCGCGCTGGATGGAAAAGTTAGTGGTGCAGCGCTGGCGCAAGCTGCTCTTGATGGCAGCCCTGACGATGAATCTAGGCTTTTTGTTCATCTTTAAATATTTCAATTTTTTCATTAGCTCAGCCCAAACGCTCTTGAGCTATGCGCAGATTGAAGCGCCGCTGCCGGTTGTCGATTTCTTGCTACCGGTCGGCATTTCCTTTTACACCTTCCAAAAGATTAGTTATATTGTTGATGTCTACCGCGGTCAACAACCGGCAGAGAAAAATCTAGGGATCTTTGCCCTTTTTGTCGCATTTTTTCCTCAGTTAGTGGCTGGCCCGATTGAACGCACGGGCAATCTACTACCCCAATTTTTTATGCCCTATGCGTTTGACTATGATCGGGTTGTCAGTGGTTTACGGCGTATGGCCTGGGGCTTCTTTAAGAAAGTCGTCATTGCCGACAAAGTCGCCGTGATTGTGAATCTGGTTTATAACAATCCAACCGACTACGAAGGGTTGCCGCTGGTGTTGGCAACCTATCTCTTTGCTTTTCAAATTTATTGCGACTTTTCCGGCTATTCCGACATTGCGATTGGGGCGGCACGTGTACTGGGCATCAACTTGATGGAAAATTTCCGCCAACCCTACCTGTCCCTCTCTGTCAGCGAATTTTGGCGGCGCTGGCACATCTCCTTATCCACCTGGTTTCGCGATTATCTTTATATTCCCCTGGGTGGAAACCGCGTGCCGGTTGTACGACGATATGTCAACCTCTTTCTTGTCTTTGTAGTCAGTGGCCTATGGCATGGGGCCAATTGGACTTTTGTCATTTGGGGTGGGCTACATGGTGCTTATCTCATTAGCGAAATCCTCTTACAGCAGCCATTGAGCCGGTTAAGCAATAGCCTAGGCTTGACACGGTTTCCCCAAGTATTGACTGGCTTGCGTATCTTCGTGGTCTTTCATCTGGTCACCTTTGCCTGGATCTTTTTTCGAGCCAACACACTAACCGATGCGTTCTATGTTGTCACCCATCTTTTCGCACCCTGGCAGATTACAGCCACGCGCCTCCAATTACAGCTTAGTCTCTTTACCGTGATGGTGATTGGTTGCTCAATTTTATGGATGGAAATGATTGAATATGCACGCCGCGAAGGGCACTTTGCACTCTATCGACAGCCAGTTTGGGTTCGTTGGAGTTCATACTATGCCATTATCATGACGATCTTATTATTGGGCGAGTTACACGGCACAGGGCAATTTATCTACTTTCAATTCTAAGAAGCTACCTAAAAAGTCACACAAACGAGGAGGGAGCACGCCCCGTGCGACCAGAGCCGCACGGGGCGTGCTCCCTCCTCGTTTGTGCCATATTTATTTGTGTTCTGTATTTAGACGCCATGCCACCATCAAACAGGAGGGAAGATGACCCGCATTGTACCTAAAATCGTCGCGATGGGTCTACTTGTGTTGGTAACCTATGGCATACTTTGGCTGATTCCACCCAAGCCCTATCTAGTCTATGCAAGTGTGCTGGACAAACAAAATCGGCTTGCCTCCCTCCCAGCGCCGCGGTTGATCTTTGTAGGTGGATCAGCAGTTGCGTTAGGACTGGACAGTCAGCTCATTGAAACGCAGCTAGGAATGCCGGTGATCAACATGGGTGTCAATGCCGGCTTTGGGTTGCGCTATATGGTTGAGCAAGTAAAGCCGTGGATTCGTGCCGGCGATATCATTTTGATGATTCCAGAATATGAGCATTTTTACGGTGAACTGCTACAGGGTGACCAAAATTTATTATGGGCCTTATGCATCCAACCGAGCATGTTGCGCACCCTTAGCCGGCAGCAGATGTTCCATCTATTGCCAGAGTTGCCCAGCTTTGCGCAACAACGGGTACAAGAGTTTATTCGTACAAGAGCCGACCCGATTTATAACCGGAATGCCTTTAATGCCTATGGCGATTTTGTCAACCACCTTGATTTGCCCTCTGCAGCGCTGGCCTTGTCTGCGATTGCCAATGGCCAACCGTTCAATGGCGAAGCGCTGCTTTTGCTAAAAGAATTTCAGCACTATGCGCAAAAACAAGGAGCAGAGGCTTATTTGATCTATCCAGCCATCGCTGAAAGTTTTTGGAACTATCCAGAAAACCGCAAGGCAATTGAAACACTTAAATTGACAATTTTGCGGCAGAATATAGTACAACCCCTGTCGGCACCGGTCGACGCTGTATGGCCGGACGCGATGTTTTTCGATACCGTTTATCATCTGTCCCGACAGGGACGCCAACTATATAGTGAAATGATTGCCCAACGCTTGTTGCGCTTACATCAAAATAAGCTAACAACAAAATAAGCCAAGTCGGTATTGCCGACCCAGTTCATAAGAATAAAATCAAGCCAATGTCTAAGATTTTGTTGATTGGGTATAACCCCCCACAACTTGTACAAAATATCAAAATTGAAGCAGCACACTATCGTACTTGGCAATTTCTTGAACCGCTCTTGGAAGATGGTCACCAAGTCTGCCTATGCGGCGGTGCCAGGGGTGAGACGGGGGATGTTACGCTTATACCAGAGACATGGCGTCCCCAGTTACGGTATAACCCCATTCGCTTTGGCGAGAAAGGCTGGGTTGCTCATCTTCAACGCATTCATGATGAGTTCAAGCCGGATTGTGTGGTTGCCGTAAACTTCAGCCACTGTTTATATACCACAAAATTGCGCACAGATTGTCCAATTTGGATGGATATTTATGGAGACATGTTGACGATTATGCAAGCGGCGGCTTTTCGCGCGCGGTCTAATCGTGGTCTGGATACATCGATTGCTTTTATGCGCCAAGTCGCGCAAAAGGGCGATATCTTTTCCGGTTGCGGCCTACCGCAGCAACATATGATGGTTGGCGAACTGGCGATGAGTGGCCGTCTCAATCATCACACCTTTGGCTATGAATTTGTGCGCATTGTCCCTCCCGGCTCACCCCCTGGACGCCCAGCAGCCATTCCACGCCAGCAAGCGCGTACCCTGCTAGCCGGCCAGGGCATTAGCGAAGAAGCGTTTGTGGTCTTGTGGTGTGGTGGTTATAACACTTGGACGGATGTTGAAACCCTCTATAAGGCACTGACCTGGGCTATGGCTCAAGCGCCATTGCTCCACTATGTTTCTGTTGGCGCCAATACCTATGAAGCACTGGACAATGTGTACACCCATCTACTCAAGCTGATTGATCAGTCACCCTATCGCCAACGCTTTCATATGCTCGGTTGGCGACCCTGGGCCGAAGTTCCCCACTTCTACCAGGAGAGTGATGTGGGTATCAACATTGATGCCCTCCACTATGAAACCTTGTATGGAACACGCACACGCTTGGTGGAGATGATCGCCAGCGGCTTGCCGGTTGTCACGAGCTTGGGTGCCGAGTTAAGTTATCTCTTGCGCGACAAGAGTGCAGCGTTGACCTTTGCCGTCGGCGATTGGCAGACAATGGGTGAACAGTTACTTAGCTTAGCTAGCAATTCAGAACTACGTAATGAAATGGCCCGAACCGCCTATACCTTTGCAACCGGTGAGCTTTCCTTTACGAATACAACCCATGCCATCCGCAGTTGGGTGCAACATCCAACAGTAGCGCCTGACAGACAGCCACAAGGGATTCAGACCACCGTTCGTCAGTTTGAATACCGACTGCGCACGGCTTTACGCCGTGTGCTTTGGCATATGGCGGCGAAACAGTAAAGGATGGAATACTTATTTTTTCGGAACAGCCTAAAGGGATTTTGCTATGCTTAGCACATTGCGCTCGCTGCCAGAGTTTAATCTTTTCATCCTTGCCCGTCGCTTTGGGTTTAATCCGGAGCAGATTCTTAGGTGGGCAATCGTCAGTGGTATTCTGCTGGCTAGTTTTGTCGTTGGCATCCGCACCTCCATTCTCTATCTGGCGTTACCGGTTGGGGTGGGCGTTGCTTTGCTCTTTTTACGCCAACCGGCCATTGGCCTACTCCTCACCCTACTTGGCGGCATGATCATCCCCTTTACTGGGCCGGGCGGGGTTACTATCACTATGCTGGGCATTCTCTTTCTCACAGGGTTGTGGCTGCTAGGCATGATCGTGGAACGAGGTGATATCCAATTTAACTCGGCGCAGATTGTGCGCCCTGCGCTGCTGCTGCTGGTTATTGTTTTGTTGGCGCTCGCGATGGGGCAGTTGCCCTGGTATCGCGCCCAAGCGGCGCCCATGAGCGCCCAAATTGGTGGCGTTATGGTCTTTGTCACCTCGATTGCCGCTTTTTTGTTCGTTGGTCATCAATTCAAAGAAACGCGCTGGCTGGCGCTTATCACCTGGGTTGTGATCTTATATGGCGGTCTCCACATGGTTGGCTGGATCGAGCCACATCTGGGTCGCTATATCAGTCGGCTCTATCAAGGCGGCGCCACGACCAGCATGTTTTGGACGTGGGTGGTCACGCTGGCCTTTGGTCAAGCGCTTTTTAATCGCCGCTTGTTGATTGGCTGGCGCATTGTCCTCCTGGTCATAGTACTCATGACTTTTTATGTGGCTTATGTGCTCAATGGCGAATGGAAATCAGGCTGGATGCCGGCCGCCATCAGCGTGGCGACGCTGTTACTCCTCCGTTCTTGGCGTTTTGGCTATGTGCTGGCGCTGCTTGGCATTATGCCGGCAATGGATCTGGTGGCCAACGCGGTGGCCAGTGACGAATACAGTTATTCAACCCGTATGGACGCCTGGGCGATCGTCGGCGAGATCATTAAGGCGAATCCAGTTTTAGGCTTGGGGCCGGCCAATTATTATTGGTATACGCCGCTCTTTCGCATTCGCGGCTATGCGGTAAATTTCAATTCGCACAACCAATATGTGGATCTGATCGCGCAGACCGGCTTTTTGGGCTTGTTTGCCTATATCTGGTTGCTGGCCGCGATTGGCTGGCTCGGTTGGAGGCTGCGGAATCGGGTGGCCGACGGCTTTGAAAAGGCCTATGTCTATGGCGTCCTGGGCGGTTGGGTGGCGACCGTTGCGGCCGGCGCTTTTGGGGATTGGGTGCTGCCCTTTGTCTACAATGTGGGACTGGTGGGCATGCGCTCCAGCATTTTGCCCTGGATCTTCTTTGGCGGTTTGCTTGCGCTTGAACACAAATATTATGATAAGAGCAGATAAGGGAAGAATGGCTACAAAAAGTTATGGTTTGCAACAAACAATATACGGGCTAGAGCAGCCTCTTCTGCTGTCGATCATCATCATTAACTGGAATACGCGTGACCTGCTGGCGGATTGTCTTGCTTCTGTAGCCACGGAGATCGCACACTTTCCATCAGGCCAGGTTGAGACATTGGTGATTGATAATGCTTCCAGCGATGAGAGTGTTAGCATGGTGCAAGCGCACTTTCCTTGGGTGCAGGTAATCCAAAATCCCACCAATGTAGGCTTCGCCGCCGCCAATAATCAGGGGATGCAGATGGCGCTAGGACGCTATCTTTTACTGTTAAACTCTGACACTAACGTATTACCTAACGCGTTGACCACCCTCGTGAATTTTATGGAAGCCCACCCAGAGGCGGGCGCAGCCGGCTCGCGCTATCTCAACCCGGATGGTTCGCTGCAACCGTCCTGCTATCCAGCCCCCACGCTGGCGCGTGAACTGTGGCGACTATTTCATCTGGATCGCTTCTATGCGTTTGGTGTTTACCCTGTCTCCACTTGGTCAGTGAGTACCGCGCGTGAGGTTGATGTTGTGCAAGGGGCCTCGCTCTTGCTGCGCCATACGGTACTGAAGGGAGTTGGCGTCTTTGATACTGACTATTTTATGTATACCGAAGAAGTGGACCTCTGTCACCGGATTCGCCAGGCCGGTTGGTCGATCTTTTTTGTGCCGCTCTCGTCCATTATTCACTACGGCGGGCAGAGCACGCGCCAGGCTGCACTGAGCATGTTCTTGCAACTCTATCGGAGCAAAATTCTCTACTTTCGCAAACACCACGGTGCGTTTGCCGCGACCCTTTATAAGATGATTATCTTAGCTGCCACCATAATGCGTCTATTGTTGACACCCTTAGCTTGGCTCAAAAAACCAACACAACAACACCAGTATTTGACCCTTGCCACCTACTATCGCCGGCTTGCCCTGGCATTACCCGGCATGTGACTGTTCGGTGTAAATACACCGACGATGGACGATGGACGGCAGACGACCGCTATACTCCATCGTCTGTCATCCATCGTCCATCGTCTACAGATCAACCTATGAATATCCTTTTCTTAACCCAAGTGTTGCCCTATCCATTGGACGCCGGACCGAAGGTGCGCGCCTATTATGTCTTGCGCCACCTGGCCCAGAAACATACCGTTACCTTGGTCTCCTTTGTGCGCGCCACTGATACGGATCAGGCCATCGCGCATATAGCCGAGTTTTGCCAGGCCGTTCATACTGTTCCCATGCCTCGCTCCAACCTGCGCGACGGGTATTACCTGCTGCGTAGTTTGCTCACCGGTCAACCATTTCTGATTGGGCGTGATTGGAATGGAGCGATGGCTGCCAAATTGCGCGCCATCATAGCCAAGGCAACAAAGCAAGGGTTGCCGCCCTTTGATGCCGTTCATGCCGATCAGTTGTGGATGGCTCCCTATGCTTTGCTGGCTCGACAACAGCAGGCACGGAAGCGGGTAATGACCGTTTTAGACGAGCACAATGCCGTCTTTATGATTCCCGAACGCTTAGCCGGCGCTGATGCAAACTTGATCAAACGGCAGCTTTTAGCGCTAGAAGCGCGCAAATTGGCGCGCTATGAAGTGGATGTCTGCAATCAATTTGACCGAGTTGTCTGGGTCACGCAGGAAGACTATTTGGCGGTTCAACAACAGGCACAGTTGGTTGAGCGCACCGTTGCCTGTGACAACATTATCCCGATCTGTGGTGATAGCGCACAACAGTCGCCCCTGCCACGGAACAGCACCGCGCGTCGCATCACGTTTGTCGGTGGCCTGCACTATCCACCCAATGCGCAGGGGATCTGTTGGTTTGCCGAACATGTCTTTCCCCAAATTCTCCAACAAGCACCCGAAAGCATCTTAACCGTTATCGGCAAACAACCGCCGCTCGCGCTGCACAGGCTGGGCATTCCAGCCCAAAATTTGGAAATTACAGGCTTTGTGGAGGAAGTCGAACCCTATCTGGTGGACACGGCGGCTTTTGTGGTCCCCTTGTTGGCCGGCGGCGGGATGCGTGTCAAGATCATTGATGGTTGGCGCTGGGGGATGCCGGTGATCAGCACAACGATTGGGGCGGAAGGCATCACCACTAAACCGGAACAGAATATTATCATCGCCGATACACCCGCTGATTTGGCAACACGAACCATCGAATTGCTGCATCAGCCGGCGAAGGCGCAACAATTGGCGCTGGCCGGACGCCAGTGGTTTGAGGAGCACTATGATTGGCAGAGAGTTTACCAGCAGTGGAATAGCATCTACCTGTAAAGATATTGAAACAACTATGTTCAGCATTTTTTGCTACACTGGTTTTCATGAAAATCCTTTTTATCGTTCCCTACACACCTACCCTCATTCGCGTACGTCCTTATGCGCTGTTACGAACGTTGGTGCGGCGTGGTCACACCATCACCTTGGCCACCCTCTGGCAGAATGAACAAGAGCATCGCGCCTTGGGTGCACTGGCGGCGTTGGGCATTGAAGTCATTACCCAGCCTCTATCAAAAATGCGTTCCCTGTGGAATTGCGCCTGGGCGCTTCCTGGTCAGGCTCCGATCCAGGCCGCTTATTGTTGGCAACCATACTTTGCCCAGCAGTTGCGCCAGCTTGTTGCCCAGCACAGCTTTGATCTGATCCATGTGGAGCATTTGCGTGGCGTGCGCTATGCCTTGGATCTCAAACAATGGGTATCTTCTACGGCGACGGCAGTACCGATTGTCTGGGATAGTGTCGATTGTATCAGCCATCTCTTCACCCAAGCCGCCGAACACAGTCGGAGTCGTGCTGGTCGCCTTATGACGAAAGTGGAATTGGCGCGCACGCAGCGCTATGAAGAGTGGCTGCTCCGGCAATTTGATCAGATCCTTGTCACCTCAGCCAGTGATCGCCAGGCGTTACTGGCCTTGGCGGTGCAACAGTCTGCCGTAACAGCAAGCAACACCAATCGAAAAACTCCCCGTGAACAAGATCAGAGAAACGCGATAGGATCGGTTACTGTGCTGCCCAATGGGGTAGACCTAGATGGGTTCTACCAAAATGGTGTCCAGAAGGCTGAAAAGACCCTTGTCTTTTCGGGCAAGATGAGTTACCACGCCAATGTTACGGCAGCACTCCATCTGGTGCAGGAGATTATGCCCCAGGTTTGGGCAAGCGATCCGACAGTTCAGGTACAGCTTGTGGGCAAAGATCCGCCGGCGCAGATCCGTGCGCTGGCGACAGGTGATGCATCTAATCCTTCTGAGCAAGTGCTAGTAACGGGTGAGGTGCCGGATATGCAGCCCTATCTTAGTCGGGCGACGCTGGCAGTGGCCCCGCTCTTATATGGGGCGGGCATCCAGAACAAAGTACTGGAAGCAATGGCCTGTGGCACACCGGTAATTGCCAGCCCTCATGCTTCATCGGGTCTCCAGGCCAAAGCCGGGCGCGATCTCTTGGTGGCGCATAATGCGGCTGACTTTGCCACAAGCATTCTAGCATTGCTGGACAACCCAACCCAACGCGCCCAAATCGCACAGGACGGTCGCGCCTATGTGGAGCAGACTCACACTTGGGATGCAGTCGGGGCGCAGTTGGAGGCGATTTATGGCAAAGCATGTAACCGTGTTAATAGGCGTGGACAGCAGTAGGACAGTAACTCAGTAGGACAGTGCATGTTCACTGTCTTCCTGTCTTCTTGTCTTCTTGTCTTACGACACACTGTCTTACTAACGAGAACTTACGATGATCAATTCAACCAATGTTGTAACAACCTACTCGACGGCTGAAGTGCAGGCCATTTATGACAAGGCTTATGCCACGCCTGGTCTGATGGGTACGCAGCTGGATGGGGAATATTCGCGCGTGACAAAAACACGCTTGCTCGACCTCTGTGCCGCGGCCCCCAATCCACGGCTACTTGACCTTGGCACGGGGGATGGTGATCTCTGGGCATTTGCTCCCGCAGCGCTGGAATGGTATGCAATCGATATTTCGCCCGTGGGGGTTACACGCGCCCAACGCCGTTTTCCGCGTCTGCGCCCCGCGGTCGCCATTGCCGAGCATCTGCCCTATCCCGACCATTTTTTTGGGGCAATTGTGGCCGCCGACACGATGGAACATGTCTTTGATTTGGAGAAGAGCTTGACCGAAATCCGGCGTATTTTGGCGCCAGGTGGCAAATTTTCCCTTTCCGTACCGGCCCCAGAGTCGCTACGCAAATGGGCAAAAAATCGCCTGCTACGGCAGCGCCCAGACCCAGCGCTGCTCTTTCGCCTCTTTCGCACAGTGCTGAAACGGCGGCTGCTCTTTGGTAAGGCCGCGTTTCAACCAATCGATCGGGATCTATCCCTAAATCACTGGCGCGATCTACTCCAAGCTCAAGGGTTTCAGGTGCAGCAGTGCACCCTGTGGCCGGCTGCACCCTTGGAACCCATTGTCTATCTGGTGGGTGCCACGGTGATCGGTAAGTAATTTAATGACTCACGTTACGCAGTACAGCAGGATGACGCGCCTAGAAGGCCACCGCGATAGACGATGGACGACCGCTGTAGTCTATGGTCTATCGTCTGCATAACATGAGTTAATGATTCAAAAAAGAATGTTTTCCATGACAACTTTAGCCACACGCAATCTAAATCGCACGCTTTTTCTGATTCTGTTGGTCGCTTTCACGCTCCGTATGGCCGCTGCGCTTTATCTTGGTGACAGAATAAGCGGTCTTTCTGGCGCGCATGATGAGATCTCCTATAGCATGTTAGGCGAGCGCTTCGCCACGGGTCATGGCATGACTTTTCCCGAGCCGTGGTATCCCTGGATCGAGGCCGATGCACCCCAGTCCTATTACTCCTTTACGATTAGCCTCTTTTTCGCGGGCATCTACAAAGTGTTTGGCTATCATCCGTTGGCGGCGAGAATCATTACGGGCATCATGAGCACAGCTATCGTTTGGATGATCTTTCTCATTGGCAAACGGCTTTTTAGCCCAGGTGTGGGATTACTGGCCAGCGCTATCGCGGCCCTCTATGCGTACCTGATCTTTTATGGTGTCACGCTTGTCACGGAGACGCCTTTTACTCTAGCGCTCCTGGTGGCGCTCTATCAAGCAATTCGTATGCGAGCCGGTGAAATAAGCGGTGTCAGGGGCTGGCTCACGTTGGGCATGATGTTAGCCGTGACGGTACTCCTGCGCATGGCTGTCGTTTTTTTCATCCCGATTTTGCTTTTGTGGCTTTATCTCGCAGTGCGCAAACAGACCAACCCACTCCTGGTGGCGATTCCTTTGGTGGTGATTGGGATGGCGGTCTTGCCGCTCACACTGCGTAACTATCAGATCTGGCACCAGTTCTTGCTCCTCGAAGCGCAATTTGGGCATGTTTTTTGGAATGGCAATCATCCCGGTCACCTGGGTGATTTTCATCCTTATAAGGTTTTTTCAATCCCGTCCGATGTACTGGCCATCAAGAATGATGTGCTCATTACCAATACGCTATTGCGGATGGGCATTCAGAATATGGTAAGCCGTCCCGACGAATTTCTACTGTTGACGCTGAGCAGGTTGCGCGAATTTTTTCTCTTTTGGCCAACCGCAGATTCGACGCTCACGGCCAATCTGTTGCGCGTGCTTTCCTTTGGTCTAATCCTGCCTTTTGCGCTCTATGGCTTCTGCATCAATTTGCGCCGTTTTCAAGAGTTAACCCCAATTTACTTGTTTATTGTTGTACACACAGGCATCTATGCTGTCACCTGGACGATGATTCGCTACCGTATTCCGTTAGATCCATTCTTTATTCTCTTTGCGGCCCACAGCTTACACCTGGCCTATCGACATTTGACTGAGCCACGTACAACCACCCAAGCTTTGCAACAACCAATGATCTAAGATGGTTCCGAAAAATAAGTATCCACCTTTTGTGGTACGTGATTCGTGATTCGTATCGGGTAGTTCACGCAGCACGCAGCACGAATCACGGAATAGCCTACTAGATTGTCTGATAGTAGCACACAGATAATAAAACTTTTAACGGTGCATTGTAAGACAATTGTAACACCTTCACGCTCAATCTACTGTTAAACTTAGCATGTCTTTTAGACATAAACTTTCTCTGAAACGCTTGGGAATTTTGCTGATATGCCGTCTAACGCCAATATTTCAGTATCCGAACCATCCCATATTCTTCCGCAACTCTGGGTTACGCAATCAACCTGGAAACGTGCCTACCAGATTGTCTTACTGTGCAGTGATGCATTGATGTTACTCTTGGCCTTTGCCCTAGCCTACTGGCTACGCTTCTATGTCGGCATCCCGCTCTTTCAAGATGTTATTCCCTCCACAGCGCATTATATTCGGCTGGTTGCTATTCTGATTCCGGCTTGGTTGCTTTTCTTTACCCTGCTGCGGCTCTACGACTTCCAAATTCTTTTGAGTGGGACAGTGGAATATTCACGTGCGCTCAATAGTTGCACCAGTGGGATGATGCTCGTCGTTGCCATCAGTTTTATCGACCCTGGCTTTGTGATTGCCCGTGGGTGGTTGTTCATGGCGTGGGTACTCGCCAGTGTATTGGTTTGCAGTAATCGCTGGTTCTTGCGGCGTTTGGCCCATGCGCTGCGTCAATATGGGTGGTTTGTCACGCCGACCTTGATTGTCGGTACGAATGCCGAAGCCATTTCTCTGGCCAATCAATTGCGTCCTACGCTGAATTCAGGGTTGATTGTACTCGGTTTTGTTGATGAAATGCTGGCAACGGAAGGTGAGAATCGACCGCGCACCTTGCTTGGCTTACCCGTGTTGGGTACACTCGACAAGATGGCGCACATTGTCGAACAACGACGGGCCGAGGAGATTATTATTGCGACTTCAGCCTTATCGCGTGAGCAATTATTAGAGACAACCCTGCAACTGACGGCCATGCCCAATGTTACAATGTCGCTTTCCTCTGGCTTATATGAAATTTTTACCACCGGCATGAATGTAGCTACACGCAATTCTGTACCCCTGCTGAACTTCAACCGGATGCGGCTTGATCCGGTGGAGATGGTGCTCAAAACGATGTTGGACTATACAGTGGTGCTCGTAGGCTCGCTCACATTGCTGCCACTGATTGCGTTCATTGGGCTGTGTATCAAGCTCGATTCACCGGGACCCATCTTATATCGCCGCCGTGTACTTGGGGTCGGCGGTGAAGAATTTGGTGCTTTTAAATTTCGCACTATGGTGATCAATGGTGATGAACTGTTGGCTCAGCACCCAGCCCTGGAAGCAGAGCTGAAGGCGACCCACAAATTGAAGGTTGACCCACGCATCACGCGCGTTGGCAACTGGTTACGACGCACCAGTCTGGACGAACTGCCCCAATTTATCAACATCTTGCTGGGCCAGATGAGTTTAGTCGGGCCGCGGATGATATCGCCGGCAGAGGCAGAGATGTATGGTCAGATGAAACAAAATCTGTTGACGGTCAAGCCAGGCTTGACCGGTCTGTGGCAGGTTTCGGGCCGCTCTGATCTATCGTATGACGAGCGTGTGCGGCTTGATATGCATTATATCCGTAATTACAGTATCTGGCTCGATCTGCAAATTCTCTTTTTCCAAACCTTGCCGGCGGTTTTTAAAGGGCGCGGGGCTTACTAATGAAAGCGCTGATCTTAGCCGCCGGTAAAGGGACACGGGTACGTGATCTCACGCAGAATCTTCCCAAACCAATGTTGCCGGTACAGGGTAAACCGCTCTTGGAACGACTAGTGACTTGGTTACGTAGCTATGGCATAGAGCAGATTGCCATGAATCTACATTACTGTCCAGAGGTTATTCTCAACTATTTTGGCGACGGCAGCCAATTTGGCGTAGCCATCACCTATTCCTATGAACCTCAGTTACTGGGTACGGCTGGAGCGGCGAAGCAGTTGCAAGCCTTTCTCGATGCGCCATTTGTGGTCGTTTATGGGGATGTTTTTACCAATCTACATCTGGCACGCTTACTTGATTTTCATCAAACACAGAAAGAGCAAGAGAGAGCTACTACGGTAGCAACATTAGCGCTCTATCGAGTGCCGAACCCAACTGAATGTGGACTGGTAGAGATGGATCAACAGGGCCGGGTGAGGCGCTTTGTCGAAAAGCCGCCACCCGATCAGGTCTTTACGGAACTGGCCAACGCCGGCATTATGGTCTGTGAGCCAAAAATTCTGGACTTTGTACCATCGACGACCGAATATGACTTTGGACGCAATGTCTTTCCTGCTTTGTTAACCGCAGGACAAACCCTATGGGGTCAGCCAATCGCGGCAGATGAATATCTAATTGACATTGGCACATACCATAGCTATGACCGCGCGCAACAACTCATGGTCAGCCATCATCGAACCCATTTGTCAACTAATTCTGTCAACCAATTCTCCCAACTATAGGGTGCAATATGATTATTACGCAAACGCCCCTACGCATTAGTTTTCTCGGTGGTGGCACAGATTTTCAGGGATTTTTTCGCGAAGAAGAAGGATGGGTGCTTTCATCGGCCATCGACAAGTATATCTACGTGGTGATCAAAGAACGCTTCGACAGCAAAATTCGCGTGGGCTATACTCGCACAGAATTAGTGGACACCATTGACGAGCTACATCATGAACTAGTGCGCGAAAGCCTACGCAAGACGGGTATTACACAAGGTGTAGAGATTGCAACCATGGCGGATATTCCCTCGGAAGGCTCTGGGCTTGGTTCATCCAGTACCGTAACCGTGGGCTTGCTCAATGCCATGTATACCTATCTTGGTACGCCCGTGACGCACGAACAGTTGGCCCGCGAAGCCTGTCAAATCGAGATTGATGTATTAGGCAAACCGATTGGGGTTCAGGATCAATATATTGCAGCCTATGGTGGGCAACGCTTTCTACATTTTGGGCGTGATGGTCAAGTCAAGGTTCAGCATTTGGGGTTGAAGGAAGAGCAGATCCGCAAATTGAACCAAAATCTCATGTTGTTCTATACCAATATTGCCCGCAAAGCGGAGAGTGTTCTGGCCGAACAGGTGCAAAATATGGGGGCCAAAGTACAGGTGTTGCGCGCGATGAAAAGATTGGCGTTGGATGCAAAATCTGCCCTGGAAGCCCATGCGTTTGATGAATTTGGCGCGCTGTTGGATGAAAGCTGGCAATTAAAAAAACAGTTAGCCAGCCGTATTAGTAATAGCGCCATTGATGAGATTTATGGTGCAGCGCGTAAAGCCGGGGCCATTGGCGGCAAAATTACGGGCGCGGGAGGGGGTGGCTTTCTCTTGCTCTATTGTCCGCCGCGCGATCAGGAAGAGGTGCGTCACGCATTGCGTACAGTGCGTGAACTGCCTTTTCGTCTGGAAGCAGCCGGCTCAAGGGTCATTTTTCACTGTAGGTAGTCCGTAGTCCAAAGTCCATAGTCACTAGTCCGTAGACTTCGGCGAGCTCAGTCGAGCCGTCCCGACTTTTGACTTAGGAATGAGGACGATTTAGGAGCAAATGGTATGAACTCTGTGGATCAATATCGAAATTATCTACTTGAACTCAAAGAGACGATTGATCAACTGCCGATCGAACTCATTGAAGCGACTGTCGAACAGATCCATCTGGCACGGATCAACCATAGACAAATTTTTGTCATGGGCAATGGCGGCAGTGCAACGACCGCTTCCCATTTTGCCTGTGACTTGGGCAAAAATACGGTGATGGCTGGTGCGCCACGGCTACGTGTCCAGGCATTGAACGATAATATGGCCTTCTTTTCCGCCTGCGCCAATGATTATGGCTATGAAACCGTCTTTGCCGAACAGCTTGCCAATTTTCTACAGCCCGATGATGTCGTACTGGCGATCTCGGCCAGTGGTAATTCGGCCAATGTGCTGAAAGCAATTCAATTAGCGCGTTCTTGTGGTGCTTTTACCATTGGCTGGTCTGGCTATCAGGGTGGCAAGCTGGCCAAACTGGTAGATTTATCGCTTGTGATTCCCAGTGATTCGATTGAACAGATCGAAGACATACATTTAATGGTAGCGCACATGGTAACGGTTGCCCTGCGTAAGACAGCACAGAATGGTTTTCTGATCAACACCGGACGTCAATTTCATACGTTAGTGCCAAACTAAGGCGTACTGCGTGATTCGTGAAAAACAGACGATACACAACACGCAACACGAATCACGCAGTACGCAGCAAAATGGTGACATGGATGATTTATTCTAAAACAGGAATTCCACCTATGCAAGCCATTTTGTTAGACCGCGACGGCGTGATCAATGCTGAACGGGCGGATTATGTAAAAGAATGGTGTGAGTTTAGCTTTTTGCCAGACGCCTTGCACGCGTTGCAGCGGCTTACCGGCTTGGACATACCTATTTTAGTGATCACCAACCAATCGGCAATCGGGCGTGGCATTATTCAGCACGCGACAGTGACAGAGATTCATCGTGAGCTTGCACGGGAGGTAAAAAAAGCAGGAGGGCGTATTGATGCATTCTTCGTCTGTCCCCACCATCCCGCTGATGGTTGTCTCTGTCGCAAACCAAAGCCCGGGCTGCTCTTTCAGGCGGCCGAGCAATTTGGATTTGCCCTGGAAGCGGCCCTATTTATTGGCGATTCAGTAACAGACTATGAAGCTGCTCATGCGGCGGGGTGTCGATCAATTTTGGTCAGAAGTGGTCGACAGGGTGCATCCCTTGACAAGTTTTTCATTGATGCAATGTTGCCCCCGTCCAGATTGCCGCCGCCCATCGTTGCTGATCTATCGGCGGCAGTTGATCTGATTTTGCGGCATAACATGGGTTCATAAATCGTTCAGGAACTTTGTATACC
>Ga0163153_10001912_pt1 | contig 31851 bp, 24 predicted proteins | sample OliLakLV19MP6IB1_FD_148629 | JGI IMG/M metagenome (GOLD analysis project Ga0163153, IMG submission 148629) | Freshwater microbial mat bacterial communities from Lake Vanda, McMurdo Dry Valleys, Antarctica - Oligotrophic Lake LV.19.MP6.IB-1 | ecosystem: Environmental > Aquatic > Freshwater >...
GAGATGTCCACCAACATGCGGACCATGGCCGCCAGCACCGAAGAGATGTCCAGCAACATCAAGACGGTTGCCGCCGCGGTCGAGGAACTCACGGCCAGCGTGTCGGAAATCGCCCGCAGTGCGGAGTCGTCCTCGGGCGTCGCTAGCCAGGCCGCGGAGTTGGCCACGATCAGCAACGACAAGGTCCGGCAGCTCGGCGTGGCCGCCGATGAGATCGGCAAGGTCATCGACGTGATTCAGGACATCGCCGATCAGACGAACCTGCTCGCCCTGAACGCCACGATCGAAGCGGCCCGCGCCGGTGAAGCTGGCAAGGGTTTCGCGGTCGTCGCCACCGAAGTCAAGGAGTTGGCCAAGCAATCCGCGGCCGCGACGGACAGCATCCGTCAGCGGATCCAAGGCATGCAAGGCTCGACCACCGACACGGTCAAGGCGATCGCCGAGATCGGCGCGGCGATCAAGAATGTCAACGACGTGGCCAAGTCGATCGCTCAAATGGTCGACCAGCAGAGCACGGCGACGCAAGAGATTTCCCGCAACATCGTGCAGACTTCGCAAGCCGCATCGAGCGTCTCGCGCGGCGTGACCGAGTCTGCCTCGGCCTGCCAGGAAATCACCAAGACGATTATCGGCGTCGACCAGGCCGCCAAGAGCACGGCGGCCGGGGCTTCGCAGACCAAGTCGTCGGGCACGCAGCTCTCGCAACTTGCCGAGACGTTGCAAGGCCTGGTCGTCGAGTTCCGCGTCTAACTCAGAACTCGATCGTTCGAACGTGATCGTAAGAGCCGGTCCCGGGGCATGTGTCCCCGGGACCGGTTTTCTCTAGATGGACAACGCATCTCCCTCGATTAGCTCGCATGTCAACCGTGACGGACAACATTGACAGCTCTCCCGTTCGGGCCCTGGTGGTGGATGACACCGTCATCTACCGGCGCATCGTCAGCGATGTATTGCAGGAAATTCCCGGCGTGGAAGTCGTCGGCACGGCGGTCAACGGGCGGATTGCGCTCGAAAAAATCATCGAGCTGCATCCCGACTTCATCACGCTCGACGTCGAGATGCCGGAACTCAACGGCGTGCAGGTGCTGCAAGAGATCAAGCAGCGCGGCCTGACGACGTCGGTGATTATGCTCAGCGCTGCGAACTCCTCCAGCGCCGCGCGCACAACCGAGGCCTTGGCGCTCGGCGCCTTTGACTTTGTGTTGAAACCCTCCGGCGCGTCGCCGCAAGACAACCTGGTGCAACTGCGCGAGAAGCTTTCGCCGCGCGTGGAAGCGCTGATTACCAAGCGAGGTAAGCGCCGACCATCCGCACCAGTGGCCGAGCGCCGCGCTCCCGCGAGCGTCATTCGCCATGAGCCGGTACGGCCAGGCGCTGCGACGATGGTGGCGATCGGCGTCTCGACCGGCGGCCCCGAAGCCCTCAATCGTTTGTTGCCAAAGCTGCCCGGCGATCTCGCGGCGCCGGTGTTGATCGTCCAGCATATGCCGCCGATGTTCACCAAGTCTCTCGCCGACGACTTGAACAAGCGTTGCGCCCTGCAAGTCGAAGAAGCCACGGACGGGCAGCCCATCCGCCCCGGCATGGCGCTCATCGCCCCGGGCGGTCGCCAGATGAAAATCGTACAGGAAGACAATCAATACCTGGTCCGTCTCACGGACGATCCACCGGAATGTGCCTGCCGACCGTCGGTCGACTACCTGTTTCGCTCGGTCTCGCAGTTGTGCCCGCAGTCAGCACTGGCAGTCATCATGACCGGCATGGGCACGGACGGCACGCTTGGCATCCGACTGCTGAAGCGCAAGGGCGCCGCCGTGATTGCTCAAAACAAAGAAACCTGCGTCGTCTTCGGCATGCCCGCCGTGGCGGTCGCCGAAGGCTTGGCCGACGAAGTTCTACCTTTGGAAGAAATCGCGTCCCATATAGTTGCCCGAGTGGGGCGGAGAACATCGCCATGAAACTCGCGTCTGCGGAAGTCGCGTCCGTCGCCGGTCTCGTGATGGACCTGTGCGGCATCTTGCTCGATGAGAGCAAAGGCTATCTGATCGAAAGCCGGCTCGCGCCGATCGCGCAGCACCATGGCCTCGGTTCGTATACCGAACTGGTCCAGAAAGCCCGCGTCGGATACGACCAACAATTGCTCAAGCAAATTGTCGACGCCATCACGACGAATGAGACGCTGTTCTTTCGCGACGAGTCTCCGTTCGAAGCCTTGCGCCACAAGGCGATTCCGGAGTTGATCGACGCCAAGTCCAAGACCGCGTTCCCGCGAAGATTGCGGATCTGGTCGGCCGCGTGCAGCACCGGGCAGGAACCTTACAGCATCGCGATGACGCTGCATGAGCTAATTCCCGATATCCACGCGTGGGACATCAGCATCCACGCCACCGACATCTGCGACGCCGCTATCGAACAAGCCAGCATGGGCACTTACTCGGCCTTCGAAGTCGAACGTGGTATGAAGCCCCAATACCTGGATCGATTCCTCGTGCGCCACAACGCCAGTTGGAAAGTCCGCGACGAAGTTCGGGCGCTCGTCTCGTTTCAGAACCTGAACCTGATGCAGCCCTTGATGGGCTTGGGACCGTTCGACGTTGTTTTCTGCCGCAATGTGGCGATCTACTTCACGCCCGAAGGCCGCCGCAACGTGTTCCAGAAGATTGCCCAGACGATGACTCGCGACGGATACTTGTTCGTAGGGTGCGCGGAATCGTTGGCCGACATGGGACCGCAGTACACGCCGCACCATCATTGCCGCGGGATGTACTATCGCCCGAATTTGCCGGCGCTCGGCGACCCGGCCCGTGCCAGCACCGCTGCGTCCACGCCGGTGCGCCGCTAGCGGCCGCCATAACCAACGATGAATGTTCACTAGCCCGACGCGCAAGCGAGGGGGAGTTGACGTAGGCTGAGAGTATTGGCCGTACTCATTGCCGACGTCCGCTCCCCCTCGCTTGCGCGTCGGGCTAGTGTCGGCGACCCCGCATGCGGACTCACGGCGCTTTCGGCTTGATGATCGGTTGCCGCCCGATCGAGCGGTAGAACTGCGTGACTGCTTCCGGAGTCGGCAGATCGAGCACAAACCCGTCGGGAAAGAAGACCGTCGAAGGTCCGGCGGAACCGACATCGGCGAAACCGTCGTGAGCGCCGTGCAATACGCGGGGCTGGTCCATCAGTTGATTCACAGCGTTGGCGACGCGCTCGTTTTCCGGACCGCTCCAGTTCAGCAACGTCCTGCCGCGATCGGTTGCCAGCACGATATTGCGGCCGCGGGCTGTGGGATCGATCACGCCTAACAGATCGTAGTCTCCGACGAGCGGCTTCATCGATTTGCCGTCGATGATTTGACCCGGTTCCAGCGGCCAATCGGTACGGGCAGGCAGTTTCAATGCTTGCCCGCTGGCATTCCGGGCAACGCCATCGGCGTCGACGACATAGTAGTTGAACGTTCGCGCCGTCTGTGTTTCAGCGGCGTTGGCCGCAGTGACGATGCCGGTCGTCTGGCTCGTATGCGCTTTAATCGCGATTGGCTTGCCGGGGTATCCTAGCTCAATCCATTTCGTCGAATGAACGTTGGTATTCCGCACCGCGATGATGCGATTCTGCAATCGCGCTACTTGCTGAAAGATGCGGTAATGCGCCGGAGTCATACCGCCGTACTTAGCGGCAGCGAGTCCGGCGATTCCCGCCCGAGCGGTCGGCGCGGCGGCTTTGGCTCCTTTCATTACCACGAAACTGAACGCGGCCACTCCGACCGTGGCCACGAAATTTGCGAGCAACGCCGCTGCCGCGTCGAGGTCCTGACTGGTTTTCGCGCTGGCCGTCAGCGAAATGGCGTTGCAGAAATCCATGCCGGCGGAGATTACCTGGTAACCAAGAAATATCGCGCCGCCGGCCAGCATCAAGGCGTCGACGACAAAACCGACGCCGAAGTAGTGCGATCCGGCCCAGACCGCCAACGTGCCGGCCATGATTAGCAAGGCCGTCGGCGAAAGCATTGCCACGAACTCCTCCTGGATTTCTCCGGGCAGCAACGGCGCGGTGCGGCGCAGAACTTCGCGAAACCGATCGTCGAGCGACATCGTCGCCACGTTTACGGCGGTGTTCGGTTGAGCGGTTTGCGGAGGAAGCGGGGTCATTGTGCCGTCCAAACGACAAATACCTGCGGCCGGGGCTGCCATGGCAAGATCTCCCAAAGGTTTACCATTTCAAGATCGCGGCCGTCCACCGGCGAGGTGGAGCACGGCCCGCGATCAGATAGGGAGATTACGCCCACGGCCAGGGGCGCTTACAGAAATGTTTCGCGAGGCCGTTCGGTAACAAAAATAGGCGGCTCGGCGCGAACGGTTTACGTTCGTGCCGGCCGCCCCGGCCCTTTGGCATCGACCTCAAGCCAGGTCAAAGAGCATGACTTCCGCGCTGCTCTGCGCTGCGCTCGTCAGCTCCCGCTCCTCGCTCAGTGCGGCGGCGTCGCCAACCGCGAGTGGTTCACCGTTAACCGTGACTTCGCCGCGCAGGACTTGCAGCCAGGCGTGGCGTTCCACGTGCAGCGGATGGCGGAGTTGCTGGTGTCCATCCAGCGACGCCAGGTAAATCCGCGCGTCCTGGTGGATCAGCAACGAACCCTCCGCGCCGTCACGCGAGGCAACTAAGCGCAGCCGGTTATGCCGCTCCGTTTCATCGAACCGCCTTTGCTCGTAACTTGGTTCGAGTCCCTTGCGTTCCGGGAACAGCCAGATCTGGTACAGGTGGACCGGCTCGTCCAGGGACGGGTTGAACTCGCTATGCGTGATGCCCGTGCCGGCCGTCATGCGTTGGAATTCGCCCGGGCGGAGAACTTCGCCGTTGCCCATCGAGTCACGATGTTCCAGCGCGCCGGAGAGGACGTAGGTGACGATCTCCATGTTGTCGTGCGGATGCGTGCCAAATCCCTGGCCCGGTTGGACGACGTCTTCGTTCATCACCCGGAGCGCCCGGAAGTGCATGTGCTTCGGGTCGCGGTACGAGCCGAACGAGAAGGTGTGGTACGAATCGAGCCAGCCGTGATTGACGTGGCCGCGTTCGTGAGACTTGCGCAGGCTGAGCATGGGACCGTCCTCCTTACTAGGCGTCGACTAACGGGTTTACTAGCACAGTCTTGGATGAATCCGCGACGCACAAGGTTTCAGTAGTCGAAAATCGTCGCGTTTTGCCCAGCGCTTTGCGCGCTAAGCCCAGGGAAGGCCCTCCGAGCCGTGGGCGATGGGTTATTCTTGACGGGGCACCAGCAGGCTTGCGGCCCTTCGTGTTGCTTGCGCACAAGCTGACTTCGCCCGTCTCAAAGTCGACGTCAGCGCGTCGCATCGACAATAGCACGCCGATGCGCCAGCCGGTCGTGAAAGCGGTGAAGTGCAGCGCCCGCCACCAGTCCGCCGGTTCACAACCTAGCTTTGCCGGCAGGGTCACCGCATCGCACGCCGCGTAGATTCGCGTGAAGTCGTCCGGCGCGATGATCCGCGGTAGTTCCAGATCCATTCGAGCAAACGTGACGGGCGGCGCGCGGTCGATGTAGCCCCATCGCTCCGCGGTTCGGAGCGCACGTTTGAGCATCCGAAGATCATTGTTCAGGTTCGCGGTGGAAAGTTTCGAGCCCGGCGCCATGCCCCGTTCCTTGAACCGAGCTTTTTGCGCCACAACCGCAGCGTCGGATCGCTCACGTCCACCGCCTGGGCGGCGGCCGCGAACTTGCAACCCTCCTCGGTCACCAACCGCACGGCATCCCGCTTGAACGCCTCGCTATACCGCGGCAGAGTCGCAACCGCTGCCTTCACATCCAGCTTCGTAGTACCCATCGTCGGACCTCCTGTAGAGAGCATTGTCCGCTCCACGCCACGGTCCGAAAGTCCTGGGGGGGCGCCCGCAGGGCGAACAGCGCCACTGGCCACCGCGATCCTGCCAGCAACCCGCCCGGCCCAAGCAAAAACCAGCTCGCAAAAAGAGAACAAACGCCTCGCTTTCGAGGTTTTTCAGCAGCCTGCTATTGATCGGGTAGGCCATTGCGGCGCAGCTTTTGCACCACAATGCAAGGCACGGGCATGTGCCTCGATGAATGTGCAACTTGATTTCGTGCGCGGAATTCATGGGCGTGCCAGGCCGCTGAAGATTCACTCGCTGTGTCTCAACGCGAGCTCCCGTCTGTCGTGCACAGCGGTACTGGCACGCCCGCCTTTCGGCCTCCTCTCAGCTTCGAACCAATCGTGGTCGATTCGAGCGCAGTGGGAAAGAATTGAGATCGACCACTGCTTGATTCTCACTCGCTCGTGGCACAGGAGGGACGGCAAAAATGCTTGCGGCCGAGGCGCTTCGCTCCATTGGACGTGCCATGCAGCAGCAGGCGGTGATCGGGTTGGACGAGCTATTCTGCTACGCACTCGATCTAAGGATTGTTGGTCCATTGCTGCGTGCATCCCTGGATGCTTGGACGACGCTTGAGCACGGCTGGTTGACGCGCCAAGAGATGCTGACGTTGGGCATGATCTGAGATCGCGGAGCTGACCAGGCAGGAATGGCGCACGCGAGTCTTTCCTTACCGGTGTGGCGCGCGCCCCACGGAGCGCGCGTAGCGCCCGAACTCCGTAGCGGCACGCCGATTGCAACTCACACTGACGCAACTTCTTCGACTCCCGAGGTTCCCGATGACACGCAAAATGCTCGTGATCGCCGGCATGGCGATCCTGTTGTTCGAAACGCGAGTTTCAGCCCAGGCGCCCGACGCGGAATTGCCGCCGCCGGCTCCGACGGCCGCTAATTTGCCTCCCGCACTGGCGCCTGCGACCGTTGCCGTTCCGACTGGATTCGATGCGGGGTTTGATTTGCGTTACGACGGAGGCGCTGTCGCGATCGGCTCGGTGACGCCAGGTGGCGTGGCGGATCAAGCGGGGCTACGTGCCGACGATCGCATTGTGACGATCGACGGCCGTAATGTTGCGAACGCGGATGAATTTCGCGCATCGGCATCGGGTTTCGAAGGCCGAACGATCGAGATCATCGTGGAACGCAACGGCCAGCCGCAAACGATCTCGCTGCTCTATCCGCGTACAGCGCCGATTGCGCCGCGTGCGGCCGATCCGAATCGATCGTGGATCGGCGTGGCATTGTCGCGCGACTTCGCCGAACGCGGGGCGCTGATCTCGCGAGTAGCGCCGTCCAGTCCGGCGTCGCGTGCTGGAGTTCGCGCCGGAGACGTCGTGCTCGCAATCAACGGCGAGAATGTGGTCGACTATCGCGACATGATGGACCGCATCAGCAATTTGATTCCCAACTCGTCGGCGGAACTATTAGTTTACCGGAACGGCGCCAGTGTGCCGGTGAATACCGCCATCGGCCGGTTTGAAGATTCCGCAGGGCGCGCCTCCGAAGCGGAGGACACGGCGCCGGCCACGTACGAAACTCAGCGCGTCCCGACTTCGCAAGATCTGGCGGATGCGCGAATGATCCAACTGGGAGACCGCATCTACCGCTTGGAACGAATGGTGCAAGAACTTCAGGATGAAATGCGCGCGCTCCGCCGGGAACAGGCAGCTGACTGAAAATCGAATTCCGCGCGAAGTTCGTCGATTCGACGACGACTTTGCGCCTATTTTCGATATAGCTCGCCGCGGCGAAGCTGCCGGTACATGCCGAGGGATTCGCGCAGAACGCGGGCCGCGTCGACCGGGCCCATGAAGTCGTCGACGACGACCTGCTTGTTTTCCAAGGCCTTGTAGTCCTCGAAGAACCGCTTGATCTGCTTGAGCGTGTGCTCCGGCAGCTCGGTGTGGTTCATGTAGTTGTTGAACGCCGGGTCGTGGATGCTGACGGCGATGATTTTGTCGTCGATGCCTTTTTCGTCGCGCATTCGCATCAGGCCAATCGCCCTGGCTTCTACCATCGTCAATGGCACCACGGCTTCTTGGCTCAACACGAGCGCGTCGAGCGGGTCGCCGTCGTCGCAGAACGTGCGCGGGATGAACCCGTAGTCGGCGGGGTAGTACATCGCGCTGTAGAGGATTCGGTCGAGACGCAGGAAGCCGGTTTCCTTGTCCAGTTCGTACTTGTTCTTGCTTCCCTTGGGAACTTCGATCACGACCGGGAAACTGCTCTCGATCATGTTGTCGTCGATGTAGATGTCGTGCCAGGCGTGCATAGTGGTGGAGGCGGGGATAGCCGGGGAAATGGGTCGGGGAGTTGTGCTGCTCACGAATGCCGCGTCAAGGGGAAATGGAGGAAATACCGGGTGTCGCATCAAAACCGAGTCGCTCGGAAATGCCGCCGTCATGGCGTCCAATAAGCATAGCCGCGCGCAAGAGCAGCGCGGACGGGGCGCGGCGAGGAATCCACGGGGCGCAAATCCGAGGATTTACCACGGAGAGCACGGAGGACACGGAGAGGGGAACGAAAGAGCGGGAGAACAGTCGTACGGCGAGGAACCAATCCCCATTCGATTGGGTTGGCCGGCTCGTCCGGGGAACGAAGGTAGAACTAGATCCCACCTCCGAGTGCTCCGTGCTCTCCGTGGTGAATCCTCCTGCGCGGACTGCGCTAGTCGCGCGGGTCGGCGGGGCGGAGGTTGACGCGGATGGCGCCGCGATTATCGGCCAATTCGCCCCAGCCGTCGCGACAACGGAGGTACAGCTTTCCCTCCATGGGAGCGGCAAATTCGCCACTCCGGCCCAGGTCGAACGGTTCGGAGAGCTCTCCCGCGTTGAACAGCACGCCCTCGAGCTGCCCCTGGCCGAAGCCGTCGCCATCGGCGTCCAGCGCGGCGCCCTCGGCGGAGAGCTGCCAATCGCCGCTGGCCTCAAACGCCACGCAATCTCCCTTGTGCAATTTGACGCCGGTCGCCTGATAGCCCCGGCAGGCGCCGATCTTCACGGTTTGTCGCCGGGCGCCGGATTTCGGCAGGCAGGGATCTCGCCAGTCCCACGCACAAAGGTCGACCCGGTATCCGGACGCCAACCGCTCCATAAAAAAGCGGTATTCGAAGTCGAGCTGATCGCGGACCGGCGCGAAGGCCTGATCAAACTGCACGTCCTGGCCAGCGACGTAACTGCGCGCCAGCAGTTTGAAGCGTGCGTTGTAGGCCGGATGCTGATGAAGAAAATGGCACGCGGACCAACACCAATGATATGAAAGCCGGGCGGCGTCGACGATTTCCGCTTGCTCGTCTTTCCATTGGTCCATCGAGACCACGTCGGTGAGCCGACCTTTGGAATCGTGCCGGGCCACCATGGTGATGAGCGAGGCCGCCAAGGGCGCCGTGAATTCATCGCCGCCGACGATCTCGTCGAGAGGCCGAGGAGTTTCGCCGCGTAGGTAGTCGATGACCTTGGTCGAACAGCGCACTGCTGCGTGGTCTTCGCCGCCGTTCGCCAACATCTCCGCGATGCCTTCCGCGAACCAGGTCGGACCGGTTTGCCCGAAGGTTTGTACACAATAGGCGTGAACGATTTCGTGCTCGGGGATGCCTTCGGTGGCCGCGGCGAAGACGGTGGCCTTGCGCGGCGTATTGATGTTCGTATCGTAGCCGCTGGAGACGGACCCGCCGCCGACGCCGCCGATTAACAACCTGGCCGCGGGATGCGTGAAGGATTCCGCGGACCATTGGTCGAGTCGCTCCACCACAAAGGACTCGATCGGCTGTCGCGATGGCAATCCGAACAACCGGACCGCGGACTTGAGTGTCACGTCCAAACGCTTGAGCAACGCCTTGGCGTCCGGCTCGGACAAATCGGTATGCAGGGCGAACCGCGCAGTATTGTAGTCGGCCGGTTCGAACGACGCGGGAGTCGTCGCGGCCTGTTGCGCGCGCGCGGGACTACTCAGAAAGCAAACCGGAAAAACGCCCAGCAGGCAGACCAGTCCCCTGCCCACGGCGCGCACGAGGTGCGCCCGGAAACCGTCGTCGCTCAAGCTCTGTTCCTTTCAGCCGCCGCCGTGTGGCGTCCTGCCCGGCCACGACACGAATCCGGCGCTCAAGACCTGGCCTCATGTGGGCTTCGCCCCGTGAGGCGAAGACATTGCCCGCAGAGCTACTTTAGGCACAGCCGCCGAGAATAAAAAGCCCCCATTTTGGAGTTTTTCGGCTTGGCACCCCACGGCGATCGTTAGCGCTTCGCCTCGCGCACCAGATGTGCCAGCTCCGGTCCGATCAGTTGTTGTACCGCCAAACGCACGCCGGCGGGCGAGCCGGGCATCGTTAGCACAACTTGCTTGTCGATCAAGCCCCCCACCGCGCGGCTAAGCATCGCCGCCGCGCCGATTTCCGCGTAACTCAGCATCCTAAACAGCTCGCCGTAGCCGGGCAATGTTTTGGTGAGCAACGACGAGATCGTTTCGAAAGTTTGATCTCGGGAGCCCAACCCGGTGCCGCCGGTGAGCAAGATCGCATCGATGTCGTCACGCGTGCGCAGTGATTCCATTATTGCGCGAATCGCAGTTGGCTCGTCACGGATGACTTCACGGACTACGACGTGATGGCCGAACTCGTTCAAGAGATCGATCGCCGTGGCGCCGCCAGTGTCGGTCTCCGGCGTCCGCGTGTCGCTCACGGTGATGACCGCGCATTGAATGCGGCGCGGCGACGATGCGCGATGTTCCGAGACGCTGTCCGGTGGGGGCGCAGGCGACATGAGGTGCTCCGCGAACTAACTTAAATCGACCGCGCCGGCGGCGCCGTCGCCGCGGGCGCTAGCGATTTGTTCGAGGAGTTGAGAGACGTCGCGATAGCCGAAATCCATCCCGGCCAGTTCCGTCAGATACTTGTCGGCCTTCTCCAAATCCTTGAGCGCCAGGAAGGCTACCTTGCCAGTGAAGTAAAGCGTTTCCTTGCGAAGTTCCGGCTCACGAGCGGGAATTTGTTCCAAGGCCGCCTCGAAGTTTTGCATGCCGAGCTTGTACTGTTTGATCTGCACGAAGCACTCGCCGAGCGCCTTCAAGACCTCGGCCTTGCGCTTGGGGTCTTGCTGAGCTTCCTGCAGCAGCGGGATCGCCTCGCGATACATTTTTGCCTTCATCATGCGTGAGGCCAACTCATATTTGTAGCCATGCTGCGTCGGATAGCGTTGCACATGCCCGCGATAGAACTCCAGCTCGCGCGTGTTCAACTCCGCCTTCATCTTTCTCCACAATTCTTCCGATTGCGGCGTGCGGTCCGTTTCCGCCTGTTTCTTGGCGGTCTCGACGGCTTCGCGCGTGCGGCGCATCTGCAGGTCTTCGAGACGCTCGCGGATTTGCAAATCGCCTCCGGACGCTTCAAGGGCCCGCGTCAGCACTTTTTCGGCGTCTTCGAGCTTCTGGTTGCTGGCATGAAGATTGGCCAATTCCAGATACTTGGGAATGTCGGTTGGATTCTTCGTGAGATGTCGCTCAATCACTTGTTCGGCCGTCAATTGCACGCCGCCCCCTTGGCGACGTTCCTGTTGCAATTGTTTGTCGACCATCACGTCGGTGCTGGACTGGGCGTCCTCGAAGCCGCCTTTCTTGATGGCCCGCTCGGCGTCCAGCGCGCGCAGCGTTTGCATTCCCTCTTCATCGCCTGGCTTGGCTTGCACAACGCGGCGAAAGCACGTGATGGCTTCGTCGAAACGCCCCAGCTCGCGCAAAGCACGGCCACATAAGCGATTGACTTCCGGATCTGCGGGATTGGCCCCCAGCGCGCCGCGCAAGTAGAGAATCCGGCACTCCTCATGGCCCAGTTTTTCACTGGCAGAGGCCATCGCCGTCAACGCGCCGACATCCCAGGGGTTGAGCTTGAGCATGTCCAGGCCCGATTTGATCACTCCGAGCCAGTCCTTCTGCATCTCGGATTTCTTGATCGAGCCTTTGATGCCGACCCCTTTCACCGAGGACAGCCGATCTCCCTTTTTGTTGTTGTCGAACTTCTTATAGAGGTTGCCGAGGAAGCTCTGCAAATAGATCTGGTTGGCCGGATCCCCCTCGACGCAGGCGGCGAACATCGTGGTGGCATAGTCGTACTCGCCGCGGTTCGATTTCTGGCTGCCGGCCTCGAACTGCGCCTGTAATCGACGGCGCACTGCCGGAGGAAGTCCGCCGGTATTGCCTGGAATATCTGTCGCCATGCCTGAAGTACCTGGAAATTCCGCGCCGAGACGTCCGTGCGATTCCGAAGTAGGAAACGCCCCGCCTTGTCCATTCTAACCGCCCGAGGCGCGGACTCCAACGAGCCACCGGACGTGAATGAAACTGACATTGAAGCGGTATCGAGGCACAACCCAAATCCTCGCTCAGTGCAAACCAACAAAAAAAACCGGGGCGGATGCCAGCATTGGCGTCCGCCCCGGTGAAATGCCTGTTGGAATCGAACCGCTTAGCGTCGGCGGAAGCAGTACAAGGCCGCGCCGAAACCAATCCCTAGCAGGGCCAGACTGCCGGGCTCAGGAACGATGCGGATGATCTCGTCTTCGCTGAACAGTGCGACGTACAAAGCGCCGTCCGGGCCAAATTCCATGTCCGGGGCGGTTGGGCCGCCGGGGCCGCCGAAACCCGTGCCGATGACAGTCGGGACGCCGAGCGCATCGAAGCGAAGCAGCTCGCCGGTATCACGGCTGATGCCATAGAGGGAGTCGCCCCACAGGGGACCTCCGGGGCCGAATTCGAGTTGGAACCCGCCAGGACCCGGATTCGGATCGGTGTAGAAATTCCCATTCACCAGCGAGCCGTCGGCGGCATGGATACGAATGACGCCGTCCGGGCCGTCGGTGTAAATGTTGTCGTCTGCGTCGATGGCGATTGTGCCGTTCACGCCGCCCAAGTTGTAGAGAATCGTGGGATTGCCACCGGTCGATGCCGCCACGGGGCCGAGATTATCCGCGATGATCACGCGTCCGGTGCTGTCGAACTTCAGACCATTCGGATTGACCAGGCCGCTGCCGACATGGAACAACAGCGTGGTCGTCTGATCGGGATGGATCGCACGCAATGCGCCTTCAGCGACTTGGCGACCGGCCACCAGGACAGATCCCGGCACGCCGCTGACATCGCCTGTGGCGTCGAACAACACGGAATCCGGGTCCGGAATTGCCGTGTCGCCGAACTCCGTGACCGTCGCCCCGCCGGGAGCGACCAGGTGAATCTTTACCGCTTCGGCCTGGCTGCCGCCGGAGCCGGAGTTATCGCGACCGACGTAAAGGTCACCAGTCGCGGGATTGAACGTCATCTCCGCCGGGTCCGTAACGTCAGCATAATGCTCGACCGTGAAGCCGGGAACAATCGGCGCCGCCAGGGCGGGAGTGGCTGACAAGGGCGCGGCGAGCGCTGCCAGCAATAGCCCTCGAGTACGAATGCGCATAAATCATGGTCCTTCAAGATGTGAACGCGGTGCGTATGGGTCACTACTTACCAAGCGGCCCACTCCCGGCAAGTGAGCGCGCAGCCGCCTGGATGCCGTGAAAATAACGGCCGGCAACCAGCGTGGCAAGCGATTTTTCACCAGAATGTCGCAATCATTTGGCCGAAGTGCGAATTGGGCGCCAGGCGGTTTGCCAATGGCGCGCTCACAAATTCGCCGCCGCGGCGCCCCGGCGACTACTAGAATTGGGCCTCGTCTCCGATCGCCGCCTTAGCAATGAGGCGAGAATCAGCCCATGGCAAATGGGAACATCGATTCGACAGTCGGGCGCCCGTGTACATGCAGTTCTCGCGTGCAGGATGCGTGCTCCACTTATCAGAGCACCATGGCGACTGCTGTCCAGGATCCACGGTTTTCCTGACGATGGCCGGCAGCGATGAATTCCACCAAGAAATCGCGGCTAAGAACTACGGCTACAACCGAGCTGGTGTGGAACGCACGTTCTACGGCGCGAAGTGCGTAGAAGTGATCGACCCGTTTGGCAATCGACTCCGGATCAATGAGTATCTGGACAAGTAATATCGCTTAGCGCGCGAATCGCTCTCCCTCTATCGAGTGAGTGACGAATTTGCATTTTTGGGCAATGCGTGCGTCCTAGGTTGCGGGATTCCGAACACTTTTCTAGGCTGTGTTCGATGAACGTGGGACGTGCGGGACGGTGATGGGCGTCTTGGGCCGCGCATACTTCTTCGCTCCGCGTCTGTTGCACGTAGTTCGAGCGAGTTGCTCGGGCTGCCCATGTTGCGCGCGCAGATCGACCATGAAAGCGGTTTCTCGTCGATTGCGGGTGCGCCAGCGGGAGGCGCGCGAATTGGCAGGCACAAAACTGATTCGCGATAGTAAGAGCGCGTTGTGCATGAAGGAGTGCGGCATGCCGATCGGCAAGATTAAGAAGTTGGTGACGGACAAGGGATTCGGCTTTATCCAGCCCGAGGATGGCGCCGACGTGTTTTTCCATCACACGACCGTGGACGACCAACAGTTTGACGATCTCACCGAAGGGCAACAGGTCGAGTTTACGCTCGACCAGGGTGGAGGTGGCGGAAAGTCAAAGGGTCCGCGAGCGGCGACTGTGAAGCCGCTGTGATTGTTCCGTTTCGCGGACGGGTCCGCGGCGCCAGCGCTAGGGGGAATGGCGACGCGAAGTTGTCTTCAGTTTAGCGCACCTCATCAAGCCTCGGTCGCCTGCGACCGAGGCTTGTTTGTTTCACCGGGCTCAATGAGCGCCCGTGTCTGACATCAAGAAGCCCACGAGGTCGCGAATCTCGTCCGCGGAGAACGCGTTGAGTTGACCTTCCGGCATCAAGGACAGGTCCGATTCCTCCATCGCGTCGATCTCGGAGCGCTCCAGCACCAACGCCTCTGAAGCGGTTTGAATCGCCACGGTGCGTTCGGTCTTGGCGCCCACGACGCCGTTGAGAATGCGGCCGTCGGTGAGCGCGATGATCGACAACCGATAGTTGGTGCCAACCGTCGCCGAGGGATCGACGATGTTCGACAACCAATAATCGAGATTGCCGCGCTGCGCCCCGGTCAACTCGGGACCGATCGCGCCCCCTTCGCCGAACAGCTTGTGGCACTTCCCGCAATGCTGTGAATACAGCAAACGCCCTTGCGCAAGATCGGCCGCCGCCAAACGCTCCGCAGTCAATTGTTCGCGATATTGCGCCAATTGTTTCAACTTGTCCACCGCCAGCAGCCGTGATCCCGGTAAGACCTTGGCGAGGCGCTCCGTGAGCGCAGCCTCGCCCATCAACTGCAATTGTCGGAGCGCGGTCGGACCAAGGTCCTCGGCAGGCACGCTGCCAGTGGCGATGGCGTCCAACAGTGCGTTCGCGCTTTCCAAACGCGTGGCCATCGCTTCGATCACGGCTTCGCGCCCAGCCCGAGTTAATCGCGGATAGCTGGTCAACAAGAGGTCTTGGTGGTGCGCTAAGTCGAGCGTCGCCAAACTCTGCACCGCGTCCACGGCCAATTCGCGGTTTGCCAGTAACGGCCGCAGCGTCTCGTCCAGTCCTTCCACGCGAGCCTGCACTAAAGCGCGAAGCGCCTCGCGCCGCTGGACGAGCGGTTGCGAGGCGTCGCCGACAACTTGCTTCAATTCATCGAGTGCGCGTCCGTCACCGAAGACAGCGGACAACTCGCGGACGCACGACATCGTTTCATCATCCGCATCGCTCAGCGTGGCTGCGAACGCCGCCCATCCCGCCGGCGCCGGCGCCTGACGCCAACCGCGTAGGGCGTCGCTCATGCCGATGAGAATTGCTCGCCGCAAAGCAGCGTCAGGCGTGCTGCGGAGGAACGTCACCAACGGGTCCGCCGCTTGTGGATTCCGCGCCAACTCCCCGGTGATCCGTCGGACGATAAACGTCGACAACTTGGGCAGCTTCGAATTCAGCGCCAGTTCCGTCGCTGCCGCGGGCGAAACCGGAACCGACGGCTCGATGCCATACCAGACCATGAGCGGCAACACGCGATCGTCGGCAAACTCCGCGTGGGACGCTAGCAATGTGGCCAGCGCCCAACGGTCGTCCAACGGAAATCGCTGCATGGCGGAAGCCAGATACGTCAGCACGAGGCCGGATTGCTCATGTTCCGCCAGTTGTTCAAGCAACGCGCGTGTGTTGGCATCGGTGATCGGTCGGTCGGCAAGTAAGCGCACGCCCCAGGTGCGAACGTGTTCGTCCGCGTGACTGAGCATCCAGCGCAGATCGACATCGCTCAGCTGGCCGATTGCGTGCAATCCCCAGCAGGCTCGCAATGCGAAGTTCGAGGGCTCGTCCGTGGAGACGAGCGTCATGCGCAGCACTTCGTTGGCGTCGCTCATGTCGATGCCTGCTGCGGCGCGCTCCTGCAGCAAGCGACGCGCTTGGGCGGCCAGTCGCTGCTGCCCATCGCATTGCAATTTGGCCAGTTCGCGATTCGATAACTTGGCGAGATCGACGCTCCCAGTTTTGACAGGTAAGGGGCCGTCATGCACGATTTTGAAAACACGCCCCGAAGAGCGATGCACGCCGTCTTCGTCGTGACATTCGCCGGTGTCGGACCAGTCCAGCACATAGACGCCGCCGTCCGGTCCGCAGGCCAAGTCGATGCCGCGAAACCAGGGGTCGCCGCTCTGCAATGGATCCGGCTGATGATGCGCGGTGTAGGTCGCGCCATGACGCTCCAGGCGGTCACGGTTCAAGCGCCGACCATGAAAATTCAGCATGAACACGTCGCCGCGATACTCCTCCGGCCAATTGTCGCCGGAATAGATCATCAGCCCGGAATGCGCATGGCCGCCGCCGGTGTGGCTGGTGTTTTCGGACAACGTCTTGCGCGTGGCAAGCCAGTCTTCCGTCGTGACGTCCCAGTGGACGTGATCCGCGGTCTGTTCAATCAACTCGTAGGTGTGCGGATTGAAATCCTCGCCGTACATCCGCCGGAAATGCGCCCCGGGCACGGCATGCCAGAGATGGCCGATCACCGTGTTGATGAAGAACAATTCGCCCTGCTCGTTCCAATCCATGCCCCAGGAATTGGTCGTCCCCTGGCAAACGACTTCAAAACGATGCTGGGTCGGATGAAATCGCCAGACGCAGCAATTGAGCGCCGTCCTTGCCGACTCGGCCGTCTCCGGCGTGCCGACCCGCGACGTGGCCAGAATGCCATGCCGGCCATAGAGCCAACCGTCCGGGCCCCAGCGCAATCCGTTCACGACGTTATGCCGCACGTCGGCGACGTTCCAACCTTCCAGCATCACGACCGGTTCGCCATCCGGCCGGTCGTCGCCGTCACGGTCCGGAATGAACAACAAGTAAGGCGCCGCGAGCGCCCAGACGCCGCCAAACCCAATTTCCACGCTCGTCAGATGTTCGAGCTGATCCGCGAACACAGTGCGCCGGTCCGCGCGATGATCGCCGTCGGTGTCTCCCAGAATGACGATCCGATCGCGCAGCCGGGCGTCGAAGTTCACGCCCGATTCGGCGTAAGTGTAGTTCTCGGCCACCCACAGCCGACCGCGATCGTCGAACGTCATGCCAATCGGCTGGCGCACGTCCGGTTCGCCGGCAAACAGTCTGACCTGAAAGCCCGGCGGCGTCGTCCACGAGGCGGCCGCTTCCTCCGGTTCCAACGGTTTCGTCGCCGCCTTTTCCGTGTCAAACGGCTCAGGGAACGCTTCGTCCGCTTGGATCGTGCCGATCATCAACGCGAACGACAAGATTAACGTCAGGGTGCCGACCATGGACATGCGCGACATAACTGGCGAATTCCTGTGTGGCGGAGTGGTGATCGCCATACTAGCCCGACGCGCCAGCGAGGGGGAGCAGACGTTGCATCGATTTAAATGTCGGAATCCTGACCGCTGGCAACTCTCCCTCGCTGGCGCGTCGGGCTAGTTGGTGAATTCAGCGACCATTGATTGCCCGTTGGCACGGTGACACACTAGAATAACGTCGGGAAGGGGCGTTTGCCTGCCGGCGGTGGATCGGCAGTTGGCATCTTCGGAACAACTCTTTGGGCATTCCTATGTTCTCCGCCCGGGTCGGCAAGCGGCAGTTGGCGGCGCTTTGCCGGCGGTTGGCTACTTCTCTGGAAGCCGGCCTGGATATCCGCCGCATCATGACCCGCGAGGCTGAGGGGCGCGGCAGCCCGGCCTTGCGTTCCCGATTGGCGGAAATCGACCGGCAGGTGGCCGCTGGCGTGAGCATTCACGAGGCGGTGGCGGCAACCGGCGATTATTTCCCGCCGCTGTTCCGCGAAATGATCGCGGTCGGCGAAGCGACTGGCAAGCAGGCCGAGATCTTCCGCCATCTGGCCGACCATTACGATCATCAACTCGCGGTGCGGCGCGTGTTTCTGACGGCGCTCGCCCTGCCGTTGCTGCAACTGGGCGCCACGATTCTGATCATCGCCGTCCTCATTTGGGCGTTAGGCGCCATCGCCAGTTATTCCAACAGCAAGCCGATCGACATCCTGGGCTTCGGCCTTTATGGCACGCAGGGACTGATCAAGTATTTCGCCTTTTTGGCGACCCTGTCGGCGATCGGCGTTTTCATCTGGCAGGCCATCCAGCGAGGCTGGCTCTGGGGCCGCATCGTCGAGCGCATCCTGCTGCGCGTGCCATTCATCGGCGGGGCGTTGCGCGTCTTGGCGATGGAGCGCCTCGCCTGGTCGCTGCGGTTGACCCTCGACACCAATATGGAAACACGTCAGGCGATTGACCTTTCGTTGCGGAGTACGCAAAACGGCGTCTATCGGGACGCCGGACCCGATATTAATCGCGAGGTGGCGAGCGGACGCTCGTTGACGGAAGCGTTCGAGCGAACGCATGTCTTTCCGGACGATTTTCTCGAAGCCCTGGATATCGGCGAACGGAGCGGCCGGATTCCGGAGTCGATGGAGCACCTCGCCCAGCAGTACCAGGACAAAGGCCGCCTGGCGATTCGGGCCCTGTCCGTGCTGGGCTGGGTTGTGACGTTCATGGTCATTGCCGGCGTGATCATCTCGTTGATCTTCAAACTGGCTTTCTTTTACGTGGGCACAATCAACGAATTTGCCAAGCCGATCTAGCTGTCTTCGGCGATTGGCGGTGATCCACCACCATCTTAGGGGGTGTCTCGCAGGTGCGAACTTGTCGACGGTGAATCTTCGGCGTTGAATCCGGTTTCCACTCCGCCTAAGATCGTTGGATTGATTAGCGAGCTAAGGGCTTCGCCTGGCTGCTTCTCATGAGACCGCGCGAGATTCCTTTTGTGGCACTACTCCCCGCCGCCGCAGATATAGCCCGACGCTTTACGGGCCTTGCCGTTCTGATCGTGTTCACGTTTCTCGTCGTGGCTAGTACGTTTGTCCGCGATTGGGAGCGGGTCATCGGCGTCGGCGAACGCCTGTTGGGCATGGATGCGACCAAGGAGTTGCCCGTCGAGACGCTTCCCAAGGCGATCGTCACGGTCATGTCGGTCGCGAAAGAGCCGATCGACATTACCGATCGCTACTCAGGCATGGTCCGCCCCTGGGAACGTTACACCCTGGCGTTCGAAGTGGCCGGACGCGTCCGCGAGTTGGGAACGAATGCTTCCGGTGCTGCGCTGGATGAAGGGGACGCCGTCGCCAAGAACCAGGTAATCGCCAAATTGGATGATCGACTGCTCGTCGCTCAATTGCGCGAAAGCGTGGCGAATCTGGAGCAAGCCCAATCCGAATTGCAGCGCGCGACGGACCTGCGAGAGCGGGACGTTAAGTCGATTACCGCGGCGGAGTACCAGAAGCTGGTGACTGACGTCGCCTTGGGCGAGGCACGGCGCGAGATTGCCCAGAAGCGGCTCGACGACGCCACGCTCCGTTCGCCGGTGGATGGAGTCATCTCCAAGCGGATGCTTAACTCCGGCGAATCGATCAATATGCATATGCCGGTGTATGAGATCATCGAAGTCGATCGCGTGCTGCTCGTGGTCGGCGTGCCGGAATCGCGCGTGCGTTCGATCAAGGAAGGGCAACCGGCGCGCGTGCAATTCACCGGCCGTGATCGCTTCCGCCGCGAGGCCGCGGCCGTCGACGGCCAGGTCTTTCGCGTCAGCCAGACGGCCGACGACAAAACCGGGTTGTTCGAGGTCGAAGTCGAAATCCCCAACGGGGAACGAGCGATCCGGCCGGGCCTGATCGGCGTCGGCGAAATCGTCGTCGAGCGGATGGACGGTTTTCGCGTGCCGTTTTCCAGCGTCGTGTTTCGCGATCAGAAGGCCTTGATCTTCTCCGTCGGCCAGGACGGTCGCGCGCATCCCTGGGAATTGTCGCACTGGGTCGAACAAGGGGCGGACGTCGTCTTCGACGATCTGCCCGAGGATCGGCGCCGCGTGGTGATTCGCGGGCAGCATCGGTTGATGGACGGCCGCGAAGTGGAACTCACGCCCGCCGCGGATGACGCCACGCTGCGCACGGCGGCGCAGAACGCATCGGGAAAGTAGCTGCGACGCAGTTCGGTGTATTTCGCCACGCGTCGCCTGTAGGATCGTGAACTCTCATGAAGATCAGCGCCAAAGCGATTGACAATCCACGGGCCACCATCGTCGGCACCTTACTGGTGCTGCTGTTGGCGGGCGTGGCGATCTTCACGATTCCGGTCCAGCGCACGCCCGCGATCGACCTGGCCGTGGTACTCGTGGCGGTGCCCTATCCCGGGGCGGAGCCGAGCGAGGTCGAGGAGCAGATTACCCGCAAGATCGAAGACGCGCTGCAGCGGCTAAACAAGGTCGATTTCATCGCCTCCAGCAGCTTGCGGGGGTCGAGCGTCACGCAGGTAATCTTTCTCGACGGCGTCGATCCCAAGCGCGCCCGGGACGATGTCGAACATCTGGTCAACCAGATTCGCAATGAACTTCCGGTGCGCCGCGAGATCCAGCCGATCATCACCGATATCGATTTCGAGTCGGTGCCGTTGATGCTCGTGAACGTCAGCGGTCCGCCGGGCTTTGACGAGCGGGCGTTGAAGCAAATCGCCGAAGACATTCAGGAAGACCTGCAGGGCATCTCCGGCGTCGCCAATACGCAATTGTTCGGCGGCCGGGAACGGGAAATCCACGTCGATGCCAATCCCGACCGACTGGCGCAATACGGATTGTCGATCAACAAGCTGCGACAGGCGATCGCCACGGCGCATGCCGAACTGCCCGGCGGGCCGTTGAACACTGGCGAATTCAACCTGCAACTTCGCAATGACACGCGGTTCAAGAGCGTGGAGGACATTCGCCAGGTCGTCGTCTCGCAAAGCGAAGGCCGCCTGGTCCGCGTGTCCGACGTCGCCGAGGTGAGCGACACGTACCGGCGGCTGATGAACGTCGCCCAACTTGACGGACACGATTGCGCCACGATCATCGTCAACAAGGAAGCCAACATCAACACGCTCGGCACGGCCAAGGCGATCCGCCATCGTGTCGAAGAACTGCAAGACGTTTATCCGCAGGTCAAGCTGTCGATCACGCGGGATATCTCCGGCGACATCTCGGAGATGTTCAACGTCCTGGGTTCGAACGCCATCCAAGGCGCGATGGTCCTGTGTTGCATCCTGATCTGGTCGATGGGTTTTCGTAGCGCGCTCTTGGTGATCACGGCGATTCCCTTCGCCACGGCCATCGGACTGATCGCGCTCTACGCGCTCGGCCTGCCGATCTCGAACATGGTGCTGTTCAGCTTCATCCTCGTGCTGGGAATGGTCGTCGACGGGGCGATTATCGTCACCGAGAACATTCACCGGCACATCGAGCGCGGCTTGCCGCCGATCGAGGCAGCGAAGATTGGTGTCGAAGAGGTGTCCGTTCCGGTCATCGCGGCCGATCTCACCGCGGTCGCCGCGTTCGGGCCGCTGTTGCTGGTGCCGGGCATTCTCGGCGACTTTATGGGCGTAATGCCGGTCGTGGTGAGCACGGCGCTGTTGGGTTCGCTGATCGTCGATCATTTTTTAGTCCCGGTGTTGGCGAGCCGCTTTTTCAAACAGCGCCCTGTGCCGGCGGCGCTGACTACGGATGGGCAAGCCGGCTTTTTTGCCAGCGATCAGTTACGTCCCAAACTCGGCTTCTTCACCCGCACTTACGCGGGGATGTTGAAGTATTGCCTCTATCACCCTTGGGTGGCGCTGGGCTGTTGTCTGGTCGGCGTCGCTTGGGCGGCGTTCGTCTGCGTCTTCTTCCTGGGCTTTGACTTTTTTCCTGGGAGCGATCGCGGCCAGTTCGAACTTACGTACGAACTGCCGCTCGGTTACAGCATCGAAGAAACGATTCGCGCCGCGAAGTGCATCACCGATCCGCTGGAAGAACTACGCGACACGGGAGAACTGGACAACTATGTCACCGCCGTCGGCTCGTCGGCCGGCCTGGCGAATCGCATCGACGGCGACAGCGTCACCGGGCCGGAATTCGGCAAGGTGATGGTGCAACTCGTGGCGCCCAGCAAGCGGGATCGGCATCAGGACCTTGTGATCGCGGAATTGCGCGAGAAGATCAAACCATGGCCGGGTATGAAATATCGCATTGAGGCGGTGCAAGAAGGCCCGCCGGGAGGCGCGGCGGTGGCGGTGCGGTTGACCGGCAAAGACCTGGAACAACTCGGCGCGCTCGGTAAACGCCTGGCGGCGCAACTGGCGAACATTCCCGGCACGCTCGACGCCGAATGCAATTATCGCCCCGACAGTCCCGAGTTGGTCATCGAGCCGGACCCCGCCGTGGCCGGCATGTTCGAGATGAGCAAGCAGGAGATTTCGGCCGCGATCCAAACCGCGATCCTAGGCGACACGGCGATCGAGCTCTCGCTCGACGACGAAGACGTGACGCTGCGCGTGCAGGCCGCGCCGGAATTTCAACGCTACGAGGACGACGTCTCGCGATTGATGATTACCAGTTCCACGGGGCGCATGGCCACGATCGGCGAAGTGGCGAAGATTCAACGCGACGCTGGGTTGTTCAGCATCAATCGGTATGAGCGCAGCCGGTCCGTGAATGCCAGATGCGACGTGGTTCCGGACAAAATCCCCGCGGAAGTCTTCACCGAATTGCGCGGCAGCTTGTTGCCCAGCCTCGGCTTCGAGCCGGTGCAGGGCAATGCGATGGCCTTTATCGGCAAGCCAGGCACCGACGCGGAAGGCGTCCGCGCGACGTTCACCGGCGAGAACGAGGAACAGCGCGAGGCGTTCGGCTATCTGGTCACGTCGATGGCGATCGGCGTCGTGCTGATCTTCGGCATCCTGGTGATTCAGTTCAACAGCTTTCGGCAAGCCGTCGTGGTGATGTTCACGGTGCCGCTGAGCTTTATCGGCGTCGTGCTTTGCATGTGGCTGTACGGCTTCCCGTTCAGCCTCGCGTCGTTCATCGGGCTGGTTAGCTTGACTGGCGTCGTAGTGAACGACGCCATCGTGCTCGTCGATTTCGCCAACAACGCGCGGGCGCGCGGCATGCGCGTGAAAGACGCACTGATGGAAGCCGGCATCATCCGTTCGCGCCCCGTGATTCTCACGCTGGCGACGACCGTCGGCGACATGCTGCCGCTGCTCTTGAACCTCAGCGGCGGCGCAGAATTCTGGCAACCCCTCACCGGCGCCGTGGTCTTCGGCCTCACCGTAGCGTCATTGCTAACGCTGATCGTCGTCCCGGTTTGCTATGGACTCGTCTATCCCAACGAATAGCAAGGGTCACTCCAGTGCTTCACCACGGAGAGCACGGAGGGAGTTTGAAGTTTTCAGTGTTCAGTTTTCAGTGAGGACGTAGTTTCAAGTCACTGAAAACTGAACACTGAAGACTTCAAACTCTCTCCGTCCGAGGTGAATCTCACTGTTTCGGCGGGGTGAGCCGAATCTTTTCGATCAACTTCACGATGTTGCCGTCCGGCGCGATATAGCCGGAGCAGGCGGTGATGGCGTCGATCACGTGGCGGTAGTGCAGGCCGTAGTCGCAGTCGAGTTCAACTTCGGCGCTTTCCTTGAGCGACGCCGGCGCGTCGACGCCGATGCGGGCGATGATTTGTTCGTGCAACGTCTTGAAGCTATCGATCGGCTGGTCGTCGAGCTGGATGCCGGAGAGTTTGCCGTCGGCGCCGGCCTGCAGCCGCACTTTGAACGGCGGCAGCACATCGGTATTCATCGCCGCGCCGCCGGCCAGCGGCATCTTGACGTTGAAGTCCCCTTCCTGGGTGACGATCTTGAACGAGAAGATGAAGAAAATCAGCAATTGAAAGACGACGTCGATCATCGGCGTCATCTGCAGGTCGATCTTGTCCGGCATGGTGCCGGCCGATTTGCGAATTCGCATGGCTTAGCTCTGCTCCTGCCGCGCGCGGAGCGCAAAGATCTCGAAGCGTCGTTCCTGGCATGCCTGGATCAATTTCTGCACCTTGCCGGTCGGCGCGTCGCCGTCGGCGCGAATGATCACCGTGGCGTCGGACGGCTTTTTCCCCAGTCGTTCCATGACCTGCACTTCGGAAACGAGCCTCGACCCGAGATTCGCCAAGGCCAGTTCCTCCCCGGCGTACAGCACCGTCCCTTCGCTGGTCAATTGCAACGTAATCGGCAACTCGAAGGGCACATCCGCCGGCTTGGCCAATTCGCTCGACGGCAGCCGCACCTTCTCGCTCCGATCCGCTTCATCGAAGCTCAGCGCCACCATGAAGAAGCAGATCAACTGAAACGTCATATCGATCATCGGCGTCATATCCAACTCGGGCGGCGCCGCGTCGTAACGTTTGATGCGCATGGGGCGTGAGGAGTAAAGGAGTAAAGGAGTAAAGGAGTAAAGGAGTAAAGGAGTAAAGGAGTAAAGGAGTAAAGGAGTAAAGGAGGAGTATGCCTTTAGCCCCTCAGGGGCGACCGATAGTAGCCAGGGGTGGCAACCCCTGGATTGAATACGTTAAAAATTGCCTGAGCCCCAACGGGGCGACACGTCCGGCTCCTCCTCTTTCACTTTAGTCCTCCGCCTACTTACCAGCCTTGAAGCGGCTCATCAGGCTTTCGCTGACGATGCCGGCTTCCAACACCAGGCGGGCGATGCGATTTTTCAAAAAGTGGTAGAGGCCGATCGCCGGGATCGCCAACCAGAGGCCGACCAGCGTAGTCACGAGCGCCATTTCGATGCCTTCGGCCAGTTGCGATGGCTTGGGCTGCGTGGCGCTGTCGGCGATCACGCCGAACGAGGCGACCATGCCGTCCACCGTGCCCAGGAGACCGAACATCGGGCTAATCGTGCCGATCAGCGCCACATAGCCGGCGCGTTGCTCCAGCTTCATGGTCTCTTCTTCGCCGACTTCCTGCATCGCCTCGATGGCTTCCGGATAACCGGTCTGCAACTTCGCCAGGCCGGCTGAAAGCACGCGTCCCAAAAACGAATCGTCGGTGCGGGCCAGCTCGTAGGCTTCCTGATAGCGCTTCTCATTGAGGTGTGCTTCGAACGCGGCTACGAGCGCCTCCGGCACCACGCGATCGCGCCGCACGGAAAGCAAGTTCATCACGATCAGGGCCACGAAAGTGAACGAGATCGTGAGGAACACGAGCGTGTACGTCCTACCGAGCGCCTTGTACATCCAGGACAGCAAGTTCTGACGCGGCGCACTGGTCGGCGCCGCTGATGCTGCGGCCGGTTGCTGCGCGGCCGCCTGGGGAGCCGGGGCGTCGGCGGCAGGTACATCATCGGCGACTTCTTCGAGTTCGGCGGCTTCATCCGCTGCCGCACGTTTCGCTGCGGCCGCTTCCTTCGCATCCTGCGCAAAGACTGCGTTGGCGCCGATGAACAACACCAGTCCCACCAACGCCGCGGTGCAAGTTATCGACCAAATGCGGCCGACGCCGCGCAGGCCTCCGGCGGCAAAACTGGCCCAACGTCCGTCATGCTCCGCCATGATCTTTCCTCTCGCCCGTGTTCGCAGTGTGGTGTCGCAGCATTCAGTCTAGTCCTGATCGCGCCAAGCGTAAAGCAAACGCGATATGGTAGCGGTCGTAACGATCGCGCGGCTACTTCTTCGCCCAAACGCTGTTCGCATAGCGTTCGGCCAGCATCTCCGCCGCCTGCTGGGCGCGATCCGGCTTGCCGACTTCGTTCCAGAGCTCTCGCAGGTTCGCCAGTGCCTCGGCGTGCGCCTCCGCTTGCGCCGAATACAACACATCGACATGCAGGAACGCCAGCAACGCCGCCTTGGTCGAGCCTGGTTTCTGCCGGTAGCAATTGCCGAGCGTTACGTACGCCTTGGCGTGCAGGTCGGCGGCCTCGGGGTCGGCCTCGGCGATCACGCTCTCAATCAGCTTGATGCCGTCGTCGAACTGCCCCGTGGCGGCCAGGCAAGTGGCCTTGCCGAGCTGCGCCGTCTGCATTTGCGTCTTAACTTCCGCGGAGTCCTCCGTCACCGGCACGCTGAGCACCTTGTCGAACTCCGCCAACGCCTCCGGGTATTTCTTTTGCGAAAGGTGCGCACGGCCAATGGCGATCGCGGCGCGGGCCTTCATGTCCGGCCAAGGAGTCTTGTCGAGCTTGCCGTATTCCACCGCGGCCAGGTCATACGCGCCCACCGCCACGAGCAAATCGCCCAGCGTTTCGGCCGCCTGCAGCAAGTGGTAACTACCGTCGTTCTGTTTGACGAATTCCTTCATCAATTGACCGGCCTCGCGCAGGTCGCCGCCGCCCGCCAAGGCCAATCGTGCTTTCGCCAGCGCGCGATAGAACTCGACGTCCTGCTGCATTTCCTTGCGCTTCAAATCTTCCGGTTTGATCTTGTCCGCGGTTTGAATCACGAACTCATAGTCGCCAGCCTTGAGTTTGGCGCGGATGTTCTTCAACTGACTCGGCTCCGCGTTCCAGCCGATATAGTCGATCTGGTTGACGGGAATCGATTTCTCCGTGGAGCCTTGCTTGACCTTAACCTCCAACGGCGACATCGAAACTACGTCGCCCGGAATCGGCGCGCCATGATGGCGTCCGATGGTATCCGCCCAAGCGGGCATCGCGCCGGCGAGCACGGTCAGGGCGGCCAGGAATGCGCACTTGGTGAATCGAAATGTCTGCATCATCAACTCGTTGTGGTCACGTTACTTGTTCTTGGCCATCGGTTTCTCAGACGGCAACCCCGTCGCCGGCTGTCCGGCGGCTTGCTGAATTGTGCGCAACAGGCTATCAAATTTGCCCGACCATTCCGCGCCGCCCAGGGATGGCGTTTGACGGTATTGAATGCCAATCTCCGCCGCCGCGCGCGCCAGTGATTCGTCAGCGGCCTTGGACTGCCCTTGCTGTTTGAGCTTCATGGCCTGCTTCAATCGGCACCTGGCCAGGTTGTACCGGGCGTCAAAATAGACTTCGGCGTATTTCTCGCTGCCGGCGACACGACGCGACAAATGCGCCCACCCCCAGACGATCGGCACGATTTGTCCCTGCTTGTTCTTGGCCTGGCGATGGCCGCGAATCGCCGCGTCGAAGTATTTCTCATCTTTTTCGCCCCAGGCCTGCAGCGCCATCGCGGCTTCCTGCTGGGCGTCCAGCAATTGATTGTTTTTCTTGAGCACGTTCACCAGCAAGTCAACCGCTTCTTCATACTGCCCCAAACGGCGCAGCACGCTGGCCAGCCGTACCGAAATCGCCATCCGCTGCTGCGGCGTCGCTGGGAATGAGCCGTCGTCGCACTTCTTGACGAGTAAGCGATACGCCTCGGCGGCCTGCTGAAAATACGGCTTCGCCTCCGCGGAACTTTCTCCCGCGCCAGAGTCGAGTCCCGTGGCCAGGCTCGCGAACGTCCCGGCGACCCAGTTCAACGAGTTGAAATCATTCCCCTGTTCGCGGGCAAGAATGCGCTTGAGAAAATTCTCAAACCCCGCCGAGATGGACGCGATCTTATCGATGCGACCGGATTCGCGCAGTTGAGTAATCTGTTGCTCCAATTCGCGCCCCAGCGAGACCAACGCCATCGTCAAACGCTCGTTCGCCGCTTCGTCGCCGCCGGCCGCGACTTCTTTCTCGAGTAGCACGAGCATTTCGTCGGCCTTCGCGAAGTCCTGCCCGGCGATATAGGCCCGTAACCCCAGGCGATACGTTTCCGCCTTCAAGTTGCCTTGCGCCAGCAGCGGATCATTGCTCGCTGCAAGCATGAGCGGCCCAGAGCTTTCCTTGGTCAGTTCTTGGAGCGCGCCAGCGGCGTCACCTTCGTTAAGCTTGATCGATGCCAAGGTAATTGCGCCAGCGACTAGCTCTGTCGAAGCCCTGCCCCCGGCGGCCCGGGCGACGCCCGAGACGAGCAACTCGCGCGCCTGCTTGGCTTGTTGATCCAGATCGGTTTGCGGCGGCCGCTGCCCCGGCTCCAGTCGGTTTGTGGCCAGGTATTGCGCCCAGTGCGCGCGTCCGGTCTTCAATTCAGCGTCGCCGCGGCGCGGGGAGGCCGTCGGAACCTGTTCCAGATATTTGATCGCATCGCCGGCGCGTTTGTCCATCACCGCCAATTCGACCAGCAACATCACCGCCTCGTCCGCTTCCGGTTCGCCGGGCCAACGCTTCGCAGCGTATGTCGCGATACTCTCCAAGCGACTGGCGTCGAATCCGCGGTTCGGTTCGGGCGTGGAATTGTGTTCAGCCAGATACGAGGCCAAAGCCAGTTGAGCGCCTTTGCGCCCCCAACTCGACTGCGGGTATCCATGCGCCAGAAACTCGCCTAGGATCGCGGCGTCGTAGTAATTTCCCTGCCGGTAGTGAACGTACGAGAGGTAGTAGCGGACCGAGTTGACTTGCTCCATCTCCACTTCGGGAGTCTGTAGGCTGAGCGCCAGGCGGAAAAATCGCTGGGCTTCTTTCCCGAACCGCCGCGACTCTTGCTCATACTGCGCGACGTTCTCCGAGTCGCCGGTCTTCGGTGCGAGTTGAATTTGCTGGTAGCGGCCTTCCATCTCGCGCATCGCTTCTTCCGCCAAGCTGAACGCTTCTGCGAACGATTGCGGTTCCTTGGCGTCCGCGGCGCGCTCGCCCCGCATGCGATGGAATAACTCGCGCGCGGCCAGTTGATGCCGGTTCGGGTAGCGGCTGGCCATCTGCGCCAAATCGCGAGCTTCGACCTTGAGGTCATCCTCGCGCAACGCGTCGCCGGCCTGGGCATGCAGCAATTGCTGCTCGATGGCGACCGCGGTGAAATAATGCACCGCCAGCGCCAACGGCGTGCGGGCATCAGCCGATTTCGCGCCGCTGAGCCACAAACGCCCCGCCGCCGCGGCTTCGGCGTATTTCTTCTCCTGGTCCGAGCACCAGGCCGGAATCGCCAACTCCAGCGCCTGCGATTGGACCTCGCGGACGAGCGGTTCCTCCGAGGGCTGAACGAGAATCTCGTTCAACATCCCGAGCGCTTTCTGCGTGTCGCCTAGTTCGATATAAGCGCGGGCTTCGTTCAGCCGGCCGCGCAAGGCCGCGAACAGCGAGCGGTACTTGGTGTAAACCTCGTTCGATTTCTCGGCGGAGGCCTCGAACAACTTCTTGCGCTCCGGATTGTCCGCGGCCAATGATTTCGCCTGATCGAACAACACGGCGCCGAGCATCAACCGCGCGCGAATCAAATCGCTGCGCAGCCCATCCACCGCGGCGTCAGCTTCCGGCAAGGATTTGATCTTCGCCAGCAAGTCCATCTCCGCGGCGGTGATTTCCTGGAGCGCTTCGGTGAACCAGGTTTGCGATTGCTCATAGAGTGCCGGCTTCTTAGCGGCGTTCTCCGGCTGTTCGGCCTGAGCCACGGCGGTATTGGCCCGTTCGGCCAGAATGCTCCCCAATTGCATCCGTAATGACGGGAGCATCGGCGACGTGGGATTGGCCTCGGCGAAGGTCCGGAAGCCGGCCGCCGTTTCGTCGAGCAGCTTCATGCGCCGCGTGGTGTCTCGCTCCGCGCGGGCGCGGTCGAACTGGAGCTGCGCTTTTTCGAACGGAATGCGGGCGCGCTGTTCGGTCGGAATCAGCGGGCTGTCGGCCATCAAGTCCAGATAGGCCGCGGCCTCGTCCAGCATGCCGCGCTGTTTGAGGCCTTCGAGAAACGCCGCATACGGTTCGGTAGCGCCAGCCGTAACACCCCAAGCCAGCGCGAACGCCACGGCCCACGGCGCGCACCAACGCGACCAACACAAAGTTTTCGTCACCGATCTCTCCGAGCGGCGCGACCGAGCGAAACATTTCGACCGACGGGTTCCGGTCCGCCAGCCGTGGAAGGAAACTCGCACATGTCCCTTCCAGGGTATAGCCGCGCCAGGAAATGTTCAAGCAAGTTGTCTGCCGGAAGGTAGTTTGCCGAGCGAGCTTGCCGCTGTTTTCGACCTGATTGGCGAGTGTTTGACACCGCACAATCGCGATTCGCCGCAGAACATGTCCGACTGCCCGAACCGTTACGCACGTGATTTGCGTCTGGTCGTCTTTTGACCTAGGTTTGCCGTGGAGTCCCGCTGGAAGCAGGGGTTCCCCTCCCCAGAGTGCCGGTCGTCGCGCAGCGGAAATTACTCATCTTTTCCCCGCCGCGTCGATGCCCGTCGATCGATCCAAACGGCCGTTCGCGCCGCCACGACTGAGCATCCGGGACGGGGACTTCCATGGCATCGCGCCGCTCTATTTCGCATTGGCTAACTAGCTGGACACTTACTCCCAAGGCGGTTGCGCCCGCCCCGCGCCACAGGCCGCGGAAACGGCGCGCGCTGCGGATCGAGCCGCTCGAGGCGAAGCAGCTTATGAACGCCGATTGGGGTTCAGATAGTTGCTGCTGCTCTCAATGCGGCGGCACGTTGTGCGCCTGCGGACTGCCGCTGATCGACGCCTCGGTGCTGCTTGCCGAGGAATTGAACCAGCCGGTCGGAGCCGAAGAGCCTCAGGCCAGCAATCCCCTGTCGAGCATTCCGCTCCTGCACAGCCGCTCGAGCGCCACGGCGAAGTTCTATCTCGATTTCAACGGACACTTCGAATCGACCTGGGGCAGTTATTCGAATGTTACGACGCCCGTGTTCGATCGGGACGGCGACGCCACGACGTTCAGCAATAGCGAACTAAGCACGATTCAAGAGATCTGGGAACGCGTGTCCGAGGACTTCGCGCCGTTTAACATCGACGTCACGACGCAGGATCCTGGGAATTTCAGCAACGGCGTCGGCCTGCGCGCATCGATCGGCGGTAACGGCAGTTGGTATGGTTCGGCCGGCGGCGTGGCGTATATCAACGCCTTTACGAATAGCGTTGTTAACACGGTCTACGTGTTCTCGGCGAATCTCGGCAATGGTAACGGCAAGTACGTCGCCGAGGCGACGAGCCATGAATACGGGCACGCGCTGGGGCTATTGCATCAAAGCCTGTACGACGCTCAGGGCAACCTCCAATCGACTTATTACCAAGGGGACGCCAATTGGGCGCCGATTATGGGCGTCGGCTACTATTCGGAACGCAGCACGTGGGCCAACGGCACCACCAACACTTCGAGCACTTACCAAGACAACCTCTTGATACTCAGTAACGGAACCAACGGCTACGGCTATGTCGCGGACGATCACGGCAACAGCGCCGGAACCGCTACAGCGTTGTCCGCGTTCAATAACAGCCGCAGCGGTTCAGGCCTGATCAGCCAGATGGCGGACGTCGACTATTTCAGCTTCTCCAGCGGCGCCGGCGCCATCAGCCTGACAGTGAACGTCGCTTCGGTCGGCGCAAATCTCGATGCGCGGATTGAGCTACGCGATTCGTTTAACACGTTGATCGCCTCGGCGGCCCCTTCGAACAGCCTGAGGGCGACGATCAATACCTCGGTCGCACAGGGCGATTATCGCCTCGTCGTTGCCAGCCAAGGAACCTATGGCGACTTGGGCCGCTACACGATCACCGGCACGGTGCAACCGACCGTCGATCTCACGCCGCCCACCGCCACGAACGACAGCGCCGCCACGACCAACGTCAAGCCGGTGCTGATCGACGTCGTCGCCAACGACGTGGATTCCAGCGGGCTGTTGAACCGGACCACGGTCACCA
>Ga0163153_10001917_pt1 | contig 31796 bp, 34 predicted proteins | sample OliLakLV19MP6IB1_FD_148629 | JGI IMG/M metagenome (GOLD analysis project Ga0163153, IMG submission 148629) | Freshwater microbial mat bacterial communities from Lake Vanda, McMurdo Dry Valleys, Antarctica - Oligotrophic Lake LV.19.MP6.IB-1 | ecosystem: Environmental > Aquatic > Freshwater >...
CCGGCAATGGGCACCGATCTTAAGCTCCATACAGGATATTGTAGATGATCTTCGCTACGCGAAGATAGCGCTCAACCGAGCGCTATTCCTCCACGGAGCAGAGCTCCGTGGTTCCACGCGCACTGAATGGAAAAGAAGTAAAAGAAAACTAAAGCTTAAGCTTCGTCAAGCCCCATCGAGCGACCCACACCATCGGACAGGCGCGCGTAGCCGTCAGACCCGACAAACCTCAGCTGGCCAACACTGGAGTCGACGCGCCCGACAGCCGAGTCGCCGCCAACGGTTCCACGCCCAAGCTTAGCTATACGTATAAGACCTCGGCTTAATATTTGATCTTCCGATTTTACACCACGAATGCGGTCCATTAGTGCCAACACAGCAAACGCTTTTTGGTCTAGCGAATCAAGTGTATAGCTCCCGCGTTGAGCTTCAAAAGCAGCTATGTCGACTTCCAGCTCTTCAAGCTGGGTAGGTGCATGATCAGGATTAACATCAATTCTTTTGTCTTTGTAGCTGTCGTATGGTTTGCCTAGATCATGCAGCACTGGGTCGTAGCCAGTTTCTAAATTGCTAAACACTGCTAAGCGTGCCACATGACTAGCTGGACCAGCGTTTAACTCTTCTGCTGTGCACGAATACTGCTCCGTACCTGATGTCCATAGATTTCGGTATACAGTTACTGGCTGAACGCTCTCTGGACGTCTGCCTTCAGCAGCGGCAAGAATATGCTCAAAAGTAACGGCTTGACTGGGCAAAACATGCAAACGTCCGTCATAGCCAGCCTGTGTCAGTTTAGTAAAGTCATTAGTGAGTTCATCAAGGTTCTTATCACGATCCGGACCAGCCAGGTCTAGTTCGTACATAGCCTGGTTTGCTACTTCTACTGCTTCGGTTACGTTTGGGGTACCAAGGCGAAAGGCAAATTTGTGCTCGGGTACTACGGCTTGTGGAACTTCCGCAAAACTGGTTAAAGGCATATCAAAGACTCCTTAGTGATTCTATTTTCAAGCCTGTCATACCCTAGTGCTTACATTATGTCAACATTTTCGTATTTTCTAGCAAAATCCAGTCAAGTGTCAGCTTCACTTCTTGGTTCAAGTAAAGTGCCCTGTAGCTATTAATGTTTTGACTGTTAATTTTCGCTAAAACGCTTGTTCTATTAGGTCGGTTTTTGTTTTCGCTACGGGTCGCTAATTACAGCTTGGTTTTTTACGCCAGTTTGTTATCAAGTAGGTGCTGCAAAAGTTGCTTCTGTGTGGGGTATTCAAACTTTGTAACTGCTCGCTGCATAGGTTGCCACTCAAACTGATCATGCTCAAAACTGAGTTTTACATCTTTAACTTTGGCATGTGCCGTGTAAAAAATAAAAACAACGTTATTGGTATGCTCCCGCTTGCCATCGTTCCAGGTTCGAACTTCGGTCTTTGAGTAAACAGGCTCCAGGTCACTGACTTCTAGTCCGGTTTCTTCGCTAATTTCCCGTGTAACACTGGCTAATAGCTCTTCTCCTTTTTCCCGAATACCACCTGGCAAGTCCCACTGCAGAGGCCGGCGCGCATCCGTTTTGCTACGACGTAGCATCAGCATATCGCCATCACTATGCAATATTACGGCTTTTTGGACAATCCGCGTTTTCATCCCGTTAGACTCCACTCAAATTTTAGCTTTTGATTAGTATCTTGGAACCTAGTACTCGTTACGACGAATATATACATGCTGTTAGCCCTCTGGAGTCTAACGAGACTCATAATGTTTTAAGCGTTTTTGGCACGGGCAATTGACTCTTCGATTACCTTCTTGGCAGCATCAGCATCGCCCCAGCCATTACTTTCAAACGGGACACCATGCCAATCTTTTTTCCAATCTTTAACATGTTTGTAGTAGTGTTCTAGTGCTTTTTTGAAATTATCACCCAAATCGTCAACGTTTTTTATATGATCCTTTGATATGTCGTCTACAGGAACACAGACAAGCTTCTCGTCTTTTTCTCCGTCATCAACCATATAAAGCACACCAATTGGGCGTGCTGGTACTACAACTCCCGGAAACAAGGGCTCATCAATAATTATTAAAGCATCCAGTGGGTCACCGTCACCGCATAAAGTGTCTGGGATATAACCGTAATCATAAGGGTAGTAGAAATGAGCGCCATTAACACGATCCAAAAAGATACGTCCGGTCTTTTTATCCATTTCGTATTTATTGCGGCGTGTGCCTTGCGGTATCTCTATAAGCACATTCACTACATTCGGTACATCATCTCCATAACTTAAATCAGCGCTCATGTTTTTTCTCCGTTTAGTCAGTAATATTGTACACTAGTTGTGATGAAAGTTATGGGGCACCGGGGAGCGGCCGGTCTGGAATTGGAAAATACTGAGGCAGCTTTGCGCCGCTCTATAGCGCTGGGCGTGGACAGTATCGAGATTGATATTCGCAAAACCAAAGATAATCAGCTAGTTCTGTGCCATGACGATGATCTGAACAGAGTTGCCGATAACCCAATCAAGATCGGCAGCACTACATTAAAAGTACTGCAAACGATTAAACTTAACGATGGCTCACATCTGCTCAGCCTGCCTGAAGCTTTGAGTATCATTGGCACGACGCCTGTAATGATTGAGCTAAAGGATGGAGGTTTGGCGCGGCGCCTACTTGATGTGCTTCGGGACTTTCCTAAGGCACAGGTTAGTATTGCCTCGTTCAAGTTAAGCGAATTGGCCATGCTTCGAGAGCTCAAGACAGCATTGCCACTATATGGATTGGAACAAACCCGCCCTTTTGACATCTTACATCTGGCGCGAGTTTTCGAGCTAGACGGAGTCGGACTCAATTTTTGGCTACTAAACCCCGTTACCTACGTTCGGGCCCGATGGATACATGTTGATCTATATGTTTACACCGTCAATAATCGTTTCATCGGCTGGTTTATAAACTTATTCTACCCCGGTGTCACCATTTGTACCGACTTTCCAAACCGTTTTGTACATCGCCACCATCCAACCAAGAGCTAGCTAACTACGTACAGGCACAGCATTATGCATTTAAAGCATTTCAAGGCTCAGCCTTGTTACAAGGCTGAGCCTTGAAATATAGTGGGTCGTGATACTATTTGGAAGAATAATAAAGAGTCTGCATTGATCCACTTAGCCCTTATTAAAACGCACAACGAAAACCACAATGTTAGGACATTTTACTTCAAGCCAGAGAGACCCATCCACTACACCTCGGGTCAATTTATCGAAATGTACCTGCCTCATGAGCGTCCGGATGAACGCGGCGAAAAACACTGGTTTACATTAACCTCTAGCCCCACAGAAAAATTGCTTAGTATAACCACCAAATATGCCGCCAAAAAGGCCAGCACGTTCAAAAAAGCCTTGTTTGGGTTAAAGCCCAGTGACGTAGTTAAAATCGTAGAGCCCATGGGCGATTTTGTTTTGCCCAAAGATGCCAGTATTCCGCTTGTGTTTGTGGCTGGGGGGATCGGCGTAACACCTTTCCACAGCATGGCGAAGTGGCTAACTGACACTGGTGAGAAACGGCAGATTCAAGTTTTGCTTGCTGCCAATAAGCCCCAGGACGTACTTTTTGAAAAGCTATTTTCTGATTACGGTGCGCAGGTAACTGTAATTGTTTCTGAACCGGCACCTAACTGGAAAGGCCAAGTTGGTAGGTTAAGTGCCGAGAAGATTTTTGAGATAATTGATAAATCCAACAGCAAGCGCATCTACGTATCTGGCCCAGAGCCAATGGTTGAAGCGCTAGAACAAGACCTCCAAAAGCATGGTATAAAGAAGTCTCAGCTAGTATTGGACTTCTTCCCGGGCTACACTGCCGATCTAAAGTAAGTTTAGGCTACTCGTTCGAGGTTTTCCAGATAATGGCGGATCATTAGGGCGGCTGTGGCGCCCTCGCCGCTAGCGCTGGCTATTTGCATAGTTGCCCCACTGCGAACATCACCGGCCGCAAACACACCTGGCATGCCCGTTTGCAAGCCAATGTCAGTCTTGATAAAGCCAATGTCGTCGAGCTCAATTGGTAGACCCTTTAGAAACCCTGTGTTTGGCGCCAACCCCACAAATACGAACACTCCATCGGTTGGGAATTCTACCTTTTTGCCGCTAGCGGTATCGGTGCCAATAACTTTTACTACTTTGCCTCCGCCAGCTGGTGGATCGCCAACAATTTCGTCTGTTGTTGTGCCCAGGTGAACAGTTATTTTATCATTCTTAGCAAGTTCACGCTGCAATACATCGCTAGCACTAATTTTGCTCCGCACTAGCATGTCTATGTGGCTGGCGTAGCGCGTAAGGAATAACGCCTCTTGCACAGCCGAATTACCGCCTCCAATTATGACCAAACGTTTGTCACGATAAAATGCCCCATCGCAGGTAGCACAGTAGTGCACACCGCGGGCATAGTATTCCTTTTCGCCAGGGACACCGATTTTTTTATAGTCACTGCCGGTGGCGATCAGCACAGTTCTCGCCAAAAAGTCGCCGCTGTCGGCCTTAGCACGTTTATAGGTACCTTCATCAACAATCGTACTGACCTTGCCAAACTCAATCTGCGCGCCAAAGCGCTCGGCGTGCTTTTGGAACAAGTCGGATAGCTCCAAGCCAGCCACGCCCTTAGGGAAGCCGGGGTAGTTATCTACCCAGTCGGTTACTGCCGCCAACCCACCAATTGGGCCCTTATCTAGTAGTAGCGTACTGATGTCCTCGCGCGTGGTATAAATAGCCGCGCTGAGAGCCGCCGGGCCAGCCCCGATCATTACCACATCCCAAATCTTCTCTTGATCGCTCATAATACCTAAATCCTAATCTCTAAATACTAAACAAATTCTAAATTTTAAACCAGCAAATCCCAAACTATTTCGACTTTTCAACGATTGCTCCTAGTGTTTGCTCGTATTTATAAGATGGCGGGGGCGAGTTTGGATAGGTTGAATCCTACAATCACTTCCCGGCTGTCGTCATGCTTGGTCACAACCGTCACTGGTACTGTTAACGCTCCGCTCAATTGCAAAGCCTCTGCCTGGCGGTGGGGGGTTTCGTCTAGGTTGACTACTTCGTAACTTTTGCCTTTGGCGTCAAGGTACTTCTTGACCATGCCACAGTAGGCGCAGGTATTGGTGGTAAAGATAGTAATGTTTTTGGTCATATCGAACCCCTTATTTGCTATTTATTTGGTTTTTATGCTTTACTCGCTCTATTGTATATAGCGTTTAAGCTTTTTGCAAGACACTATATGTTGTGTTTTTTGCCATTTTTAGCCACCTTTCGGTCACTATTCACCGATGTTGAGCATTTCGACATCAAACACCAGATTGGCGTTGGCCGGGATACCTGAACCCTGTGGCGGATTGGCCCCGTAAGCTTGGTCGGCAGGAATCAGTAGTCGTCGTTTGCCGCCAACTTTCATGCCTGGGATACCATCTGTCCAACCTTTGATCACCTGGTTGAGCCCAAAGCTGGCTGGTTGGCCACTGTCAAGTGAGCTCTGGAAGATTACGCCCGTACTGGCAACAGCGCCCGTGTAGTTGACCGTTACTTTGTTGCCCGCTTTTACCTCGCTTCCCGTACCAGCTGTCAAATCAATTTTCTGCAACGAATCAATCTTGGCAACTGGCGTGAAACCGGTTAGTTTTGTACCTTGCAAAGCACCCTCCTTTGGTTTATTTTGTGCGTTTTGTATGGTCTTCTGTAGTGCTGCTGTTTCTTTGTTGCGCCTGCTTTCATCGCGCATCTGCCAGATAACCAAGCCACTGAAACCCAGTGAAGTGATTAGGAATAGCAGAGCTATAAATATTAAAATTGCTCGTTTGACCATATACTCCCCTTATTTATGCCCTGCCAGTATACCTTATCTCAATGTATCAAGGTATAGCAATCCCAAAACAAAACATGTCTTTTTGCCTGCGTCTGACTGGCTAAGAATGCAGTTTTACTTCGCACCTTATCTACGGATAAGCTTTGTCGTAAAAGCTACATTCTTATCACAGTCATCCATCACCCATAATTAACACGTTTTGTTTTGGGATTGCTATAGGAGTTTTAACCGGCGATTTCATTGAGCACAGTGCAAGGCGACAACGAGGAATGATCGAACCGTACATACAGTGTGACCAGCTTTGCCGGACCGCAGGCATGGAAGCAATATTACCAACCTCCTCCGCCACCGCCACCTCCTCCGCCCCCAGAGAATCCACCGCCAAACCCGCTTGAGCTGGAACTGCTAGGTGCTGAAAAAGCACTATCCATAGACGATTGCATCGTCCCACTTAGATTGCTTGTAAGCACTACGGCGTTAAAGGTAGCCCAGTTGCCCCCATACCAATCCGGCGGCTGCGTATAGATGTCTTTGAATTGTGCAGCCCAGTCCTTCTCCACACCCATGACAATAGCGTAGGGCAAAAGTTTCTCAAAAAGCGCGACTGTCTTGGTGGGCTCGTGGGCACTGGCTGCATATGGTGCATCCGGACCCTGCAGCATTTTGAGCCGTTCTTTCTCGGCTGTATTCAGATATAACTTGAGACCCTCTGCATGTTCCCTGGCTGCGACGCCTTTGGCAGTCCTACTCGGCATAAGAACCGAGAATATGATAACTATGCCTATCGCTAGGATGTTGCCCAGCAATAACCAAGGGGTTAGTACATTTATACTTGCAACCATAACGATTAGCAGAATTACGATAACAGCTATCATCCGAGTGGTCGATTTGGTCGGATTACTACGAAAGTATCCTTGCTTTGTTAAATCTTCGTGGACACTATCATGGATCTTTTTGACGGTTGTATAGAATTTCCCTTTCTTGAGCTCGCTGACTGTAACTGCCCGAGTATCGCCAAACATCCCTTTGACCAAATCTTGTTCGATGGCTGCGAGCGCAATTGTATTGGGATTGAGGAGTTCAAAACTATAGTCCAGCTTGTCTTTGCCAAGCATACGATTCTTTTTGGTTTCGATGATTTTGATGTACTTACGAATTGCCAAATCGATAATGGTGGCTGTCATATCGCGGTTTTCGACCTTAAAATCCACCAGACCACCAACCTCAATCGGCTTGAGTTTATCGGGTGCGTCATACTGGGGCACAATGGTCCCCCTGCCTTTGGCGTCCCGCCCATATTTGCGCCAGTACAAAAACGCCCAGCCGCCTATCACAAGGGGTGGGAGTAGTAGCGCAGCAAGTTGTTTACTATATTCAGCCAAGGTTTCATACCAATTTGCCGGCCGGAAATATCCCTTCTGAAAACCTATGACACTACTTAGTGTTTCATATGCCGCCAGCGCACTTGTTGCCTGCACAGTTATAGTTTTGCCATTGGTCTGGACCTGACAGGCCTTATCTGTACTGCCGAAAGCGCCAGTAAAACATACAGGCGACTGGATTGTGCGCTGCACGCCTGACGGTAAATGAAACGCAGCGGTAACCTGATCGAATGGTTGCATCCACTGATCGCCGTTAACGTCCCAGTATAGTTCGTCATGATCGGGATAAAAGCTAATGACATTACGCACTGTGTAATCAATCGTGTACTGCTGCGGACCGGTAATAGTCCGATTTGGGTCGCCAATTTTAAGAACAGTATTGCCGTTTGATTGGTACGTTGTGAATTGAGTTGGCGCGACACTGTCAGAACTAATTCTATTCACATGTATCTGCAGTTTGTGCTTTTTATAGGTGTTTGGTATGGCACGCAAGATGCCATGATTGTAGTCGCGGAATATTACATTTATACGCTCCACGATACGAAGTTCGCCTTGAGGATCAGCGTTGCTAAGTGTGTAGTCACCAGAAAAATTAGTAATTGTAAAGTCACTTAGGTCCGCATGAACTATGCCAGGAAGCATAACGAAGGCAAACGTCAGCAGTGCGGTCACCAAAGCGTACCTGCCGCGCACTACGCTAGATCCTTTCGGCACCGACTTTAGCTTTGGCGGTCTGGGCAACTTTATCAAGCATGGCATTCACTGCCTCTGCAGTCAGGGTGCGCTCATACGAGGCAATCGTAAAGCGGAAGCTGACGTGTTTGTGCGTTGGGTCATTGTCTGGCTGGTAAATATCTAGTGGTGAGAGCTGCCAGGTAGTTTTAGGTGGCGCACCAACTGATTGCCGAATAGTATCATAAAGCTGACCATAGGTAACGTTAGCCGGAACCTTAAGCGTTATATCCTGCTCCACCTTGGGGAAGCGTGTCAGTGGTACATATGCAGGCTGGTTGTTACCAAGCTTCATAAGTTGCGTCACATCCAGTTCAAAACCGGCTATAAAGTTGGGTAGCTTCAGGCTTTTTCGCACAGTCGCCCTAAACTCGCCTAGTTCCGCAATAAACTGCCCATCCTTGGTCTTGACCAGCGAGGTGCGGGTTTTCTCAAATGGCGCAATAGCTGCCTTGCTGGTCTCCAGCTTTGGTTCGTACTCTGTTGCTAGCTGAAACTCCAGATCTGTGATGCCAAAACTATGCAGTAGAGTGGTCAAGTAACGTTTGGCGTGGTAGTAGGGCGCACCAACATAGTTGGTCTGGGCTGTTTTATCATTTGCGGCAAAGACAAGAGCCACGCGCTGGTCTTCGACTGGCAGCTTGTCTTGCTTATCGATTAAGTCCTTACCATGGACCGGATTGATTTCGAATATAGCCAACTCGTCAAACCCCGCCTTGATATTGGCATGTACCTTGTCGAGCAGGCTTGGAATAAGGCTTAAACGGTAGTACTGAAGATCCGGGCTGAGGGCATTAGCTACTTGAAAAGCGTTATCCTTGTTCTGGCCTACTTTATCCATTAGGTCGCCATGGACGAAGGTATAGGTTAGGAGTTCGTTGGCCCCTGCCCGGCTTAACACATCGCGGATACGACTCTTAGTAGCCAGTAATGGATCGCCAGAAACTGGTTCGATAACACGCTTGGGCAGCATTAATGGTAAATGGTCATAGCCGTATAACCGACCCACTTCCTCGACTATGTCCTCAGGGATATGGATATCAGTCCGCCAAAACGGCGGGGTTAGCGTTAGTGTATCTTGTTGGGTAGTTACTAAAAATTCAACATTTTGCAAGATCCGAGCTATATCTTCGACTGTAAGCTGTGAGCCTAGACGCTCATTTATAAACTGTGCGGACACTTCTACCGACTGCGGTGTCGGTAATTCCTGGTGGGCATCCACCGGTAATCCGATTGTCTTGGCCTCTGGACAAAGCTCCCGAGTTATTTGCACGGCTTTATAAAGTACCGGTGGGCATTGCAGAGACGACGGGCCTTTTATAAACCGCGTTACCGCGTCGGTGAATAAGCCATGTTCCATGGCCGTTTTACGAATGTTATACATATCAAAGTTGGCACACTCAATGATAATGCGCGTGGTTTTGGCATCAATTTCCGAATTATTACCGCCCATCACACCACCTAGCGCAATCGGTTTGTCTTGATCACAAATCAGCACCGCGTCGGCACGCGGGGTAATGGTTTTGCCATCCAGCAGTGCCAGTGTCTCACCAGCCAGTGGTTTACGCACGACGATTACTGCCTCGCCATCTTTGGCAACTTTGTCAAAATCAAATGCATGCAGTGGTTGACCAGTTAGCATCATCATGTAGTTAGTCATATCGACAATGTTATTTATAGGCCGTACGCCGACACGCGTGAGGTAGCTCTGCAACCAAATAGGACTTGGCCCTACACGAACGCCGCTAACCACCACACCCATATAGCGCGGGCATAGTTGAGGCACCAGGTTATCTACGCTAAAGCCTTTAACCGAGCTATCAGTTGCCGCGACAAAAGTTTTTTGCCTGCTATACCACTCTGGTGATGTAAATTGCTGCCCAGTAATGCCGGCGATTTCACGGGCCACGCCCAACTGACCAAAGCAATCGGGGCGATGGGTAAACATTTTGTTTTCGATATCAATAATATGGTCGTCCAGCTTCAGTGCTTCCACAAGTGATTGGCCAGGCAGAGCCTCAACCTCAATTTCGACTATGCCAGCTTGGTCATCGCCGATTGCCAGCTCGTGGGCGCTGGCCAGCATACCGTTGCTTACAACACCACGGATTTCGCGGGCTTCCAGGACAAACGGGTCTTTATCAAAAGTACTTGGCACTGTTACGCCTGGCGGGATCCAAGCGGCCAGCATGTCCTTGTGTACGTTCGGTGCGCCACACACCACTTGTACCAGACCCTGTTCATCACGGGCCACGTTTTGAACTACCTTGCTATCATCAATTTTACAGATGCTGAGTTTGTCTGCCTCGAGGTGTTTGACGCTACTAACAACCTTGGCAATAACGATACCCTGGTATTTTTTGCTCAGATCCTCAACGTCTTCTATGGCACCCAGTTGGGCACCAATTTTCTCCACCAGTTGGTCAACCGGTAGCTCAACTTTGGTAAATTCCTTAACCCAGTTCAGCGAAACTTTCATACTTTGTCCTTATCAAGTAATGAAATAATCTGATAACCGTATGAATCTATTTCTTCTTTAGTAAAAAAGTTAAAATCTTTTGTTTTACCAACGAACCCAACCTTACGTTTAATATAACGACCGGTAAATTGCTTGGCGTTTGGGTCAAATTCGTTTAATACAAGAGTGTCACCGGCACGACATTCCCAATCAGCTAGCCGCAGTTCAAATGTTTTTTGACCAGACGCGACAAGATCGAAATATTCAGGTAAGATTTTCTTTTCAATAATTTTGTTCATTTGAATTGCCTCAATCTTGCCGCTACGGCGAATTGGTTGAAGTAATTCTCCAGCGTTTGGTCTAACTTATTTGTCAACACTGACTCAGCGAACAGTTCGCGGGCGCAGAGTAATTCTGGCAGGCCAGGTCGCCCTTGACGCACCCAGGTCTCGACCGTAGCGTTTATGAGATCCATACCGCGGTAAAATGCCGACTGCATACGTTGTGGCTTGTTCTGGCGTTTTGCCGCCAGCGCACGGCCAACTTCCGAACCGATATTGCCCATCTGATTAAAGACATCCATCTTGGCCCACGCAGCTTTATTAAATTCGTGGCTACTCATGCACAACCTCACCTATGATATCAATAATTTGTTGCCGAGCTTTTGGGTCAAGCACATCTTTGGATAGATTGCCTCGTGACGGACGAATGTTGATCATAGAATCAAACTCTATAAAATCATCTTTGGCGTAATCTGCCGGATGCAAATTGATTCCCCATATATTGTTCTGCTTGGACCCATGCTCAAGCAGATAAGCCTCGCCCTCGTAATGCATTGGCATGTCAATAATCACGACTCGCTTGGCTACGTCCACATCGGCTTTTACCAGCGAGCCAAACATGCGTTTGGCCATTTTTTGCAATTCTTTGACTGATATTTTACTGACTTGTTTCATAAAAACTGCCTCAAAAAGTCTAGCCTGCCACCGTTGAAGTAGCGGATATCGTCAATATTGTATTTCATCATAGCCAAGCGCATGGTACCAACGCCCCAGGCAAAGCCGGTGTAGACAGTAGGGTCAATGCCTGCCTCATTGAGTACATTGGGGTGGATCATGCCGCAACCCAGTATTTCGATCCAGCCACTGTAACCACAGACATTACAGCCTTGCTTCTTACAGAATGGGCAGCTCATGGCAAACTCAAAGCTCGGCTCGGTAAATGGGAAGTAAAACGGCTGCGTCCTGACGTCTAGTTCTTGCTCGTAATAGGCCTCCAGAAACGTCTTGAGCGTGGCTATCAGGTGACCAGCGTGTACACCTTTGTCTACATAGACACCCTCAATCTGTTGGAAGGTGTGTTCGTGTCGGGCATCAACGTCCTCATTACGAAACACGCGGCCTGGTATGACTATGGCAATTGGTTTGCCCTGCTCCAAGTTAGGTTTGTACTGTTTTAGTACCCTGTTTTGCATAGTGCTGGTATGCGCTGGTGCAATCAGCCCGTCCGTGGTTACAAAGCTGTCGTAATCGTCCCGCGCAGGATGGCCTTCTGGGAAGTTAAGCGAACCGAACATGTGATAATCATCATCAAGCTGGCGTGATTCCACAGCCACAAAACCCATACGGGCAAAGATATCCAGCAGCAGTTCCTGGTCGCTCATAATCGGATGCTTGCTGCCTAGTCCGGTTGATAAAAGCCTAGGGCGTTTGTCTGCGGGTGTATTGACGTCAAATGGTGCGGTTACATCTATTGGTGGCAATGTTTCTGCCTGGTCGTGCTGGGCATTTACCAGCTGCTCAAGCTCGGCCTTTAGCTGGTTGATCTCTTTGCCAAAGCCAGCTCGTTGCTCTTCTGGCAAGGTTGGGATCTCGGCATAAAGAGCGCGGAGTTCTGGCGCCCGTAGAATTGAAGCTTTATCTTTAGCTTCTATCAAACGGGTTTTTAATTCCTCTGCAGCCTGGGCCACCCTGAGATTTTGATAATTCATACTTACTCTGATTATATAGGACTTTCGCACCTTTCTACAGCTTCAGACCCTCCCTGAGTGGCTACAAACTTCCATCTTTCTGTCGATGTAGCTATGGCTACCTCTCCAGAAATCTGAAAGTTCTCACCTTACTCAGATATACTCTGTTATCTGCACAAAAGTGCGAAAGTCCTATATAGCAAACCACTGACATCCCAATATCTACAAATACCACGCTATAGCGTGGTATTTGTAGATGTACTAGGTTAATTGTTTGCTAAAATGGTAGTCATGGCGCAGTTTAGTTTTGATGTAGTCAGCGAGTACGACAAGGCAGAGATGAACAATGTCTTGGATCAATCACAGCGCGAGATAGATAACCGTTACGACTTCAAGGGCACACCGGCTGCACTGGATTGGCTAAATGCCGACAAAACCGGGCTAAAGGTTAGCGGTAGTGGCGAGTGGCAGATAGATGCCATTCTTGACATTGTCCGTAAAAAGCTGGCGACACGGGATCAGAGCCAAAAAGTGCTTGATACGTCCACGGAACCAACCACTAACAACATGCAAACCACCAAAGAAGTACCATTCAAACAAGGTCTGGACCAAGAAAAAGCTAAGAAAATTACTTCAACTATCCGAGATAAATACCCCAAGGTAAAAACCCAGATTCAGGGCGAGACCGTTCGGGTTATGAGTAGTAATAAAAACGACCTTCAAGCCGTCATGCAGCTATTGAAAACCCGAGACTTCAACTTCCCTCTAAACTTCACCAATTATCGTTAAATTACTCTTGTATACTTAAGCTTATGGATCCCGTTAGAACCCAGAAGACCGCCAAAAGTTATCTACCCGACTTACACAAAACTCCTCCATGCCCAGACCAAATCTGGATGGCTACAAACATTTTTTCCTCTTTCGATGTATCTACGGATACATCTCTTTCCGATAAAACTGTTTTCGCTCACTCAGTTTTACCCTGGGAACGAATGGTTCTGCGTAAGTCGGGTCTATACGTTGAAGCCAGCACATTCGTCAAGCCGTTAATCAATACAAGAAAGCAACGTGGGTTCTAACGGGATGGATGAGCAACAGTTGCTTGAGCGGGCCAAGGCGGTACTTGACCTCAACGATCAGGGTGCATTTACCATTCCGGCAGAGGGGTTATATCCGCATCAGTGGCTATGGGACAGTTGCTTTATTGCTATAGGCTTAAGACACTACAACGTTGAGCGTGCTCAAACCGAGCTCAAGAGCCTACTACGCGGTCAGTGGGCTAACGGCATGCTGCCACACATGATTATTGCCGATGGCGATGAACATCGCCGAGACCGCAATATCTGGCGTAGCCATTTATCACCCCTTGCTCCCGACAACGTCGCCACCAGTGGTATCACACAACCACCTGTGTTAGCCGAAGCAATAGTGCGCATTGGCGAAAAATTAGAGTCAGTTGAACGCCATACGTGGTATCAAACTATGTTTCCTGCCTTGCTGGCTTACCACGATTGGCTTTATACCGAACGCGATCCCCACGGTGAGGGCTTAGTATTACAAATCCACCCTTACGAGACGGGGCTTGACAATACACCGCCATGGATCAACCAACTTCGGATGCACCATAAGCCATGGTGGGCAGGCGTGATAGACACCCTGCGACTGGAGTGGTTTATTAGCTTATTCAGGCGTGACACCAAGCGGGTTCCCCCGGGCGAGCGTATTAGCAACATCGAAGCCCTTATTTATTATGATGTTATCCGACGGCTGCGACGTAAGCTCTATAACACTGATGCCATTTTGACGCGGTCGCTGTTCGCAGTTGAAGACATAACATTTAACTGCATTCTGATACGTGCCAATCACTGCTTGCGCAAAATTGCCAAATCCATCAAGCGTAACATACCTCCAGAATTGTTGGACCGAATGCGTAAAAGTGAGGATGTCCTTGATCAGTTATGGGACGGCTACAGTGGCCAATATTATTCGCGTAACTTTGTAACCCATAAACTCATCAAGGAGCCGAGTATAGGTACGCTTATGCCACTGTATGCCGGTACCATTAGCAAGGAGCGGGCTGAGCAGCTTGTGAAGTTGCTGCACAACAAACACGTTTTTGGCGCAACTTATCCTGTACCCACCGTTCCACTTAACTCGCCCTGGTTCAAATCTAGTGGCTACTGGCAGGGACCAACGTGGCTTAATACCAATTGGCTAATTATTGATGGGCTTAAGCGCTATGGCTACGCCCAAGAAGCGGCTATTATTGCCCATAAATCGCTGGAACTGGTCGAAAAATCAGGCTGCTATGAATACTTTTCGCCCATAGACGGAGCACCAGCCGGGGTCAAAAACTTCTCCTGGACTGCGGCCCTCACCATCGATCTAATGAAAAACTAATCTTCGTCCTCTTGCGGTTTGTCTAACAGTAGTGGTTCGATTCCGGCGGAAGTATCGGCAATCTTTATTACGTCTTTGTCGACTTTGCCCAGCTCTTTTTGGGTGCTATTAAAATGCCCTACAGTAGCACTCAAGCTGTTACCAAGCCGCTTAAAATAGCCATCGACATTGTGCAAATGTTTGCCCAATTGTTCGACATTACTACGGATAACTTCGGTGTCTTTTTGAATCTCTAGACTCTTGAGGCCTTGTGACACAATCTGGAGCATGGCGCTCAGCGTGCTTGGGCCAACAATGGTAACTCGTTTGTCGACGGCGGCGTACTGCATCAGATCACGACCATTTACACCTGTTTCTCCTACCTTGTTGGCCAATAGATCATAGTAGATCGCTTCGCTGGGTATGAACATCAGCGCTTGCTCTAGCGTGCCTTTCTTTGGCAAAATGTACTTGGCAGTTTCATCAATGCGCTTTTTTAAATCTTCCTTAAAGGCCTTTTGCAAGGCAGGACGTTCTGGGGCCTTGGCTTCTACCAGACGGTTGTAGTTCTCCAGGCTAAACTTACTGTCTATGGGCAACAGCTTGTCATCGAGTTTGATAACAGCATCTACGATCATGCCTTCAGATAAACGATACTGTAGTTCGTAGGTGCCAGCTGGTAGCAAATTTTGCAAAATCTGCTCCAGATAAAACTCGCCCAATACCCCACGTTGCTTAGGGTTCGACAGCACATTTTGCAAGCTCTTTAGCTCGCCAGCAATATCCCCAACCTGTTGGTTGGTTTTTTCCAGTTGGGTTAGCTTTTGAGTTACGTCTTTGATAATATTGGCGCTAGATTCGAACTGTTTAAGCATTTGGGCATTACTTTTATCAAGCCGGTCGTTTATTTGTTTATGTAGCCCATCTTTGAGCTGGATAACACTTTCGGTCAAGCTCGTTAAATCCTGCTTTAGTAACATGGTCACACCATTGTCTGTAGGAGTGTTTTTGCGGATCAAAAAAAGAGCTAGTATGGCACCCAGCCCCAAGCAGAGTATCCCCAAAATTATTACAGCAATAAGCATGACGATATTGTACCGCGAATCATGCTAACCAATAAAGCGGTGAGCCAGTTCAATAGATACACCAACCACTATTACGCCTAACAGCAAAAGCAACGGCTGTAATTCTACTAGCTTTTTGTTCGATGAAGCCTCGTGAATAGACGGGATAATGTCACTGGTAGCGATATATAGCAAAAAGCCAGCACTGATACCCAGCAAGAAGCCAATTGGTAACTTATCGGAGCTACCAAGCGCAAAGGTGATAATGGCCATAGTGGTGGTGGCCAGTGCACTGATTATATTTACCCAGAGTACCTTGATGCGTTTCACTCCTTTGGACAAAAGTAGGCCAAAGTCACCAATTTCTTGTGGAATCTCATGGGCAGCCACGGCAATAGTGGTCACAATGCCCGTTGGCACACTGATGAGAAAGGCTGCAGCAATAGCTACGCCATCTAACGCATTGTGGACTGTATCACCAACCACAATTAAACCCACCGAAGGGTCAGCTCCGGCATGTTGGTGATGGTGGTGAAACCAACGCAAAAACCGTTCCGCAAAAAAGAACAGCAAAATGCCAATGAGAGTAGCCAACAGGATGGTATCGGGGTTGGCCTTTTCCAGCCCCTCTCTTAACAGATCAAGAAAAACGGCGGCCAGCAATGCACCAGCAGCAAATGGCGTCGCGTAGGCGGCCAGGACTTCGGCCATTTTTTTGTGGCTGAGCATCAGCATGCCACCAAATAACGAAAATACCCCGCCAATTAACGAGTAAAAAATAACATGTCCGTAATTCGCCATATTTTTCCTTTGTTACTGTCACGCCTTTCGCACTTTCCACTTACCCCAGATCACACCTGGCTGGCTGCAAACACTTGATCCGCTGTCGATGTAGCTATGGCTACCTCTCCATCAGCTCAAGTGTTTTCGCTCTAGCCAGGAGTAACCTGGCATCAACCAGAAGGTGCAAAATGCGTGACTGTTATGAGCTTAGGAGGTTTACTATATTATTGCAAATTTGTCGCAATTTGTGGTATTTTTGTAATATGATAAGCCCAGTTGAGCAATTTGCGATTGCCCTGAAACAATCTAATAACAGTCTGACCTCCGCTCGACGTGAGGTCTTTGGTGCCATGTTGACAGAGGAACCACTAGGCATGAACGAACTTGTAGGTAAGCTTGATGGCAAAGTAAACCGGGCAAGTATTTATCGAGTTGTTGCCTTGTTTGAACAACTTGGAATTATTATTCGTCTGCAGATTGGATGGAAATATAAACTGGAGCTATCTGATAGCTTTAGCTACCATCACCATCACGCCACGTGCTTGCAGTGCGGCCAGGTTGTTGCCTTGCCAGAAAATGAAATGTTAGAGCAAAAAATCCAGTTCTTAGCCCTAACTAATGGCTTTGTTATCCAAGACCACCAGTTGGAAATCCGCGGTTTATGCACTAAGTGCCATAAGGCTAAAGACCTCTTGCAGAATAAGCCATGGAGTTAAAAAGTGATGATTTTTGATCAAAACCGATCGCAACCGACAAAGAGTAACCAAAGTTACGGTGCGGAGGCTGCAACTCGGTTTTGGACAAAAATGGTGCTTTTTGGCCCATAGAGTTATTTTGCAAGCGGTCTTAAGTTAAGCCATGCATAAAATTGATATTGGACTGATGACAAACGGGTTAATTTATGTCAAAAAAGACCCCGGCGGAATAGCCGAGGTCAGCGGAAGCCTCACACTTCCATTTTTAGCATAAGCCGCTTAAGCAGTTTTTGCAATATTCTTATGCACGCGTTTTGTACTTTGGCGAGTTAATCGGGTAGTTGTCCAGGTGTGTTGTAAGCTGACAATGATAAGCCCCAGCAGCATGCCACCCAGCACATCCAGGGGCGAATGAACCCCAAGGTAGATGCGTGATAAAGCCACCATACCTATTGCTACAGGAACCGTCCAATAATAACGCCTGGGTAGGTAGGGTAATAGCGTCAAACCAAGTACCGTAACCATAGTAGTGTGCCCGGACGGGAAGCCATAGCCACTAGCAAGCGGATCCCTAGGATTTATTCCATCTAGTAAACCAGCGGGACGAGACTGAGCAATAAACAGTTTGATAGATCGTACGGCTATAAAGGTAACCAACCCGTTTACAAATAACTTTATCGCCAAGACATGTAACCTTTGTAGCCAGGCTATCACGACAGCTGTTATAGCTATCCAGCTACTACCCAGCGTCGTGACTATTAAGAATAGTGGCGTTAGGGAGTATGGCCAGCCATAAATTGCCTCTAACAGACTGCTATTCCAGCCAGTTAGGATATGTTTGTGAGCTTCGGCGGCGGCCATAACGAACATGATGACGCCGCTCAGGGCAATTAAGGCGTGTACTCTGGGCGTAAAGTGTATCATTGGCGTGGATTTATTGGTCCGCATAATGATCTAGTATACGACAAAGTGCTTGCGGTTGAGCACGATTCACGGTATTCGTATCACGCCGGCTGTTGCAGAGTTTTATGATTACAAAACGGGCTAGATCGATGTACGAATCGCCCATGGCAGACACTAATCCCGCCTCACGCTAGCTTGCTCGCCATCGCTCCAGCTTGGGCACTTGCTTTGCAGCCAGGTTAGCTATAAAGCCGGGCCAATGTTTTTGTTTGAGGGCTTGTACCACTGTTGCCTGCATTTCGGTCACTGTTAGATATGGGTCTTTGAACTGGCCGTTTTCATAACAAAGGTTGCAGTACTTTTCGGTTTTGCTGTCATCGCTTTCACTCCCCTTATTGATGTCATTTAGGGGCATGCTGCAGCTTTGACATACTTGTTTAGCCATATTAACGCTCCTGGTTACGATTATACCCGACTTACGCACTTTTGTGCAGATAACAGAGTCTATCTGAGTAAGGCGAGAACTTTCAGATTTCTGGAGGGGTAGTCATAGCTACATCGACAGAAAGATGGAAGTTTGTAGCCACTCAGGGAGGGTATGAAACTGTAGAAAGATGCGAAAGTCCTATATAGTGATACAGTAAGGTAAAAGGAGAAAGCAGGCGTGGCAGAAGACAATGAATCACCCCTGGGTGGACCATTGGAGCTTCCTGGAGGTGTGCCGCCTATTAAGCGCTCGTCTTACAAACTGCCAACTGGTCATGGTCGCCGTAAAAAGTTGGTTATTGGTTTAGTGATCGTAGTTCTAGGGGGACTGGGCTTCGGTGGCTGGAAGGTTTTGCAGAAACATAGTCAGTCGCAAACTACGACCAATAAGCAGCCGGCCGAAACCAAGCAAGCTACGACTAAATCCAGCGATGTGCCCACAACAAGCGAGCTCAAGAGCTTTAAGAGTATAGATTTAGGTCTAGAGTTGGCATATCCCAACACTTGGACGGTTAACGAAACGGCCGGCGGTGTACGCCTAACGTCACCCGACTTTAGCTATCCGACGACCAACAAAGGCAATGCAGATGGTAATTTTCGGGTTTATATCCGCAAGGGTGCTCGTGGAATCGACAGTACATACATTGGCCGCGGCGTCGCCATTAAGCCATCCGAAAAGCTCATATACGATCAGCCTGCGGCTGACCAGCGCAAAGATACATTGGTATCGTTTTTTGGCCTTGATACGCCCGATTACTTCGCTTACTTTTTCGTGGCTGGTAACTTTGAGCTTAAGCCAGGTGATACCCTTGGACCAGATTATGGCAAAGAGCCCGAAACTTTTATCGTGGCAGGTGGTTACTCAGCTACTAGCATGACGGATGACCTGGAAACCAATAAAGTCCCACTTGGCACGTTTGTGCAAACCAATGCCTATAAGCAAGCGATAGGTATTATCAAATCTCTTAAACTTCAGTAGATCCCTTTTGCTAATTTGGTCTGCATGGCAACAGATTTGAGAAATAATCCCTTATGACTATAGCAAATCATCGTTGACCGACAGGAAAATACCACTAATTTTGCCGCTATCGTTAAAGCTAAACGAGACTACGTAGTTGTTGGCAGCTTTGCCAACCAAAGCCGTCGTAGGAAAGTACTGCTTGTAGTCGCCGCTTTGGTATTCGCTCAGTGTTGCTGCTGGCAAAGCAAAGTTCCAGGGGTCAGTCGCGCTATCAAGATATTTGAGATCGCTAATGGCCTGGGTGGGAGTACGATCACCCACGCCCTCGGACGCCGCAATAATGACTTTGACGGTCGAAGCCATGTAGCCCTCTAACGCGGCTGTATTGCCAGAGGTAATGGCTGCCTTGATGTTCTCCAGAACCTCGGCACTGGGTGCCTTGGCTGGGGTTGCATTGGTTGTATCTTTTTTGGCTTTTTCATCGGCCAAGTCCTTTTCGAGCTTGGTAACTTTTTGGTTGAGCTCCGTAATCTGCGCGGACTGTTGCTTGATTTGTTTCTTGGCATCTTTGTCACGCCACCAGTAGGCACCGTATGCCGCACCAGCAATCAACACAAGCGCTAATAACATCACAGCCCATGGCTGGCTGGGTTTGGGGCTGACATGCACTTTGCTAATCTTTGGCTGTTCCTCTGTTGGTTCTGTTGGTTCCATATGTCAAATACTTCTTTTTGTTACTCTTTGAGAGTTCTATAGCCCAGGATACACCATTCGCTTTGTTCCTTCAGCAAGTCTACCTGAAATGTGGTATTGGGTAAGAGCGGCCCGACTTCACCACTTATCCGAGCTTGGTTGTTGGCCACATTGGCGGTAGTGTAAGTTATATCCGACAGATCAATTGTAAAAAAATTACTCTCTTCTAACCCAGATGTGAACTTCTCTAGTGTTGTAATCTCCTTGAACCGCTGGCAAGTTGTTTTATATGCTTCTTCTGTTTTCTTGGCGTATACCAGTTTGAAGTGATCTTTGGCGACTCGTTTGGCAGCTGCTTTGTCATCTTCTGTGGAGACTTTTTGCTCGTTTTCGGTGCTCGCACTAGGCGTAGTAGTTGTGCTTTGCTTACTTTTGTTTTGATTTTGGTAAACCATGTATCCCACTGCGGCAACGATAGCTGCCACCACAACTACGGCAACAATAACAAGGTGTGCTGCGCCGTTTTGATTTAACTTTTTCATTTGTTGGTGCTCTGTTTATAAACTATCCGCAACTATACTACCCTCGCGTGGTAAATGCAATAATGCGCTTATGCTTAGTAAGCAAGCCGTGTCAAGGTAAACAAAAAAGGGCCCTTGCGGGTCCTCTTTTGTTCGTAACTTCCTCTGCCGAAGCGGATTGGTTACTGAATCACCTCACGATGATCTATACACCAATATAGGCTCTTCCGAAATACTTGTCAACAATATAATAATGCCCTGTAGATGCTTGTGTTTTGGTTACAGATATTGTGTTGTGTATAAACCGTGGATAATGCTGTGTATAATTGCTCAGGCTCCGTTGCCAAGCGGCGGGTATGATTTGCCATACAGGTCGGGACAAGCACGACCAAAACCATTCACATTAGGGATTTTTAACCCGTAGGCTATACTGAAGTTTAGATCTATTGTTCCAAGCTATTTTCAATTATGGGCTGCGCAACCACAGAAGCGGCTAGTGCCCCGAAAGCCAGTTCTGTGGGACTGGAAAGAGGCATCATGCACTTGTTTACATTATCTATCAAGCGTAAGCAAGATGTCTCTATTTTACGCTTAGTGTATTTTGTGGGCCCGGGGCTATAGGGTGCGGGTTTGGCCGATGGCGTTGGTGTTGAAGTCCACAAACTGTGCGTAGTACTGCCAGGCGGCTTGTTGGGCAGCATTGAGCTTCCCTGCACTGTCGACCCACTTCTTGACGATAGATTCTTTGACACTCACCTTTTGGCCAATTTCGAGTGCGGGTGAGCCAGCTTCTTGGGTTAGATTGGTCTCGGCAAAGATGATTTTGGCTTGGCTGATGGAAACCTTGTTTTTGTGGCCGTAGGTTTGGACGGCTTTGCGAGCAATTTTAGTGTACGAATCGCCGGCTTGGGCAACGTAATTATATTCTACTGATGGTCCGGTTGTGCTGGTGGCAGCAGCAACACGGCCATCGTCATCATGGTCGTGGGCCAGTACCGGTGCCGCAACTAGTATACCCAGGGCACCTGCGATTATACCTGCGGTGATGATTGAGGTGGTTAGTGAATAAATGAACTTACGCATATACCCTCCTGCCCCACCACAATTTTTTATTATTACCATACTTATTGTAGCAATATTTAAACAACTTATGCAAAAAGCAAAATTTCGATGCCCGCTGCGGGCAAACTGTAGCAAACTATTTTTGCAAGCAGAAGCTGTGTGTCTCTATTTTACGCTATCGCGTAAAATAGAGACACGAAAGTGACGACCCAAGAAGAGTGGGTTAATGCTATGTGTGAGCTTTGTTAGCCGCACCACCATATAACATATTCACCATTATTGCCGGTTAAAGACGACGGCTTATAGCAGGTTGCGTTTGGTTCTAGAATTTGGGCTTTTGCTATCAAAAGTACCAAGCTTTGGTTTGCATGCCAGCAGACTTGGGAAAGAACATACTTGTCATAATTCTGGCTTACAGGGTCAACATGAAGTGGTACAATACGGATATAAACAGGCGGGTTATATGCAGTTTTTTGCGCATCATGTTGTAGAGCACACACTCAATATGAACTTACCATCTGTTTTGGGATTATTGGTGGCTTTGATAATACTAGCAATAAGTGTACCAAGAGGTGGCAAATGAAGGTTGATTTGCAAGCCGATAACAAACAAGTAACAGCCCTGGCTAAAGCCGAAGTGAGCGGCCCAAATGTTTCGGGTAGTGCCGACTTTACCGAGTATGATGTAGACGGTTGGAAGTATGTGCACATACGTTTAAGGCTGCAAGGTGATCCTCAAACCCTAAAGGCTGGCAAGCATGCCGTACATATCCATGAAAAGGGCGACTGCGAGTGCGATGGCTTTAAGTGCGCTGGTGGGCATTTTGACCCAGGTCCCGCCGGCAATAGCGACCCTGATGCCAATCATGGCTACCACGCTGGAGATCTACCAAGTATTACTGTTAACGAAAAAGGTGAGGGTGAGCTGGAAACTATAACTAGCCGCGTCACTTTATCTGATGGGCCAGTCTCTATTTTGCAGCCAGAGGAAGGCACTTCGCTTATGGTGCACGCCAATACTGACCCATATGAACCAGGCGAATCAGGCTCCGGCCACAGCGGCGGCCCCCGCCTAGCCTGCGGCCGCATCGAGAAGGTTTAAACTTTGTAACAACCCTAGTGTCACGGCTATAATGGTTACCAATGCAATGGCACGCAAAAACAATTGAGCAAACATACCAGGAACTTGTATCGTCCGATAAAGGTCTGGCAGTTCATGAGGTACGTAAACGACTCAAGCATTACGGGCAGAACCGCCCTATGCTTAAAAAAGACCCTTTTTGGAAACTTATCATTGAGCCGTTCCGTAGTCTTTTTGTGGGAGTATTGATAGTTGCCGGGGTAGTTAGTGCTCTTACCCACGAAACGCTTGATAGCGTTATTATCCTTACCATCATATCGATTAATGCTGCCATTTTTTATACCCAACAATATGCGACCAACCGTGTGCTAAGGAGCCTTAAAAAGAAAAGTGTCCAAAAGGTACATGTGCTTAGGGATAGTAAAAGGAAGACTGTGTCTTCGTTAAAATTAGTACCCGGTGATATTATTTTTCTGACCGAAGGTGAGCGTGTGCCTGCTGACGCCCGGCTGGTGCAGGTTGATAATTTGCAGCTTGATGAGTCCGCCCTTACCGGCGAGTCATTGCCGGTTTACAAAACCGTCTCGACATTGGGCAGTGACACGCCGATTTACGAACGCCATAACATGGTCTTACAGGGAACCTATATCTTAGCTGGCCGTGGTCGGGCAATGGTGGTCGAAACGGGGCCGCGTACCGAGTTTGGCCTTATTGCCAGGTTGGCGAGCCAGACGGATGAAAAAAGCCCGGTGCAACAAAAAATAGACCACATTGTTGCCAGGCTTATACAAGTGCTGGTGGTTGTCGCTATTTTGGTTTTTGTGCTTAGCCTTATCCGTGGACTCCCTGTTGCCGAGGCACTGCGTTTTGTGTTGGCAATGTCCGTGTCGGTCGTACCAGAAGGACTACCGGTGGCGTTGACAATTATTGTAGTACTCGGCATGCGCCGCATGGCAAAACATAAGGCTTTGGTGCGCTCGTTTAAAGCCATTGAGGACATCGGCCTCATTACCACCATTGCTACCGACAAAACAGGCACCCTTACCAAAAACCATCTGCGAGTTGTGGATAGTTGGTCACCAGCTGGCAATGCCATAGACAAATTTGTAGCCCGAACCATTGATCCAAACGAAAGCTCGATTGACCCGCTTGACACAGCCCTTAAAGAACACGTTGGGCATATGCATAAAACGGGCTTTAAGCAGTTTTACCCATTTAATCCTTCTCTGAGAGTTAGCGGTGCTTATTATGATGATGAGCACATGCTCTATTTGAAAGGACTGCCAGAGCATGTTCTAGCCGGTTCACATATAAATCATACTGACAGGCAAAAGGCCGAAAGCATTATGCATACCTTCGCCTCCAAGGGCTACCGCGTAATAGCTATAGCCCGGCAGAAACTTCGTGTCAGCCCTAAAGATCTGAATGCCATCCAGCGGTCAAAGCATGAATTTTTGGGTTTTGTGGCCTGTGCCGATGAGCTCCGCCCAGAAGCAAAAAGCGCCATTGAGGCAGTTCAAGCAGCTGGTATTAAAGTTAAGCTCATAACCGGCGATCATTTTGAGACAGCTTATCATATAGGCAGTCAGATTGGCCTCGTTTCCCACCGTAATCAGATTGTTGTTGGCAGTGAATTACCCAAAAGCACCGCTGCCCTTGCTGCTGTCATCCGGCAAAAGACAGTGTTTGCCCGTATTCTGCCAGAAGATAAGTTCCGTATTTTACAGGCGCTCAAAACTACCGACATCACGGCTATGACCGGCGATGGTGTCAATGACGTGCCGGCTTTGGCAGATGCACACGTTGGAATTGCCATGGGGTCGGGAAGCGATATTGCCAAAGATGCCGCGAACATTGTGTTGTTAAATGATAACTTTGCCACAATTATTAAAGCTCTCAGTGAGGGCAGAAAGATATTCGACAACATCCGCCGTATGTTGTTTTACCTGCTGTCCACTTCGCTTGGTGAGATTTTTACTATGATTGGTGCACTTTTATTAGGCCTGCCATTGCCAGTAACAGCTATTCAAATACTTTGGATCAACCTTGTTACCGACACTGCTTTGGTATTACCGCTGGGGCTAGAACCGGCCGAAAAAGACCACATGACGCAGCCACCTCGCAAGCCGAAGGACCCCTTGCTGAGCCGCATGCTCCTTATTCGTATGATTTTGGTAGCTGGTACCATGGCTTTGGTGACCCTTATTATTGTGAAAACGCTGCGAGACAAAGGCTACACTACGCCCTACATCCAAACGGTAGCTTTTATGGCCCTTATTGCGGCTCAGTGGATGAATGCTTTTAATGCTCGAAGCGAACGGGAATCAATTTTTACCCGCTTGCGACGTGCCAACTACGGTTTTGCCGTAGGTTTAACGGTGGCAATTATTTTGCAATTCTTGGTTATGTTTGGCCCGCTTCGCGAGGTTTTTGGCATTCAACAAGTTGACACAAGTATATTGGCCGTAAGCACGCTGGGCATAATGCTGGCTGTTTTGTTTGTGGTAGAAACGCAAAAATTTGTCTTGAGGCATTTGCCATCAAGCACAGAGGTTTTATAGCCACTTAATTGCCAGTTTGGTGGGGCTGGGACGTATCTGCGGACGAGTCCGCGTCACAGGTAATTTTCTTGGCCTCAGCAGGTGAAATAAGATAACTAACCACGTAGAAGTGCGTCTCCGGCAATCTGTACATGCCAAATTGGTTCACTCAATTGCTCACTCTTATGGTGCAGGTATAGCCATTCCAATACAAAATGACCAGATTGTGATTAATGGTTGGTGAGGCTAAAAACTAGCTTTCTTTGGTTAAAGCATATCCATAGATATGCTGCAGACAAAAAAGTAGTTTTTTGACCATCAAACATAGTCAGAAATGGTCATTTTGTACTGGGAGGGCTATAGGCCAGTTTCATAATTGTTTCTTAGTATACAATACTTCTAGTCAGCCCAGATACAACTTGTTACAATACAGACCGTTCATAACCTTAATGGCGAGTGGCCAAGTGGTAAGGCGCCTGATTCTGGATCAGGAGATCGAAGGTTCGAATCCTTCCTCGCCAGCCAAAGCATATTAACAGAGGTCAGACTTCGTTTCTAGACCTCTTTTTGTTTGTATTTAACACCTCTGAGAAATTATCGTCAAAATTATCTTCTTCGATATTTAAGTCTGCGTTCCATATGTCCCCAAGGTCGATATCGTTGAAACCTACCGATAATAGTTCCTCGATATCGAAGGCTTTTAGTAGCTCTAGATCAAATTCACCGGTGTTGCGATTTAATCGAAGGTTTAGGGCACGTTCACGCTTCTCGTCTAAATTGATATAAATTACGGGTACTGTTTTGAACCCTAACTCCTTGCACGCCGCAATTCTCTGATGCCCACCAATTACCGTGTCAAACCTGTCAGGGTTAGAATTTACTACGATCGGCTCTACCATATCGTACTGCCGTACGCTCTCGACCAGTTGCGCAAAATCCGCTTCGGATATTTTCCTTGGATTATATTCTGAGGGCTTAAGTTTCCTTACATCTACCTGCACGATTTTGATATTTTTCATATCTGCTCCTTTTAATTACCTAGGCAGAATATGCGAAATACAAGTATCTATCGTGGGGCTAAGAATCAGATCTTAACCTAGTTTTTTTGCCTTACCTTCTTTTATAAGCTCTGTGATTTCAAATGATTTAAATTCTTCACCGAATTGTTCTTTGATTTCAGCTTGAATCTCTTTGTTAGCCAGACCGTCTACGGACCTACGATAAGCATAAAGTTGTATATCGGTTTTCATGGGATTGTCCTTGCGCATTCGTTTGTTTGAGCCAGCCTCTTTATATCTGGATTGAATTAAGTTATAAATTGAAAGTACGTTATCTTGAGTTGTTTCGGGATTAACAGGAATAAAGTACCTTGTCTCACTAGTTATAGGATCAATGTATGGCTGTATAGACGCCCCGGTCATACCGCCAGCTTCAAAGTTTTTATTAAGTAACACATATTGCAACAAAAGCTTCCAGCCAACATCTAGCTTGAACTTTTCTATAACTTTTTCAGCATATTTCCCAACATCTTGTGGATTTTGTTGTGCATTCTTCTCAATTTCCTGATATTCCGGATCATTTCGAAGGCGCTTAATTATTTTCACGGTTTGCGACTCGGGTTTAATGTTTTTATCAGTCATACTCAAATTATACAGTCAAAGCTAGAAATACAGGGGTAAAAAGAGCTATAATATATTCGATGTCAAATTATCAAATTAACGATTATCAAGCCAAATACTTTGCCCATCTTTTAACGCGCAAAATCCCCTCAAACGATAAAGAAAAACTCATCACAACAATTCTTGATGCTCAGGTCGAACCAAAGCCCCATCAAATTGACGCCGCACTCTTTGCTTTTAGAAGTCCCTTTGCCAGCGGTGCAATACTAGCTGACGAAGTTGGACTTGGAAAAACAATTGAAGCAGGACTCGTCATTGCACAAAAATGGGCTGAAGGAAAAAAACGTGTTCTTGTCATTTGTCCTTCGAGTCTTCGTCAGCAGTGGCGACAGGAACTTCAAGATAAGTTTTTTCTTAGTAGCGTTATTCTTGAAGGTAAAAACTATAATCTACACACGAAAGAAAACCCTTCATCATCCCCGTTTATTCAATCAGAAGTAGTGATCTGTTCGTATCAATTTGCTAGCAACAAAGAAACAGATGTGTCACTTGCCAACTGGGACTTAGTGGTTATCGATGAGGCCCACAGGCTTAGAAACGTCTACAAGCCTAGTAATAAAACAGCCAATATTCTTAAAAAGGCACTACAAAAGTCACCAAAACTTCTCTTAACCGCAACTCCTCTTCAGAATAGTCTTCTAGAACTTTATGGACTTGTTAGTTTTATTGATGAGCATGCTTTCGGAGACCAAAAAAGTTTCAAAGATCAGTTCATCAATAGAGGTAACGAAACCACATTGAGCGACTTGCTTTTGCGTGCTACGTGTTGAACAGCGACAATGATCATAGTCTCAATTACAGCAAAGATAGCAATAACTATAAGCAAAACGATCGATACTGTATTATTCATGCTTTTCACTAAATATTATAACACCCTGTTAGAGCTCAGTGTGAGCAAAGCACCTCATAGCTCATTTCATCGTTCGTTAACCATAGACTGGCTAACCATGTTTCACGGTTACTCCAACCGTTGTATGTTGATAGTGTGTCTAGCATTTCTGCCTCCTTTTTACTTTATTAACGCCTCAATCTAACGGATATAGGTTCTGGCTTGGCAAGGTGGAGATTCTCTTGGAATTCATCAAAACAATAAACAATTATTTTCAAAGGTGAATACTACCTTGCCTGGGCAGGTTCTATGCGTACACTAAAGAGGCATAAGAAAGAAAAAACATTGTAGAATAAGTTTCTCTTACCTCTGTAAAAGTGCTATATTATAATTATAAATTGGAGGATAAATGTCAGAGGATCAAAAGAAGCAACTGCAGACTCAGCTCTGGAATATCGCCAACGAACTTCGTGGCAAGATGGGTGCCGATGAGTTTCGTGACTATATCCTTGGCTTTATTTTTTACAAATATCTATCTGAGAAAATAACCATTTTTGCAGACGAAATACTTGAAGCTGACAATAGACTCTATAAAGATCTAGACGAAAGACTTGCTGATGACACTAGTATCATAGAGGCTGTACAGAAAGATGCCATAGACTCACTCGGGTTTTTCCTCAAACCTATCGAACTATTCGCCTATGTGGCCGAACACGGCACAACGAGCGGCAACTTAATCGAACAACTTGAAAGAACGCTCAACAGTATCGAACAAAGCACTATGGGTGCCGACAGTGAAGACGACTTTGACAAGTTATTCTCAGAGCTTGACTTGAACGCAAATAAACTAGGTAAAACCGTGCAAGCAAGAAGCGAACTTATCGCCAAAGTACTTGTACATCTAGATAAAATAGACTTCCAGCTTCAAGATGCAAAAGTAGATATACTTGGTGACGCCTATGAATATCTCATATCGCAGTTCGCTAGTGGAGCGGGCAAAAAAGCGGGTGAATTCTACACCCCACAAGAAGTTAGTACGGTACTGGCCAAGATAGTCACCAACGGTAAGAAAAAGCTCAAGAATGTCTACGACCCGACCTGTGGGTCTGGTTCTCTACTTCTGCGTGTTGCGCGCCAAGTTGAAGAAGTCGGTATGTTTTTTGGTCAGGAGATGAACAACACCACCTACAACCTTGCACGCATGAACATGATCCTCCACGACGTAAACTTCTCGAAGTTTGACATAAGACAGGAAGATACGATTGAACACCCTCAGCATTTGCAGTTTCGCTTTGAGGCAATAGTAGCCAATCCCCCATTCAGCCAAGACTGGTCGGCTAATCCGTTGCATCTGCAGGACGACCGCTTTAGCCAGTATGGAAAGCTTGCGCCTAAAAGCTATGAAGACTTTGCATTTATCCAGCATATGATCTACCAACTAGACGAAAATGGCATCATGGCAGTTGTCATGCCCCACGGCGTCCTATTCCGGGGCGGAGCTGAGGGACACATTCGAGAATTCCTCATCAAAGAAAAGAATTACCTGGATGCCGTCATCGGATTGCCGGCAAACTTATTCTTTGGCACATCAATCCCTGCGTGTGTTTTGGTGTTCAAAAAGTGCCGAGAGAATCCAGACGACGTCCTATTCATCGATGCTAGTCAGCATTTTGAAAAGGTCAAAAATCAAAACAAACTTCGTGAGCAGGATATTGAAGAAATCATCACTACCTACACAGAGCGCCAAACTAAGGACAAATACAGCTACATTGCGCCACTAAACGAGATAAAAGAAAATGACTACAACCTCAATATCCCCCGTTATGTAGACACTTTTGAGGAAGAAGAACCGATTGATCTTGACGAAGTCTCCACCGAGATCAAAAAGATTGATGCAGACATGATTGAAACAGATACAAAGATAGCAGCCTACTGCAAGGAGCTCGGCATAGATTCGCCGTTTTAAACTATGGAAAAATCTTATAAGTTTGAATTCCTTGTTAAAGCAGAAAATTGGGAAGAAGTCGTGCAGATTTTTAAAGATCAGCTCGGAATAGACAAAAATAAACAAGACTCGAGTGTTAGAGACATGAATGGTTTGTTTTTAGTCCAAGTTAAATTAGCAGAAAATCAAATCAACAAAGATTTTTACAGTGCAGTAAGGTCTTCCGACGTTCTAGCAATTACAGATAGCCCTTTATGTGCCAAAGAACGCTATGAAATCCTAGAAGAAACTTACCGAGTTGAAACGAAACTCAGAAAACTACTAATTCACATAAGCGATGTCGCAGAGGAATACTACGACTTTTTTCTAAAGAGTCCCTATACCAAAACTTTTGCTAAGAAAAATAGCCTTATACCTTCAGACGACTTAGACCCAGTAACTTCACATCTCACCTTTGGCGACATGCTTAATATTCTTAGCATCAATCTTTCCTGGAAAAGCCGTACCCTAACCACCGAAGATTTACTACATTTGTTAAATGATCAGTTAGAGATCAGAGATGTAAGAAATAAGCTCAAGACTAAGATGAAAGATAATTTAGTCTGGGATATCGTTTGTAAATACGTTTTAAAAAGACAAGTGCCATGGGGAGAGATTAGGGAGGATTTTCAGAGACTCAAGCGTTTAAGAGATAAAGCAGCACATTTTCAGATAGTTACCGAAAAAGACACAATAGAAGCAAGGGTACTGACAAAAAGAATCATGAATAAGCTAGACCAAAAGGACATATCTCTATCTGATTTTATGAAACTACGCGAGGCTACATATCCGTTAGCCGACCTACTCTCTAGTTTCAATCAAGCATCAGGAGTAGTGAATTCATTCCAGAAATCGATGAGCGAACCCAGCCGCTCACTGAGAGACATGCTAGCTGCCTCAATAGCGGATTACCAAGAAGCCCTAAATACGGTAGGCTTGAAAACTCTTAAAACACGGCTGGACACGCCCAATCCTTCGCCCGAAAGTGAGAGGCAAGAATAATGATTATCACCAAAAAAGTGCCGAGGTTGCGGTTTCGGGGGTTTAATGATGAGTGGATGCAAAGAAAACTTGGAGACGTAACCAAGATTAACCAAGGTTTGCAAATTGCTATATCAAAAAGATTCACCAAAAAAGTGCCGAACAGTTATTTTTATATAACGAATGAATTCCTTAAGTTTGGAGCGGAAAAGCAATATTATATCGTTGATCCGCCCAAATCTGTTCTTTGTACGGTTGACGATATTCTGATGACAAGAACCGGCAATACCGGTCACGTAGTTACCGGTGTCGATGGTGCCTTTCATAATAACTTTTTTAAAATCAGGTTTGATCAAAACAGTCTCAAAAAAGACTTTTTGTATTATTTCTTAACATCAACACCTACCAATAATTTGATACTTAGGTTGGCAGGAACCTCAACTATTCCAGACCTAAACCACAATGATTTTTATAAGATTCCTATGAGCCTGCCAAGTCTAGGTGAGCAGAAGAAAATTGCGGGGTTTTTGGGGGTGGTGGATGATAAGGTTTCGGCACTGGAGCGCAAAAAAGCAGCCTTAGAAAAATACAAAAAAGGCGCCATGCAACAACTCTTTTCCCAAAAGGTTCGATTTAAGGATGAAAACAGAAAGGATTATCCTGAGTGGGAGGACAAAATTTTCGGTTCAATTTATTCATTTCTAAGAACTAACTCGCTGTCGCGTGCCGAGTTAAGCAATAATGGAAGTATTAAAAATATTCATTACGGCGATATTCATA
>Ga0163153_10001918_pt1 | contig 31796 bp, 45 predicted proteins | sample OliLakLV19MP6IB1_FD_148629 | JGI IMG/M metagenome (GOLD analysis project Ga0163153, IMG submission 148629) | Freshwater microbial mat bacterial communities from Lake Vanda, McMurdo Dry Valleys, Antarctica - Oligotrophic Lake LV.19.MP6.IB-1 | ecosystem: Environmental > Aquatic > Freshwater >...
GTCCGAATCCTGATCCATCCGACACCATGAGCGTGTTTGTCCTGAGACCGCGGTGTGCCCGCAAAATGATCAATAGCAGTTCGTGACTCCCCTGTCAACTGTACTTCCACCAATCCTCTATTTGCCGTATTACAGACATATTGACAGACCTTGACAGGGGTTCTATTTAGGCGTCTAATTCATCCCTGACCATTCCAGCGTTTGCCAATTCGAGTAAGTATCGATACTTGTTGACGATTTTCTCATTCTTGCACCGACAAGAGGTCGTGATGGAAACCAAAGACAACCTGTCGCCAGCGCTGTTCGAGCGCTTCTGTCAGGTGCTGGATCATCCGACCTTTCGATCGATGGCACCGGGGAAACAGCTCCTCTATCTCCAGCTGCTGCGCTGGTCCCAGGGGAACGGGAAGGAGTTGGTGGAGGCGTCTCGGCTGGACATGTGTGCCTGGACGGGTCTGGCGTTGGAAACAATTAAAAAATATCTTCCGCAGTTGATCGAGGACGGCCTTCTGACACGCGTCCGCGAGTCCACCTCCATCAATCCGGCCGGATACGAGGTCTTCTGGATGGCGGCCCCACCCCCCTCTCACACCGATCCGACCGTGATCGCCTACTATGTCGATCAGCTCACGGCCACGGAACTGGCCGAGGGGAAGCGGATCGAGGTCCTCCTCACGCGCGAAGAGCGTCGCCAGATCCAGAGTACGGTGAGCGAGTCCCTCAGAACCCTGGGTATTCCCTGGCAGTATGATCTGATCAAAAAACTGATCACCTGGTATCACCTCACCCATTCCCCCTACCGCGACCAACTCGAACGCGACCATCCCGACTGGTTCACCACGCCCTAATCAGTGAGACGTTCAAGCATTGTTGTTTTGTCTTTATGGACGTTTTTTCAGCAACTAATTCAAGACTTAAATTTCACAACTATATTAGGCTAGTTTCTAGCATGGTGTAGAAGCCAGAGATAATACATTGATCAATGCGTAAATATTCATACATACAACATAAACATGTGTGTTCTTGTTGCGTCAACGCAACTGACAAATAATATTACGTTTGCAATATAACTGAAATAAACTTATCTGTGCTTAATAGTGATTGGTATATGTAAAATATTACAACTAGACGTAGTAGATCTGTCCGCATCGTATTTTCAGCTTATACGCAATAAATTAACAAATAGAATGATTACTTATAGCAACTTATTTCTTATTTTATTTACTGTAATTGTTTTCTAAGTTGCGTCAACGCAACTCAAGAAGGTTTTAAGTGACATACATCAGCGCGGAGATGGGGCATGAGAGTAAACTGATTCGGTGACATGCAGCTGGGTAAGTGCCGACTCATTTCATCATAACTGCGTCTCGGATATAGTCGGTATATCAGTGGTCATAGTTTCGATATGTCACCATTTGCTGTGGGTTGAGCGTCCCTCATCCACAATATGGCGAGTAAAAATCCTTGACATTATAACTTCAGACGTGTAAGAGGGTTCACATCCAATACAAATCATCATAACTAGGGGGCTCACGGTGACCAGAATTGTTGCTATTTCATCCCACAAAGGTGGCGTTGGAAAGACCACAACTGCGGCAAATCTCGCTGCCGGGATCGCTCGGATGGGGAAGAAACGGGTGTTGGTGGTTGATGTCGATCCGCAGGCCAATCTAACGGCGACACTGTTCCCGCACGAGCGGCGAGAGTATAAGGGAGCGATCACGCTGGCGCAGGTGCTCGGTGGCACTGCGGTCCTAGACGACGCTATTGTCGAGACAACCACGAAGAACCTTGATCTCATACCTTCGCACATCGATCTGTTTGAACAAGAAGGTTACATTCAGAACACGCCTCGGGCTCTCCTGGGACTTGATGCTGCATTCAAGCAGTCCGCACTCCTGAGTCGCTACTTCGTCTGCCTACTCGATTGTCCGCCGAATCTGGGTACGTTTATGTCGAATGCCTTGTATGCGGCACATCATGTCATCGTGCCGGTGGCCGCCGGCGATAAATACGCACTCGATGGATTACGCTCCCTTCAAACGAAAATTGGACAGGTTAATGTCGTCAAGACCGATCGAAAGACGGGACTACTGGGGTATTTGCTCACTCGGTGCGATATGCGGACGAACGTGGCCAAGACGATTGTCAAGACGATGCGGGATACGTTCGGTGAGCAGGTGTTTAAGACAGTCATTCGAGAGAATACGGAGTTTGGGAAAGCGATCATGGTCAATAAGACCATCTTTCAACAGGAGCTGCGGGCCTCGGGAGCAGAAGACTATGCCAGTCTGGCCGCTGAGGTGATTGCACGTCTGGCTCTTGACCACTCGGGACAGTCTGAGGGGGAGGATACACCGACCTCAGAATCCGAAGTGAGTGAATCCGAAGTCGGAGTGAACTGATGGCTCAAAAGGAGAAGATCTCGAAAGAACGCGAGCGCCTATTGGCCGAGAGCAAGAAAGCCTTGGCCGGTCTGGGCATGTCGAATGAGTCTGCTGTGGCAGAGATCCTCAAGGAGACCTTGGGGGAGGAGATTGTCACTCTGCCAGACACGAACTCCGATTCGGACGGTGGTCATGTCGATCTCCCGAACGGGGGTCACGAGGGTCCTGACGTCGAGGCGTTCGCTGATGAGGTACAAGAATCTGAACGCGTCTATAACTTACCTCTTGATCGATTGGAACCAAGTCCGGACCAGCCACGGCTGGATGCGGAACCGGACCAAGAGTTCATTGAGAATATTCGGGTGAATGGCGTGCGCACCCCGATTCATGTGAGACCGATCGGGAAGGATCGCTATGAGATCGTCGCAGGGGAACGGCGCTGGCGCGCTTGTCAGGCGCTCGGCAAACAGACCATCCCGGCGCTCATTCGGCAAGCCACAACGGACGCGGCGGCCGGAGAGGCACTGATTGATAACTTGTTGCGCAAGAACCTCTCGGGATATGAAGAGGCCAAGGGATATCGGAAGCTCATTGATCAGCATCACTATCGGCAGAATGAGCTCGCTCAACGCCTAGGATGTGATAAGACGCGCATATCCCGGGCCATGCAGGTACTCGATCTTCCAGAGGCGATTCTGGATCTGACGTTGGGCCCAGGCTCTCCTCTCTCATTCACCCACGTGCAGGAACTCCTTCCATTGAGATCCAACCCCGCACGCCTGGAACGGGTCGCACGTCAGGCCGTGGAACAGCAATGGACAGCGAAGCGCATTCGTGAGGAGATTCTCCGCCAGCCTCGTATCAATCAAGGCGCACAGTCTGTGCGGTTCACACCCAAGGGAAACAACGGAGCCTTTTTTCTCGTCGTTCGATTTCATCCGAATCGCCTCAATGATGTTCCGGTAGTAATGGAGGCTTTAGATCAAGCTCGAGAGTATGTTGCTCAAGCACAAAAAAAGAACTCCTCTTCCTGACGTTCCTTTTCTCACCTGCGCCAGACGCTCTCCGATCGTTTCTTTTCAGTCTCACAAGTTTCGAAAGTTTCCTGCTCAGTGCCTCAAATTTTCTGAGTTCTATCCATACAGAAGCTGTGGCCGCGTTCGTTCCCGCACCCTGTGGCTCGGTTCCGCCTGGGCGGGACTGCATCATGTGCATGTAGGTATGGTTATCCACAGGGGTGGTGAGAGTGAAAGGCTGATTTCGTGAGAGGCAAAAGAAAATGGTGAGAGGCAAAGGAAGGTCATGGCCTCTATTTCGGTGAGACTCAAAAGAAATTTAGTGAGAGTGAAAGGCACCGTGAGAGTGAAAAGAATATCTGTCATTTCGAAAGTGTTGGGTTTTGTTAGACGTTTCGTCATTTGATAAGTGGCAACTTCTCGATCACACGTAAGAGATTTACGGAAGAAAGAGAAGAATACGTAACGGAGGGCAACGTGGGTAACTATATCTCCTTGGGATCGAATACCAAAGAAATCGAAGAAGCCGGATCAGCAGACGCGATCATCGTGCCTGAACCGACGTTTATCCAAACCGAGCGCATTTTGCATCGCCATCAAATTTGGAGTGTGAAAGCGAGTAAAGGCATTCGGACCGCCCACAAGAAATCGATCGTCAGTGAGGTCAAGGTCGGCGAGGAACTCCATCGACATTGTTTGACCGTCTATGGAGGAGATGGGCTTCCCAACACCTTGGACCTTGAATTTTTTCGGGCCATGGAGCAGGTCCTGGCCGAACAGCAGCGAAATAACGACGGTGAACCGCTAGAGGCGACGGTCGTGTTACGCGCGAAAGACATTCTTGAGGCGGCTGGGAAAAAGAAGTGTGGATCAGCCTATCGTGCCTTGCGGCGATTTTTTGTGCGTCTCGGCGCCACGGCGCTGGGAGTGGAGATCGAAGAGCCCGGCAGGAGAGGTCAGGAGCAGTTGGTGCATATTTTTGAAAATCTCACGCAGATCATTGATGAGGAGGACGATCCCAAGAACATGCAGGTGCATCGCATTCGTCTCGCTGACTGGTATGTGCACAGTTTTAATTCGGGCAATTGCTGGGTGGTTGACCATGCGCTGTTCCGGCGATTGACTCGCCCGATCTCGCAGTTGCTGCACCAAGCCTTGCACGCATTGTTTCCCGATGGGGGAGGGGAAGCCAGAATCCGGTATGCCGAATTGGTGCGCAATTGGCAACTCACCAAGCGATCGGGGCTGTCAAAAATTCGCGAGCAGCTCGATCCCGCGCATGACGAACTGAGGAGGCTGAGGTTTTTAGATGATTGGAGTTATAACGTCCTTAATCACGACAAGGAGAACCCTCAGATTAGATGGGTGGCCGGCCCTGCCTGGTGGGAATCAGATCGAGAATCACGTCGTCTGGGTTTAGGCGGACAGGTATCAGAAGACATCCGTGATCCCTTGCTCCCGTTTCGAGTGCCGTCAACAGGGTTGAAAGAGGAGGATGAGAGTCGCGTCAAGGCGACGGTCGCGGAGATTCTGGACTTTGTCGGCATCAGAGACAAGAAGTTCACGCCCTTTTGGACGCAGGCGGCTCGAGATATTCCGTTGACGCGCATTCGAAAGTTGGTGGGTGATGTCCGGGAGCGCGTGATGGATGGGCAACGAGGGGGCGCCAAAGACGACCGGGTGATGAACCGAGGCGCGTATCTGCTCTCGCTGCTCAAGCTGGAAGCCAGAAAGCGCCACCTGTCATGGGGCGCTTGAAGGCTACTAAAGTTCCTGACTCTCTGTATGTGTGAATTTGGTGTGAAGGTTGCCTCGTAAGAATTAAGATGACCCATGCTGAATATTCGCCGAGTGGACCACGACGCGTCGAGCACACATTGTTGGCGCGTGACCGTCCAACGGCGGAAACACATCTTTGTGCGCGACTTAGCGATGGGCGACACGGAGGGCGGCAGCCCGCGTTTCAGGCCGCCAAATTGTGTCGAGACGCGCTCGTCACAGCGCATCCTCCCCTGAGCAAACCTGCCTATTGCGCCATTCGGAAAAAGAATAACCGCTCAGGCATCTCCGGCCTCATGCGGGTTGATACGTGGCAAGTGCACAACGGGCGACGGTCGCGCCGCCTGCATTGGGAAGCACAATGGCCCATTGGGAATGGCAAAGCTCGGCATCAGAAGTTTTCTATCACCAAGTATGGAGAAGAGGGAGCCAAGCGCAAGGCGCTCGCGGCGAGACGTGCGGCGCTCAAAGCTCTCGCAACCCAAACCTTTCCCTCAGTGAAGGCCTCTCTCTAGACCTCGGGGCTATATATCTGTCGCGAGGTTTAGTGGCACACTCTTTTCATGAGAGTTGGTCGATGATCGCCTGAACCGTCAGCGGCGCGTCTATTGTATGAGGTGATGGAATTGTCCGGGCGTCGGAAGGATCCGCAGGTCTGGGAGAAATGGTGGAAGCGGGCCATTGCGAGTGTGCCCATCCGTTTGTCTGGCGACGGATCGGGGACGTGCGGGAGCGGAAGGCGCGTGGGGCAAAGATCAAATGGAGCGCGACCTCAGTACGTTGGTGAAGCTCGAGGCACAGAAGCTTGGCGCGCCGTCAGGCACTCGTCAGCGAGGTCATTGAATCGAGGGGGAACCGGGACGAGTTGAGGACGTGCCGCCACGGCCTGTCTTCAGTGCGGCAGACTCGTACTCGGCCGTGACACGAGCGAGCGCGTGCGGCGCATCCCGCATTGACAGATCATGTTCATGACTGCTAGCATTATGCACATTCAATCAGCCCACACGGAGGGATCATGAGCCACGCAGCCGCGATACGGCACAAACATCTCCAGCTCGATCAAGCGAAACTCACGCGCGCCAAAACCGTGCTCGGCGCCAAAACTGAAACCGAAGCGATCGAGCGAGCCCTTACCCTTGTCGTGGACGAACATGAGCTCGACCAACCCTTGAAGCGTGCCAAAGAACGCATGCAGCTGCGAAAAGTCTTTCGTTGAGATGCGGCGCCTCATTGTCGACACCAACCTCTACATCGACTGGCTCAATGCCGGCCAGCACGAGCCCATCCTCTTCCAGCCCGACGCCGTGAAATTCATGAGTGCGGTGGTCATGATGGAGCTCTTAGCCGGTGCCCATGCCCGGCCCGATCGGACACGCCTGGAGGATCTCTTCAGGACCTTCACGAAACTGGGCCGAGTGATTACCCCGTCTGCGGAAACCTATCACGACGCCGGCGAGGTGTTACGGCAGCTCCAAACTGCCCATGGATACCGTCTCCGGCAGGCTCACTCGCTCGCCAACGATGTGTTGATCGCCCTCTCTGCCCGTGCGGTTGGGGGAACGGTTGTTACCCAGAACTCACGAGATTTTCTCGCCATCCAGTCCATCCGCCCGTTCAAACTCAGTCTGATCTCGTAGTCTCCATGCCCATCCTGTCGAGTATGTTCCGGACCGTGTTCACGGTACATCAGGTGGATAAACGATGCGCGAGCAGGGGAGACGCCCCGTTCGGCGGAGCAAGGACTCGACCGTGAGAATAGACTGGACGGGGAGTCGGCGCGTGGCATAGTTGGGCAGGGAAGTGCGGGCGCTTCGGTGATGCCGCAGGCCGCGCCTGAGACCGCCGTGCTCTTTGTGCGGTTTCAGGAACGCACGGCCACGGTGGATCTGCATCACACACCGAACCCTCCAACCGACCTGGTCATTCATGGTTCGGATGGAGTGCGTCAGGAGGTCCCTGCGGTCGAATGCGTGATCGGAGGGCTGTCGTGTCCGGTGCTCGCAAAATCGTCGTAGGAATAGGGGAGTGAGCAGGGGAAGGGGACGATCGAACACACCGATGCCACACAGTACTACTCAGTATTCTTCAAGACGAATAGACAGCTGAACCACGTCTTCATGTCCTCGCCGAATACTCCGTTGTTCATCATGATGAACAAATTGATTACGTGATTGAATGATCAGAACAATCATGTTCTGCTTCTGTTCGGTTCTCCGGTTGTCTCGCTGCACTCCCCGTATTTCTTGCACCCATTTTTCTAGAAACAGATGACGCACGCGGCGTGTGTGGCTACCCCCTGCGAGACAGGGCCGGGCTCTCATGCACCACCTCGCGATGCGATCGTGGCCCATCGGGTGTCGATCCCTGGCGGATCGTGCCTCGTTCAAACCATCTCGCTGAATGATGGGTGGTGGGTGCGGCATCGCTCCAGGATGCCGCACCCAGGCACCGCGCACGCGCCGTGCCTTCCCCTCCATTCGCACCGTCGTTCCGCTCACCACTTCACGACCGTGCTGATCGTCCCGCAAGATCTTCGCTCACTAAGGTGTGTGGCACTCCCGTAAGCAACCGCGCCAGCGGGGACGCTGTCACGCTCGCAGCCGTCCGTGGCCACAGACCCGGAGGTTCTGTTGCGCCCCCTGTGTCTGTGCGGGGCGCAACAATGTTTCTTAAAAAGAGCCTCCCTGGGGGTTCCGGTGTCTGTGTCCGTTGGTCTCGCATATGGCTGTTCTTATGGTGAGGCAGCTCAAACGAAGGAGGAGGACGATGTCAGTAACAACAATGGTGAGGCCGAATGTACGGAGGGCGAAGCGCAGTCCGAATGCGATGCGAGCGGATCGCGTGGCGCGGGCCTTAGCCCGTTATCAAGGGGAGGCGCTAGAGGAACTCGTGCAGCATAGAGAGAGAGTGATCACCGATATACTCGCAGATCTTCGGCATTATTGCGATCACCATCAACTCGATTTTTCGACGCTCGATCGCATGGCGTATCTGAAGTATGTGAACGAAACGCGTGTGCGGTAACAGACATATGGGAGTCGGAACGGGAACCGCCGTTCCGGCTCCCTTGAAGGCTGGTTGCACACCGAGGCGTACGATGCATGTTCGTAACCCGATGACAGACGAAAGGAAGAGATCATGACACACGATTCAGACACGATTTTTGTGACAGAGGACGGGGACGCCGGGCCACAGCAGGAGCTGATTCCCAGTCTCAGCATTGCGAATCTCTTGCACCAACGCGAGGCCGTGATGAAACTCTTTCAGGAGGCGCTTGAGACACTGCAGCAGGCGCACGAGATTGCCAACCACGCGCGTTTAGGATTCCCTGACCTCTCGCTAGCGCGTGACTGGCGAGGGAATGGGTTCTCCATGACGGGAGCAGATGTGAATCATACGACACTGATGGAACGGTTTCAGACCACGGTGGATGCCGGAGGCTGGACCACGTTGTTGCAGGATTCCGGGATCCGGTCCCTCATGTCCGCCGCCAAACGATCAGAAGTGGATGCGGCGATCCATACCGAGCAGGTGCCGCCACTGACCCGCGAGGCGATCCGCGCGACCTTTACCCAACTGCATGAGTCGCGTGAGGAGATGTTCGAAGAGGGCGTCATTGAGTGCTTTCGCCGCCTGTCATGGAACTACAAAACCAATCTGCCGCAAAAGTTTGGGAAGCGGATGGTGGTCACGTATCTCACGTCCTATAGCAGCGCCAACTACAAACAGTGTGATGAGCTGGACGACTTATTGCGTGTGTTTCATCTCTGCGATGGCAAGCCGGAAGCGGACCACCGCCGCAGTTGTTACCGACTCATTGATGAGGCCATGCGGGCCACGTCGGAGTGGCCGAAGCTCGCGGAGAACGAGTACTTTTCGATCAAACTTTTTAAAAATGAAAGCGGACATCTGACGTTCAAGCGGCCTGACCTCATACAGCATCTCAACCGCACTCTGGCGAAGCATCACCCGCATGCCATAGCCGCACCAAAGTGAATGAGTCTGCGTTCATCGCGAGACCACAGGAGGGCCTATGAAATGGTGGAACGACACACGTCTACGGATCTCCTGGCTCCGCTTGCGCGGGAGTGCCAGGGGTCGCCGCAGCGATTCATGGATGCGCCATTTTTTCTGCGAAGGCTGTCAACGAGCGCATGGGAACCGGATCATGCGGGTCCAGGTCCGCGATTTTCTATTTTGTCAGCGGACCTATTTGACACTCAGTGCAGAGGTCCGCTGTATCTTCATGAGAAAAGATAGTGAACTGATGCCAGAGCGTCCACAGACGAACGAAGCGATTCCGGATGAAGTCGAACGCGCCTTCCATGCCTACTCCGACAAGATGGGAGTAGGTCAGCTCACGCGAGCCCGTGTCCTGGCTGACCTCGATCAGAAAGCCGCACCAGGCGCATGTGTCGGTCCCTTTCGGCTTGCGCCATGAACGGCTGGAGATCATTCGCATGTGTTCGTCTCATCGATTGCCTCATCGGACGATCCGTGGGTCGTGGCGTGGTCGTGCTCCCTCGCCGGCGGCCAGGTCATCCACGCGGGCGCCAGCCGCTTGTGTGCCCCCTACAGCGGTCACCGTCGCGGCATCGAGTCGTCTCGTGGTCTGACTCGGCCTTCGGTTGTCCCTCCGTCGGTGTGTCCCTCTGGACACTCCACGTCTTGTGAGAGCGCCACAGGGCCACATACACCAACGGAGGACACATGACCACCACCACACCACGACCCGACGACATCACCATTACGCACTATACGGTTGATTCCAAACCGGTCTCGATGCCGTTCCGCTTTCAGGTTGGTGCCGTGCTGGCTCATCTGCTCCATCGTGCCGGTCGCGGACTCCTCTTTCTGGTGCAGCTTCCCTTCCGTCTCGTGATTACGGTCTCGCGAATCATCAGGTTTGCAGTCAAGACCCTGCTCGGCTTACTGCTCCTGTCCATCATCCTGATGGTGCTCATGGCCTTGGTCCACTCTGTTTTTGGGGACACGCTCCATTACTCCTTTCCTCGCCACGTTCTCCGGTTTCCTTCCTAATGCCCCAGGCACGCTCTCGATGTATTCATGAATGAATCCCCCCTCGTCATATGGCAGGGCGGTTTCAAGTTCCAAGTGCAACGGGTGAATGATGGCGCCATTGCGCGTAGACTTCCAGGGGCGTGGCAAAGTCGAGACATTTCCTCGGGCGCGTGTTCAACCGATGCGCGATGGCATTCAACTCGCGCTGCGTGTACCCCGACAAGTCCGTGCCCTTGGGCAGGTACTGGCGCAGCAGCCCATTCGTGTTCTCGTTGGTCCCGCGTTGCCAGGGGCTGTACGGATCCGCAAAGAAAATGTGGATCGCCAGCCGCTGGGCCAACTGCGCGTGCTCGGCCATCTCTTTCCCCCGATCGTAGGTCAGGGTTTTCCGCAGCAGGGCGGGCACGTGCCGGAGTTTTTTCGTGAAGCCCTCACGGGCACTCCGTGCATCCGTCCCCTCCATCCGGGCTAAGATGACGAGGCGAGTGGTCCGCTCCACCAGGGTCCCGACGGCCGAGCCATTCCGTGCCCCCTTGATCAGGTCGCCCTCCCAGTGGCCGGGCACCGTGCGGGTCGCCACCTCGGCGGGGCGCTCCGCGATCGGCGTCATATTGGGAATCTGGCCGCGACGATCTGTGCCTCGCGCCCGAGGCCGACGCGCCTTGCGGGCCTGCCGCAACGCGGCCAGCAGCTCGCTCCGCAGCGTGCCACGGGGCAGCACATACAGCCCCGCATAGATGGTCTCGGCCGAGAGCTGTTTCCGCATATCGTCAGGATACGCGCGTTGGAGGCGCCCCGCAATCTGTTCGGGCGAGCAGCCCTCCGTCAGATGCGTCCGCACATACTGCCACAGCCAGGGGTCGAGGAGTTTACGCGGTCGCCGTGGCTGACAGGCTCTAGCGGCCGCCTGGCCCTGCGCCGTACAGGCGCGATAGGGGTGGCCTCGCGGGCGGTTGCGAGCCGACTCGCGGCTCACGGTGCTGGGGGCGCGTCCCAACACCCGCGCCATCGTCCGGAGCGAGTGGCCATGGGCCAGGCCCAGACTCAAGGTCTCACGATCTTCCGCACTCAAGTGTGTATAGCATTTCGTTGGCATAGCAACACCTTAGCCCAACAAGGCTGGTAGTGTTGCACTTGGAGTTGGAACTCAAGCAGTAATAAGAGTTTGCAGGATAAGGCTTTCAGCCCTTCTTGTATTACATTGCTATTTTGTGTATCCTCTCCTCGCCTACGTTTCTGGTGCCATTTCTCATCCTGACTCCTCCGCAGCCTGATGGCGAAGCCACGCACCACGACCATTAGTGCCGACCTCGGCCCCCTCAAAGGGCCCTGGCTCGCCTGGTGTCAGGCGCATCAGATGACGCCCAGCATTGCCCTCCGTCAGATTCTTGGGCGCGAAATCGGCCGCACGTCCGCGCCGCCTCCTCCTCCTCGCACGGTCCTGAAGCATCGGACGGAGAAAGCCGCCCAGCGGATTAAACTCCACCTCACGCCCTCGGAGCTGGCCGGGCTCAAACGCCTCGCCGCACAGGAAGGCTACCTGCCGACGCAATGGCTCGTGGCGATGCTCCGGACACGGCTGACCGGACAGCCGCAGGTGGGACAGCCTGAGCTGGACCGACTCACCCGGTCGACTCAACAGCTCCTCGCCCTTGGCCGGAACCTGAACCAGATTGCCAAAGTCTTGAACCGCGCGCCACAAGAGCAGGGTGCGGTGCGCCTGGCGCTCCTCACCGAGCTCTCACGCGTGATCCAAGCCCACACGCAGACCGTCTCCACTGTCCTCCGCGGGAGTCTTGAGCGCTGGCCCATCCGATGACGCCGCCGTTCAGCGGTCACATCGACGAGCGTTTGGGTCTCTGGGGCAGTCGCCTCTTCAATGTGGCGGCGGCCACCCCACCACAGCCGCACAGGAGCCGCCAGGGTCTTCGTCTTGGAGGGACTACACCAGCCAGTACCGGGGGCCGTCTGCGCACGCCGCAGGCGCGCGCGAACTATGTGCGGCAGAAGCTCCATGAGATGGTCCGCCGGGCTCCGCAAGTCATGGTCAAGCTCGCCAAGGCGCCGACCGGGATGCGCGGGATCTCCAATAACCTCACCTACATTTCACGGGATGGCAAGCTGGAGATCGAAGATCAAGACGGCCAGGTGATGCAGGGGAAAGAGGCGGTGGCGGATCTCAAGGCCGAATGGCAGCAGGGCGGGGTGCCGGTACCCGCTGACTCGACCAAACGCGATGCGTTTCATCTCGTCCTGTCGATGCCGAAGTTGACCGATCCGCTGGCCGTCCAACGGGCGGCCCGCGACTTTGCCACACGTGAATTTGCGACGTTTCAATACGCGATGGTCCTGCACACCTTCGAGACCGATCCTGACCCGAACCCCTCTCCTCACCCGCATGTGCATTTGACGGTGAAAGCCGCCGGCTTCGACGGGCACCGCTTGAATCCGAGAAAGGCCGATCTCCAGCGCTGGAGAGAGGGGTTTGCCGAGGCGTTACGAGAACATGGGATTGAGGCGACCACCACCAGCCGGCTTCATCGCACCACACACGAACGGTGGACGGTGCAGCATCTCAGAGACGAACGCACCCACGCGAAAATCATGAATCGCCAGAAACGACAGACACCGATACCAGGGATCCAACGCGAGGTGATGCACAATTACCAACAGGTGATGAACATCCTGGCCCAATCCGATCAAGGAAAGGACCGGCAACTGGCGGCTGATCTGGTGCAGTATCTTCGGGAGCGAGGTCGTACCTCGGAGAGAGACAGGGGACGACCGAAAGACCGTGACCGATGAGGGGTCCGGTCCGTCGTTGCCTGACGCGGTGGACATGACGATTTCCCATGATGATCCTGTGTCGTGTCTGCACCGAGACAGCCGCTTCCCGAGGAGGAGGTAGGCCGACGGCCCCAGCACGGATGCCCATCCTCGTCACCCATGGTTGGAAGGAACGTAGCGGTTTCGCCAGTCCTCAAGAACCAGTGGCAGAGATGATCCTCCGTGGCCTACCCGTTGACTCTTCATCAGCGGACCGTAAGTTCGACCCCTACACGGCCCACCAAATTCTTCAATAATTTACATCGATACTCGCGAGTGGCGGCCCAGCGGTTTGTGCCATGTGTGCTAATGAAATGGACCCAGCCTTCTTCCCACACGAGCCTCACCCGAGGCAAGATGGGTGTTGTTGAGCGCGTCACGCACACTCACTATCAGGAAAAAAGGAGGGAGCGATGCACATCACGACATTGGGGATCGATTTGGCAAAGCAGGGGCGGTTTCAAGTTCCAAGTGCAACGGGTGAATGATGGCGCAGTTGCGCATAGACTTCCAGGGGTGTGGCAAAGTCGAGACATTTCCTCGGGCGCGTGTTCAGCCGATGGGCGATGGCGTTCAACTCACGTTGGGTGTAGCCCGACAGGTCCGTGCCCTTGGGCAAGTACTGGCGCAGCAGCCCGTTCGTGTTTTCATTGGTGCCGCGTTGCCAGGGGCTGTACGGATCGGCAAAGAAGATCTGGATCGCGAGCCGCTGGGCCAACTGCTCGTGTTCAGCCATCTCTTTCCCTCGATCATACGTCAGGGTTTTCCGCAGCAGGGCCGGCACATGGCGGAGTTTTTTTGTAAAGCCCGCTCGGGCACTCGTGGCATCTGTCCCGTTCATCTTGGCCAGGATGACCAGGCGGGTGGTCCGCTCCACCAGGGTGCCGACGGCCGAACCATTGCGGGTGCCCTTGATCAAGTCGCCCTCCCAGTGGCCCGGCACGGTGCGGGTGGCCACCTCGACGGGACGTTCCGCTATCGGCGTCATATTGGGAATCTGACCGCGGCGGTCTGTTCCTCGCGCCCGAGGCCGACGCGCCTTGCGTGCCTGCCGCAACGCGGCCAACAGTTCACTGCGCAGGCTGCCGCGGGGCAACACATAGAGGCCCACATAGATGGTCTCGGCCGAGAGGTGTTTCCGCATGTCGTCAGGATACGCGCGTCGGAGGCGTCCGGCAATCTGCTCGGGCGAGCAGCCTTCCGCCAACTGAGTCCGCACCTGGCACCACAGCCAGGGGTCTGCAAGTTTGCGCGGACGTCGTGGCTGACAAGCTCGCGCGGTCGCCTGTATCTGTGCCGTACAGGCGCGATAGGGGCGGCCCCGTGCGGTGTTGCGAGCCGACTCGCGGCTCACGGTGCTGGGGGATCGCCCCAACACCGATGCCATTGTCCTCAACGAATGGCCGTGTGCCAGGCCCAGGCTCAATGTCTCACGGTCTTCAGCACTCAAGTGTGTGTAGCATTTCGTTGGCATGGCAACACCTTAGCCCATCAGGGCCTGTAGTGTTGCACTTGGAGTTAGAACTCAAGAGGTGTTTCAGTTGCACGGGGTTGATGCGCGAGGGCATGCGGTGCTCAGCCGACGCGTGAAGCGCGGTCAGTTGGTGGAGACGGTGGCGAGCCTGCCGCCGTGTCTGATCGGGATGGAGGCCTGCGGGAGTGCGCATCACTGGGGTCGGGCGTTTGAACAGCTCGGGCATACCGTTAAGCTGATGAGCCCTCAGTACGTCAAGCCCTATGTGAAGACCAACAAGAATGATGCTCGAGATGCGGAAGCGATCTGCGAAGCGGTGAGTCGGCCCATCATGCGATGTGTCTCGATCAAGACCGTGGAACAAGCCGATCTGCGGCCGTTGCACCGCACGCGCTCGCTCCTCGTGAAACACCGAACTGCCGTCATCAATCAGATTCGGGGCCTGTTGGCCGAGTACGGGTTGGTGATTGCGCAATCCCCGGAGAAGGTCCGGCCTGCTGTCGTCCGGTTTCTGGATGACGCGGAGTCGGGGTTGACCGCGTTTGCGCGAGAGACCTTCTCCGAGTTGTCTGAGCAACTGCGGGATCTCGACTCGCGCATCAAGCGGGTGACGCACCGCGTGGAGGGCGTGTACCGAGTGCATCCAGTCTGCCGGAAACTGGCCGCGGTACCGGGGATTGGGCCGTTGACGGCCACGGCGCTCCTGGCGACCGTCGGTCAGCCTCAGGCGTTTCACAACGGCCGGCATCTGGCGGCGTGGTTGGGGCTGGTGCCTCGGCAATATTCCAGTGGAGGAAAGGAGCGCTTAGGCGGGATTTCGAAACGCGGGAGTCGGTATGTGCGGACGCTGCTGATTCATGGAGCGCGCGCGGTCGTGCAGCGGGCCGAGCGGCGGACCGATACGCAGGGGCGGTGGCTGTGGGCGCTCACACGCCGCAAAGGCACCAATGTCGCCGCGGTGGCCTTAGCCAATAAAAACGCCCGGGTGATCTGGGCCTTATTGGCCCATGATGATGTGTATCGACAACCTGCCTAAGTGCAGGTAAGGGGCGAACCGGTTTTCACGAGGAGGGACGAGCGGTATCACAGAAGGATTCACACCGAGGAGTGCAGCGAGGAGCATCCGTGATGACACCACAGGGACACCCGGCGCGTTCAAACCCTGGACAAATTATCGGCCCGGACGAGGCCGTTGTGCTAATGAGGAGAACGCGCGCGTATTTCATCAAGGCCCGGACACATCGGTTGTCCATTGAGAGGCCGGATATATAAACGCAGCCCTGCATCGTGGTTCACCGCGTGATACCCGCCGTTGCACCGGAGGCTGGGTCCATATATAAATTTGTGCCCCCTGTGCTCACCAGGCGGTACTTCTCTAGCATTTCCACTCCCTCGCGCAGACTCTCCGGATAGTGGTGCGCATAACGCTGGGTCATGATCGGCGACCTGTGCCCTAAGAGACATTGGACCTTGTAGAGATCAAACCCTGATTGCACAAGCCTGGTGGCAAAGGTATGCCGCAGATCATGGAAATGGAAATTCTCGATACGGCAGAACTTCATCGCTCCACGAAACGCACGTCGAAGAACAGATCGACTCCCTCCCACGTCAATTCTCGAATCTCTCCCATCCGCATCCCGGTATGCAATGCGAACAAGACAATGTCCTTAAGCCAAGGTCGTGCAACCTGGAGCAGACGCTCTTCTTCTCCCGTGCTTAACCACCGGTCCCGCCTATTTCGCTCTTGTTCCATGGAGACACGCGTGACAGGATTCTCCCGACACCACTCCCATTCCCGGATGGCGAGATTAAACGCCTTCTTCATGCAGGCCAGCTCACGGTTGATGGTGGCCGGCGCCACTCCATCCGCATACCGGTTGGCTTTATATGCTACGATACGCTTCGGCGTAATGTCAGCCAAAGTAGCGCCGTGAAAGAACGGCAGCAGGTTCTTCGTGTAGCCGCTGAAAGATCGTTGACTCATCTGTTTCACCACATGTTCGTTCAGATAGCGATCCATCAGCTCCGCAAACGTCCGTTCCTGCTCTTCTCGTTTCTCAAAGTACCGACCCTCGACGATATCGACCGTGATCTTCGCCAGAATCGCCTCTGCTAATCGCCGATCCGAGGTGTCCGTGGATCGTCGCACTTGCTGACCGTGATACTTGAACCTCATCCACCAGACCGTATTGCGTTTATAGAGCCCCATTCACGCTCCTTTCGTAGGGCTCAATGCTGGTCCGGTTTCCCCGTGTCGGGGATTATAGATAGCCCGTTTCGCCGCAAATTTCGTACTAGAAAAACTCTTGCGCGCTTCGCCGGTTATCTCAGCGAATGTCTTATCCTTAAAAAGTGACGTCCGCGGCAGTACATCGAGAATGAAAGAGTTATGGTCATCACCTTCTTGGTCTTTAGCGTGCTCCACCCCGACGAACTGCAGAATAGTGCGTAGTCGCTGTTGTCCGTCCACAACTCCAAACTCTTCTGAGCCGTCATCCGCTTGAGTTACCTGCACATACACTTCAGGGATTGGAATATCCATAAGTATGGATTCGATTAGAGCGCATCGCTGCTTGTCAGCCCAAACGGGCTTGCGCTGAAAAGGTGGCCGGATGGCAAGCCGGCCTCCCTTATAGTGGTCTTGAAACCATTCTATAGATTGTGGACGAGAAGTATGCTTCATATGGTGTCCTTCATTCAGTTAACGATTTCCGCAATTCCGCAAGGCTGTTGAGGTGGTAGAGCTCGGCATGGCGCCAGGTACGATAAAGACGAGCTTGCACGTCTTCATGCCTCCGAGGCAAATGGCGAGAAGCTCTTTTCAAGGTATTTTCCGCTGCTGTCCGCTGCGGTAGTCCAATGAAATTTTGGCGCTTCCGGGTTCTCCGTGGGTAGGCTGAAAGGATAGTAGGGTCGTCCAGGGAGGGAACGACCAGGCACGATACCGCGCGCTATCACTATCTGCGGGGCCTGCAGTCGCCGTGGACCGTGAGCCGCGTGAACCTGGATGTCAACGGGCAGCGGGTGGACATATGGGCTGAGCATCCGGAGGACGCGGCGTGGACCTGCCCGCAATGCTCGCGAGCATTACCGCTCTACGATCACGCTGAGGAGCGGACGTGGCGGCATCTGGACAGCTGCCAGTTCCAGACCCACCTGCACGCACGCATCCCTCGGGTGGAATGCGGCGAGCATGGGGTGGTGCAGATCCTGGTGCCGTGGGCGGAACCGCGGTCGCGGTTCACGCTGCTCTTCGAGCGCCTGGCTATCGACGTGCTCCGCCAATGCGACGTGAGCGGCGCCACAAGGATCTTGCGGATCAGCTGGGACGAGGCGTGGGGGCTGATGGAACGGGCGGTCACGCGGGGGCGCCAACGCAAGACGCGCACGGTCGTGCGGCGGATCGGCGTCGATGAGAAGGCGGCGGCCAAGGGCCATCGCTACCTGACGCTGGTCTGCGACTTGGAGGAGGGAACGGTGGAGCACATCGCCGAAGACCGCAAGCAGGAGAGCTTGGAGGGCTACTATGCGGGGCTGTCACAGGAGCAGCTCGACGGCATCGAGGCGGTGGCCATGGACATGTGGGAACCCTACATCCAAGCGACGCGGGCGCGGGTGCCTGAGGCGACCGAGAAGATCGTCTTCGACCGCTTCCACATCTTGCTCCGGTTGCTTAATTCCTTTAGCAGATCAGCAATCTCAGCCGGCAGCTTCACGAGCGAACGGGCGGTGGCGCCATCGGCAAAGTGATAATCCTCCCACAGATAGCGCAGCACTTTAACGAGATGGGATTTACCACTGCCAAAAAAGCCGCTGACCCAGACCGCCTTCTGCTCCTCTCGCCCCAGCCCATCGAGGTAGGCTTTGAGAATCCGCTCTAAGCCACGGGCATATTCGCCATCGCATACAAAGGTCTCCAGTTCGAAGCGAAGCGTCTTAATCTGGCGCTCGTCGTGGCCAATTTCGGAGACCTTCGAGACGCCGTTATTGAGCAGCTCCAGGGTTGTTGGATCGCGGAAGTACAGTTCGCGGTTAGTCATGGGTTTATGAAACTTTCGGTTGAGGTGATGGGAGCAGCCATGTAGTTGAAGCCATCGCGCGCGTCCATGAATCGATAGACATTGCTCGCGTATTCGCCAGGAAAAAAGATGAGCAAGCGTCCGGGCACGCTGTCTTCGACGCGTTCAATTAAGCTGGAGACCCGCATGAAGTCGAACATCGAAGCAAGGCCCGTGACAGCCACGACGCTGTCGGCATCAGCTTCTTCGCGGGCACAAGCATCTTTCACCAAAGAAGCCGCACGAAGTTCGAGCTCACTACCCGCTCGTAAATGCTGAGGCTGTTGAAAGATCGACTCACGGTATTTGTGTGTCGCCAGGAACTCCGGAAGCAAGCGTGTGAAATCCACGGTGATCCATCCGTGTTTAGCCTCAAGAGTCAGAGATTCAAACTGCGGGAGATGCGCTCGCACCCTCCGTTCTTCAGCCGGCGGATACACCGCGAACCAGACGCGCTGCTTGCCCGACACGTTGGCCGACCAAGGCAGGCGCACTTGGCGGGAGTAATTAGAAAGAAGACGGTCAATTGCGCTCATGATGGTTGGACCTGGAATTCAGCGAATAACGGGAAACTGAGTTCAACGACCTCACCCACCGCACGCAAGTTGAGTAGTCCTGCCCGATGGGCCTCGAAACCCATGGCCTTGGCGCGGTTACTGTCTAGATCAAGGAGGCGGCACCAAGGATTCGAAAAGACCGCTGCACCGTGATAGCCGGCGATGTCTCCAAGGAATAAGGCCATGGTAACAGCCACGGCTGTGGGCTTAATCCTCTGGCGGGTCTTTTTTGCACGACCGGCGAGATGCCCGGACTGGGTCCACGAGGAAGCGGCATTCCGTGCGATCTTGTTCCGGTTCAGTTCCGAATACTGATTTGGAAACGTAGCTTCCAACACCTGTGCTAGGCTCGACGTTTCAACTCGTTCACCCTCTGATGCATCCATCACGGCCGGGGTCGTGGCTCGCAAAAGCGGATCACGTGCCCAGGATACTTGTATTGCCAGCAGCGGCAGGCTCGTGGGGTCCGCGGCATGGAGCCTGCGCAGGAGTCCGAAAATCGGTATGGCTTCATCAAGCGCATAAAGTTCACGCAAGTGGCGTAGCAATTTTTGTCTTGTGCTCTCAGTGCCTTTGCCGAGGACGTTTAACGTCAGAATTGCCGAGCGATATCTATCTGGTGGCGAGCCTGAGGGGACCGCGTCGAGGACCAGCTTCAATTCAGCCAGCATGATCGTTCGGCTGCTATGAGACCCGCCCGGGTTGAACTTACAACCAGCCTGACCTAGAGCTTCGATCTGTTCTTTTCTCCAAAAACTGTCAATCTGATTCATATTTGGAGGCAAATCTTTGTCTGTAGCTAAGAAGAACGCGAAGAGATTACCCCTTTTTACGCGAGAAAGCACGCTGACTTGGGAGGGAATGGCCCTGGAAATGGGACCGTTCATTCCGGTCACTTGCAGACAAACCTGCTGGGTCTGACACGTAGAGAACGCTTTTCGCACAATGTTTCCCACTGTGCGCGCTCACCAGGAGTAGGCATGTTCCGACAGGCCTACCTGCCCCGTGTCTCTGACATGCGGGCAGGATTTCTTCTCCGGCATCTCCTTACGCAAACAACTGTTCTATGACACGCATGGGAAGGAACAGTTTGGTCGGCACGTCGTCGAACGGTATGAACTCGTATCGTGTATAAAACCCGACGGCCCGACGGTCCTTCGCATCGACCACCACCGCAACCGACGCAACTTGGCGCGACGCCTGCCAGCTGCGATGCAGGGCGTCCATCAACAGATGCGCTCCGGCCCCTCTCCCCTGCAGCTGCCTCTCGATGGCCAGGCGCCCCAGGAGCGTCGCCGGGACGACTGGATACCGAGGGAGTGTCTTTGCGACATCCTCCGGCCACGAACCGATCTCCACGCTGATGGCCGACAGTGTATAGAACCCTACCACCGTCTGGCTTGTTCCCTCACAAAGCACGTACGTCACGGCCACGCGTTTCCGCGCGTCCTGTCCCGCCTGTGTCCTGAGATAGGTATCGAGTGGCTCGCTGCCGCACGTAAACCCTACCCGGTCGTGCTGTTTGCCGAGGGCTTCAATGCGGTAGGGCGTCTCCCTCTTTCCCCCAGGCAACTAGATTCCCGTCCTCTGCTTATAGTGTTTCACCGCCTGCCGAAGTGCCTTTCCGGGTGCGGCGGGCTTCACGAGCGCCGCGACAAAGACCTTCCGGTCACGCTCGCTCAGCGTCAGCACATCATGCGTACGCAACGCCCTCTCCGCGGCCTCCTGCACGCTCGCGATCAGGAAATCCGTCAGCGACCGGCCCTGCACGGTCGCCGCCCGCACAAAGAGCGTCTTCTGCGCCTTGCTGATCCGTGCTTCAAGCCGCTCCGACCGGGAAGCCTTTTCCCGTGTCTCGTGCTCTGTAGTCACCATGGTGTCCTCCTCTTCTTCGTCCGATTCAAGTGTACGGCATATAGCCGTACATGTCAACCGAGCGACCGTTCATCCAGGGAGTCCCACGACGTGCCGCGCCCTCCCGCCTTCTAGAGCGCTCATGCGCTGACCTTCACAATGAGTCCAGAAAGGTACGCCCCGACAGGCCTCATGGCCCCGAGTCCCTCTGACATGGCGGCACGATGTCCGGTTCAAGCGCTCCCCTGCGTGCTGTTGTCGCCATGACCGCCCTCCCGCCTGCGTGCTCTTCCCCCGCGCGGCGCACCGCCCACGCCAGCCTGAGAACGCTGTCATGTTCGCTGCTGTTCCCGCGCCGGTACGCCCGCCGACTCTAAGGGCTTGTCCCCCTTAAAAATGCCGCTTGGCTCTCTTGTGCGGTGAGAGAGCCAACCAACATTTTTTACAAGGGGGAACCACATGACTACACCACGCTCAAAACCAGCAACCGCTATCAGGTCCGGCAACGTCAACGCCGCCATCTGGGAGAACACCGGAGAGACAGGACCATTCTTCTCCGTCACATTTTCACGACCCTATAAGGACGCGCAGGGCAACTGGAAGACCGCGTCTTCCTACGGCCTGAACGACCTTGATGCCCTGTCCTCCCTCGCTGAATTGGCGAGGGACTTCGTCCGTGGACATTCACGGCCATAACCGTTAACCGGAAGCCTCTGGCGCGCATCGCCGGGGGCTTCTCTGAACACTAAAGGAGTGACTTCAATGAACACGTATCAATACTTCGCGACAGTCCTCGCTGGCCTTCTCGGCCACGAAACCGCCGTCCGCCTCACCGTGAACGGCTATAGGCCTTTATCCGTTGAACACATCGGTCAATCGACCGACGGTCGCCGCCTCATTGCCATCTGCCATTATGGGCAGCAACACGGCGATCTGATGCGCGACCCTGAAATGGTCTTTGAGATGCACACGTCGGCTGCTCCCGACATGGCGGAGCCCCTGTCGTTCAGAAACGATTACACGAGTCTCGGGCAGGAGGAGTACCGGTATGACGATTCAGGCAAGAAAACCCACGTCAATACGCAGCTGAAGCAGGAGCTCACATCCTTCGCCAGGACATGGTTCATCAATCTCAAGGATCAGGGTTTCCTCGATGATATCGCCACACGTGAACGGCTGTCATGAGCCTTTCATTCACGATGACGCTTCATCCCCGGTCGCCGCCGAGGCTGATGGAGCCTGCTTCTTTTGGTCCCTTTCCCCGGTATAGCGACTTCGTCTTGTCGCTTACCGCAACACGAGCGTGAACTGACGGGTGGCACTGACCCGCTGTCCAGCAGCTAAGGCCGCTTCGAGGCGCTTGAAGGCACGTGGCACTCGAGGCGCGCGGCGCGTGCTGAGATAGAGCAGGTGCGGACGATGCTTCACCTTCACACTCAGGTGCCACTCTTGTTTTCTGGTGCGCCACATCATCATGTCTTGCAGCCCGGCGATCTTCACCAGATGTCTGAGCACTTCTTGCGGCATGCAATATAGGGGCGCCTTTGATACCCCGCCACCGATGGTGTGTTTCATATCCTCACGTCAATTGGCCGATGCCTATACTGGAAGAGTTCGTGTGCCTGCGTGGCCTCACTTCGTGATGGACCACACGTTCCCGACTCCTCTTCTCCACGTCTTCTTCGCGAGTGTACCGTCTGTCACACACGGGGGGAAGGAGGGAGGGAGAAGTGGGGGATGTGCTGTCGGCCGTATGCACGATGCAGTCCCTCTCGTGCAGATAAATCATGGTCGTCTGGATGTCGGCGTAGCCCAGCATGGACTGGAGCTGTTATCACAAGCACACAGAGAAGATGGACCAGGCTATAGGTTCTTAGTGCTTGCACGTGGAATAATATTGGTATAATATTGCACATGCAATACGGAGGTGATCGTGGCCAGTATGAAAAAACTGCACCCCTTGGTACATGACGAAGCCCTTGTGTCCAAGGCATTGCTGAATGCCGCTAGACGCCTGGAAATGACCAATATCGAGTTGGCTCAGGTCGTCGGCATCTCCGAGTCCAAGCTCTCGCGCATGGACAGGCAGGAGGCCTTCGTGTCCAGATCGGGCAAGGAATTCGACCTTGCCGTGCTCTTCGTCCGGTTATACCGATCCCTTGATGCCATTACCGGAGGAGATCGAGTCACGTCCGCCGCCTGGATCAGAAACCCCAACAAGGCGTTCGATACTGTGCCTGTTGAACGAATGAAATCACTGGAAGGTCTTGTTGATGTCGTCCACTACCTGGACAGCAGAAGGGCTATTATCTAACGCCTGCCGCAGGGCAGGGGCTTGCTGGCGCGCCGTGGAGGCGCAACACATCAACTCAACCATGAAATTGGTTGAGCACTCCGAGGAACAAGATCGCCTCGAGCAGCTTCTCGAAGCCAGCAAACCTCCCTACCCGCAGGAATGCGCAGGTCTGCACTATCTGCTCTTTACACCCTTTCGGTACAGGCCTCATAAGAGCGGCTCCCGCTTCCGCCGCGCCGACCAGATCGATGGCGTTTTTTACGCTTCCGAAGATCCCCATACGGCGCTCGCCGAAAAGGCATATTACAGTCTTTTATTCTATGCCGACTCTCCCGATACGCCGCTACCCGACAACCCTGTTCAGCACACTGTTTTTTCTGTGAAGTACAAGACGACCAAAGCCATCGACCTTACGGAACCCCCGCTCAATGCCGATGAGAAACTCTGGAAAGATCCTTCCGACTATGCTGCCTGCCAGGACCTAGCCGACGAAGCCAGGAAGGCGAACATCCAGCTCATCAAAAGCGCTTCGGTCAGAGGCCCCAACAATGGCAAGAATATCTCACTCCTTTCCTGCGCATCCTTTCAATCAAAAGAGCCTGAACAGATTCAGACCTGGCATCTAGGCGTTCAGGCTGAGCAGGTCGTGACGATCAGGGAGTTTCCTCGGGAAAAGCTGGTGTTCTCCGTGGACACATTCATGCCGGGGCTTACCCTGAAAAATCCGGCGAAAATAATCCAGCGGACAAAAAGGACGTAAATGCAGTCGCGTCAAAGTATTTGACCTTTTTCATGGAACTGCTATTTTTCCCGAATTGGAATTTCCAAGAGAAAGAACCGTATCATGTACGATGAAGATCACCACAAGACCATCGCGCAATTGATCGCGCTCATCGACACTCAAGCAGAGTGTCTCCGCCTAGGCTTTCTAGCCGAGGATGACAACGCAACCCTGCACTTGTCCCCCGCCGGCACGACACAAACGACTCAGCGCCGTTTGGACCCGATTGATTTCTATAAGCTCGATCAAATCCCCGAAGGGGCACTCTAGCCCCCGCCATCAATCGATCGGTTTATTTTTTGCGCAACTGCCCGCAGCTCAACCCTCAGACCTTCGATCTCGCGCTGTAACCGCTCGATCGATTTGGCTCCCGCAACTTCAGCCCGTTCGTCCTCGGCATCTCTGCCTATGAAATAAGAGGCCAACGTTGCCGTCACGTACCCGAACACGGCAAAAGCATAGAGTGCGAGGAGCAGGCACAGAATGCGGCCTTCCGGAGTGCGCGGCCAGTAGTCCGATCCCATAGTGGTCATGATCATAGCCGTCCACCACAAGGCAGCGCCGTAGTCGTTCAAGCGAGATGGGGCTGAGCCCGCCGAGACGGGCCCCTGACCCAAGTGCTCGCGCTCAAAAATATACATGCCTGCTGCGCCGGTGAGGGTGACGAGCAATGTCAGTATCACGACGTACGCGAACCCTCGCCGACTCATGCCGGCGCCGAGTGCCCGCATCCCTCGATTCAGAGAGCTGACAACCCGAACGAGCTTCAGCCCTCTCGCAGCTCTCGCCACCCGCAAGACTCGAACCACGCGAGCCATACGAAAGATCCGTAGCGCCGGCAGAGCTAAGCCGATCACCGTGAGCCAGTTACCTTTAAGGTACGCAATTTTTTGCGGAGCGAGGATGAGCCGCACGAGGGCATCCAGAATAAAGATGATCCAGATCAGTGTGCCGACGCCTTCCAGCACAGGCCCAGCGCCCCACATTGTTTCGACGATCACCAGTCCCAACCAAACGAACGCGAGAATCAGCATCGGCGTCTCGAGCCATCGCTCAAGGTCGTGTAAGACTTTTCGGCGTTCCGTTTCCACCGCACGACTGTCTGGGTTCATCGCCATGCCTCTCGATTCATTCCGCGTGCCCCTCGGGATTCCCACTACCGAACGTTCTATGTATGTTCTATAATGGCCGCACTCTCCGTGACCGGCATAAGACACAGACAATGGACCGTTCAATCCGCATGGTTTTACCATTCCTTGTCCTTCATTTCATCCTTCTATCGGGTTGCCTTTCACCGATCGCCATGCATCAAGCCGTCTTGTCCTACGACCAGACTGTGACACAGGTCAGCAGCGAACAATTGCTCATGAATGTCGTCCGAGCGCGTTATCATCGTCCGGTGCATTTCACCACGGTCTCCAGTGTGTCTGCGACATTCGATTTTCGCATGACCGCCGGCATCGCTCCACCGGAGGGCGACGCGCGCGGGCTGGTCGCTCCGTTGTTCGGTACGACGGTGGCCGAAAATCCGACCATCACCATTATTCCCCTGGGCGGAGCAGAATTCGAGCAGCGCCTCTTGACTCCGTTGGAAGAAAACCAGTTCCTCGCCCTCTTGGAGCTCGGCGGTGATTTAGGAATGGGGCTTCGGATGATGGGCGACGCCATGCGACTTGGGACAGATAAAGGATTGGTAGTGTTGAAGAATGATCCTGGTACTCCCCAGGAATATGAGGAATATCGACGCCGGAGTCTCCATCTCAGCAACCTGCATCGCAAGCATCAACTCTTCCTCGAATCCGTGATGGTGGAGCAGGTTTGGGAAGGTATCTTGGAGAAGGGACCGTCGCCGGACGATGTCCTCCGCGCTCTGGACAAGGGTTATCGCTGGAGTAAGACCGGGGACAATCGGTACGCGCTCAGTAAATCGCGGGTCTTACTCTCCAATTATGAAGCCGAACGGCGGCCCGAGGGACGCCGCGGTTTGTTCAAGGACCTGTTGGATTGGCCGCCCAATGAAATTCTTGTCGATATCCGGCCGGAATATCCTGGCGGAGAATTTGGGTTTCAGGGCCGCATCAGCCTGCGAAGCTTTAATTCCGTCTTGCAGTTTCTGGCGAGGGGCATGAGCGATCGTCGGGAGTATGCCGTCGACCAAGATCCCCGGACGGGACCGGTGCAGGTCAACCCTCCCCACACCCTTCAGATCACTGAGTCGGAGGCACTGCCTCGAGACGCCGTCTTTTCCGTGAAATTTAACGAGCGTTTCTACTCGGTCGAAGAAACGCCGTTGGCTACAGGAGAAGGCGCGAACTGGAATCTGAAGGCGTTCAGCATGTTGTATCAGCTCTTTCAGATGACACATGAAGCGGTCTTGGCTCCCGTGCCCAACATCGCGATCGCCAAATAAGGGGATCCCATTCCCATCAAGGACCCTCATAGATCATGGAAGCGAGTTCGTCAGACCCGCAGCTTCAGAAGCTCCCGGAGTGCTTGTTCGATGTCCTCCGATGAAGTGAGGAGGCTTGGCGCCACCCGCGCATACTGCGTCGCGTAGGGTGTGACACTCGCAATGATCTTTTTTGGCCGAAGCCGCTCGGTCACTTGTCGTGGCGTCATTCCTTCCACTTCAAAGCAGACGATGCCGGACGACAGGTCTTGTGACATCGGTGTGTGCAACGTGACATGGGGCATCTTTGCCAAGCCTTGCTTCATCTGCTGATTCAACTCGTAGATGCGTGGGGTCACGAGAGCCTTGCCGATCGCTCGATGGAAGGTGAAGGCCTCGTCGAGCGCCCATCGATGCTCGAAAGAAAAATTGGTTGTGTGCATACGCCTTGTCGTGGACGTAGGTCGATTCGCATCCGTGCACGTGTAAAGTTTGATTTGGAGCCAGAGGTTCATCGGGGCTCCTTGACGCGCGCCGTCACCTTCAACGGCTGCTGCGTCTCGAATTGCCGCCGAGATCATGGGTACCCCCGAAGAAGACGGTTCGTCGCCATTCGAGGCGGCCCCACCGCCTCATGTGATTTTAGAAAAAAAGAGATTCTCCGAACATCCCGTCTTTACGCCCAAATACAGCGTCAGCGGGAAGAAGGCCAACATTGCATAGCATGCGTCGTCTTCACTACACGAAATAGCTCAAGATGATCTAGAGAAAACCAAACATTCAGGCATTGAAACTCCCGGCATCGGGAACCACACCCCCCTCCCATTCCATTTTAGCCATTTTGATACCTCTGTTCCCCCTTTTCCCTGCCGTGCCGAGACGCACGGGTGCTATGCAGCACAATTGCCTTTATGCGTCCCTCTCCGAACTTGACTCCTGTTCTGCATCATAAAGGACGTTCTGATGCACAAGATGAGGCAGGTTGTGAAACAGGAAATAGTCAGAATTCAGACAACGGAATCCGGTCATTTGCCGGCTCGACACTCCCCGCCCGCTTCTCCCCTGATCCTGGGACCGCCAAACGCGTGTTCGAGTTCTTCGCCGCCAATATCCGGAACCCCCAATACAAGAAAAGCCTATGCCAAGGTCACAGGAGAGTTTGCCGCCTGGTGTGAGGCCAGAGGCTTGGCACATCTCCGGGACGTGCAGCCCGTCCACGTCGCGGCGTATATCGAAGAGCTGCAGCAACGGATCGCCGCGCCGTCCGTCAAACTCCAGCTCGCGGCCATCCGGATGCTCTTCGATTGGCTGGTCCTCGGCCAGATCGTCCTCGCCAACCCCGCCAGCGTTGTTCGTGGGCCGAAACATTCAACGAAGAAGGGAAAGACCCCTGTGCTCTCGGCCGATGAAGCCCGCACCCTGCTTGACTTCATCAGCATAGACCACGGAAGCGCAGAACGGCCGCGCATCGTCGGCTTGCGCGACCGCGCCCTGATCGCCCCTCACTTATACTTTTGCCCGCGTCGGTGCCGCCGTGCAAATGCGCGTCGAAGACGTGTACACGCAGGGACGCCGCACCTGGACACGCCTCCATGAGAAAGGCGGCAAGCGCCACGACATGCCCTGCCATCATAATCTTGAGGCGTATCTTGAAGCCTACATCACCGCTGCCGATCTCGCTGGCGACCCGAAGGGCTATCTGTTCCGTACCACCGAAGGGCAGTCGGGCTATCTCACCGATCGACCCATGTCCCGCACCGATGTGTACCGCATGATCAAGCGCCGGGCAGAAAACGCCGGCATCAAAACCAAGATCGGTTGTCACACCTTCCGCGCGACCGGTATTACCGAATACTTGCGCAACGGCGGCAAGCTCGAAATCGCGCAGCAAATGGCGAATCATGAGAGCGCCCGCACCACCGGCCTGTATGACCGCCGCGACGACCAGCTCACGCTCGATGAAGTGGAACGGATTCTGATTTAGGCACCGCCTGCCGTAAACATAAAATCAGCTATCTCATACTCTTAGGGTCAACCCCTCAAATACTTATTGACAGTGTGTAATATTGTGTAATATTATTAATGATGAACAGTAAGGAAATAATCAAACGCCTGCAGGCAGACGGCTGGTACTTGGTAGCCACAAAAGGCAGTCATGCAAACTACAAGCATCCGCTGAAGCCCGGGCGGGTTACAGTCCCGCATCCTAAAAGGGATTTGCCAATAGGGACGTTGAAAAGCATAGAGAAACAATCAGGAGTGAAACTAAGATGAAAACAACATATTTCGGAGTAGTCCACAAAGAGAAAGGCAGCGATTACGGCATCAGTTTTCCGGACTTTCCCGGCTGCGTTTCAGCAGGAAAAACCTTAGAGCAAGCTGTCACCCTCGGCAATGAAGCCCTCGCTCTGCATATTCGCGGGATGGTTGACGATGGAGAACCATTGCCCGAGCCCACCAAGGCTGATGACCTTGTCCATGAGGATGCACCTATGGCGATGTTCCCCGCTTATGCCCAAGTGCCGAGAGTCCGCGTGAAACGGTTTAACATCGCCGCCAGAGACACAGACATGAAGAAAATCGACAGGTTCTTAAAAATCAGCGGCAGGAGTAGAGACAGATCCAGCTTTCTTATCAACCTCGCTCTACGCGAGATCGACAAGCACCCTTCAAAATCAAAACGGCCTGTCCCCGCATGAAGAAGATCGACCCCTCGAAGGTTCCCAATGGACAAACACTGGTCGCTTTCCGCGAAAGCCAGAACCCCAAAAAGGCATCTTCCTACAAGAATTTCCGGGAGCTGCGCGACGAAATGGGCGTCGCCAAACCCCGCCCGAAGAAATCAAGGCCTCGCGCCAAACTCAACCGTACAAAGCCGCGTACGCACCTCGGTTCCAGCCTGGATGCCCTCCTCAAAGAGGAAGGGATTTTTGAAGAGACACAAACACAAGCCATCAAGGAAGTGATCGCGTGGCAGCTTTTACAGGCTATGGAGAAACAGCACATCTCCAAGAAAACAATGGCCACACGCCTCAAAACAAGCCGCACTCAGGTGAACCGCATTCTCAATCCCAAAACAGACGTAACCCTTTCCAGCTTGCAACGCGCCGCCGCACTTGTCGGCAGACGGTTGAAGATTGAGCTTGTTTAACAGGAAATAAAATGACCGATAAAATATGGAAGCCACTTGAGACTGCACCGACGGATGGAACAGAACTCATCTTTTGGGTTTCGAGCGAGAAGGGCTTTCAGGACATAACCGCCAATTTCTACTTCCATGACGGAGCATGGTGGTGGGCTTCTACAGAAGACCGCCTGAAAAGACCCGATCTTGTGAAAGGCTGGATGATCTACCCACAGCCGCCTACACTCTCATAGTCTCACACCCTCACGAATGAACACCCCTCCCCTTCCATCGGTTTAGGAATACTCCGAAGGCATAAGTCACCGCTATTTATGTGCACTGAGCGCTTGCTCCAACGTCTCACGAATGAACCTTTGGTATGGAATCCCTCGGCTCTTCGCGCTTTCTTTTAAAGCGCTCATCATCGCCGCCGGCAGACGCATGTTCAGCCGCGCCTCTTTCTTCTCGAATTCAAACCTCACCGGCTTGAACTGCGAAAAATCAAGACCGGACAAATCCCGATCGAGAAACGCTTCCGCCGCCTTGTCTGTCCTGAGTTTAGGAACTTTCCGTTTCTTCATATCTCTCACTCTCCTTCTTGTGCATGTAACGCGCGGTCACGGGCCGGATAAACTTCTTCCCTTCCCTCTCCCTGATGGTGAAAGCCACAAACATCGCGCGTCCTGACAAGTTTCTGCCCACCGCAATAAACCTGGCTTCCTTCTCCGAGTGCCTCAGATCGGGGGCAATCCTCGGCTCACCTATCAACATATTTTCGATATCCGCTGTGGAGACGCCATGCTTCCGGCATTTCTCCAGATTTCCCCAGTCCCACTCGAATCCTGCGATCGCACCATCCATATCTCTATTGTACCTTTGTGCATACAACTGTCAACACATAAATGCACGCCCCGCCGTATCTGCATGATTCCGCTTGCTATCTAACTGCCTATTATTGTCGGCCTTCACACATTCCGGGCAAGCTTTCCCAATCATCCCCGCTTCGCTTTTTCTGAGTAGCCATTGACCCCCTGCCTTGCCCTTGCGCGTGGCAACGTCAACGCACAGCCGCTACGGCCGTCGCGACAAGGGTTCTCTCGATTAAGCTTTAAGTGGATCCCGTTTTAAGGGGGTCGTTTGCAGGACGGGGCGAAATACTACGGCAGGGTTAATGACAGTCGGTGCCGCGCAACGATACGGGAGACGGTAGCTCCACTTATATTTGTGCGTCATACGCCCTGCTCTACGGTAAATCCGGCAATCACATGCAGACTGAGCACGGTGGTCATGAACCGGGAGAAATCGAAGTCGGGCTCGGACTCGATCGCCATCCGCTCAACCGACGCGGCGTCGACTCCTCGCGCCATGGCCTCAAGCAACAGATAGTCCGTCCTGGCCAGAGGCGTGACCTGGACCTTCCCGTCCCCTCGCGTGACGACGATGCCGATCTCCTCTGCCGGAAGCGGCAACTCGACGACGACATCTGCGGATGCGTCGGGCTGCAGCGCCTGCCAGACTCGATGCACGGGGACGGGAAAGGACAGCAGTCGTGAGGCCGCATGCAGGTGGAATGTCACCTGAGAGGGATCCCCCGACGCGAGGGCCTGCAGTCGATCCTGAGACAGCGATGGGGAGTCGGCGGCCTGATAGACCTCATGGCAGGCCCATTCCAGCCGCGCCAATTCCACCAGCAAGGGAGCCACCTGTAACTTGTAGAGAAATGTGGGAAGAGACTGCCCATAGCAAAACAGATCCCCGCTAATCGAAGGATGAGCCTTGAGGTACCCTCGCGCAAGGATGTCGAAATAGCGCCCACCGACGAACTGGAGCAAGACTGGATAGGTACTCGCGAGTGCCTGTCGATAGTTGTTGCGAATCAACCTGCGGTAGAGCGCCATGCTCCGCAGGGCTCCCCCATCCGCCGCCATCGCTACCGTGGCTGCATGGTACTTCCCTTCGACGATGGCCTCGGCAAAGGCGCGTTGCGTCTCACGAAGCGGCAACAGGGCATTCCTTCAATATGGCGTTCGCCTGTGTCGCGTGCTCGACCAGCATCGCCAACGGCGGGAGATTGGTATCCCATTCAATTAACGTCGGTCGTGGACCGAAGTGATGGATCGCCCATCGATAGAGGCCCCAGACTTCCTGACACACGGGCTGGCCATGGGAATCGATCAGCATACGCCCGAAGCGATCAAACCCCGCCAGGTGCATCTCCTGCACAGCCCGGGCC
>Ga0163153_10001920_pt1 | contig 31786 bp, 33 predicted proteins | sample OliLakLV19MP6IB1_FD_148629 | JGI IMG/M metagenome (GOLD analysis project Ga0163153, IMG submission 148629) | Freshwater microbial mat bacterial communities from Lake Vanda, McMurdo Dry Valleys, Antarctica - Oligotrophic Lake LV.19.MP6.IB-1 | ecosystem: Environmental > Aquatic > Freshwater >...
GTCACACAATTACATAATCAACAATTTTTTGAACATAGATTGATGTTGACAGGCCTATAATAGTATAGACCAGTGCACCAAAAAGTGCCTGGATCATTACACTCTTGTGAGGTTGTATAAGTCGCCAAAAGCGCGAGGTCATAGATTCCTTCTGATCGCCTTTTTGAAATGTCTCGCCCGGCAACAACAAAATCAGTACACCTGTCCAGATTTTTTTAAACTCTTCGTGTGTATGACGGTGAGCCTGACCGTCACCAGGGTCCATTACCTCAACGTACTTAGCCGTGACATTATAAATAACTACATAGTGTTGTAAAACTTCTTTTATAACTACATGCGCAATGGCTGGCTTTGGTATTTTGAATAGGCTTTCAAAGGGACCTTTCACTCCTTTCGCCTGAAAGCCAAGTTTTTCGGCTGCTTCGATCATGCCCAATACATTCGTTCCTTTTTTATCGGTGCTGGCTAATTGCCTAATGCGCGCTACAGGTAGTTGTAACTCGTAATGCGCAGCAATAGAAGCAAGGCAGGCTGCTCCACAATCTGTTATGTCGCGTTGTTTTACTTTTGGGATTTTCATTGGCATTACTCCAAATTCGGGTTCATCCAATCATCCACTTTATCATACAGCAATTGCCAAAGGGTGCGCTCGGCAACCATAAACCTTGCTTGCAAGGTCATACCTTTTTTTAGATACCCCTTGTACCATTTTTTAGCTGCAGAAAATCGTTATCTAAAGAGCAGCGCACTTCAAACACGGGTTTGTTGTCAATGATTTTTATGTCTTGTGGCACAGCCGTAACCGTTCCGTTAGCCATGCCCCATTGATTATAATTAAACGCATCTACTTGCAAGCGCACAGGCATGCCTTTTCTTATAAACCCGATATCATTTGGTTGCACATAGGCTATTACAAGCAGGTTTGTGTCAGGGCTGATTTGCGCCAGTTCCTGGTTAGCATACACCAGACTGCCCAAGTACACACCAGCAACATTCTGTATTGTACCACTTATGGGTGAGGTAACGGTGAGCATCGATTTCTCTTTTTGCAATCGGACCAACTGACTTTCCAACTCCCGCTTTTCCTCCTCCAAATTTCTGAGTTCGTTTTGCCATTGGCTTCGTTGTGCTTCTGTTATCTGATTGATGGCATCTTTCGCTCTATCAAGTTCAAACTGAAAATTTTCAAACTCAATAGCCGCTATTACTTTTTGCTCATATAGCTTTTTTTGACGGTCGTGGGCTTGCCGGGCTTTTACATAAACCGTTTGCGCCTCTGCTAGCCGCTGCTTAAAAGTAAAATAGCTTTGGCGGTAAAGGCCATTGGCAAAAGAAGGAGTAGGAAGTTTACCCGAAGATGCCTTAAGAACCAATTCGACATCTTGTATAAAGGTTTTGCCTAAAGCAATTTTTCCAACAAAAAATTTCTCTTGCTCATTGAGTGTTTCCGACTCCACAACATATAGCAAAGCTCCTGCTTTAACTTTTTTGTTCTCTATGAGGTGGACTTCTTTTATACGCCCAGATGCAATGCTGCGAATTATATTTACCTCCGAGGCCGGGCGAATAAGAGCGAAGGAGCGAATGCTCACATCGGTTTTCAGATAGGGCAACGCTGCGAGGATTATACAGAAGAATGCAATGCAAGAAATATAAATAACCGAAGTGCGTGTGTACGCAGGGAAGTAGGTCGTTTGTGAATACATTTTACTTTATGTAATCATTCTATTTTCTTTCGTGCGGACACGAACCGAGGCGGAGACCTCCAAACAAGATAAATCACTATAATGGTAATTGGGACTAATACGATGGAGCCCTCAGCACCGAAGGTGCCTCCAGTAAGCATATTTGAAGCTAATGGATTAACTTCGAAAACTCCTTTCTCAATGTGACCGCTAACATTAAAACCTAGAATAGGACCTTGAATAAAATTCCAAGACCAGTGTAGTCCCACTGGACCAGAGACCGTATTCTGCTTAATACAAAAAAAACCTAATAAAACACCAGACAAAAAAATATTTGAAAAGCCTATCCAGCTAAAGTCGTCATTAAAAATATGAAGACAGCTAAAAATTAGTGACGAGATTATAACTGCATATTCATCTTTGAATTTCTCACGAAGGTTATTCAAAATATAACCCCGAATTACAATCTCCTCAGTAACAGAAACTAATAGATAGAAACCAAAACTAAAGCCTAAGTGATATGAAATATCAGAAAAGGAAAGTGTAATAAGGTTCATTGTGACTGCGATCCAAGTAAAAATAATCATTAGCATACCGCCAATTAAAAAGCCGAGAAGAATTGATCGTAAATCAATACTCAGTCTAATGCCTTTGAATTTTCTTTTCTCAATTCTTCTTACAACAACATACGTTGCAAAAAGAACACTGAGTAAAGCGATTGATTGAGAAATCGCCAGTATCATGTAATAATTGTTATCCCCCTTCAGCAGCAATTCTCTCGAATTTAAAAGTAGCGATGAGGTAGGGAAAAAAATAACTATAGGTATATAAAGAACAACAGAAGTGGCAATCCAAAGCAAAACAAATATGAAAAGACGTTGCCAATTGTTATAAGGTTTAGGCAAATCAATTTCTGATGTAACATCCACTTTACTCATTCTTCGTATTCTTAAAATAAGAAAAAATTGAGGTCTTTACACCCCAATTCTTCTGAGATTTCATCCTAATTAATTACTTCAATCCAGGCATTGTTTCACTGGCATAAGCTGCTCCCTCATAAAAGGCCACAAAACCCATAACAACGTAGGCCGCTCCTGTTCCAACGGCATCCCCTAAATCACTCCAGAAACCTCCACCATTAGTTTCACTTACCTCGTTGAATGATAGTTCACTCAATCCGATTTCGCTAATATTCAATACATTTTTCATAATTCTTATTGTTTAAAGTTTAGGATTATTTTTGGATTTCATCGATTGTTCTAGTAAAACCTTCATAGAAGCCTTTTCCAAATTCAGTGACTGCTTCAGCAATTCCAACTGCCTCAATTATCCACCAATAGGTGGCTCCGCCTTGTATTTCATTTATCTCCCTGAAATCTAAATCGGTCAGTCCATACCCATTTAACGAAATTGAATTTTTCATTTTTGTATTCTTTAAGTTAAAAATTTAATTTTCAGCCCCAGGCCGGCAGCCTTAGCACTAAAGTAATTTAACATCGCGCTTTAACATACCCCACCCCCATAAATGGGGGGTTGTTATACCCCTGTTTTCGGGGTATTTTTATAAAGTCTTATGGTTGGTCTATGATGTTACAGCACGTTTTGGTTGTTGACGATTTCGTTTCGGTGTGCGATGGTATTGCCGCACTGATCGAAAAGGCAGAGGGCATTGGTAAGGTATACACTGCCTACCATGCCACAGAAGCATTGAAGATTGTGAGGAGCGAAAGAATACATGCCGCATTGATCGATGCCCGCATGCCTGATACGAATGGGATTGCACTCATTTCATTGTTGCAAACTGAATACCCAACTATCAAGCTGATCGGAATGACCAGCTATGATGACGACACGGTGGTAGAAGTCTTACGCACAGGTGTGCCTGGCTTTTTGTTAAAACGAAGTACTGATCGGGCAGAAATCAATCTTTGCCTCCGGGAAGTCTTAGCCGGGAGAACCTATTATACCGCAGAAGTGCAATCACGTCTTAACCAAAATGGATATAATCTATTAAAGCCCATCATTCAGTTTACTAAACGGGAGATGGAAATGCTTCCATTGCTCTGTGCAGGTCAGTCAACCAAACAGATTGCCGATCATTTAGGGTTAAAAGAATATACAATTGAGGATTACCGCAAAGAACTACTTCGTAAAACCAATACAAAAAATGTGGCCGAGCGCGCGAGCTATGTTCATCGCAACGGTATATTATAAATAGGTATTCTTTAATTTAATGGTGACACCCAGCCCATCATTTTGCGAATTAATCAATAACTCAGCCTGTATACGATCAGCCCGTTCCTTCATCGATACCATGCCCATGCCGTAACCTCTGCCTCGCTGCAATCCCTGCCCGTTATTCTTAATCCGAATGATCAGGTGATCAGACCAATTGAGGTTGATAACGAGTTGAAACCCCATGCTGTTCTTCAAAAAATTATGAGTCACTTCATGCACCAGGTGGTACAGCTCTTGCTTTACATGTGGTGGCATACTGAATTCCTGATCGGGCCTGGAGGTCTTAACCAGTAACTTAACATGATGCATAGCGCCAAGCGTGTCGGCCAACTCGCCAATCAGATAAGAAAATGGTCGTTGCTCAAACCGGGGCTGTGTTATGTTGTTGATCAGGAAGCGAAGTGCTGCCACAATCTTGTCTAATTCTCTTCGCAATCCGTTAACTTCTTTTGTAACCCCTTCATGACTGGGGTAATAAAGAATTTGCTCTAAGCGAAGCCTCACCGCAACCATCCGTTGCACGGTATCGTCATGGAGTTCCGTGGCTATTTTTTTGCGTTCGGCTTCCACGGCCTGGTCAATCACATCCAATCTGACCTGATCGATTTTCTGCCTATTATGCTCTTTTTCGATTCGTTCAGTATCTGATTCAATCTGCTTACGACTCTGCTTCTGCAAGAGAATCTTTTTTAAGAAATACCCTCCAGCAAAAGAGAGAACGATCATGAACAAAAATAAAATCTGCTCCTCACTGCTTAAATACATTGATGTAAATTAACAAAGCGATTGGAGTCAAACAAAGTGCCCAAAAGTGTTGTCTAACTTATCAAATCCCCCAAAAGTGCTTTCATTTGCTGTGGTTTTAATCGAGGGCCCCACTGCGTAACCACCCGTGACGAAGCCAATGATGCCAGTTTGCCTGCCTCCGCATAACTATGGCCATGTGTGATGGCATACAAGAATGCACCTGAGAACATATCGCCTGCTCCGTTCGTGTCGATCGCTCTTACTTTGTAGGGCTCAATTTGAATGAAGGTGTCGCCATCAAAAATCAGCGCACCGTTCGCGCCAAGCGTTATGGCAAAACGTTTTGCTACTTGTTTTAATTTTTCTCGCGCTTCACTCATGTTGTTGGTGCCCGTAAAAATCATCGCTTCTTCTTCATTGCAGAAAAGCAAATCCACGCTGGCGCCAACGATCTCCTCCATTTGGGTAGAGAAATATTTAACCATGCTGGGATCTGAAAAAGTGAGTGCTGTTGAAACTTTATTTCGTTCTGCAATCTTCTTGGCCTCTTTCATCGCTTCCAATCCTTTAGGGCTGGCTACCAGATATCCTTCGAGGTAGATATAGGAAGAATTTTTTATTGCTTCTTCATCGATGTGCTCCGGTGACAAAAATGAGCTTACTCCTAAAAAAGTATTCATCGTGCGTTCCGCATCGGGGCTCGTCATCACCAGGCAACGGCCCGTATGGCCTTCGGGGCATAGCTCATGTTTCATGTTGGTATCTACACCGTTGCGCTTCAGATCTTCCAAAAAGAATATACCCAACTCATCTTTCGCCACCAGGCACGAATAAAAACTCTTGCCTCCAAACTGGTTGATAGCCACCACGGTGTTACCTGCTGAACCACCACCGGACATCTTACTTCTCTTCATATCGATGGCCTTGATCAAATGATGTTGTCTTTTTTCATCCACCAGCGTCATCAGTCCCTTCTCCACTTCATTCTTTTCGAAGAAATCATGTTCTACTTCGGTAACAATATCTACCAGGGCATTGCCGATGCCATACACATCATATTTCATAAATCTAATTTTAGTCGGCAAAAGTAAATAAAAGTGTTGGATGGCGGATAGGTATTTTCGGATTCTTGCCGGAGGCATAATAAACGGTTAGTATTGAACAACCAATTGATCCCTAAAATAATTTTCCTGTATGAAAAATCTGCTAGTCGCTTTACTTCTCATCCTATCCCAATCGGCATTTTCACAAACCACGATTATCAAGTGTGGCAACCTGATCGATGGCAAATCGAATCAGCCTTTGGGCAAAAAAGCAATTGTGGTGGAAGGCAACGTGATCAAAGACGTTATCGAGTGGGATAAAATTCCCGCCAAGGCAACGGTGATTGATCTGGCTACTAAAACCGTGTTGCCCGGACTTATTGATTGTCACACCCATGTGCTTTTGCAAGGTGATATCACCGCTGAGGAATATGACGATCAACTATTGAAAGAAAGCATTCCGTATCGCGCATTGCGTGCCAGTGTTGCGTGTAAGATTGCGCTTATGAATGGCTTCACCACTATTCGTGATGTGGAAACGGAAGGGGCCATGTATGCAGATGTGGATATGAAAAAAGCAATTAACAATGGAGTGATTCCCGGGCCGCGCATGTTTGTGGCCACCCGTGCTATCAACACCTATGGTCATTATAGTATTGGCAACAGTGCCTATAGCTGGGAGTTGCATATGCCTAAAGGAATTCAGGAAGTGAATGGAGCAGACGAAGCACGTAAGGCTGTGCGTGAGCAAATCAGCTATGGTGCCGATTGGATTAAAATCTATGCCGACCGCGGTTACTTTAAAAAAGCAGATGGAACATTTGGTAGTATTCCCAACTTCACACATGAAGAAATTACAGCCGTGGCCGATGAGACTATAAAATCCAGGAAGATGCTGGCTGCTCATGCCATGACACCTGATGGAATTATTTATGCATTGCAAGCCGGAGCTCGCACGATTGAACATGGCACAGCGCTCAATGAAGAATGTATGGACTTGCTTGTTTCGAAGGGTGCATTCTGGGTGCCCACATTAACCGTGTTGGATTATGTGGCTGAGGAGAGAGCAAAACTTGGTGCCACCAGTTACCTGGAAATGTTTCAGGGAGTGAAGCCTCAATTTAAAAAGGCGTTACAGAAAGGTGTGAAGATTGCTTTTGGAACTGATGCCGGTGGCTTTGACTGGCAGAAACTTCCGCAAGCACGCGAGTTTAGTTTTTATGTAAATTATGGAATGACACCTATGCAGGCGATTCAATCTGCCACAACTGTTGCTGCAGACTTACTAGATAAGCGCGGACAACTTGGTGAAATCAGTAAAGGTGCTTTCGCGGATATTATTGCCGTGGATGGCGATCCACTTCAAAAAATTGAGGTGATGGAGAAAGTTGTTTTTGTAATGAAGGATGGAAAGGTGGAGAAACAATAAAGTCTTACTTCAATGCTGGGGGTCCCAATACCCTGCCTTCAAAGCAGAATTATAACCCCTCATATCGTGAGCTCGCACTGAATAAAACTTCCATCTTCTACGATCAAAATCTCGATCAAGTATCTCACTTAATGAATCAGAATTTTCCTTTGTCCATTCATAATCAAAATAACCTTTTTCTTTGTCAGGTAGCCTAACCATAAAAGTTTTGGTTCTTCCCAACTTATTAGTTCGACTCAAAGAGCCGCATTGAGACAGCGTGTCAGAGAATGCTTTCTGCCCAACACTGTTCCTACAGAAGCATTGAAAACATGCTCAAGTCTGGCATGGACAAACTTGATCTTTTTAACGAAGAGAAGAATCATATTCCCCCTCACCAGAATATCCGGGGTGCCGATCAGTATCAATAATTAATTTACCATAAACCAAAATACATATGAACAATCACACCACTATTGAAAAAATGAAACAGCTTCGCCTGCATGGAATGGCGCAGGTGCATCACGCGGCCGTACAGGAAAACATGTATGCTGACTATACCACCGATGAATACACGGCTTTGCTTATTGATCAGGAGTGGGAGGTGCGGCAACACCGGAAAATTAAAAACCTGGTGCACCGTGCCGGATTTAAACTTCAGGCTTCCATCCGTGATATTGATCACACCTCGCACCGGAATCTGGACAAGAACAACTGGGAGAGATTAATGACACTGGACTTTATAAAGCTACGGCAAAATATTATTATCACCGGGCCGACCGGAGTCGGGAAAAGTTACCTCGCCCAAGCGATCGGAAATCATACCTGTACGATGCTCTTCAAAACAATCTATTACAATACAGCCCGCTTGATGGAGCTACTCAAAACCGCACGAATGGATGGCTCCTATCTCAAGGTGATTAAGAAGATAAAACGAAGTTCATTGCTCAGGATCGTCATGAGCAGGCATCTATTCTTCTGGCATCACAAATCCCGGTATCAGGATGGCACGAACTCATCGGGGAAGGTACTATTGCTGACGCGATCCTGGATCGGATAGTGAACTCTTCGCACCGCTTAACGCTCAGCGGTCATTCCTTGAGAAGGAAAATAGACAATCAATAATTAACAAACTTTTTTACCTTTGAAAATCTCTTTTGAAAGTGGCACGGTATCACCGAAATCACTGGCACGGTATGAGCGAAATATCTAGCCAGTTATTAGCCGGTCTTGTGTATCAGGTCTGCTTATTACTTTTTTGTTTTTAACATCTTCGTTTATTTCTTTCCACTTCAATAACTCACTAGCTGATAAATATTCTAGCTTTATTTCATCACAAATCTGTCGGCAGATTGTGCTTTTACCAACTCCATGTATTCCTCCAATAAATGCTATTTTTTCTGTCATGTATTCTGTCTTTTAGCATTACGCCTAACGTTTTGCAGCTACAAGAAGTTGGCGATTTCGGAGAACAAAACTGTCTGCCACCACAAAACTTGATACGAAGCACGACTTGTCCCGATTCATCGGGAAAGCTTCATTTAACAACTGAACCGCCAATTTCTTATGGGTGCTGTTATAAGCTGGCCTTTTGTCTACCATGCAGTCTAAGTGCTAATACTTATGTATTTCTACCATTTTAATTATAACTGTCATTGACTACTTACTCTCTGTTTAGTGGCTTATTTTTTATCCTTTTAAACCATTTCTCAATTTCCACTGCCCAAAACACAATGCTTGACAATCCGATGCAAATCAATAACTCTATTATTGTAAGTGCTTTTGTACTGAAAATATCCTGCAAAAATGGAATATAAATTACTGCCATCTGCAAACCAAGGGTCAACAGCACGGCTCCAACCAATTGTTTGTTTCCAAAAACGCCTTGACTGAAAAGTGATTTCCAGTCGCTGCGTATAGCCATTGCATGTCCCATTTGTGATATACTTAAAACTGTAAAAACCATTGTCATCCATTTCTCATTGCCCACGCGTATTGCCCAACCTTGAGTTGCTACACATACAATACCCATAAGCAACCCCACCCAAAGAATATGAATTCCTATTCCGCCACTAAAAATACTTTCATCTGTTTTGCGTGGCTGTCGTTTCAAAATATTCTCTTCGGCTTCTTCGGCTGCAAAGGCAAGACCTGGCAATCCATCTGTAACAAGATTTATCCAGAGAATATGAATGGGTAAAAGCGGAATCGGCAAACCGATTAACGGAGCAAGAAAAATAGTCAATACCTCACCGCTATTGCTGGTCATGGTGTATTTTATAAACTTGCGTATGTTGTCAAATATCCTACGACCTTCTCTCACTGCTTTTATGATGGTGGCAAAATTATCATCTAACAAAATCATGTGTGCCGCTTCTTTTGAAACATCAGTTCCTGTAATGCCCATTGCAATACCAATGTTGGCTCGCTTCAATGCAGGTGCATCATTCACCCCATCGCCAGTCATCGCTACAAAATGATTTTTCTTTTGCAATGCTTTTACAATATTCAGTTTTTGTTCGGGTGAAACACGGGCATATACTTTTATGGATTCAATTTCTTTTTCAAATTCCGCATCCGTAAAATTCGCAAGTTCTGTTCCTGTAATTACTTTGTCCGTATCAAGGCGTAAAATTCCTGTTTCGATAGCAATAGCTTTTGCTGTAATGGGGTGGTCGCCTGTTATCATTACCGGAGTTATACCTGCCGTATGGCAATCGGCAATGGCTTGTATGGCTTCCACTCTAGGCGGGTCAATCATTGCAGTCAAGCCAATAAATTTCAAATCGGTCTCAACGGTTTCAATTGAAATAGTTTCGGGTAAAGCATCAACAAGTTTTACGGCATAAGCCAAAACTCTTTTACCTTGTTCAGCAAATTTTGCTGTGGCCGCATTTATTTCTTCAGAATTTTCCTCATTACAATTGCTTAAAATATTTTCCACCGCACCTTTAGTAACAATTAGCCACTGTTCGGCTAAAGGATAAATGGTTGTCATTCGTTTACGCTCCGAATCAAAAGGCACTTCATGTTCGCGTTTAAAATCCGTCAACCATTTTTGGTCGTAGCTTTCATTTTTTCTGGCATATTCAACCAATGCAACTTCGGTTGGGTCGCCTTTAAGTTGTTTACTTTCATCTGCGACTACATCGTGGTTCAGTTCCATCGAAAGCAACAATAATTGCTCTGCTGAAAACTCATGGATGGTTTCTGCTTTGGGTGAAATCCATGTATCCATCACCGTCATTTTATTTTGAGTGATGGTGCCTGTTTTATCCGAACAGATATAAGTAACAGAACCCAAGGTTTCAACAGCAGGTAATTTTCGTATGAGTGCATTTTTTTGAACCATTCGTTTTGCACCCAAGGCTAAAGCAATAGTGATTACTGCGGGCAATGCTTCTGGAATAGCAGCTACTGCAACAGAGATGGCAGTGAGCAACATTTGGATAGGGTCTTCGCCACGGAGCAAACCTGCACCGTAAATAATTGCACAAATAAAAATTACGACAAAAGATAATTTTTTCCCAAAGTCAGCTAACCTTTTTTGCAGCGGTGTTTTAGTTTCATCCTCTTGCAGCAGTTGAGCTATCCGACCAATTTCGGTCTTCATTCCCGTTGCTACTACAATACCTTCGCCACGGCCATAGGTTACAATGGTGGTTTTGTAAGCCATATTAAAGCGGTCGCCCAACGGTGAATTCTCTATCGCTATTTCATCTGTATTTTTTTCTACCGCATTAGATTCCCCGGTCAATGATGCCTCTTCAACTTTTAAGGAGTAGGTTTCCGATAGGCGAATGTCTGCCGGTACTGACATTCCTGCTTCCAGAATTATAATATCGCCAGGCACTAATTCGGATGCAGGAAGTTGGATGATATTTCCTCCTCTGCGAACGGTGGCATTAAATGCTGACATTTTTTTTAATGCCTCCATTGCTTTTTCTGCACGGTATTCCTGCACAAAGCCTATGATGGCATTGAGCAATACGATGATTAATATTACAATGGCATCTTTTAAATCGCCAACAGCAAAAGAAATTGCTGCCGCTAATAGCAGAATAATAACCATTACATCCTTAAACTGATGCAGCAATAAAATGAAAATCGAAATTTTCTTTTTCTCGTTTAGCTCATTTTTGCCGTGTTGCTTTTGACGCTCTTCTGCTTCTGCAGCAGGCAATCCCTGCTTACTTGTGTTAAGCAATTTATAGGTTTCGGAAACGGGTAATTGGTGGTGGTTCATGATTGAAGTTTATATAAGATGACCATATTAAAAATAAACATGATTACAATAAGCAAAGTGTCCCATGCAAGAAAAAAAGGTTTGTTTTTTGAGCGATAAGTAAGCCCTATAATAGCAATTGCCGTCATGGTAATTATAGAGAATACAGAGATGATGTTACTTTCCGAGGCATCCACTAAAATATGTCCTTTTCTGTAAAAAATATTGCCAATAGCCAAAATGAAAATGTTAAATAAATTACTACCCAATAAATTACCTACAGCCATATCAATAGCCCCCATTCTAATTGCTGCTATCGAAACAGCCACTTCAGGAAGCGATGTAGATGCAGCTAACAAAATTGTACCTGTAAATGATTTGTTTAATCCGGTTTGATTGGAAATTTGTTCTGCAAAATACGGAAGCAACAATGCGGCTCCAATTACAACTAAAGCGTTTATCGAATACCAAAAAACAACTTTTTTGAGCGATGTTTTATTTTGCAACTCCACTAGTTTGGATGGAATACTTGGTGTTGGGTGGTTTTTATCATATTGATAAACCAACTTAATTGAAACCAAATAAATGCCAATAAAAACAATACTGCTTATCCCAATCCAATCAATTAGTTTGAAATCATAAGGCAAAAATAGACCAATACCTACAAAAGAGAACAAAACAATACCTAATGCACCAGCAAGCACATGGCTTTGTGAAGCAACAGAGAACAAGGTTGTTTTTTTTGAAAATACATCTAAAAGAGATAATACTGCTAAGTTAAACGCACAACTCCCTAATACATCACCAACTGCAAAATCAGCAGATTTTATGATGCTTGCGGAGCTAATGCCGACAAACAATTCGGGCAAACTAGTTACCGAAGCCATCATGATTAAACCAAACCAAGCCTTACCCATTCCAGTTAATTCGGCCATTTGGTCACCGTACCGAGCTAATTTAGTACCGCTGAAAAAAATTACAGCAGCACAAAGTAAAAATCCAAGTATTGTTAATAGCATAGCGACAGAGTATTATATTTGAATTGATGGTCTAATTGTTAGTTTTTCTAGGCTTGCTTATAACGTTTTGCAGCTACAAGAAGTTGGCGATTTCGAAGCACTAAACTATCTGCCACCACAAAACTTGATACGAAGCACAAAGCTTCATTTAACCACTGAACCCGCCTTTTGGGTAACGGCTGTTAGTGGCTGGGCCTTTGTCTATATATTTATTTGTCATTTCACTTAGCTGTATGAGCCAAATGGTATCCTTGTTTACGGAAAGAATTTTGTGACCAACTGGTTCCTCACAATCAAAATAATCTGAATAATAACAAAGCAGTATAGAATCATCCCTTACATGATAAAAACTGGAAGGTGTTAGCCCAAAGGTTTCCAAAATACTCCTATGTAAAGAATCGGTCAAGTAAATTTCGCCATAAGTTGTTAGGGAATCTTCCCAAATTCCCTCACCATTTTGAAAATCTGTATACCAATTTCCATTTAACGTAGTGATGGAAATATTTTTTCCTGAATCATAAATAGGCTTATTACATGCTAATAAAAAACTCACCAAACCAACTAATAGGAATTTAGTATTCATGATTGTTTACTTCTTTCCTTTCGCCTGGATATTTAATGTGCGCCTAAATTTTGCTGCACGATCCGGATAGTCGGTAATAAAACCATCTACATCCATTCCCTTCAATGATAGCATATCGCCCGGTTCATTCACCGTCCACGGGATTATCCTTACTTTTTTACCGTGAAGCTCCTTCACGTTTTCTCTTGTTACCATTTTATAATACGGGCTGTAGATAGAGGGCGTAAATCCAAGATCAGCCAGGTTCTCATTTACGGATTTTTTATTTTCTACCAGCGCAGCCAATCGTACCTCCGGATATTTTTCATGCCAATACTTCAACACCCGAAAATCAAATGATTGAATGACTACACGATCGAGGGGCAAGTATTGATCTACCAGGTTGAATACCCTATCCGAAAATGCTTCAGGCTTAGGGTGAAATTTATTATCACCTTCCGGCATACTTTTGATTTCAATATTGTAATCCACTTCGTAGCGTGTAAAACTCCTAATGTGATTTTCCACGGCCACGATTACTTCACTGAGCAATGGTTTGGTCGCATTCATCTTCGCTTGCTGCGGAAAATTGGGATTTCCTTTTGAGCCACAGTCCCATTGCTTTACCTTCTCATAGGTCATCTGATAAATATTATACTTTCGTTCCGACTTTTCATCGAACGATTTACCAGAGGGATCTGAACATATTGATGCAGACATCCACGGCTCATGGGATACTACCAGCTGTCCGTCCTTCGTTACTGCCAAATCCAGCTCTATGGTGTTCACACCTGAATCAAGTGCCATCAAAAATGCAGGAATGGTATTCTCAGGCCTTAAGCCCCGCGCACCACGATGACCTTGAATATCAAATTTCGGGATGTAAGATTGGGCCTTTCCTTCTGTGCCCATCCAAAAAATAGAAATCAAAACCCAGAAATAAATTTTCATAGCCGCAAGATACTAGTTTCTTACTGCCCGTGGAAAAGTGAAATGATCCGGAGTTTTAATTTCTGATTATCATGCGCATGCCCCCTCCACCACCTCTGCGATTGCCCATGGGATTCAAATGCTTGTTGAGGGCATAAGTAAAACTTACCATATAATAGCGCCCCAGATTGTTCATGGTTTGTTGCTGCAGATAGTTTTCACCAGCACTTTGTGTTACGCTATTGCTCTGATCAAGCAGATTGTTGACCCCCACTTTAATTTCTCCCGCATTGTTCTTCATCACAAAGCGTGATATAGAAAGGTTCAGGAATGGAATGGTCTCATCAAAATCATTTGTTGCGCTGGTATAAATCAGATAATCATAACTGGTATTGAAAGCGTACTTCTTCAAGAAATTCAGATTGAGCTCAGCGCGGTAGGTTTGATTAAAATACTGCTGATCGGGTGTACTGAAATCATATTTCCTGGCAAAGGTAACAGGATCGGTTGTTTGTGAATTCACAATGGCGTTCTTCATGTAAAACGTGTTAAGATTAACTATTTTCGGGCGACCGTTTGAAATTATCTGAAGCCTTTGGCATCAAGTTGATTTCAACTCTTTACATTATTCCAGATCTTATGCGTATAGTATACTTACCATGTCAACTTCATCCAACACCTACGATGCTATTGTGATCGGCTCCGGAATTTCCGGTGGCTGGGCCGCGAAAGAACTTTGCGATAAAGGTTTAAAGACGCTCGTGCTGGAGCGTGGACGGAATATTGAACATCTCAAAGATTATCCTTCGGCTACCAAAAATCCCTGGGAGTTTCCTCACCGCGGACAATTGCCATCCGCTGTATTGGAAGAAAATCCAGTGGCGGGGAGATGCTATGCCTTTGAGGAAGCCACCGAACATTTTTTTGTTAAAGACAAAGAGCATCCTTACATACAAGAAAAGCCTTTTGACTGGATCCGTGGCTATCACGTAGGTGGCAAATCGCTGATGTGGGCGCGCGAGTGCCAGCGGTGGAGCAATTTTGAATTCACTGCACCCGCCAAATATGGTTATGGTATTGATTGGCCGATACGATACAAAGACATTGCCCCATGGTATTCACATGTAGAACTCTTTGCAGGCATCTGTGGCAATCGCGATGGATTGGAGGCCATGCCGGATGGCGAGTTCCTTCCGCCTTTTGAAATGAATTGCGTGGAAAAAGAATTAAAGGAAAAGATAGAGAAGAAGTATAAAGATCGATTCATGGTTCATGGTCGCGGTGCTCACCTGACTCAACCCACAGAACTTCATTTGAAGCAAGGCCGGGGACAATGCCAGGCAAGAGATTTATGTGCGCGAGGTTGTCCGTATGGCGGATACTTCAGCTCTGTATCTGCTACACTACCATGGGCGCAAAAAACAGGCAACCTTACAATGCGACCTCACTCCGTGGTTCATTCTATTATCTATGACGAACAAAAAGGAAAAGCTTCCGGTGTAAGAATTGTTGATACCCTCACCAAAGAAACCATCGAATATCAGGCCCGGATAATTTTTGTGAATGCGGCCTGCCTGAACAGCAACCTGATTTTGCTGAACTCCACCTCCTCTCGTTTCCCGAATGGATTAAGTAATGATAACGGGCTTTTGGGAAAACACATTATCTTCCATAATTACCGCGGCTCGTTGAGCGCTTCGTATGATGGCCCTGCTGATCAATATTATTTTGGACGAAGTCCTTCCAAGCCTATCATGGCAAACTATCGCAACTTGCATAGGCAGGATACGGATTATGTGGGAGGCTTTCTCACTTTTATTGGAGCATATCGCGCAAAAGGAAAAAGTCAAAATGAAATTGGAGCCGAATTAAAAAAATCAATGGCAGCGCCTGGCGAGTGGCGGGTGTATATGTCTATGCAGGGAGAAACTCTTCCCAAAGAAACCAACCATGTACGACTAAGCAACGATCAAAAAGATGAATGGGGCATCCCATTGTTAATTACCTCGGTAGATTATGATGACAATGACGAAAAAATGGTCAGGGATTTTCTAACACAAAGTACCGAGATGCTGGAGAAAGCAGGATGCACCCAGATTGAACAACATGACAGCCGGCAGGCACCGGGTTTAGACATTCATGAAATGGGTGGGGTGAGGATGGGCAACGATCCTAAAACATCTTTGCTAAACAAATGGAACCAACTGCATCATTGCAAGAATGTGTTTGTCACTGATGGTGCCAGCATGGCCAGCACCGGCACTCAAAATCCATCTTTATTTTATATGGCCATTACGGCCCGGGCGGTTAACTATGCCGCAGAGGAAATGAAGAAGTTGAATTTGTAATTCAGGAACCGTCCATCGTGATCCTAACATTAAAATGAGTGGGTGTCATGCTGCCGTGGGTAATTAACTGAAAGTAATTAGATTTGTTTGGTAAGCCCAACTAAGCATGTCAAACTGGAAAATTAAACTCTCACTCTTTCTCAATTATTTTGTCTTTGCCATCCTGCTCAACAGTGTGGGCACGGTAATCCTGCAAGTGCAAAGCAACTATGGAGTGTCTGAATCTTCTGCCAGTATTCTGGAAGCGTTTAAAGACCTGAGTATTGCAGCCGTTTCATTTTTAGTGGCCTCTTACATCACCCGAATTGGATATAAGAATTCAATGCTGATTGCCTTGGGTCTTGTTACGCTTGCTTGTTTGCTAATGCCCTCGCTGGGGAGTTTTGCCATGACGAAAGTATTGTTTGCTGTTACCGGGACTTCCTTCGCGCTCATTAAAGTTTCTGTTTATGCCACGATTGGCATTGTCACCAACAATAAAAAAGAACATGCCAGCTTCATGAATTTCATTGAATCCTTCTTCATGGTTGGCATCCTCACCGGCTATTTTATTTTCAGCGCCTTTGTAGATGATCAGGATAAAACCTCCACGGCATGGCTGAATGTATATTATCTACTCTCCGGAATTTCATTAGTTGCCTTTCTACTTTTACTGAGCACCTCACTCGATGAGTCATCGGTAAAAACAGAAGCCTCAAAACCGCTTCTGGAAGATTTTGCGGCCATGTTCAAACTTGCCATCAAACCATTGGTGCTAATTTTCATTATGAGTGCGTTCACCTATGTGCTGATTGAACAAAGTATCATGAGCTGGCTGCCGACATTTAACAGCAAGGTTCTTAATCTGCCCACAACGTTAAGTATTCAAATGGCCAGTATACTTGCAGCGTCCACAGCCTTTGGAAGATTTACAGCGGGATTTGCGTTGAGAAAAATTCATTGGTTTCTTGTTTTGATCATTTGTCTTTTGGCTGCGTCCGTTTTGGTATTGGTTGCCATACCGCTCGCAAAAAATTCTGGAGGCCAGGTATCGGGTTGGGGCGATGCGCCTTTGGGTGCATTTGTTTTCCCTCTTATCGGATTATTCATTGCCCCAATTTATCCGGCTATCAATTCTGTCATCTTAAGCACACTGCCCCCACGGCAACATGGGCCGATGTCTGGATTGATTGTCATTTTCTCGGCCCTGGGTGGCACGACCGGGTCAATCATCACTGGAAATATTTTTGAGGCTTACGGTGGAGAAACCGCATTCTATTTTTCACTGGTACCCATCGGTGTCTTAATGGTGTGTCTGTTTTTCTTTAACCGACTTCAGAAAAATTCAGAAGCAAAAATTGAGTTTAGTTCTAAGGGAGGGCATTAGTTATGACAAAACAAATTCACGAACTAGGAGAACTCTTTGAAGAGGTACAACTTCAAAATATTCTTGGCGATGGAAAAACATTTCCTGATTGCATTGCCAAACGGAGCTTGGAAGAAATCAATCAGGATTATCTATCACAAAAAGACAACGCCAACTTCGAACTAAAAAAGTTTATTCCTGATAATTTCAATTTACCCAAAGCATCAGCCACTGAATATAAAAGTGACGCAGCCAAATCAGCCACACAACATATCATTGACTTGTGGGGTGTGCTGACCCGAACGCCTGACGAGGCTGGAGGTTCCATTATTCCTTTGCCTCATCCGTACGTTGTGCCCGGTGGGCGCTTCCGCGAGATTTATTATTGGGATAGTTACTTCACCATGCTCGGTTTAAAAGTTTCGGGGCGCACCGACCTGATCGAGAACATGGTAGATAATTTTGCTCACCTGATTGATACGGTGGGTTATATTCCAAACGGCAATCGTACCTATTATCTGGGGCGGTCGCAGCCACCGTTCTTTTCATTGATGGTAAAACTACTGAGTGGACTAAAGCAAGACGTACTGAAAAAGTACCTTCCACATCTTGAAGGGGAGTATGCATTCTGGATGAAGAGTGAAAATCTCTCAGATAATTATGCGCAACATAGAGTGGTACGATTACCCGATGGTTCGGTACTCAACCGCTATTGGGATGAAAACGCAACGCCACGGCCTGAGTCATATAAAGAAGATGCTGAACTTGCTCATCATGCCATTCAAAAACAGGAGCATCTTTATCGAAACATACGCGCGGCCGCAGAATCCGGTTGGGACTTTAGTAGTCGTTGGTTTAAGGATGAAAATTCCTTTTCCACCATTCACACCACCGAAATCATTCCCGTTGATTTAAATTGTCTGCTCTATCATTTAGAAGCTGTGCTGGCGGATGCCTTCCGCGAAAGCGGCAACAACGCGGAGTCGATAAAATATCTCAACCAATCGGTTACGCGAAAAGAGGCAATAAAAAAATATTGTTGGAATGAAGAGCAGGGCTTCTTCTTTGATTATGATTTTGTCGCTCAAAAACAAAAACAATCATACACACTGGCTGCTGCCTTTCCCCTATTCTTTAAAGTGGCAACACCTGATCAGGCCCGGGCCGTTGAGAAAGTGCTTCGTAATAAATTTCTGAAATCAGGGGGTCTTACTACTACACTGCTTCACAGCGGGCAGCAATGGGATGCGCCCAACGGATGGGCTCCTCTGCAGTGGATTGCATATCGCGGACTTCTTAACTACGGACTAGAAGACTTGGCCGACCAAATAAAAACCAATTGGATAAATGTGAATTTAAAAGTTTATGCCAATACCGGTAAGATGACGGAGAAATATGATGTGTGGAGTAAAGACGGAGAAGCGAGTGGCGGTGAATACCCTAATCAGGACGGATTTGGCTGGACCAATGGCGTGTTTCTGGCGATGACTTCGCAACCCATTGACAAGTGACAATGGGCAATTGACAATTGACAATTACACTGTATCAACATTATTATTTTTTGTAAAGCTTATCAAGCACTTCTGGTTTACCGTCAATTTTTGGTAAAGGCAATCCAAGAATTCTAGCGATAAGCGGGTACACATGAATGTTTTGAAATGGCGCTACTGTTAATCCCGATTTGATGTTGGGCCCGCAGGCATAAAAAATTCCGAGCACATCAGTGGTTACATCAGGATCATAACCATGCACACCCATCATGCTACCAATTTTTGCCGATTTCATAAACCGCTCTCGGGATCCTTCCCGCATATAATAACCAGGTTTAGCTTCGACCAATAAATCACCGACACGATCATGTTGATAATGCCAGCGGGATGGAAATTCCTCCTTCTTCAACACGGTAAATTTGTCCTCTTGCTTTTTCAAAACAGCATATACCGAATCGCGCTTATGTGAATCCGTAAAATACAAATGTGTTTGGGTGCCACCGTTGGCCAGTTTTACCGAAGGATCTTTCCGATCAATCAATTCATCAATAAAAATATACGTCTCCTCTTGCACGGTGAGTTCATACATGCCATGATCGGAAACCAAAATCACATTCACGGGAAGTTTGGTTGACTCAATACCTGCCATTAATCTACTCAGTAAACTGTCTGCTTTTAATACAGCTTGTTTTGTCTGTTCTGCATGGGGTCCGAAGTCGTGCCCCTCGTGATCAGGAGAAGAAAAATATAAGGTGATCATGTGAGGTCGCTCGGGGTCAGGCAGCTTTAACCAATTGATCACCTGATCAACTTTCAAATTCGGATTTATTGAATCATCGAACGGGAAATAATAATCGGGCCTGCGCGCTTCATCGCTCATTTCTGATCCCACCCAAAAGTAAGACGCTGACTTCATGCCATTTCTTTTTGCCAATTCCCACAAAGGCACCCCACCGTAATAGTAAGGATCAACGACAAGATTTTGTTTTCGCATTCCATAGGTTACATCGCGCACACGATCATAAAATGCATTATCAACCAAGCCGTGATTGCCGGGGTTCAAACCGGTAACCAATGTGTAATGATTCGGAAACGTTTTACTCGGAAAAGAAGGAATCAGAGCTTCGGCCTTCGACCCTTTTGAAATGAATTTTTTAAAGTTGGGCGGATTGAAGTTTTTGACATAATCGTAGCGAAAGCCATCAAACGAAACCAACACGATATACGGTGCTGGATTTTGCTGCGCCTGGGTGAATGCCCTCACCAAAAAGAAAGTCAATAAAAACAAAAATTTCCTCATGATAAGGGTCAATGTGGAATCTGTGGGGCTCGAACCCACGACCCCTACCTTGTCGAGGTAGTGCTCTGAACCAGCTGAGCTAAGACTCCGTACTTTCTGCCGGCAAGATGATTTATTTTACCTAAATCACATATGAATTTTATTCCTTTGGCATAAAATCATGGTTAAATAACGGTTATGATCAATGTTGACTATTGGATAAACCACCTGAGCTTACTTCCTCATCCCGAAGGCGGCTACTACAAAGAAATGTATCGTTCATCCGGAATGATTTCCTCCTCCGCACTTCCTGCTGGATTTGATGGCGATCGGCATTTCTCTACAGCGATCTTTTTCCTGCTGCGCTCTGAAGACCGTTCGGTTTTTCATCGAATCAAATCCGATGAACTGTGGCATTTTTATCAGGGAAGCACATTACTGATTTACGTATTACAGGAAAATGAATTAAAAATTCTTAAGCTGGGATCAGATCTTGAAAAAGGAGAGTCGCTGCAAGTCATGATTCCCGCCAACTGTTGGTTTGGCGCTCACGTAGAACAACAAAACAGTTTTGCGCTTTGCGGATGCACAGTTGCACCCGGCTTCGACTTTCGTGATTTTGAAATGGCCGACCGCAAAGAGTTATTAAAAAAATATCCCGGGTTTGAGAAGGAAATCATCCGACTCACCCGGGATTGAATAGTGTATTGACAGAGGGTTGTTTAGAATCAGTTATTCCTTCTTTGCTTCTTTCTCATAGATCACCACACCATTAGCAACAAATTCTATTTCTTCTTTAGGCTCGGTGATGGCATCAATTTCTTGCTGACTCTTTCCGGCATCCTCTGCGAAGTGACGCAAGGTGGCTACATCAGTAACTTTTTTCTTCGCCATTCCGCTAAACACCACTTCCTTTCCTTCTGCTCCTTCCGTTGGAACAAAAAATCCATAGTCTTTAAAGGTAACGCGCGTGGCTACTCCATTTTCATCCTTCACAGTCATCCAGCATCCTTTCTTTTCGCATGTTTGTTCAATGGTTCCTTTTAGGGTAAGCGCAACAGAATCTTTGCCTTCCACCTGCTCATTCAAACCTGTCAAAGAAAGTGCCCCATCTGTTGAGATGGTTTCACCATAGGTGTTAACAACTAACTCCTTCCTGGTCTGACAGCCAATCAATGCGATAAACGCAAAAACCAAAATTGTTAAATTTTTCATAGCATCACTTTTTAGTGAGTCAAAATTAAGAAAAGGAATGATTACAATCTTCATTAACCTTCAAAACCAATTTTCTTGTGCGATCCATCGCAAAACGGCTTGTTGGACGATCCCCCACACCGGCAGAAAGCTGTGACGTTATTTTTCTTTGTAAGATTTCCGTTCTGGTCTTTTACCGTAACATTTCCATATACCAGCAAGGGACCGTTAGGCATGGTCTCTACGATTGTCTCAGCCACCACCTTCACTTCATCACCCGCCTCGCTGTTCAGATAATAGCGCAGGGCGCCTGACGGGCATTTTTTAACCTGATCGATGATTTGTTCCGTGGTGCCTCCTTCTGGAGTAATCCACGGCTTTTTTGAGGATCAAATACGTTACCTAAACCATTAAAACACATAGTTGAGTGAATGCATATGTTGGGTTTCCACACAATGGTCACTTCTCCGTTGGTATATTTCTTTGTGATGTCCTTCATACGAAAAGATTTCAAATTTTAGAAGATCCGTAAAATTAGATCAACCGGGTACTAATTTCGATTGGATTCGAAAGCACTTTATGTACCGGACAAGAGTTTGCAATCTGTAAAAGGCGCTGGCGCTGATCTTCTTCCAGATTTCCTTCCAGTGTAATTTCTCTTTTGAAAAAAGTTGTGTTATCTATTTTTTCAGAAGCAACTTCCACTTTGATTTTACTTACATCCCATTTCTTACGATCCGCATACATGCGAAGTGTAATGGCCGTGCATGATGCCAGGGAAATCATCAGAAACTCACCGGGTGCTGGGCCTGTGTTTGTTCCTCCTAATTCTTCTGGTTCATCCGCAATTACGGTTTTGCCTGAAGCTATTAATTCCGTTCTGTAATGATCCTGACCAATAATTGCCGTCACCATTTTTTAAAAGGATTTGTTCGTCACAAAAAATTCCTGGGTATAGCGTTCGCGTGGAGCAACTTCTCTTTGCTTCAGATTCTCTGATAAACTTTCTGCATCACCCAGGTAGCCAATGGCCATGATCACGATTGGCTCATGAGTTTCGGGTATGTTAAAATTCTCAATGGCTTTTTGACGATCGAAGCCACCCATTTGATGAACATTCAATCCAAAATGCGTTGCCTGCATAGAAAGAAAAGCATTGGCAGCGCCAACATCATATCTTGCCGAGACATTAACAGCACCATTACGGAGATGGGTTTTACGTGCCATACTCAAAACAAGAAGTGGCGCTTCTTTGGCCCACACACGATTACTTTCATTTAATGCATCAACTAATTTATTCCACAACTCAGGCTGATCTTTGGTGGCATATAAGTACGCCCAGGGTTGCTCATTCATGCTGGAGGGTGCCCATCGGGCAGCTTCAAAAAGTGAATAGATTTTCTCAGGCTCTATTGGCTGTGATGAATAAGCCCTACGACTCCTTCTCTGCTCGATCACGTCTGCGACAGAAAATTCAAACTGACTTGATTTTTGCATAGGGGCAACCATGGTTTCCATTATAAAGGTGTTAATTATTATTACTAAACACGCAAAACGATAAACAGTTTACTTGCTCCAGCGGGGAATTCCCCAAACTGCTAAAAACCCTGAAATTAAATGCATCGGGCCTACCAATAATTGAAATGTGTCGTCTAACACCGTGCCATCCGGCAATTGTGGTGTGCTAAAAACCGGATAAAAACTGAACAATGCAAAAGCCACCGCGATGGCAATCCAAGCCATTTTGCCCTTGGGTAGGTAGCGAACGAACACAAAAAATAAAATAGCTCCGATCAACAAAGGGAAAATAGATGACATGGTTACTGCTAAAGCAAATCCCTTTGGAATGGTGGCTCCCAATGCATTGGCGATTAAACTCCAAAGATTATTGAGGCCTGCACCAATTAATCCCGCAATAGCGCCTCCTTTCAGAGCTTTTAAAAAAGTAAGTTGATTTTCTGTTGACATAATAATAGTTGTTAGGTTTAGGTTATTGAGCGTTAGTCGTTTTTAGAGCTGAATTATTCTTCAATTAAGATTCCCATTTTTCCCATTTGATAATCACGCATGGCTTCCATGATCTGAGTTTGGGTATTCATCACAAACGGCCCGTGCGAAACTACCGGTTCATTCAATGGCAGACCGCTTAATAATAGTACGCGTGTATCTTCAAGGCCTTCGAGAGTAATGCCTTCCCCATCATTTTTAAAATGAACGATGTGTAGTTCTTCTACCATGCCAAATCCATCGACCTTCAACTTACCATCCAGTAAATAAATCAGTGCATTGTGATCTGACGGAAGAGCAATCGAAATTTTTCCTCCTTTTCTAAATGTTATTGTCGCTGCATTGACAACGGTTTGTGAGGGTATCGGTCCTTTCAAACCAAACACTTCCCCTGAAAATACTTTTCCATCCACATGGCCATCTTCACTGACAAATGCTGGCGCTTCTTCCGCGCTGAGCGGATAATAAGCAGGCTGATCCATTTTATTTTTTGCCGGAGTGTTGATCCACAATTGAATGATTTCCTGTCGGCCCCCAATTTCGTGAATGTCATCCGGTGGGCGCTCGCTATGAAGAATACCCATGCCTGCGTTCATCCACTGTGCACCACCTGCATAAATAGTGCTGTCATTACCTCTGCTGTCGCGATGATGCACGCCTCCTTTGAAAATAAACGTGACCGGAGAAAATCCACGATGCGGATGTGGACCAATACCTGCATCGTCAGGCTCAATATGCGATGGTGCTTTTACATTGGCGTGATGCAACAAAAGAAATGGATCTATTTGATCAACCTGTTGGGTAGGTAAAGGTTGCCGGATAGGCATGCCGCCCATGTCAACCTTGTGTGCGTAGAGTAAACGAGAAACAGTTCTGTTTTTCATATTCATCAACCAATAACCCTTATCGTGCTTCCAATATCTCATTAAACAACAGTCCACTTCATCCGCCATAATGACGAATGATTTTTATCTGTGGATTGATTTTTTCAAATTCCATTTTAAATTTTGCTTCTGATACTTCCTCTACACCACCACCAATCAGCACCAGGTCGAACATCTCCTGATAGAAAATTTCGATCGCGTGTTCATCGGTCATGGCTCCGTGTGCATTCCAGTTGGGCTGATCGTTGATGAGTCGCACCACAGTTTCCATGATTTGCTCGTGACGGCCAATGACGAGAATGTTTAAACGCTCATTCATAATGCGTTCCTATTAGTACCTTGTTCTTAGTTGCTATCATCCAACAACCATTAATTCATCGGTACTTCCATCAATAAAACCTCGGCATCACTATCCGCTAAAATGGAAAGTCCTTCAACATCCCAGACCCCAAAACCATCACGCTTGTTTAATAATTGACCGTTGATGGTAACATCGCCTTCAATCACGAAAACATATACGCCATTGCCTTTTTGATTTATGGTGTAGTCTGCTGAAAATCCTTTTTTCAAATTACCCAGATGAAACCAGGCATCCTGATTAATACAAACACCATCATCGGTCTTTGAAGGACTTACAATCTGCTGTAATCTATTTACACGATCCTCTGGCCGGAATGTGATTTGATCATAACGAGGTGCAATGTTTTTTTCTTTGGGGAATACCCAAATCTGAAGGAAGTTCACCTTCTTATCTTTGTTCTTGTTGTATTCGCTGTGATAGATGCCAGTGCCCGCACTCATAATCTGCACATCATTTTGTTTGATCACGGCCACAGTGCCCATACTGTCTTTATGTTCAAGATCGCCCAACAAGGGAATTGAAATAATTTCCATATTATCATGCGGGTGGGTTCCAAAGCCTTTACCTCCATCTACAAAATCATCATTGAGAACCCGCAGCATACCAAAATGCATACGGGTTGGGTCATAATAATGAGCAAAACTGAAGGTGTGGCTGGTGTCGAGCCAACCGTGATTGGCGTGACCTCGTGTGGCCGCTTTGTGCAATACCGTATTCATAATTATCGGTTTTTATTCTGGTTAATCGAAAAAGCTAACAAATTTACATACAACTGTTGTATATACAACTATTTAGAATAATTTGTTCCTCGGTTCGGAAAGATCCATTAAGTCTCTCAGAATGATTGGATTACAATTGCAGAAACTATTAATTGGAGGCTGAACTACGAAACCCATTTTTCCCGCAAAACCCAATACGAACCATGCACATTGGTCTTCCACTCACGCAACACGATTACAATACTGATTTCTTAAAATCAGAAAGTCGCGAGATCTTCTTATCGTCCTGCATGGTATGCTCAATATATAGAATATTATGATGATGGGTACTCGTGTTTTTTTCTTACTTTTCTCGCAGTATGACCGAAGAAAAAAAACGTTTAATTGAAGATCGTGATCGCAAAAAAAACTGGCGGCAATGGGGTCCTTACCTCACGGACCGGCAGTGGGGCACCGTGCGGGAGGATTACAGTGCTCATGGAGACTCCTGGAATTATGTGTCGCACGACATGGCCCGAAGTAAAGCTTACCGGTGGGGTGAAGAAGGAATTGCTGGCATTTCCGATGATCAGCAATTGATTTGCATTTCCCTGGCGCTATGGAATAAAAAAGATCCGATCCTGAAGGAACGTTTTTTTGGTCTCACCAACCCGGAAGGAAATCATGGTGAAGATGTAAAGGAGCTCTATTACTACCTCGACTCCACGCCCACTCATTCTTATATGCGCATGCTTTACAAGTATCCGCATAATGAATATCCATATGCCTGGCTGACCGAAGAGAGCAAGAAACGCGGAAAGCAGGATCCGGAATTTGAATTAATGGATACTGGTATTTTTGAATCAAACCGTTACTCTGATGTAGAGGTGGCATATGCCAAAGCAGATACCAATGATATTTTAATGCAGATCACGGTAACAAACCGTGGTACTGAAACCGCCTCCATTGATGTGCTGCCTACCATCTGGTTTCGCAACACATGGGCCGCGGGAAATGATCCTATCAAACCGGAAATTTATCTTGATGATCATGGCGCTATGAAAGTGGCCCACCGGCATGCGGGTGAATACTATTTCTATTGTGATACAAAGTCAGAGACGGTTTTTTGTGAAAACGAAACCAACACGCTTCGTCTTCATGAATATTTCAAAGAAGGGAGTTTCAAAGATGGCATCAATGACTATGTGGTATTCGGCAACCCGGGCACGATTAATAAAGCTCATAAAGGAACCAAAGCAGCGTTCCGTGCCGATTGGGCGATCGGTCCGGGACAATCGAAAGTAATGCGCCTGCGTTTAGCAGCCCGCCACCTGGCTAAGCCTTTTCAGCAGTTTGATTCACTTTTTGAAAAGCGTAAACAAGAAGCGGATGAATTTTATGACGATCTGCAAAAGACGATCGCCAATGAAGAGGAGCGGCAGATTCAACGGCAAGCATTGGCCGGCATGCTGTGGAGCAAACAATTTTATCATTACGATCTGGATGTATGGCTCAAAGGAGATCCCGCACATCCATCGCCATCACCTGAACGCAAAAAGGGACGCAACAATGAATGGAACCACCTTCATAATGCAGACATCATTTCGATGCCTGATAAATGGGAATACCCCTGGTATGCCGCATGGGACCTCGCCTTTCATGCCATACCCTTCGCGTTAATAGATCCTGAGTTTGCCAAACATCAACTGTTGTTGCTTACCAAAGAATGGTATATGCACCCCAATGGCCAACTGCCCGCCTATGAGTGGTCGTTCAGTGATGTCAATCCACCGGTTCATGCATGGGCCGCATGGCGTGTGTATAAAATCGATAGTAAACTTCAGGATGGCAAAGCCGATCGCAAATTCCTGGAAGAAATATTCCATAAGTTGCTGCTCAACTTTACCTGGTGGGTAAATAAAAAAGATAATAACGGCAACAACATTTTTCAAGGCGGCTTCTTAGGTATGGATAACATCGGTGTGTTCGACCGAAGCAGTAAACAATTGCCAACCGGGGGTTATATCGAACAATCGGATGGCACCAGCTGGATGGCCATGTTTACATTAAACATGCTGCGGATTTCACTTGAATTAGCGAAAGAAAATTCTACCTATCAAAGTCTTGCCACAAAATTCTTTGAACACTTTCTCTATATCGCGGGAGCCATGAGAAATATTGGCAATGAAGGCATCAACATGTGGGATGAAGAGGATGAATTCTTCTATGATGTGTTACATCTTCCCAATAATGAACGCGTTAAGTTAAAAATTCGCTCGATGGTGGGACTAATTCCGCTGTTTGCTGTAGAGGTATTGGATGAAGATATTTTTCAGAAAATGCCGGAGTTCACGGCACGACTAGATTGGTTCTTGCAAAACCGGCCCGACCTTGCCAGCCTGATTTCACGGTGGGGCGATCGAGGTAAAAACCAACGCCACCTGCTTTCCTTATTGCGTGGTCACCGTATGAAGCGACTACTAAAACGGATGCTGGACGAGCAGGAATTTCTATCACCCTATGGTGTGCGTGCATTATCCCGCGCTCATTTAGAAAATCCATTCCGGTTACACGCCAACGGTAGTGAATTTTCTGTTCGATATAAATCCGGTGAAAGTGATTCCTACTTATTTGGAGGCAACTCAAACTGGCGGGGTCCGGTCTGGTTTCCGGTAAATTATCTGATCATTGAATCCCTGCAACGATTTCATCACTACTATGGTGATGATTTTAAAATAGAACATCCTACTGGTTCGGGCAATATGCTCAACTTGCGGGAAATCGCCCACGATCTTTCACAACGAATGGTAAAACTTTTTAAGAAAGACGCATCCGGCAACCGACCGATACATGGTGACAACCCTATGTTTCAATCAGACCCTCATTTTCAGGAACATCTTTTATTTCATGAGTACTTTGATGGTGATACCGGAAAAGGTTTAGGGGCCAATCATCAAACCGGTTGGACCGGCCTGGTAGCAAAACTGATTCAACCCGGCAGTTCTAAAAAACACAAACCGAAAGAATAGTCTAAGATCCCTTTTTATAAAGACCTATTAATTCCCCGTAAGCAAGAATACTCCAACGCCCAGCAAAGTATAGCCAATTAATCTTTGTCCTTTCAGAATGATAGATATATTCGTTTACAGCTTCAACCTTCATCAATAGCTGAAAAAATCACGTTGACTGCTTTTTTTTTGTAACGGCATAAAATTGAAGGGTGCATTTCAAATTGAATCCATTATTACAGAAAGGCTTCTTATTTTTATGTGACTTACTTCCTATGACCCATCGCATTCTGTTCATCAGCCTTTTACTTCTCCTATCCTGCAAAAAAGATGATCCAACACCTGCTCCCGCTAAAGATCTTTACTTTCCAACGAGTGGAAGCACGTGGGAAAAAATTACTCCCGCCAGCGTGGGTTGGGATGAATCAAAAATTCCGGATCTGAAATCATTTCTTTCTGCTTCCAACAGCCGTGCATTAATTGTTTTGAAGAATGGAAAAATTGTAATTGAAGAATACCTGGGGAAGCAGTTGGTTAATCCCCTGCTTGATTTTAATTCAAGCAGCAGCTGGTATTGGGCATCTGCTGGAAAAACATTAACCTCAGCCGTGGTGGGTATTGCTGAATCGCAGGGAAAAATAAACCTCGATAACAAAACATCCGATTACTTAGGCACCGGCTGGACCAGTTTAACTGCCCTACAAGAAAACAAAATCACCGTACTTCATCAACTCACCATGACCAGCGGACTGGATGATGGTGTGACAAACAAAGATTGTACAGATCCGGCCTGTCTCATTTACAAAGTGGATCCCGGCACACGGTGGGCTTATCACAACGCTCCTTACACCCTTTTAGACGGTGTGATATCAACTGCGGTCGGCAAAACTTTGAATATCTATGTGAGCGAACAATTGCTCACTAAAACAGGCATGGATGGACAATACATTAAGACGGGCGACAACAATGTGTTTTATAGCACACCCCGATCGATGGCCCGCTTCGGTTTACTTCTGTTGAACAAAGGCAAGTGGGATCAAACCCAGATTGTTACTGAGACATACATTAACCTAATGAAAACCTCTTCGCAAAATCTCAATCTTTCGTATGGTTATCTTACCTGGCTAAACGGAAAAGCTTCGCATATACTGCCCGGATTACAAACCGTGTTCACTGGGTCTATCTCTCCAAATGCCCCTGCTGATATGTTTGCTGCCATGGGTAAGAATGGTCAAATCATCAATGTTGTTCCCAGCAAAAACCTGGTAGTAGTTCGCATGGGTGATGCCCCTGATACCTCATTGGTTCCTTATCTGTTTCAGGATGACCTGTGGAAAAAGCTTAATGCCGTGATCACAAATTAATTTTAAAGGCATGGTAATTGAAAAAACCACTCTTGTATTTTTAAAAGACCTCGCTAAGAACAACAACCGTGAATGGTTTAGCGAAAATAAATCCCGCTACTTGCAAGCGCAGAACAATGTGATTCAGTTTCTCGATCAGCTAGTCATCAAGATGAATCAACACGATCGGCTTGAAACGCAATCCGGAAAGGAAAGCCTATATCGCATTTATAACGATGTGCGTTTTTCAAAAGATAAGACTCCGTATAATCCTCGCTTTGCCGGAAATCTCAGGAGGCATAAACCCCTGTTGCGAGGTGGATATTATTTTTGGATAAAACACGGTGAATCAAGAGTGGGGTGTGGTTTTACTTATCCAAATGCAGAAGACCTGCTACGCATCCGTCAGGACATTAACACTAATTACAAACAATGGAAACGCTTGCTTAACTCAAAAGCGATTCAATCTGTGTTTGGTGATATGCAGGGTGATCAGCTGAAAACAGTGCCAAGAGGTTTTGCCAAAGATCATCCGGCCATCAACTTGCTTCGTTACAAACAATTCTGGTTTGACCATCCCTTCACCGACAAGGAAGTGATGGCTGATGATTTTATAGACCAGATCAATAAAACTTTTAAAAGCATCCGTCCGTTTTTCAACCATATGAGTGAAGTGCTATCCACCGACTTAAATGGAGAGAGTCGGTTTTGAGGTCACTTTCAACATTCACCCCACTACTAAACTCAATGAAAAAGCAACTGATTACCATCGTCATGCTTACTCTTTCCAATCTTGCCACTGGTCAGGGTAAATTTGAATTAAAAAATCCTCCCGATACTGCTACCCTTCTGGCGGAAGGATTTATCTCAACGTCTATTAATGAACGTGACTTTGCACTTTCAGCGGATGGAACGGAGGTGTACTACACGATTGCTACTCCGCAATCAACTTTCCAAACAATCGTGTTCAGTAAGAAAGATAAAAACGGAAAATGGTCAGGTCCCGAAGTGGTTTCCTTTGCCGGAAAAATCAGTGACCTTGAGCCAGCATTAAGTGCTGATGGAAAGAAATTATACTTCGCATCCAACCGGCCCCTTGAAGGAAGTAACCCAAAAGATTTTGATATCTGGCTAGTGGAGCGAAATGGCAACATCTGGGGCGAGCCAAAAAATGTTGGTGCCTATGTAAATACAGAATCAGACGAGTTTTATCCTTCCATAACAAAAAGTGGTAATCTTTATTTCACCGCTCAATATAAAGATGGGGTAGGTCGCGAAGATATTTTCCTCGCCTTGTTGAAAATGGTCAATATGAAAAACCGGTTGCTTTGGATACAGCCATCAACTCCAAAGGTTTTGAATTCAATGCCTTTGTTGATCCCGATGAAAAGTTTATTCTATTCACTGGCTACGGACGAAAAGATGACACCGGTCGCGGAGATTTATACATGGGTCTGAAAGATGAAAGTGGTAAATGGTTGCCGGCAAAAAATCTAAAATTCCTAAACTCAAATCGATTGGATTATTGCCCTTATGTAAGTCCTGATAAAAAGATCTTATTTTTCACAAGCGAGCGGGCTCCGCTTCCTGTTTCATTTGACGCAAAGGCAACGTATGACCAAATCCAAAAAGTAAATCAAAGTACCCTGAATGGAAGTGGTAATATTTATTGGATGAGCTTTGAAAAGGTACTAGGCGTCATTCGATAAGTCTCCTTCAAGGCTCCCCGCATCTTCTTGCGATTTCAAGTGACTCATCACGGCTCGCAGCTTACCATAGCCATACTTTCCTCTGAGTGCATCATATAAATCTTTCGAAATAAAACCGGTGGGCAAATGTTCAATCACCCCGGTGATTTCGCTCAATTCCGCCCCATTCACCAAAGCCGAAATGTCTAATTGCTTTGCTTCTATTGCTTTTGCCAGGTGGCCTTCGATTGTACTCGTGACTAATTCGCGTTCCTTTGCAATCT
>Ga0163153_10001921_pt1 | contig 31784 bp, 29 predicted proteins | sample OliLakLV19MP6IB1_FD_148629 | JGI IMG/M metagenome (GOLD analysis project Ga0163153, IMG submission 148629) | Freshwater microbial mat bacterial communities from Lake Vanda, McMurdo Dry Valleys, Antarctica - Oligotrophic Lake LV.19.MP6.IB-1 | ecosystem: Environmental > Aquatic > Freshwater >...
GGGGCAATTCCGCCGCCGGTTGAGCCCGCTTGTCACACGGCCGCCGCTTCCGATACGCTTGCTTGGGCATGGTTGGTTCCTCCAATAAAGGGAAAATGGTTCTTCCCAGAAGGTATCTTCTGGGCGGAGGAACCGCCATGCTTTTCAACTACACGGGGGACATTCTCGATACCTTCTGCTATCATGTTAAGTCCTATTTGCTGCTACCGACCGCCAAGGATTTTCGGGCATAGCAGGCAGTTTCTTCAGAAAAGTTTGGGAACTGAGGCAGCATTACCGCGCTAAAACCGCGACAAGCCAAGAAATCCCACGGCAAGATCGGTTCCCCCGTTGAGCGCCATTTCGGCCAGCGCCTTCCCCAGCACGGGCGCAAACTTGAATCCATGCCCCGACAACCCGGCGGCGAACACGATGTTCTTATCTTGCGGATGAAAATCCAACACAAAATGCTCGTCCGGAGACATCGTGTACAGACAAGTTTGATGCTCCGCCAAACCATCCACCACATTCGGCAAGCACTCGCCGAGGAAGCCCATAATTCGTTCGGCGTCGTAGGCATCAATCTCCCGATTGTATTGCAGCGGATTCTCAACGCGCTCCCCGCCTGAATGTTCGGCAACTTTAACGCGGCCACCAATCTCCGGAAATCCATAAAACACGCCTTGCGGCAATTCATACAAATAGCACGGCACTTTGTTGAAAGCTTGCTTCGCGGCGTACCAAAAAACACTTTTGCGCCGGACTTCAAGTTTCAGTTTCAAATCGGCAAGCAGTAAATCGGCCCAAGCCCCCGCCGTGATGATAAGTTTCTCGGTCGTGATCGTCCCATTCGTGGTGCGAACACGAATCGGCATCCCTGCTTCCCAACCAAGCACTTCACAAGGAGCCTCAATTTCCGCGCCCGCCGCTTGCGCCGCCGCCAAATGACTCGCCACGCACTCTTCCACCAACAAATAACCTGCCCTCGGTTCAAGCACTCCTAACAATCCTGCTGGCACGCGCAGCGCCGGCCAGCGCGTTTCGATTTCTTGAGCCGAAAGTTGCTCGACATTAAGTCGATGCTCTGACGCGGCTCGCAGAACACCGGGCACTACCACACCTTCAGGCGGCCCCAACTGCAAAACGCCCGTTTCAAAATAAAGCTGTTTCTGCGCCTGTTCCGCGAGTTCGCTCCAGAGTCGGTAGCTTTCCAAGAGCAGCGGCACATACTCCGGGTGCTCGAAATACGCCTGCCGAATGATGCGGGTTTGGCCGTGCGAGCTTCCCCGATTATGAGGCGCGATAAAGCGGTCGAGTCCGATTGTGCGGGCGCCGGCGGCAGCCGCATGCAATAGCGCGGCACTCCCCACGCCACCGGTCCCAAGAACGATCACTTCATAATCAGCCATGCCTAGCCTATCGATTCTTTAACCACGATGAAATTGCTCCAATCCGCAGCTTTTTCCAGGGCTTTGCCCCCACTGTTGTGACATAGACTTGTAGGGAAGCAACTCGTCACTTTTCCAATCAATTGCGTCCCGAACAAGCAGCCCTCACGCAACCTATAGGTTTTTCCTTCCATGGAAATTGTGATCGACAGCAAGGATGTCAGCTCGTTGCCGCAGATTGAATGCGTCAATTGCGTGAAAACTTTGCCGCTGCGTATCTCACGCGATCTCGAGCAATCGTCGGTATGGATTTGCGTAGGCTGCGGGGTTTCGTTTGTCGGCGTGGCTCATCCCGAATTGTTGGAGCATCAAGGCCGGTTGGTGCGGCTGCACGACCAGTATTTCGACAATAGCCAAGCCCACGACATTCCCGTGCATATCCGTCGACACATCGCTTCGCAAGCCAGCCGATCCTCGCTGCCTGCTCACCTCGAGAAGCGTCGCTCGGAACGCGTTTACAATTCCATGGTCATTCAAGGCGTCGAACTGGATCGCGATTTCCGGTTGCAAGGCCAGGGCATGAAAATCATTCTCACCGATATTTCCCGCGAAGGCGTGGGGCTGGCCATTCCCCATGCCATCACTCATGATTTCCTCGCTCTCAAAATCCCCGTTAACAGTGGAAGTGCCATCCAGACCATCGCGCGCGTCCGTCGCCAACGCGAATTGTCTGCACCCTTCTTTGAAATCGGTTGCGAATTTATCACCCGTCTGGGAAACTAAACACGCTCAGCCAACGGCACGGACTTCCGTGGCGCGGGACCAATGTACTCGGCCAGCGGACGTACCAACCGATTGTCGGCCAATTGCTCTGAAACATGCGCCACCCATCCTGCCGTGCGCGCCATAACAAAGATCGGCGTAAACAAGTCGATTTCAAAGCCCATCAGAAAATAGGCGGGGCCCGCGGGAAAATCCAAGTTGGGATAGATCTTCTTCTGAGCCACCATTTGCTCCTCGAGAATGTTTGAAATCTCGACCCACTTCTGGCCCCCCTTGAGCTCGGCCATCTGATCGCGATACTTCGTCATCGTCGGCACGCGCGAATCACCAAAACGATAAATACGGTGCCCAAAGCCCATGATTTTCTGTTTCGTGGCCAGCTTTTCATCGAGCCACGCCTTGGCCTTTTCGGGCGTGCCAACTTCTTGCAGCATGTACATGACTTCCTCATTCGCACCGCCATGCAGCGGGCCCTTGAGCGAGGCAATCGCACCCGTCACCGCCCCGCATAAATCCGCGAGTGTCGACACTACCACCCGCGCGGTAAATGTCGAGGCATTAAAACTATGTTCGGCATACATCGTGAGCGAACCGTCAAACGCTTTCACGATCACGGGATCAGGCACTTCGCCAAAACACATGTGAAAGAAGTTGGCCGCGATCGAGAGGTCTTTTCGCGGAACGATGGCTGGTTTGCCGCGACGAATCCGTTGGAACGCCGCAATCGCCGTGGGGATTTTTGCCAACAGTAGCAAGCCTTTCGCGAGCGCCGATTCCGCCGTTTCATCACCAGCAAACTCCGGTTCCATGCCGAGATAACTCACCACGGTACGAATCGAGTCCATGGGATGCCCCTTACGCGGAAAGCGCTCTATCACCTCCAACAACGCAGGACTCAATTCCCGCGAGGCCCGCTCTGTTTGGGAAAATCTTTCGAGTTGCGAAACAGTAGGCAGTTCACCATGCATCAACAGATACGCGGTTTCTTCATAGCTGCAATTCTCAGCCAAGTCTTGCACGAGATAGCCACGGTAGTACAAGGCCTTATCCGCAGCTTGCACGTTGGAAATGGCCGAAGTATCGAAGACAATTCCCTCGAGTCCCTTTTTTGCCACGAACTTATCGTAATCGCTCATAAAGTTGTTCCGTCTTTGAGTTTGAAGTTGAATAGCGCCTCATCAATCGCCGCGTACTTTTCGTAACCAAGAAGTTCATAAAGCCGCTGGCGGGTTTGCATGTCCTTGACGACCGACTCTTGCGTCCCCTCGGCTGCCAGAGTGCGAAAACCATCTTCGATAGCCTTCATCGCCAACCTCAAGGCGGTCACGGGGTAAATAACCAGATTGTAACCCAAATTGGTAAGTTGCTTCGTGGTGAGCAGCGGTGACTTACCGAACTCAGTCATGTTCGCCATGAGTGGCACATCCATCGCTTTTCGGAAGGCCGCGAATTCCTGCTCATTGGAGAGCGCCTCGGGAAAGACCATTTCCGCACCAGCATCGACATAGCGCTTGGCTCGCTCAATCGCGGCATCCAAACCGTCAACACCTCGGGCATCGGTTCGAGCAATAATCAGAAAACTCTGATCCGCTTTGGCATCCACGGCCGCTTTCACCTTGCGCACCATGTCCTCAACGCTTACCAATTGCTTGCCATCGAGATGGCCGCAGCGCTTGGGAAAAAGCTGGTCTTCCAAGTGACAACCCGCCAGCCCCGCCTGTTCCATGGCGCAAATGGTGCGGGCCACATTCGCCGGCTCACCGAAACCCGTGTCAATATCGACAATCGTTGGCAGGTTGACCGAACGAGTGATCGCTTCCGCGCGGCCCGCCACCTCGGAGAGGGTCGTGAGACCAATATCCGGCAGTCCCAAGTCAGCGGAGAGTGCTGCCCCAGAGATATAAACTCCCTCAAATTTCAACTCCGCGATCAACATCGCTACCAGCGGAGAAAACGCCCCTGGAAAACGCAGCAGCCTCCCACTCGCCAACTCCCGGCGAAATTCCTGGCGAAACTCAGCGGCGGATTTCTTTTCGGAAAGCATCAGAAAATCCCCGCGTTGTTACGTTCAGTGGAATCCACCTTGCCGACAGCAAGTTGCACGTTGAGCGTGCCAATCTCAGCGGGCGACAATGCCGTCAAGCGCTCGCACAATGCGAAGAAGCGTTCTTGTTCCATCGGTTCCACCATTCCCGCGGTAATGGTCGTGAACTTAGCCTTGTAATCCGCACGGGCAAAAGGCCGCGCGCCGTAGGAATGCGCATTCGCCACGGCCAGCTCATCCGTAATTTTTTCGCCGTTCATAAGTTCAATCACCACCCGACCACCAAACGCTTTCTTCGCCGGATCAGCCGCATGATAGCGCTCCGTCCAATCAGGATCTTCAACCGTTTGAATCTTGCGCCATAAGGCCACCGTCGCCGGTCGGCCCGCTCGCTCTGGCTTGTAGCTATCGACATGATGCCAGCGACCATCTTCGAGCGCCATGGCAAAGATATACATGATGCTGTGATCGAGCGTTTCGCGCGAAGCCATGGGATCAAACTTCTGCGGGTCGCCCGAACCCGTGCCGATCACATAGTGCGTGTGATAACTGGTATAAATCGTGATCCGCTCGACATCGTCCCAATTTCTCACCTTGTTTCGCATCTGGAACGCTAAGTCAATGAGCGCCTGCGATTGGTACTCGGCTGAATGTTCCTTGGTATACGATTGCAAAATCGCGCGGCGCGGTTCGCCAGCTTCGGGCAGTGGCACCTGATATTCACTCTGCGGGCCGTCAAGCATGTAAGCCAGCACACTGTCTTCCCCCTCGTAAATTGGCGAAGGGCTCCGTTCGCCACGCATCGCCCGATCGACCGCTTCAATGGCCAACTTTCCAGCATGGGCCGGTGCGTAGGCTTTCCAACTCGAGATTTCCCCCTTGCGCGATTGCCGCGTCGTGAACGACACATGCACCGCTTGTTGAATCGCTTGATAAACGATCGGCGTCGGCAACTTCAACATCGCCCCAATCCCCGCGGCTTGGGCCGGGCAGAGATGGGCGATGTGATCTTTCTTGTGCTTGTGCAAACAGATGCCGGTGACGAGGGCGATTTGAATTTCGTATGCTGCCACGACCCCTCGTACAAAATCAGCTCCCGAGCAACCGAGTTGTTGCGCTACCGCCAGGATCGGCGGGATATTATCGGCAGGGTGCGAATAATCGGCTGCCAGAAACGTGTCGTGCATGTCGAGCTCACGCACCGCCGTACCGTTGGCCCAGGCAGCCCACTCGGCCGAGAAGCGCTTTTCATTCTTGATGCCAAAAAGAGTGGCACCAGCTTCCCTGGGATGCGAGAGAGCTTGCTCACGAGCCGTGCGAACTGGGCCGCGATTGATCGCCGCAATCGCCACCGCCGCATTATCGATCACTCGATTCGCTACCATCTCGGCCACATCTGCTGGCACCGGCACAGGATCGGTGGCAAGCTCGGCCAGCTTCCAGGCGAGTTGCTCCTCGCGGGGGGGCGTGGCGGCGGACGGGTAAACGCGGACGGTATGCTGTTTCATATGTTATTCGGCTGGATGCCCAAAACTAGGAATTTCTATTTTGCACAACCTGCCCACTCTATGCGAGGGCCAGCTATCACGAGTTGCCGAAAGCAAACCCATGTTGTGGTAATCTCGGTAATTCGGTAATTTGCCAGCCACTCTAGCACTCGCTCGGCTGGCCGACGAAAAAACTCCGCCGCCGAGGCTGGCAACGCACGACCACCAAGGTCCGCGTGGATTGCTCATTTCAAGGAAGAACCCATGAGAATCGCCCAGTTAAGCCTCGCAGGACGGGGGGCCTGGCCCGACCTGCATATCGAACAACTCCACCCAAACATCAACGTCTTCTTTGGCAAGCCGGGGGCCGGCAAGAGCACGGTCGCACAGCTTGCCAATCATTTGCTCTACGGCAAATCTCAAAGTCCCTGGCGGCAGCAGTTTGGTCAAACCGTGCCACTCACCGAAGGCCGGTTGGTCGTCGATAGCGCTCGCGGCAGTTTCGTTCTGCGTAGGCATTTGGATACAGATCGTACCAGCCGACTCACGGTGGCCCCCGTTGGAGAAGGCACGGTCGATAGCCGCACCGTGCAAAAGCTGCTGGCCGATCTTTCACCGCAAGTGATCGCCCAGCTCATGGCCGTGGATTTTGCCGAAGCGCCGTCCGTCGATTGGCTGCTGAGCAAGGACTTCACCCGCGAGCTGGCTAAGAATCGCGGCAAGGAAGTCGACACCCGCTCCACAAATTACTGCACCATTGGGCCAGAGAGCGCTACCACCACGTACCTCGATCGCCGTCGTATTGATGAACTGATACGCCAACGCGACGCGATTGCCGAGTCGATTGAGAAGCAGCTTACGATGCGCCGCCAGGAAGGGGGCGTGCTCACCAGCGAACTCGCCACAGTGGAAAGCCAACTCGCAGCCCAGCGCCAACAACTCGAAGCGGTACAAGCCGACCTGCGCGTGGTTGCCGGTGAAATCGCCGCGTGCGAAACTCGGTTGCGGTATGTTTCGCTGGAAACCGTCGTCACGCGGCAAGCTCGCCAGCAAAATCTCGAAACCAAGCGAGAAGAACTCAAGCAACTCGAAAGCGAAATCACCCGTTGCCGCAAGGCACTGGGCGATTTGCAAGCCCGCGAAGCCGTGGTTCGCGCGGAACTCGCACAGCTCACCCCCGACGGTACCGCCGATCGCGTCAGTTATCTGAGCGATAGCCGCACGACGCTGGGCGTGCTCGAAAAATTGGTCGACGATCTCGACGCCGAGGTTTCCCTTTTGGCTCGCGCCCATGAACCGGGCCGCTGCGTGGGCCATGATTCCCACACGAAACTTTCGCCCGTGGCGGCCATGTTGCGGCAACAAGTTTACACCCTGTGCGGTTTGGTCACCGAGCAAGAACGCATGACACGCCGCCAGCAACTCACCACCGAGTCGCGGCAGATTACACGGTCACAACTCGATTTGAGCGAACGTTTGGAACATTTGCTTGAACGCCGCGAATCGTTGATCAGTGAGCTCAACGTCGCGAGACAACCTCTGCTGCTGCGCCCTCAATCACCGGCGGTGGAACATTGCCAGTGCGAGCATCATGCCGAGTTTTTCAGTCACGCTGATCCGCTGTTGGTCGGCTACGCCGCCAGACATCCCCAAGAAATAGAATTGCGCAGCCACTACGAAGCTTTGCTACTACGCCAAGGCGAACTGCACAGTGAAGCCGATGCACTCACGCGGCAACTTGCGGAGTTGGAAGCTCGTTGGCAAGACATCCAGCGTGAACGCGCTAGCTTGGTCGGCAACACGAGTCTCGAAGAGCAACGCTTTGAGCTCGAACGGCTTGAAATCACGATCCGCGAAGCACTCAAACCAGCCACACAAAACCCTCCAACGCCACAAGCCACCTGGCGCGCTTCCGACATCCTAGCGCAACTCACCGATGGCAAGCTGGTGCAGATTCGCCTGGAACGCGATGGCCGTCATCCGCTGGTGGTAGACCATTTGGGGCATCCCTTGGAGCTCGGCTCACTCAGCACGGCGGCTCACGATCAACTTTACTTGTCGCTCACACTGGCGCTGATTGGTTCGTTCTCCCGACGGGGAATTCACTTGCCGCTCATTCTCGACGAACCGTTCCTGCGCCAAGACGCCGCCGGTAGCGGTGCGATGGCGGGCGTACTGGCGGAGTTCGCCCGTACGGGTCATCAGATTCTCGTTTTCACGGAGGACTTGGACGCGCTCAGACGCTTTGAGTCGCTCAACTCCCAGGTGTTCGACCTCGCCCGCTTGCGTCGCCAGGTCGCTCCCGAGCCCATTCGTGATACTCCCGCGACCAAAACAACCGTGACCCGCGTGGTTCGCGAAACCGAAGATGGCCAGCTCGCACCGGTTTTGCAATTTCGCGCGGGAACGGTCACTCGCGAGTCACTTTTTTATCTCACCGAAGCCAGCTCGCTCGCTCAGTTCCCCGTCCTAGGGAGTGGCACAGCGGAAGCCTTTGCGAAAATTCAGATCATAAATGTCGGTCAATTGCTCGCTGCCGATCCCGCGCAAATCGCAACTCAATTGAATCGCAAGACGATCACCACCGAGACGGTCGCCCTCTGGCAATCCCACATGCGGCTCATGTGCGGCGTACCGGGACTTACACTCAACGATGCCCAAGTGCTCACGGCATGTGGCATTCGCAGCTTTGCCGAGCTACGCCAAGCCGTCCCGATTGAACTCGAAGCCACGACTCGTGATTTTCTCCGCAGTGACCGCGGCCAACGTTTCGCTGGTTCCCTGAATCGATTCAACGCCTCGCAAATTCGCGAGTGGGTTCACCTGGGAACGCACGGCAAGAAAGCGGTTGCCCCGACCAATCGCGTTGTCACGAAGCAATCACAATCGACCCCCAAGTTAAAGACGGTCACTCCTCGCCAACATGTGCCACAATTCTATTTGAATCGCGGCAGCAATGTCGCCGACGCTCCCTCGATTGGCCCGCAATCGGCAAAGAATTTAATAGCGGTGGGAATTCGCACGGTGGCCGATTTGTTGAACGCCAACCCCACTTCCGTCGCGGCTGAGTTGGGCTTGAGCCATGTTTCCACGCAAACGATTGCTGATTGGCAGTTGCAGGCCCGCTTGGTCTGCCAGATACCTGAACTACGAGGTTACGGAGCACAACTACTCGTCGCCTGCGGTTTCACCAGTCCCGAACAAATCGCCAACACGCGGACTGGCGATTTGGTTCGCAAAATGCAAGCCTTCTGCCAGTCGAAGCAAGGCCAACGCATCTTGCGCACCAACGAAGCGCCCTCCCCAGCCAAGATTAAACGCTGGGCACAAAACGCCGCCCAACGCCGTCCCCTGGAAGCCGCGTAAAGCTTACGGTAGAACCGGTGCAATCGTGATCTGGTGCGTGACGGGAACCATCGCCGACTCAATCGCATCGGCCAGCGGTGTCCTTTCCGCTTCGGTCTCGACAGCAGCTTGCTCAAGATTAGCCTTGCCTGCGGCGCCGTGGAAAATCTCTTTGATTTGCTTGGTTTCGTATTTCTGCTTGGCGGCCACGGCCTCATCGACGCGATCAAAAGCGGCGCTGAAGGGATTCTCGGCGAACGCCTCCGCCAAATTGATTCCCTTGGCCAACTCGTCGGCAGAGAATTCTTGGGAGGCCTCTCCCCACGTCAGTAGATAGTTCCCCGCACTCAACCCCGTGACCTGTAACATGAAGCGATTCAAGTCCTCGGTAAATGGCACGAGGGTCATCCCCGAACGGATGGAATTGTCTTCATTAAGCGCACCGCGAGCACAGTAGGGATAGCGCGAGCTGACAAGCTGAAATTTCCCTTCACCGAGCGGCTTAATCTCGTGCCCCTCGGAGGCCTTCGCCTCACCAGATTTCATGTCGATGTTGAAATCAGCAATTTGCCCGTCCAGCCCCATGCCACGCAAAAAGGCGTAGGCCATCACCACGTGTCCTGCCCAATCCGGGTGGATGCCATCCTTGCCCGCCACATTGTAGGGCTTTTCAGCAGTCGCGCCATGTTGCCCCGGCGCGAACACTTGGGCTTGATACATGGGCCAAAAGACATCGGCAAAGGCCACTCCTTCCGTCTCAGCAATATCCAAGGCAATATCACGCAGCGCGCAAAGATTCTCGTTATGCTCATCGAGAGTGCCGCTTCGCGAATCCACCCAAGCCGCCGTTTTGCCAGCGCAACCGGGCGAACCAACCACCACCCGCGCACCCGCCTCTTTGAACTTACGCACAATCGCTCGGTAATGATCCTCGTACCACATGCCATTGGTCACGTCGAACGGCCGGTAGCGCGAATCGTTCATGCCGTAGCACAGCGTCGCCACGGTTGGCTCGAACCGCAGACAATCCTGCTCCATGCGCTTCAAAAAGCCGCCGGTCTTTTCACCGCTCCAGCCGTACTGCCGCGCCGTGATTTCCAATTGCGGCACACAGGCCGTGAGATAGGTCTCGATGATCCGCGAGTACATTTTTTGCTCGGTAATCGAATCGCCGCAGATCGCCAGCCGATCCCCCTGCTTGAGCAACAACTCCCCTGGCTGGGGAGCCTTACGAGGATTGAATTTGCGAAACGCTTCGTCGTCGGGTTTGACTTCGTAAGCGTAGCTACGAAACTCGGTCGTTGGCTCGGCAGTTTGAGTTGCTTGACCTAAAACGGCGTTTTGGCCAATGTACGAGAAAACCATGATCATTAACGTGCAGCGCAAGCCACAAGACAGAACCATTCTTGAGTACCTCATGACGAGAGAGAATTGCAACGACGAGCGAATGGTTACTTTAGCGGGTACGACGACGGTATCCAAGTAGCGTCACGCCACTGGCGAGCAAGAGCAGGAATGCGCTCGGCTCGGGGACCGCGACGGTGGCCGTGAATGGCAAAGAGCCCGTGTATTCACGCTGCCACAACAGAAAATCCCGACCATCGCTGTCGCCATCGTTGTTGGTATCACCATTGGCGTTCAGCCCGTAGGCGGTTTGCCATGTCGCAAGGTCGCCACTATCGACGTCGGCATCCTCATTAAAGTCGGCTGGTGAAAAGCTGGGCGTCGGAATGATAGTCGCATAACCGATATCGCGTAGGAAAGCGAGATCGAGGGCCGTGAGGCGTTTACGGGTTCCTTGAGTGATTGAGGGGTCCATGACCACTTCTTGGGGAGAGCCGTCGAGAATGCTCGTGCTCATAATCCCAGAAGCAATGTGATCTCCCGCGGGGTTAATCAAACCATTCCCACTTCCGTAAAGCGTGCTCGCATTCGAGCCATCCCAAGTTGTGCCCGAGACTAGATCATCCCACGAATCGGAAGCACCAATGCCTAGCGCGTGTAGCATCTCATGCAAGGCCACCGAGTAAAGATCGTTCTTTCCAGCACCCACGCTCGTGGTGTGGTTGAAATGCCAGTAGTTATTGAGATCCGTATCGTTGTCTTTCGCACCGTTATTGTTGCCGTCCCAATCCAGCGAAAGGCTGCCATAAGCAATGCCGAAATCGATCGAGTAAGTCCCCACAAAACCTTCGGCAACCGAAGTTCCCTCTAAAGTTCCGATGACTGGCCCCCCACCGCGCTTGTAGGCAAGCTCGGATTGCGATTCGCCGATATCCACCGCACCCGGCCACTGGTTGGGTGTAGAATAAGTGCCTGACAGGCTAAACCCGGCTCCCCCCGGTCCACCCACTCCCAACGTGGAGCCCAAAATCGAGCGCGCGCCAACGTACATCGTGACAGTATTGGCAGGTATTGTTGCTGTATCGATGGTGACGGAACCTCCTGTCAGGGGATTGCTATAGCTATATGACCAATTAAAAGTGGCTGTCGCATTACCATTGATCCCTGAGTAGAGATCAGTATTGATAGCGCTCAAATTCGAGGTAATCGCCGCCGAGATATCCGCGGCTGCCTCGTCGATTGCGTCCCTGGCCGCGGGATCGTGCATAGCCGAAAAGAGAAACCCGGGCGGATACTGCAAATTGATATTGATCGCCGAGGCCAGCGAGCAGAACAGGCAACCCAAAATAAAGACAACGCCTGAAATCTGACGTGAAAGTATTCGCACCGCCTCGGTCCTTATTAGAAATGAACGTTACTGCTGATCGCGAAAGCGTTGCTGCGATTCGACGATTTCTTGTTCGATTTGATTTACGATTTTCTTGATTTCGTCCAAGTCGCTCGGCAGCACGTGTAACGAGAGTTCTTTAAGCAGTGGGGCCGTCGCGGGGTGGTATCCTGCAACAAGATCAGCAATATCTTTCTGGTAAGTACGCACCCGATCAAAACGGGCCTGCCGATACAAAGAGGGTAAGGCAAACAGCTTTAAGAGCAACAACCCCTCGACCGTCGCGCAAGGAATGTCACGGCCTGCAAACGGTTTGTTGAGGGAAAAGTCTTTGCGTACTCGCTCGAACAGCTTATTCCTGGGAAACAGAAAATCGACACGCAGGTCTTCCAGCCAGCCGCGCGCGAATTCGGGATTCTCTTCCTCAATACGAATCTCTGGCAACTTGGCCAAATCTTTGCGGGCAACGATCAAATCGATGTCTTGGGTATTGCGGCCCTCAACATACACCAGCATCGCAATCCCACCGACAAGCACGTATTCAACTTGCCGTTCTTCCAAGAGATCGAACAACCGTGGGATTGATTCGAGGAGCTTGTTAAGGTCCATCGTCCGCAGCCGCTCCCCATTTTTGGGATCGAAGATGATCCCATTGACAATTACTTCGCCGATGTTGACCAGGTTGTCGACCATGAATGCATTTTACCTGAACACCTCAGGAATTGCAGCGCTAGCTTATCCGAAATCCCCCTCCCAGTACTCTGGGAGGGGCTAGGGGAGGGTCTTCTGAGTATTGAGTAATCAATGTGTTACCATGGCCTGAGATTGCCGTTCCAACTCCAGCAGCTTACGCTTCATGGCCAACCCTTGCGGCGCGGAATAGCCCCCCAGATTACCCCCGGAGGCCAACACACGATGGCAAGGCACAACCAGTGGCACGCGATTCTTGCTCATGACAGTGCCAACCGCGCGGGCCGCCCCCGGATGCCCCACCTGCGCGGCGAGCTCGCCATAGCTAACTGTCTCGCCCCAAGGGATCGCCCGACAGGCCGCAATGACCTGTGTTTGAAATTCCGTCATGCCGTCCAGGGAAACTACCACGTCGTCAAATTCCACCGCTTCGCCGTCAGCAAAGCGCGTGAGGCTCTCGATCAAGCGGTCATTGAACAATGTGCTCTCCGTGGAGCTTTCGAGCATCGACTGTTTAAGCAACTTGCCACCCGATTGGGTGTAAAACCGTTCGAGGGATTGCCTGGCGGCACGCTCCGACGGATGCCCAAAGGACAGCCCAATAAGTTCCCCATCCAATGTGGCCAGGGCCATGTATCCCAACTGGGTCGCAAAGGCGGAAATCATCTGTTTGTCTCCTTGGAAAGGTCCAAAAGCTTACCCACTATGATAGCGATTTTCTCAGCATTGTCGCGGCAATTTAGCCACTTGGCAAATTCTGCTCGCGGAACTTGCGAGCGGCCGATTTCCACGGGGTTTCTCACTTGCCACTCCCCATCTATACTTAAATTATTAATTCTCGGAGAAGCTCACTGCCAAAAAGTGCCAACATTTAGGCCCTTCATCAAGCTCGTGCGGCCCTCACCAACTTGGATATTTCCCCACGATGAACTCGTATCAATCGCTCGCCGACGACTATTACGTCAACATGAATCTCAGCACCGAGATGGAACTGCCCAGCAATCGGGAAACGGTGCTGCACTTCTTTGAACAATTGCAAAAAGTCTATCCCGAGATGCGGAATTTCTACGCCCGGGAAAATCGCGATTTCATCCTGGAAGAAGACAAGGATCGGGCCAGCCACCGCTGGTGTACCGTCGAGCCGCGCCGGATTTCCTCGGGCTTCGTAAATCCCGAACAGTTCGAGACGGCCCTCGACCAACATCGACACGCACTCGAAATCGCCCCTTACGCTCTATCGGTCAGCCCACTCGATTGCGAAGCGCTCGACTTGCTAATGGGTTTCGATTTCAACTATCGCGGCAACCAAAACCAGTTGGTCGCCGAAGCGCTCGGCATTTGCCCCGCGGTGGAAGGCTTGGCTTCGCTCCCCGGTGCGACAATCATCAACCACGAACCGAACATCACGATCGCGCTTGATAACGATTGTCGGCTGCAATGCCGATTGAGTGTAGAGTCACGCACCAACGCCTTCCAAATTCGCACCGGCGAATTTCAAGAAGATCAACTCAGCGTGTACATTACGGCCCGCCACTACGGCAGCTTGCAGCCAGGACAAACTTACATCGAAGTGCTTAATCGTCTACAAGAAGTCTGCTTGAAAGTCGTCGACAACTATGCCGTCGAGGCCATCCTGCACCCACTCGCGCGGGCGATTGCGATGGGGTAGAGTTAGGGCTATTTCGCTAACCCATACTGATCCAACTTCCGCTTAAGCGTCGTGCGGTGCAAACCCAGAGCTCGTGCCGCCGGTGCGCATTCGTTCGAGAAGCGATCCATCGCACTTTCCAAGAGGGCCGGCTCCACCTCTTCGAGAAACTTTTCGTACACGAAACCGTCTGCTTGCGGATCGCCAAGCAGGTCCGCGGCCCGTTGCTTGGCCAATTCTCCGAGTGCTCCCTGACCGTCGAACGCGTCTGACTCCGACTGCAAAGCGGGTAATGGGGTGGGTAAATGCTCCGGCATAATCAGGCCGGCCCGGGAAACTACCAAGGCATGTTCGATCGCATTTCGTAGTTCGCGGACATTCCCCTGCCAGGCTCTGGACATCATCTCGTTGATGGTTTCCTCGGCGAAGTTGACGGAACTGCCGCGTCGTTGCGAAGCAAAATGTCGCGCCAAAATCGGGATGTCTGCCTGTCGTTCCCGCAGCGGCGGAATAGAAATTTCAAACGCCGCCAGCCGATAGTAAAGATCCTGGCGAAACTCGCCGCTTTGCACCTTTTTCAACAAGTTTTGATCCGTCGCGGAAATCACCCGAAAATTGCATTTCACGGGTTGATCTCCACCAACGGGCATCACTTCTTCTTGTTCAAGGGCTCGTAAGAGTTTCACTTGCACGGCCAGCGGGATTTGCGTGATGTCCTCCAGAAACAGCGTGCCACCATCGGCCTCGACCAGCAACCCAGGGCGCGACGCAGAGGAACCTCCAAGCACTCCCGCCACTTGGCCAAACAATTCCAACTCGGCCTGTGTTGCATCCAGGGCCGCCAAATTCGCCGTTATGAACGGTCCCGCACCACGCGAACTATGCCGATGGATGGCATGCGCTGCGGTGGCTTTACCGACACCGCTTTCTCCTTGCAAAAGCACCGTGACTTCCGCATTGGCCGCCAGGGCAATGCGTTTGAACACGGCTTGCATCACCGGTGTTTTGCCCAACATTCCGTCGACCGGCAAATCCGTTTCCGTGCCGAGTGGGCTTTGTGTCGCGAAAAATGCTCGGCGAATCGTGCCGCGAATTTCATCGAGATCGAAAGGTTTCAGCACATATTCAAACGCACCGTTTTGCACGGCCTTCACGGCCGTCGCCAAATCGCCAAAGGCGGTGATTACGACAATTGGTGCCACGCCCAGGTGCCGACGAAATTCTTGCATCGCGCTGAGCCCATCCATGCCGGGAAGCCGCACGTCGAGGATCAACAAATCGGGTTGAGATTCAGCGGCAAGTCGCAAGCCTTGCTCCGCCGAGGAGGCGACAAAAACTTGGTGCCCGAGCGAATGGCCAAGTTTTTCTAGGCCCCAGCAAATTGCCTGCTCGTCATCAACCACTAGGATTTTCGACATGCGCTCCATTCCTCTCTGCAACGGACGAACCGGGCATCAGTGGCAACCGCAGCCAAAAATGCGTGCGTTCAACTTGGCGACTCCAGCCAATCTCGCCCCCATGGGCGTGAGCCACTTGTTGGGCGACGGCCAGCCCTAATCCTACTCCCTCGGCCTTGGTGGTGACAAACGGTTGAAACAGCTTTTCGGCAACAGCCACCGGCAGGCCCGGCCCCGAATCACTGACTTCCAGTACCGCTTGGGCCGCGATATTTTTGGACAAGCTCACGCGAACTTGTGGGGTTACTTGTGACGACTGCTTCTGGGCCGCTTCGATGGCGTTGAGCAACAGATTCACCACAACCATTCCTAGAGAATCCGTGTTGGCAAGGACAGTCATCTTTTTGTCGGGCGGCTGCCAATCGACACTCACTCCGACATGCCGCGCCGCAGGCAAGACCAGCGGCAACAGCTCTTCCACCAATTCGACAAAATCGACTGGCCGCTTAACCGAAGCAGGGTTTTCGTGGCCCAATTGCAAGAAACTCTGCAACCGACTTTCCATAAGCTGCAACTGGCTCTTCGCGACCCCCAGCGTGTCGTCGTCCATGATAGGGCAATTTTCGGCGTGCAGATCAACAGCCAACCGACAACCCGTGGCGGCGTTGCGCATCTCATGCGCAAGTCCCGCTCCCAACATGGCCACGGTTCGCACTTGCTCGGTCTGGCGGATATGTTGCTCGTATTCACTGAGCCGCGCGGCTGTTTGATTCACGGCCACCGCCAAGTCGCGAACCTCATCATCGCGAGTGGGCAATTCCAACGCGGCGAAGTTACCCCCGGCCAGACGCTGCACGCCCGAACCTAAGCGAGCCAAATTCCGGCTGATTCGATTAGCGATCCACTGCGTCACGACTGCCATGGCGATGACGGCGGCAATTCCGACCACCAACGGCGGCAGAAACGCACTCCGCCAAGCAGCGTTATACCTCTCGCGTGGAAACAAGACATGTAACACACCGCTTTCCAAGGTTCCCAGTGGCCGCTCAAGCTCAATGGCTGAATGAAAATAAGCTCGCTCGGCAACCGTGATTTGTGGTCCCAACACGACTTCTTCACTCGTGCTGACCAGGTGCGTCGTTGGCAGTTTCTCGGCAACCGCTGGCAGACTCGCCGAGATGAGTCGGCCGTCATCATCCACCAACACAAACTCTGCCCCCGACAGACTGGTCATTTGCCGCAGCACGGCGTCGGTGAGCGGGAAGTTCGAAGCTTCCAGCACGCGGACCACCCCCTGCAATTGACGATCAATGGAGGCTTGTGTCTCTTTGGTCGCCAGTCGTGCATTGATCGCTCCTACCGCGAGCAAGCTCACAACGGCCACCGCAGCTAGCGGCAACATGATCTGATATTGCAAGGGAATCCGCACTTGGGAAATGCTTTCAAGTTAAGATTGTCAGTGTCGCAGAAACCGACAAGGCCGGTGAATCTTCCAACAGCCTGATTTTAGACCCCTCAGCCGCGGTTACAATCCGCGAGGCCTGCGAATACAAGGAACATCAGCCGGGACATGCCGAAACAGAGAGAGCGAATACTAGGAATATCAGACATGGAAAGAACACAAAAGAGCCACCAGCGACGAGGTTTTACTCTGGTGGAATTATTGGTGGTGATTGCCATCATCGGCGTGTTGGTCGCGCTGTTGTTGCCGGCTATTCAAGCCGCCCGCGAGGCAGCCCGACGAAATCAATGCTCCAACAACTTGAAGCAACTCGGCCTGGGAATTCTTAATTATGAGAGTGCTCGTAAGAAACTTCCGCCGAGCGCGAATGTTGACTTGAGTGCTACGGCCACCCCAAATAACGGCTCCTGGGGCGTGCATGGCCGCATCATGGATTACCTCGAACAAAACAATCTGCGGAATCTCGTTAACCTTGAAACTGCTTGGGATAATCAGCAAGCCCTCAGCGGCGTGAAAATCGATATCTTTCAATGTCCCTCGGATAGCAAGAGCCTCGAAATCCGCGACGCGGGTGGCGGAAGAGCCTTGCTCTATCCGCTCAATTACGGGTTCAACATGGGAACCTGGTTCGTCTTTAATCCCCTAACATTAGCAACGGGCGACGGTGCGTTTTTTCCCAACAGCAACTTACCGCTCGCCCAGTTCACCGATGGCACAAGCAACACCTTGCTGGCCGCCGAAGTGAAAGCCTGGACCCCCTACACACGTAACGGCGGTTCACCTCCCGTGGAAGCTCCCGACACGACTCAAGAAGCAGCGACCATCGTCGCTTCGGGGCCGGATATCAAAGACACGGGGCACACGGAATGGCCTGATGGCCGCGTGCATCACACGGGCTTCACCGCGACGCTCACTCCCAATACCTTCGTATCGTTCACGCTCAACGGCCAAATCGTCGATGCCGATTACAACTCTTGGCAAGAAGGTAAGAACGGCAATGCGGGATCGCCGACCTATGCGATTGTCACCTCGCGGAGTTTCCATCCCGGTCAGGTGCAAGTGGCACTTGTCGACGGCTCGGTCCAAGGCATGCGCGACGACATCGACCTCGTCATTTGGCGCGCACTTGCCACCAGGGCAGGAGGTGAAGTCACCAGCGGGATTTCCAACTGAGGGGTGACGTGGAATCTGGTACGCAGATTCGCCTGAGAAGCCTGATTCGCCTAAGAAACAACCGCAGAATTTATTTCTGCAAGCCAAGCATTCTGCTGGCATCAGCCAACTGCTTCTTTTCTTTTTTCTGAGCAGCGAGAACGACCTGCCGAGGAGCGTCAGCCTGTTGCACGGCGCACTGAGGATGAATCCCAGCAGCTGAGTAAGATTTCTTGCCGCAAACGGGGCAGACCGTCCCATGCGTGGGAGATTCGAAGAGCGGGGCCGGTTTGCTGCTATCCATTGTGATGTTGCTTTCTTCGCACAAGGCCGCTGGATTTGCTCGGCAGCCAAACCTTGCGAGATTCCTATGAGCTTGGCTCGCAGGAAAAAAATGTTACCGCCCGCCGACCAAGGGGCCGACGGGCGGAATTCAGGGTAAGGGGTGTACTAAGACACAACCTTAACATTCTCGGCACAGGGCCCCTTGGGACCACGTGCTTCGTTGTATTCGACCAACTGGCCTTCACGGAGAGAATTAAATCCTCCACCTTCGACTGCCGAAGAATGGAAGAAAATATCTCCGCGTTCTCCTTCGATGAATCCAAAACCCTTGTCAGTAACCTTCTTAATGGTACCTTGCGACACGTCAAAACTCCTTGCACGCAACTAATGTCAAAAACGGCCAGGGCGTCGTGCATTACGCTCGTGGCCAATCCACGCACGCTCCACTCTGGAGCGAAATCTCTAAACTAACAATGCGAAATCTGAAAGATCACGCAAATCAAACAGCGCTTCAATGAGACTCAGCGGACCGGCGAAAGAATGAAAAGAATAATTGCCGGTGATCGAATATTGGCCCAAATCAGCTAGGGAACGCTCTCTATTATAGCGGCAAAGCCTGCCAAATGGGGTTCCATCTTGCCGTTCTGGCAAGATTGTGGCTTTTATTTACGGAAATCGTGTCGGTGACTGCGATTCTAGGGCTGATTTGGCTAACAAATGTCGTTTCGGAGAGGCGTTGCCATTGGCACGTCTCCAGAGCGATTTCAATCGCGTATGAAGATATCTTGATATTTCCGTGCTTCATTCCGCCATTCATAAAGCACTTCCTTGGAAAGCGGAATTGTCGTGGCAAAAGTTTCTCCCAAGACTTCGATAGTATTACTGTTGATCGTCGGGGCCTTGTCCGGTTTCAAAAAGTTGATTTCTAACCCGCTGAGTTTATGCACGTCGTGATGTCGCCGGTCGCGCTCCACCAACAAGTATTCGCCCAAATAGGTGGCGATCAATTGAACATTCTTCCCGCGCATGTTCGTGCAAAGTTTTCGCCAACGCATGTTTGGGAATGTCGCGGAAACTAACTCGGGCTGCTTATAGGAAACCGGCGTCGCCCCGGTCAATAAGTCGACGCTCGTGCCATCGACAAACTGGGCATGGAAGACAAACCAACCCTCGTCGTGCGGATTCAGATCGGTAAACATCTGCCAGCTTTGATTCCAACGAAACGCATATCCGACTTGTCGTAAAACCTCAGGCGGTGTCCAGGTGGGCGTGACGCTGTTCACACACCTCCACAGCGATACTACCAGCGCCAGCAACAAGACAGACAACTCACCCGCGCGGGCCAAGCGCGTCGTGGGCACTGGTGGTTGAAACCCTGCCGCCGACCCCGCAGGCTGTTTCAGCACGCACTCCCAAAACTTGGCGGGCAAGAACGCCAGAAACCCCACGATGCACACATACGGAAACAGTCCGATTGTGAAACAGGCCGCCAGTAACAAGTGAAACAGAATCAGCGCTGCCAGAACAACAACTCTCAGCCAGCCCCGGGAGAGCAAAATCGCCAGCGGCGCGAGCAGTTCCAGATAGAGCGTGGCGCGGGTCAACTCTTGCAGTAATTCGGGATACGCCAAAAACCGCTGCCCCCACTGCGTAACAATAAAATCCTTCGATAACGCCAAGCGAATGGCCTCGCCTGTTTGCCACGCTTCCTGGCCATGCTTCAACAGGGCCGTACTGACGTAGAGTAGCGCGATTTGTAGATAGAGCGCAAAAGTCGCGAGCGAAATGACGGTCATTCCCCGAGCCTTATCCCGGCGTTTCGCATCGAGCGACCAGATTTCTCCAAGCGGCAAGAAGATTCCCCAGAACGTCAGCAGCGCGAGATACTTGTCTCCCGCGTTAAGAATCAGCGGATTGCGTGTGTGCAGCGACACCAACAACAACCAAGAAACGAGCGTGGCAAGCCGTGTCTGATAGCCCACCAGCATCATGACTGCCGCGATCCCCGCCACGAGAAACAAGAGTCCCTGAAACAGGGGCGTGCCATTCATGAAGTGCAACGACCATTGCGCGGGTTGGTTAAACCCCGTCGTCACCACATGCCGCGCGAGCAGGCCCTGATCCGTATAGAAAGCCACCAAATCCCGCGACCGTAGCAAAAGATCAACGAGGATCAGAAAAGCGAGACCAATTCGCAAGCAGGCCAACGAACGCAGATCGAGCGCGAAGAGTGTTTGGCCAAAGCGGCGAAGAGAGGATAAGCGGTCCATCGAATCCACTCGGAGAATAGCCACGGAATTTCACGGATTAAACACGGATGATTGGGAGTGATTCCTGCGTTGGTAGTAGGAGGCTTTGTGACGAACGAGTGAATAGCTTCTTTGCTTTTAAATATCCGTGTTCAATCCGTGTTTCATCAGTGGCCAAATATTCTGGACTTTGTTCTGTAAAACTAAGCCAATAACCGATTCACGCTCTGAATCAGTCGATCCATCGGAAACGGCTTGCGAACGTAATCGTCGACGCCCAGCATTTCGGCGTAGGCCTTATGCCGGGCCCCTTCGTTGGCGGTAATCATAATGATCCGCTGCCGCTTCTCGCCCATCCGTTTCAGGCGCTCCAGCACCAGGAAACCGCTCCGCTTGGGCATCATCATGTCGAGAATAATCAGGTCGGGAGCTTCGCGCTCGATGAGTGCGAGTCCTTGGTTGCCATCCCGCGCGATAAGCACATCATAATCGTGGGCCTCAAGGGCCAGCCGCAAGGATTCGATGATTTCAGCATCATCATCGACCAGAAGAATCCGTTTGTTTCCGCTTGATTCAGCCATGACCAGTCTATTTACATTTCAAGGAAAGCAGCATATTGAGAAAAGCTTGCATTATCAAACCACTCAGCCTAGCATTTCACCGCGAATTGACAAGGGTCAACCCCACGGCGGAATTTACGCCATGGCTGAGCACCGGGGAGAGCACACCGCTAATCTTCGCTGATAGATGCTAATACGTATGCTATTTTCAAAGATTAGCGTAAATCACCGGTTAATATCTATATGGCACAGACGGCCACCGGACGGACGAATTGAACAGCGCGAACTTGTACGCTATCGGCATGTATTGGAACAAATGCAAGAACTTCGAGACCTTCTTCACGCGTATCTGACCTGCCGCAACTAATTATGTAGTAACGAGTCCTATCACCACCTCGCATAAGTCAGCGCCATCCCCGCTAGAAACATCACAGCTCCCAAATAAGCCGGCGCTAGGTGTATGAAGCTTGTGTAGCCAATCGGATAGTGGACGCCAATCGCCGTACCGAAGCCGGCTAGGCCTGTGACCGCCAGTACCTGCCACAAACTGCGCGACGGCCCGTTGCAATACACGCAAAAAAACATCGTCAACCCGCAGCAGCACACACCTCCACCAAAACCCGCGCGATCGTGAGCAATCAGCGGAACCAGCCGCGGATTGATCGCTTCCAAGTCGCCAACACACAACTTCATGAACTCCAAATCTTGCGGGACGAAAACAGTCGTCATTCCCACTGTCATTATGATTAGTCCACCCATCACCAAACACAATGATGTCACCAATAATAAGCTGCGGCCGAGGCCATAGGGCGTCAAACACGCACCTCGCCAGCCAGGACGAAACAATACGCGGATCGATTGCTCGTTTGGTAAGAGTCTGATGGACTTGTACATACCCAAGCTGAAAATCGGCAGTAGTACGAGTGTCGCAACACCGTGCCACGAATCGAGGTAGCCGTAACCCAAATAGGCTGTAAAGCTCGCAAAACCGAGCGTTCCGCTCAACAGCAACGCCCACCACGCCCATACTTCTCCAGCTCGCAGCGGAAACTCGGCCAGCCACAAATAGAGAGCGCCGACGCCCAGGATCGCCCCGCCAAACGACACCCGGTCGTGAATCATGAAATGCACCAGCCTCGCATCAGCGATCAAATACAAGGCTTCAGCCGTCACACCGAGGAATTTAATATCGTGAGGCAGAAAATGACCAGTCGCACCAAGGAAAAATGCAAATAGGCCCGCGCCTATCAGACCGATCCCAGTCAATTTCAACAACTGCCGACCGTCATCGACGAGGGCCTCAAAAAGTCCGCGATGATCGTTGTAACGCTCGCTCATGCTTGTCGCGCTATTTTGTGGTGGATGCGGCATCAAAACCAAAACTTCACAGGCGCGATTCCAGCCGAATCGAAGTACGGGTCCAAGCGTCGAGCTAACTCAGGCCAATGGTGATGTGGCACGGCTGGATACAGATGGTGCTCCAAATGATATAAGTGTTCCAAGGCCACAAGCGAGGCCAGTTTGCCGCGGAATCTGCGAGTTTGGTGCAATTCATCCTGTCCATGGCAAGAATGCGGTAAGTAGGATGTCACGAACGGAATCACCCAACTGCCCATGATCATTAGTGCAACATAAACAAAAAACACAGGGGTCCAGGGTAATATCGCGATGGAGAACAGAACAATCACCACGCAACCTAGACCTTCGAGCGCGATCAATTTACGCTCGTTCCGCGAGTGCTTTAGCGCCCAGAACCAGATACGGAATTGAAAAGGAATGCCTTCCAGCAATGCTCGCACAAGCGTCATCCCCGCCGCCGCGCCCTCGATGTCATCGTCCTGCGGAAAGCGCGCGTGGTGATGTAAGTGAGCTAATCGGTAGGCATGACCACTACGCAAAGCCAATAATTCGATAACCGAGAGCAGAAAGCCGTTTACTCGTTTGCCTAAACCAAGATTTGCATGAACTAGGTCGTGGGAAATTGAGCCGTAAGTTACAAAGCTCAATGAGACCAAACAAAATACTGCGAGTGGCCACAACCTCAATGCGGCAAAGGTGAAGTAAAGCACTATCCATACAAAGGGCAGAGCAATAGTTAAAATGAGCCTCGCTCGGCTGACTTGCGTCAAACCGACGGAAATCTCCGTGAACGGAGGCAATCGAACCTCGTGTAAATGGTGTGAATTTACCATGGCTGTCAATTGGTTTGAATCTTCCACCCAAAAATGTATATCCGTGGAGATAGAGTTATTCTAGACGATTTGATAACTGGTTTCCAACGGAGAAATTAACCTCATGCAGTAGAGTCCAATTTTTCTTCCTAATGCAGAGTCTGAGCCAAGATTTGGGGTGCTCTTTGTTTCCTGGAATCGTTGCTAAAGCTTCTCAAGCGCTAGATAAACGCTGTCATGCCCGCCAGATGACGAGATACTTCCGCTTTGGATTCCGCTCAAGAATTGTTACCCTAGTATCGCGTATAAACGAACTTTATTTCCCACCTTGAAATACATACCATGTCCAAAAAACCCGCCCCCAAAAAGCCCGCGAAGAAACTCGCGTTTCCGCAACTGCCGTACTTGCCGCGCGATTCGAAAAAAGTATTCGCCCGAAATCGACCTGCTCGCCTTGCAACGCGATCCCGACATTGGCGACTTAGCAGATTGGCAGAGCAATTTTGATCCTGGTTCTCTCGGCGCCACGATGGCCGTGCCAGAACCAACTGGTTTGTTGTTGGCCGGTCTGATGACACTCGCCGCTGGCGCTCTGCCTCGCGGTAACATCAGGCAGTGATTGTGAGCCTCTCGCGGCAAGCAGCTGCTACCGTCGATCGAGGCGAAATTTTTCCGTTTCGGAGGCGGGGATGGCGTTGCGGATTTGGTTGCCGTTGCGTTGGGCCACGCCGCCCGCTCCGTCGATTCCCCATTGGGCGAAGGTGACTTTTAGGTCGACCGTTTCCGGCAAGTCGTTCGGCCGGGGCCGAAGGACTGTCAACGTCACCGAGTCGCCGGGCTGATGCTGGGCGATCAGGCCGGTGAGGGTCACGAAATCCTTGACTTCTTGGCCGTTGAACTGGGTGATGATGTCCTTCTCTTTGATTCCCGCTTTATCCGCAGCGCTGCCGGAAACAACTTTGGCCACGTGCGCCTGATTGGCGAAGGTATCCCCTTGCACACCGAGAAACGCGCCACTGCGAACGTCGATGACGGCAGTCACCAGCTTGGTCCGCAATTCTTCTATGGCTGGAGGCGACATTTTTGTCCCGTACAGCTCCACGCGTTTGAGCTGAGTGAGCCGTTCGAGGATCGACAGGGCTTCATCCCCCAAGGGAGGAGAATGAAAACAAACCAGAGCCGCGTGAGGGACTTCTTCCAAGTGTTCGAGACCCTCAAGGCCTCCTTTCCACTCCGCGCCGATCACCACCTGCACGCTGCGCTCGGGCCGCATGTTGATGACGCCACTGATCTGGACCCCCAGTTGAAATGAGCCGCCGAGCTTGACGATCTCTTTCAGGGCCAAGTTTTCCCGCACGTCGGTGAGCAATTCTTTGGCCAAGGAGGCTTCCTTGGGTCGGTTTTCTAGCGTGGCGAGTTGCTCAAGCGCTGCGAACACCAGCTTGGGTTCCTCGGCTTCCGACCAGGCCAAGAGGATATTGAGTGCCCGCGTGGAACCTTCGAGCGTGCCGTTGCGGGCCGCTTGGCTGACGGCCTCAATCGCGGGTTGGCCCGCTTCGGTCAACCGCTTTTGGGCACGTTCGCGCGTGTCAAACAGATCGCTGTCTAGCTCACCGATCCACCAGGAAATTTCTCCGGCGGAGACGCCCTGGGCTGTGGCGGGCGGGACTTCTTCAGCCAGCGAAAGGCTCGACTGGGCGGCTAGAGCGATCAAGAGGAAGCAGGAAAAACGCATGAACTTATTGTACCACTCTTTGCCGATTTGTCCGCGATCAATTATTTCGTTACTCCCCATGCCTTTATTTAGCCCGTCGCTTCGACTACGCTCGCAGATATGAAATTCGCCCTCTTAGGTGCTGATTCCGAAAGCTGCCTGCTGGTCCAAGCGGCCGCGGATTTGGGGCATGAAATCGTGTGGTACGGCGATGTCGCCCAGGTGGACCGGGCCACGCATCCTTGGCTCGCCACCGCCGACCAGGGTGACGACTGGGAAACTCTGTTTGACCGCGACGTGTGCGACTTTGTGATTGTCGGCCAAGGCGACACTCCCGCTACTCGCCGCGTGGAGCAGGTGATTCAGCTCGTGAGAATTGGCCGACCGCTGCTCATCACGTTTCCGCTCGATGAGTCGGTGCTCAGCTATTATGAAATCGACATGGCGCGCCTGGATAGCGGAGCGGTGCTGTACCATTTCAATCCGCTCGTGAGTCAAACGAATCGGATCGAAGAATTCGCCACATGGATTCGTGATGGGCATCCGCAACTCGGCGCGATCGAGCAAGTCATCTGCGAACGTCCGCTCGCCGAACGTTCTCGTGAAAACGATTTGTGGCATTTCGCGCGGGATGTCGAACTCTTGGACAACATCGCCGGTCCGCTGGATCGTTTGGGCGCGCTAGGGTCACCCGATGAGTCAGCCACCTATTCGGGCTTGAGCGTGCAACTGTTGGGCAAGAGCCAAGTCCCCGTCCGTTGGTCGGTCGGCCCGGCGGATCAATCCCCGTTGCCCTCGCTCACGTTCATCGGCCAACAAGGTCGCGCGCGATTTGAGTTTGACGAAAGCGGTGTTTTCCGTTCGTCGGAAGGTTCAGCTCCCGATGATTTGAGCCAAACCACGGCCCCCACCGAGTGCCTCAATCGCTTCATCGCCGCACTCGACACGCCTTCCGTTTCCAAAACCACTTGGCTGGCGGCACTGCGGGCGATGGAGCTGACTGACACGATTGAGATCAGTCTTCGACGGGGTCGCATGATTGACGTGCATCGGCAGCAACTCACCGAGGAGCTGTCGTTTCGTGGCACGATGTCGGCGTGGGGCTGCGGCGTGCTCATGGTGTTGCCGCCACTGTTGTTGCTGGCCGGTTGGTTCGCGGAGTTGCTGGGTTTGCCGATCGCCAACTATTGGGCCCACGGGCTGTTTGCTATTCTCGCGCTGTTTTTGCTGATTCAATTTGCGCCGAAGTTGTTGCTGAGAAAGAAAGTACCTCCAGAAGTTTAGTGGGTGGGTGCCGTGGCCAACGGTGTATTGCTACCGAATATATCCCGTTAGGGATTTCATCTTTCAGCCCAGGGTTAGAAAACAAGAGCCTTAGCGAGTGTTTTCTTACCCTGGGTCATGCAACCCAACAATCTATCGTCCGAGGTGGCAACAATGTGTTCCGACGGCACGCAATCGAGGACGAAAATCAACCGCGGCTGGAATTTCGGCCTCGACAAAATGCCGTCGGTACACAGCGCATATTGCTCGGCCGAGGAATGTTCGTGAATACTCACCCAGGGTAGCAACAAAATTCGTGAAACTCATTTTGCCGCAACCCTGGGCTAAAAGCTTTAATCCCTGACGGGATACCAGAGGCGTCCACCACAGCACAAGCATCTGGTCAGGTCTGTTGTCCCTGGTAGCCACTAATATTCCTGAAGAACCAAAAATCACGGCAACAATTCAAAAATAGCCGTCATTCGACGAGTGCCCCATCTTCCTGCTAGCAGCCAGTTGACGAGTTTAACGATTAGGCAAAAGTTGCCAGTTGGTATCAGCCGATTTTGCTTTTAGGAGCCAATTTTGCTCCTCGGGAAATGTGCTGGCTCGTGACCAACGGGGGGCCGAGCCAGCCGAGTTTCTGAACTTCGCGAAACAGGGGGGGCCGTGTTTCTTCGATTCGTCTATTCGTTGATCTGCGTGATTTCGGCTGTCTCGCTGAGCGGCTGCGCGCCGCTGTGTTGCTGCACCGACCGCTGTGGCTGTGCCATCGAATCGGCATTCGGTTGCGATTCCTATTGCGGCTGTGGCGACCCGGTCTGTTGCGGCGCTAGTTGCTGCAAGTTGGGTTATGGCGGTTGTGGACCGCATGGTTGCGGTGGCTTTGACTGCGGCATTTGTCGAGGTGGGGGGCTTTGCCCGCTAGCACTCCGCCATCGTGAGCTTCGGATCGCAGTAGGCCCACCGGCCGTACGCCATCAGCCCGAGATGCCGCCCGAGTTTCTGCCTGTTCCCACGCAGCCGATCAATGCCAACGTGAACATGAACGCACCGACCGAGGTCCGTGGCGCGGTGGACGCCGGCTGGGGGAGTTATTTCACGGTCCAAGGCCGCGACTAAAACTTTCATGGCGTCGTTTAGCCGCGCGACGGAGCGCCAGCGTAGCCAAGCGCTGCATTTCCCACCACCGGCCAGCTACCGCCCTCGACTTGAGCCCGTTTTCCACGACTGACAATCTAGGCATTCTGTGAGGGAGGCCGGTCGTATCGCTTAAGCGCGTCGTGACGGCAGGCCGATCAACGCTTCTGTCAAACATCGACATTCCCCGCAGATTGTCGGTCCCTGGCTCCTTGGCGCGTCGGCGTGCCAGCACACTCTTTCGGACGACCCTCCATGCACGACCTGCGCTTCCGCGACGCCGCCCTGAAGTTGTTCCCCGCCGGCCTGCGATTGTTAACGATTTTGGGCCTCGCTTGTTCGGTTCAACTTGCCAGTGCGGCCGAGAGCGCACGCCTGACCCCAATCGTCCGGGCCATCCGCAACGCCAGTCCCGCCGTCGTTAACATTCAAGGTCAGAAGTCGGTCGTCGAAACCACCGAAACGGCTCGCCAGGTTTCCAAGCAAGTCAACGGCATGGGCACGGGCGTGATCATCGATCCCCGCGGGTACATTCTCACCAACTTCCATGTGGTCGATGGCGTGAAACGCATCAACGTGACGCTCTCCACGGGTCAAGCATTCGTCGCCAAAATCGTCGCCCGCGATGCCCAAACCGATCTCGCCATTATCCGCATCAACGCCTCGTTTGAGCTGCCGATCATCACCATCGGCACCTCGCAAGGGCTGATGACCGGCGAAACCGTGGTCGCGGTGGGGAATGCGTTTGGCTACGAAAATACGGTCACCACGGGCATCATCAGTGCTCTGCACCGCAATGTGCAGGTGAACGAAACGCAGCAATATCTTGATCTCATTCAAACCGATGCCAGCATCAACCCCGGCAATTCCGGAGGGCCGCTCTTAAACATCGACGGCGAGATGATTGGCGTGAACGTGGCGGTGCGGGCCGGTGCCCAGGGGATCGGCTTTGCGATTCCCGTCGATAACGCCCTGGAAGTCGCCACGAATCTGCTGAGCATCGAGCAGCTCGACAACAACTGGCATGGCATGGCCGCTCTGGCTATGAACGGCACGAATGGACCGGTGACCATCGCCCGCGTGGACCGCAACAGCCCCGCTGATGTTTGTGGCATTGCCCGTGGGGATCTGATCCAGAGCATCGGTACAACAACCATCCGTCGCCCGATAGACATTGAACGCGCTTTGCTTGGTCGTCGAACCGGAGAAAAGATTTCCGTGAGTGTCATGCGGAACAATCAGGAGATGACCGTCGATCTACAACTCGCCAGTCGTGGTGGCGTGCAGCGCCAACAATTCCAGGAACGCCAGGTCGCGAAACAAAGTGAGCCGGAAAGCACTTTTGACATCGCCACTTGGGAAACACTGGGCCTGATTCTTGAAGAAGAACCAGCCGCTTCACTTCGCGAAAAATCCCTGCCCTACGAAGGGGGCATGCGTGTTGTCTCGGTGAAGCCCGAAAGTTCCGCCGCCCGGCAAGGGGTTCGTGAGGGGGACATTTTGGTGCGATTCCATCGGTGGACCACAGTCTCGCAAGCCGACGTGCAATTCCTGGTCGATCACGCCGACACGCTCTCGGAGGCCGGCTCGCTGAAATTCTACATCGTCCGCGGGGACAAGACGCATTTTGCGCAGATGGAAGTCGCGAATCGCGGGACGAGTGTGCGGTAGATTAGTTCCACTCTTGCACATGAAAGACAATAACTTTCATGTCGTCTGGAATAACGTAAAAATACATTGCGATCGGTAGCATAATGACAACCCGCTGATTGACTTCGCGAGATTCGCCAGTGTTGAGAGGATCGCTTCTCAACTGATTGTCAATAAAGTTGGCTGCATCCGACACGACTTGCCGTTCCGGTGAGTCTATCCAGATCGTAGCTAACTCATCTCTGGCGGCTACTGTATAGGTGAGCGTCCACTTCATTTAACGCCCAACTGTTTCCAAATATCTTCCAGCGTGTAGACTCCTGGCTCAGCGGCACGGCGAGCAAGCTCTTCCTCGCTCAAGTCGCACTTAAAGCTGGCGTAGAGCATTCTGATGTATTCCTCTTCGGGCACATAATGCCCCAACACCTGGCCGTTGGAACCGCGCACCGGTACGCGAGAGGTCACCGCGCTGAACTTCACTTCAGTGACAGAATCGAGTTGAATTTCGGTCATTGCCTATTTTCCTGTTGAGGTTAATGTTCCCCACGACTCTATTATACCATGGCGGTACATTGCCCAGAACGCAAAAATGCCGCTGCCGATCAGGGTCGGCAGCGGTCATCGTCGCAAATCTTTGGTTACTGGGCCTTACCCCATCGAAACCGTCACCGTCTTGAGTTCGGTGTATGCCGCGAGGCCGGCTTCGCCGAGTTCGCGGCCGAGGCCGCTTTCCTTGAAGCCGCCGAAGGGGGCCGCGGCATCGAACACGTCGTAGCAGTTGATCCAGACCGTGCCCGCACGAATCTTCGACGCGAGTGTGTGGGCCTTGCCGATGTCGCGGGTCCAGACGGCAGCAGCTAAGCCAAATTGGGTGCTGTTCGCGCGGCGGGCGATTTCGTCCAAATCGCTGAATTTCAAGACACTCAACACGGGTCCGAAGATTTCTTCCTTTGCGATTCGCATGTCGTCGGTGACGTTGGTAAACATCGTCGGCTCGATGAAATAGCCTTCGCTGCCGTGCCGCTTGCCGCCGTTGACCAGCTTCGCGCCATCCTGCTTGCCGTATTCGACATATTGCAGAATTTTGTCGAACTGGGCTTGGTCCACCTGCGGGCCTTGCTCGGTGGTGGGATCAAACGGATCGCCGACCTTGCGTTCTTTATTCTTTTCTTGGAGACGGTCGACGAACTCATCGTGGATGTCATCCTCCACGAACAGCCGACTCCCCGCACAACAGCATTGCCCCTGATTGAAATACAAGGCGAAGTGAGCACCATCGACCGCGGCGTCGATGTCGGCGTCGGAGAAAACAACATTCGGGCTCTTGCCGCCAAGTTCAAATGTGACCCGCTTCATGGTTTCGAGCGCGCTACGTTGAATAATCTTGGCGGTGGTGCCTTCGCCGGTGAAGGCAATTTTATCGACGCCCGGATGCGCGACGAGTGCCGCACCGGCCGTGGGGCCATAACCGGGCACTACGTTAATCACGCCGTCGGGAATCCCCGCCTTCTGCGCAAGCCGAGCCATGCGTAAACAGCTTAGCGGCGTTTGCTCGGCGGGCTTCATTACAATCGTACAACCCGTCGCCAGTGCGGGGCCCCACTTCCAAGCCGTCATTAGCGCGGGAAAGTTCCAGGGAATGATCTGCCCCACCACGCCGACCGGTTCGCGCTTCGTGTAGCAAAAATGATTGCCGCGAATCGGAATCGTCGAGCCATGAATCTTGTCGGCCCAACCGGCGTAGTAACGGATGCAGTCGATCACTAGCGGAATATCGGCGGCGCGCGAATCGCGGATCGGCTTGCCGTTGTCCAAGGTTTCGAGCGCGGCAAGTTCGTCGGCTTCGGCTTCCAATAGGTCGGCGAGCTTGTACATCAACCGGCCCCGATCGCGGGCATCCATCTTGGACCACTCGCCGCCGTCGAATTGCTTGCGGGCCGCCTTCACGGCGAGATCAATGTCGGCCTTGTCTCCCTCGGCCACTTGGGCGATCACTTCTTCGGTCGCCGGGTGGATGGTGTCAAACGTTTTGCCACTCGCGGCGGGAATCCATTTGCCGCCGATGAAGCACTGTGTTTGGTGAACTTCGGGCCGAGGAACTTTTTTGCTGGAAGGTTTTTCGATGACGGTGGCCATGATTGGGTTTCTCCCGCTGGAACAGAGGGCTCGATAAGCGTTGACCTGCGGGTAATTATACGCACGGGTCGTGATTCGCGCATTTTAGCACTGCGGGGTAGCGGTCGCCTAGTAGGATTTTCTGAAACGGAGAACTGCACTGCCAATTTTTGCCTGCCAAATGACCTGCGACAAAAATTAGCTTTTTGTTATCCTTTTGCAGCAATCAAGTTTTTTTGGGAGTTCGTTTATGGCCATATTCCAGTTAATGAGATCGATTTCGATATTGCCACTGTTGTTGGTCACTTGCCAGGTAGCAACATTTGCTGGACAGATCACTTACACTTTGTCAGGCACTATCCATAAACGTCCTGGGGTAGCAGGTGATCCTTGGGAAATCGGTCGAGAATGTCCCTCCGTTAGTTGAAAAGCCGGTTCCACCGACGTTCACAATATCACGCGGACTTCTGCTCGGCGTCAATGGTCTTCGTATCGAGCACGTCGAGTTGGCTCACCAACAGGTGCAGCTGC
>Ga0163153_10001923_pt1 | contig 31767 bp, 24 predicted proteins | sample OliLakLV19MP6IB1_FD_148629 | JGI IMG/M metagenome (GOLD analysis project Ga0163153, IMG submission 148629) | Freshwater microbial mat bacterial communities from Lake Vanda, McMurdo Dry Valleys, Antarctica - Oligotrophic Lake LV.19.MP6.IB-1 | ecosystem: Environmental > Aquatic > Freshwater >...
CTGCACCCGTGACGCCAGAACCGCCCGTCGAGGAAGTGCCCATCAAGCGCGTCGTGACGCGTGAAGGCATCGTCAAGGGCAGCGCCAGCATTCAGTCACCGACCTACTTCGTGCTGCGCGCACTAGACAACAACAAGACGATTAATTATCTGCACAGCCCCACGACGAACGTGACCATGAAGGGCCTCCAATTTCAGCGCGTCATCGTGACGGGCGAAGAAATCCTTGATGAACGCTGGCCCAACACGCCGGTCATCAACATCGATTCAATCGAAGTCGTGCCGCAGTAATTCGTGTTGACGAACCTCATCGACGGTCGCGCCATTGCGGAACAACTCCACGCGGACACCGCACAACGCATCGCCTCCCTCAAATCTCGCGGCACCCAGCCGGGTCTCGCGTTCGTTCGAGTCGGAGAAGATCCCGCTTCCAGAGTGTACGTCGGCATGAAGGAGAAGACGTGCCAGCGCCTCGGCTTCTACTCGGAGACTCACGTCCTTCCACAGGCCACCACGCAGGCCGAACTCCTCGCGCTGCTCGGCCGGCTCAATGCCGATTCACGGCTGCACGGCATCCTGGTTCAAGCCCCTCTTCCCTCTCACATCAATTCCGCAACGGTTTACTCCACCGTCCTGCCGGCCAAGGACGTCGATGGATTTCATCCCGTGAACGTCGGCAAGCTGATGCTCGGAGATCCGGATGGCTTCGCGCCCTGCACTCCAGCCGGCGTGCAACAGCTTCTCATCCGCAGCGGCGGCAACACGGACGGCGCGGACGTCGTCATCCTTGGCCGCGGTGACATCGTCGGCAAACCGATGGCCGCGATGCTCTGCCAGAAATCCAAGCACGCCAATGCAACCGTCACGATCTGTCATTCGCGCACGCGAGACATCGCCGTCCATTGCCGGCGCGCGGACATTTTAATCGCGGCGATGGGCGTCGCAGAATTCGTGAAGGCCGACATGGTCAAGCCCGGCGCGGTCGTCATCGATGTCGGCGTCAATCGCATCGCAGACGCCGGTGCCAAGGACGGAAGCCGTCTGGTGGGCGACGTGGACTTCGCGCGCGTGCAGCCAATCGCCGGCAAGATCACGCCCAATCCGGGAGGCGTCGGCCCGATGACCATCGCCATGCTCATGCAGAACACCGTGCGCGCCACCGAGCAGTTTCTCCAGTCTTGAGCCCTCCGCTTCTCAGACCGATACCATTGAACAATTGATATGACACCAACTCGAATTCTCCCCGACCTCCAGTCCTCGTTGCTCTGCGAAGAAGTGCGCCAGGAAGCCAACGGCAATTTCTTTCTCATCGGCGTCATCGACTTCGTCCGCGTGCCGCAGATTCCGATCACCGCCTCCAAGCTCACGGTCTTCAACCGCTGGACCGCCGGCGTGGGCACCTTCACGGAAAGCGTGCGGCTCATCGCTCCCGACCAGAGCACCGTGCTGCGCAAGAGCGAGGTGAAGTTCCAGATGAACAACCCCGGAATTAATGCGACCACGGTGACCCTCTTCGGCAACATCGAGTTCACGGTGGCGGGCGCCTACTTCCTCGAAGTGCTGGTGGATGACGTGATGAAGATTCGTTATCCGATCAATCTCGTCGTGGTTCCGCCGCCGAACCAAGGCCAGCAAACTCAGACCAAATGACCCCGCCGAATGTCACAGGACGAAAACAAAGCGTCGTCTGACATTCTCGAATCGCAGCCCGGTCAGCGGGCTTTTCCCCAAGCCTGGCAGCCCATCACGCCCACCGGCGTGGCGGCGTTTGCCGGGGCGGCCATCGGGCGCCTGCTGTTCGTCCAGCTCATCGTCGCCGGACTGGTCGCGTGGAGCGTGCTGTGGTTTCTCACCGCGAACTGGTTTCCCATCGTCCGCGAAGCCATCGACCAGTTGCCCGACGAAGGCATCATCCAAAACCAGCAGCTCAGCACGCCGCACACCTCGACTCTTCCGCTCGCTGAGAGCCGGTTTCTCACGCTCGCAGTGGATGCCGATGGAGCCGGCACTCCGAGCGTCGCCACGGATCTCAGGGTCGAGTTTCACCGCCGCAACCTCGCCTTCTGCTCTCTCTTCGGCTGCCTGAACTTCGATTACCCGAAGGATTCGACCGTGCAGTTCAACCGCCCCGAACTGCAATCCCGCTGGGGCGCGTGGGAGCCGATGATTCTCTGGAGCACCGGCATCGGCGTGGTGGTCTGGCTGTTCCTCAGTTGGTTCGCCCTCGCCACGATCTGCTGTTCGTTTGTGCGCGTCTTCGCCTTCTTCAAGGATCGGCAGCTCACACTGCTTGGCAGTTGGAAACTGTGCGCCGCCGCTCTGCTTCCCGCCGCGCTGATGGCCGGCGGATCAATCCTTCTCTACGGAGCCGGCATCATCACTCTGCTGCAGTTTCTCCTGTTGTGGAGCCTTCATCTCCTGGTCGGCTGGATTTACGTCGTCGTCAGTTCGCTGCGGCTCCCCCGGGCCGGCGATGCGGAACTGATCGCCGCCAATCCCTTCGGGTCAGAGAAGCCGCCCAATCCACCGAATCCGTTCTCCTTCTAGCAGGCGGTTTGGAGAACCTTTCGTTTGCTGTGTTGTGAACAAGCGGCTGACTTGAGGAATTGACCGGAGGTTTTCAGGACGAGAGTCCATCACATCCTCAGCGCTCGACATAACAGGTTTCGTAAAACTCCGTTGCCTGGCCTTTCAGCAGTGGTGTTGGGTCTAGGCTCACAGTGTAACGAGGATATCGAACCCGCTCGAATTGTCAGCCTTGAGCTGCGCCAGAATCGCGGGTGGATCTCAACTGGAACGATTCAGTCGGACAGGGCGATGACTCACGCCAAGAGCGCCAAGGACGCAAAGAGAAACAACGCAGGCACGATTTCCTCCTTCCACAGGCTGGGGAGCGAAGGCCAGCTCGCCAATCAGCCGGTTGGCTCCTCCTGCCTTTGCGGCCTTCGCACTTTCTGCGCGAGGCTCCTTCTCCATGGTTCCGGCTTGATGCCCGCCCGCGTCACTTCTGCGTCACGCGCTTGAGTTCGGTGAGGATGTCCGCCGCCTTCGCGCGACCGCCGTGGGTGCGGCTGATGTTGGCGAAACGGACGACGCCTTTGCGGTCGAGCACGAAGGTCGCAGGATACGCTGTTTCACCCGGCGCATCCCAGCGCAGGCCATAGGCGTTCACCATCGTGTAGTCCGGATCGAGGGCGTAGAGGAAATCCTTCGGCCATTCCTGGCCTTTCCATCCGGCGAATTCCTTGGCGTGAGCTTTCAGATCCTTGGCCGGCCCAGGATAGACGAAGACAACGCGCGCCTGCGCCTGCTCAATCGCGGGCGCGGCGGAAATGAAGTCTTGGACCTGTCGATCACAGGCCGGGCATTGGTAGCCGGGCCAGCCGCGCAGGAGAACGAGGATGACGTTGCTCTCCGTCGTCACGTCGCTCAGGCGCACGGACTGATCATCAGGAGTCTTGAGCGTGAAGTCCGGCGCTTGTCCGCCGACTTTGGGCGGCTCGGCTGCGGCCAGAATGGAAGACAGACCAAGATTGAAGCTGGCCAACAGCGCTGCTGCGGCGAGGTGTCGAAGGACGATGGATTTCATGGTGCAGGTGAGAAGCGTGACTGTGACAATTATTCCTGATGATCGATGCGAGGAAGGTTGGTCACTGCGAGAACAGCGTCCATTGAAATCATCAGGCGACCCTTCCATGTGCCGCCTGCGGTGAGGAAGCTTGCAAATCGTCCCGTCAAATCTAGCCTGCCGCCATGAGCTTTGGCCCCGTCTCCTGTCATTATCAGGCATGAGCGCCCTGTTGACTCCCGAACTCCTCCGGCGTCTGGAGCAATTCCAGTTGCTCGCTGCGCGGCGCGCGAAAAGTTCGGCGCGCGGTGAACGTCGCAGCAAGGCGCGCGGCCAGTCCGTCGAGTTCGCCGACTACCGGAACTATTCCCACGGCGATGACTTTCGTTACCTCGACTGGAATCTGTTCGGCCGTCTCGACAAGCTTTTTTTGAAGCTCTACGAGGAGGAACGCGAGCTGCCCGTCCGCATCTTCCTCGACGCGAGCGAGAGCATGACCTTCGGCGAGCCGCGCAAGTTCGACTTCGCCCGCCAGATCGCCGCCGCCATCGGCTACGTCGCGCTCTGCGGCTTTGATCGCGTCAGCGTCATTCCCTTTCCAAACCAGCCGGCGGGCGACGCCAGCGCGAAGCCCGAAACTCGAAACTCGGAGTGGGCCGCACGCGGCGCATTGCGTTCCGTTCGCGGCAAGAAAGCCTCGATGCAGTTCTTCCAAAATCTCGGCGCACTCGCGGCCAGCGGCAGCGCGGACTTGAATCAAGCCCTGCGGCGCGGCGCTCTCGAAGCCAAGCAGGCCGGCCTCGCCATCGTGCTCAGCGATTTCCTCGATCCGGCGGGCTACGAACCCGGCCTCACCGCGCTCATCGGACGCGGCTTCCAGGTGAACGCCGTGCAAATCCTCGCGCCCGAGGAACTGAACCCCACGACTTACGGCGATCTGCGGCTCGTGGATTCCGAGACGGGCGGTTTGCAGGAAGTGACGTTCGGCAAGTTCCGGCTCAAGGCGTACCAGCAGACCGTGCAGAATTACATCCAGCGCCTGCGCGAATTCTGCCAGCCGCGCGGCATCCACTTCTTCAGCGTGAGCAGCGACACCTCGCTGGAACAACTGCTCCTCAAGCAACTGCGCGAATCGGAGGTGTGGGGATGAAATACGCCGCGCTGGACCGACGACGCTTTCTCCAGGCGATGGCCCTGGCGGGCAGCGGACTCGCCACGTCGCTCGGAGGAATTCCCGCGTGGGCCGCCGAGCTGCGAACCTTCTCCGACGCCGAGCTGGCCTCGTTGCCGAATGGGAATTCTCCCGCGCCTGTTTCCTTTCCACATTTTCCCAGCCGCCTGCACGCGTTCGTCTGGCGCAACTGGCAGCTCGTGCCCGTCGAGCGTCTCGCGGCCGTGGTCGGCGCGCAGCGTGCGGACCTCCTCGCGCTCGCCCGCCGCATGGGGCTCCGCAAGCCGCCGCGCATCACGCGCGACCAGCAACGCCGCAGCTACATCACCGTCATCAAGCGCAACTGGCATCTGCTCCCTTACGCGCAACTGCTGGCCTTGCTCGACTGGACTCCAGAAGAACTGGCGTTCACCCTGCGCGAGGATGATTTCCTCTACATCAAGCTCGGCAGCCTGAAGCCGAGATGTGCGCCGCTGAAGTTCACTCCCTCCGACGACGCCACGCGCGAGCGCGAAGCGGAGATCGCAGAGTTCGTCTCCGCGCGGTTCGCCCGTGAACTCCCGGTCAAACAGGAACCGCTGTTCGAGTTTGTGCGCGAACTGTCGGCCGGAGTGACGTCCGCCAAATCACGTCCTCCCGCCTCGAACCAGCTTCGCTTCTGCTACTCCTACTTCGCCCTCTACGGCGATCCGCTGCTCGACACGGAAACTGACGCCTATCCCGATGGCTATCTCGCGCGGCTCGCCGCTGCCGGTGTGAATGGCGTGTGGCTTCAGGCTGTGCTGCACAAGCTCGCGCCGTGTCCCTGGCAGCCGGATCGCAGCGCGCGTTACGAAGAGCGGTTGAAGAATCTGCACAAGCTCGCGGCCCGCGCAGCGCGTCATGGGGTAAAGGTTTTCCTCTACCTCAACGAACCGCGCGCGTTGCCGGTGAAATTCTTCGACGGACGTCCCGAACTCAAAGGCGTCGTGCAAGGCGACTACGCCATGCTCTGCACCAGCCAGCCTGAGGTGCGGAAGTTTCTCACGGATTCCGTCGAGCGCATCTGCCGCGCTGTTCCCGAACTTGGCGGCTTCTTCACCATCACTGCGTCTGAGAATCCGACGAACTGCTGGTCGCATGGCGCGGGCAAGGGCTGCCCGCGTTGTCGCGAGCGGACCGCCGCCGAGGTCATCGCCGAAGTGAACGGCGCGTTTGCGGAAGGCATCCGGCGGACCGGCGACAAGCAGCGGCTGCTCGCGTGGGACTGGGGCTGGGGCGATGACTGGGCCGGTGACGTCATCCGGCGTCTGCCCAAAAGCGTTTCCCTGATGAGCGTGAGCGAGTGGAGCCTGCCCATCAAGCGCGGCGGCGTGAAGAGCGCGGTCGGCGAATACTCCATTTCCTCCGTCGGCCCCGGCCCGCGTGCGAAGCGGCATTGGAAGCTCGCGCGTGAAAGCGGCCTGTCCGTCATCGCCAAGATTCAGGCGGGGAACACCTGGGAACTTTCCGCGCTGCCCTACATTCCCGCGCTGTCGCTGGTCGCCCAGCACGCGAAAAACCTGCGCGCCGAACAGATCGATGGACTGATGCTGGGCTGGACGCTCGGCGGTTATCCGTCGCCCAATTTGGAAACCGTCGGCGAAGTGCTCGCGGGCGGCGAGCTCGCCACCGTGGCGAAGCGGCGCTTCGGCGAAAACGCGCCCGCCGTGCTGAAAGCGTGGACCAAATGTGGCGATGCCTTCCGCGAGTTCCCTTACAACATCGGCGTCGTGTATTCCGCCCCGTTGCAAAACGGGCCGTCGAACCTGCTCTGGGAAAAGCCCACCGGCTACCGCAGCACCATGGTCGGATTCCCATACGACGACCTCGACGGATGGCGCGCCATCTATCCGTCACCCGTGTTCATCGCGCAGTTGGAAAAGGTGGCGGAAGGATTTGCTTCAGCGTCGCGGAGCCTGGGACTGCGAAGCGCGCCTCCGGCCTTCATCAACGCGCAAACTCACGCAATGGAGCGGGAGCAAAGCCTCATGTTTGCCGCGAGCCTGCACTGGCAAAGCGTCGCCAGCCAGTCGCGCTTCGTCGTGGCCCGCCGCGCCCTGGCCGCCGCGAAAACCCTTGCCGATGCGGAGCCGCAGTTGGAGGAGCTCGCCAAGCTGCTTCGCGCCGAAATGGAAACCGCACGCCAGTTGCACCGCTTGCAGGTGCGCGATTCGCGGCTCGGCTTCGAGGCGTCGAACCAATATTATTACGTGCCGATGGACCTCGCGGAAAAAATGCTGAACTGCCAGGACCTGCTCAGCCGCTGGCTGCCCGCTGAACGCCAACGCTTCACTAAGACCTCCGCGTGAGCTTTCTTACTCCCATCGCCGCCCTGTTCGCCCTCGCCCTCCCGGTGGTCGTCTTCTTCTATCTGCTCAAGCGCAGGCGCGTGGTGAAGCTTGTCGCGAGCACGCTGCTCTGGCAGAAGTTCCTCGCGGACACCCAGGCCAGCGCGCCGTTCCAAAGGCTGCGCCACAACTGGCTGCTCATCCTCCAACTGCTCCTGCTCGCGCTCGTCGTCTTCGCGCTGATGCGGCCCTTCCTCACCGGCAACGCCCGCGAAACCAATCTCCGCGTCGTCATCCTCGACGGCTCGGCGTCCATGCAGGCGACCGATGAGAAACCGAGCCGCTTCGAGAAAGCCCGCGCTGAGGCGCTGAAATGGGTCGATGCCCTGCGCGATGGTGAACAGATGATGGTGCTGCTCGCCGGCGCGACGACCGAGGTGAAGCAGTCTCCAACCACGGACAAGGCTGCGCTCCGCCGCGCGCTGCAATCATGCGCAGCCTCGGATTCACCGACGCGTCTGGCCGATGCGCTCAAGACGGCGGGCGCGTTCACGTTCGAGAAACGCGGCGAGGAAACCGTGACCTCCGGCGAGATTCATCTTTTCAGCGACGGCGCTGCGCCGGACCTCGAAGAACTCTCGAACAAGAATCTGCCGCTCGTTTATCACCGCGTCGGCACGGAACGCGACAACGCAGGCATCGTGCGGCTCGACGCGCGGGCCAATCCGGAGAACGCCGCCCAGCGCGCGATCTTTGCCAGCATCGCGAACTTTTCCACCAACGCCGCCAAGCTCGATGTCGAGCTGCTCTTCGACGGCCAGCTCGTCGAGACGCGTCCGCTCGACATCGGCGGAACCAACACCGAGCTCATCATCTTCACGGCGGCGCAGACGCACGATGGCGTCTTCACCGTGCGCCTGGCCGCGCCGGATCTGCTCGCCGCCGACAATCAGGCGTCCATCGTCAGCTTCATGCCGATGCCGGTGAAAGTGCTGCTCGTCTCCAAGGGCAATCGTTTCCTCGAGAAGGCAATCAAAGGCGCGGCGAACGTGCAGCTCAGCACCGCGCCGCAGCTCACCGACACCGCCGAGGCGTTCGGCCTCGTCGTGCTCGACGACATCATTCCCGTCGTCTGGCCGCGTGCGAACACGCTCGCCATTCACACCGCCAGCACGAACTGGTTCACCGGCTGGGACACCGCGAAGGCGCCGCCCATTGTCGATTGGAAGAGCGCGCATCCGTTGCTGCGCTTCGTGAACTTCGACAACGTGCAGGTCGCCGAGAGTCTCGCCGTGAGGCCGCCGCCGTGGGGCATCACGCTCGTGGAATCGCCGCAGACGCCGCTCATCATCGCCGGTGAACTCAACCGCCAGCGCATCGTGTGGGTGGGCTTCGATCCGCTGCAAAGCACCTGGCCATTGCGCATCAGCTTCCCGATCTTCATGGCGAACGCGGTCGATTGGCTGAACCCGTCGAGCGCGAACAACGGCCAGTATCTCGTCCAGGCCGGGAATGCCTTCCGCCTCCCGCTCGCGCCCGGCATCAGCTCTGCGCAGCTCACCACGCCCGACGGCAAGACGCGTTCGATCGCCATCGAGGCGGACGCCCGCGAACTGGTCATCGGCGACACGCTTCAACAGGGTGCGTATCGCGTGAAGGCCGGGACGAACGAGGTGACCTTCTGCGTGAACCTGCTCGACTCGAACGAGAGCAACATCGCACCGCGCGACGAGCTGCCCATCGGCAAGTACGCGAAGGTCAGCGCCACGACCTTGAAGCGTGCGAACATGGAGCTATGGCGCTGGATCGCCGCTGTCAGCCTGCTCGTGCTGATGTTTGAATGGTGGTGGTATCACAAGCGCACGGTGTAGGAATTCCCGACGCCAGGCAGGGTCAGACGCGCTGCGAATCAGCGGCGCGCGCGAGCTTTTACCTGTTCGGGGGTGAATGGATTGATCTGACGAAGACCCCGTAGCGCAGACCTCTGGTCTGCCGTGTCACCGGCTTGCAGCCGGCAGGGTTTCGCTGCCGAGGCCAGCATCCGCAGGTTGCAAACCTGCGACACGGCAGACCAGAGGTCTGCGCTACGGGCTGGTGTGAGATGCGCCACCTGCCGGCGCGTCTTCACCAGAGACTTGAACTCGCTCTGGCCAGGACTACCCTCGCGCCGTGCCAGCAGAAGTCTCCATCATCGTCCCCGTCTTCAACGAAGCGGACAACGTCCTGCCCATGGCGCGTGAAGTGGCCGCCGCCATGACGAAGAGCGGTCGCGACTGGGAACTGGTCTTCGTGGACGACGCCAGCACCGACGAGACACCGCATCGAATCATCGAGGCGACGCGTACTGACCTCCGTGTTCGTGGCGTGCGCCATCTGCGCAATGCCGGCCAGAGCGCGGCGGTATGGACCGGGATTCAAGCCACGACCAGCCCGGTGCTCTGCACGCTGGACGGCGACTTGCAGAACGATCCGGCCGATCTTCCTTCCATGCTCGCCGAGCTGGCGCGTGTGGATTTCGTAAGCGGCATGAGGCTGAACCGTCAGGACACGTGGGTGCGCAAAGTTTCGTCCAAGATTGCGCGGGCCGCCCGCAAGTCTGCGCTCGGCGTGGACTTCCGCGACACGGGCTGCGCCATCCGCGCGTTCAAGCGGACGGCGTTGGCGGGCGTGTTTCCATTCAACGGCCTGCATCGTTTCCTGCCCGTGCTGGTGCATGGCAGCGGCGCGAAGACGCTGGAGGTTCCCGTCAATCATCGCCCCCGCGTCTCCGGCGTTTCCAAGTATGGCGTATGGAACCGGCTCGGGCGCGGCATCTGCGATCTCATCGCGATCTCGTGGTATCAGAAGCGGCGGTATCGTCCGGTCGGAGCAGTTGAACTGACGGAGAAGTCCGCTGCAAAGGAGCCCGTTCTTCGTTAAGTCCAGATGCAGTTGGCTGAGAATAAGTGCTTGGCAAGCCGGGATCGTCTTGTAGGCTCCGGCGCGTAGGGGCTGGGCGTGATCCTCAAGTCTGGCTCCATTAAAAACATCGTAACAAAACTATGAAACTATTCGTGTTCCTGACCCTGGCAGTGTCGTTCGTTCTCATCGGCTGCAGCGAAAAAGCCGCTGAACCCACGGTGCCCACCGTGCCTTCGACCAACGCTGCGCCGGTTGTCCCGACGCCGTAATCGGGCTCTCGACCCAAGGACCGCACCGGTTGTATGGGTGTGGCCCGCCGGTCAATGACATCAAACCGGCCAACGACAATGAACTTTGTGAACTTCGCAACGACCTCCTTGCTGTTGGCCGGTTTTCTTTTCACCGGCTGCGGGAAGAGCGATTCCTCGGCGCCTAAGGCGACCAACACCATTTCCAGCGGCAACCCGCTCACCGCTCCCGTCGATTACCTCGGAGCCGTCGGTCAGGCGCAGAAGCGTGCGGGCAAAGTCATCTCTTCCGCCGGACTCGACCAGGCCATCAAGATGTACTACGCGGCGGAGGGAAAGTTCCCGGCGAGCCTGAGCGCGTTGGTGCCGGATTATCTGCACACCATTCCGCCCGCTCCAAACGGGATGAAGTATAACTACGACCTCAAGTCGGGATCGATCAAAGTAGAGCCGCAATAAGCTTCTTCTGCGCTCTGCTTCGGCCAGCAGCGCGACACTCTCGCCCAAGGCTTACGGCGAGATGCTGACGCGATAGAAAAACCTGGTGCTGCCCGCCGCTCCTGCATCCGTCGCTTCCAAGGCGGCTCCCGTTCCCGGCATCACTGTTCCGACCGTTGTCCACGACTGCGCTTCGACGTGCGCGGCTTTCTCCAGGCGATAGACTTTTCCCGCCACCGTGTTGAACCGGACAATCACATCCGCGCCATTCAGCCGGATCGATTGAACCGACGCGACGCTCCCGCCTTCGGTCGGATTCGTTCCCGTGCGGAACTCTTCCAGGTTGCTCATGCCGTCTGCATCCATGTCGTCCGAAGCGCCCGCAGCCGTGGAGCCGAAGTGGCGTTTCTCCCATGCATCCGGCAAGCCGTCGCCATCCGCATCGACTGCTGAATCGACGGCGAAGCTGTTGCCGTCGGCGATGCGTCCATTGCGGTCATCCGCGCGGAGAAACAGATTGGTCCACACCTCATGCACCTGGACGGGCCCGGTCCAAACACCGTTCACGAACGCAACCGGCGCCGTGGGCAGCACGTTGACCGGAGTTTCAAAGAGCACGCGGACATTTGGGATTCGCTCGACCAGCAACGGCGGTGGCGCGTTGGATGCATCCCAATTCAGCGGATCGCCAAAGGCGCTGTCCGTCTGGAAGACCAGCGCGCGGCTTTGCGGCGTGACGGTGGAACGAACGAGGCCGCTCACGGAATAGCTCGCGTTGTTGAAACTGAAATCCACCAGCAACGAGTTCGTGCCGTCATAATCAAACGGCGCATCGAAAAGGAACGTCGTGCTGCCGGGCGACGTGATCGTCTCGTCGTGACGATGGACCGTCGTCCAGCCGCTCGTCTCCCACGCCGCCTGGGTGAAGCGCGTGAGTGACGTGGGCTTCAGGCGGATCATCCAGTTGCTCAAGGTCTGTCCGGGCGCGTTGACGACTTGAAGGGTCAGGCCGTTGATCTTGCCCGCGCCGCCCAGTTCCTCCGCGAGATAGATGACCTGCGTCCGCGCATCGTGAAACTGGCTGCCGAGCGGATAATCCCAAGCGTTCGTGCCCGTGCCGATGTCCGGGGCGCGGCGGTTCGCCATGCCGCGAATCGAGACCGAGCCATTGAAGTCTGACGCCGGACGATCCAGTCCATCGCGCGCGCTCAACGTGGCGATGAACGGAACATCGGTGAACTGCGGCGACGGGATCGTGCTCCAGACGAAATGATCCAAAGCCCGGTCGTCATCGTCTTCAATCGTCGCCACCGCCGGAGTGCTGCTGACGCTGGCTCCGAACGAATTCAAGAGCACGAGCGCGAAGGTTTCGCGTGGCTCAAACCGTCCGTCGCCGATGATGGGCACCCGCACAACCTGCGACGTGACGCCCGGCGGAAACGAGAGAGTGCCAAAGGTCGTCAGGTAATCCGAAGGCGCCGTCGCCGTGCGATCACTGGTGGTAAAGGACAGGCCGACCTTTCCGCCGCTTGGCGCGTTCAGCCGAAGCACAAACTCCGCGACATTCGTGGTGCCGGGCGGTCCCTCCACCACGGTCACATCGCCCACCGTCAACGTCGGAGTCGGATCGTCATCCGTGATCCGGCAGCGCGCCTGGCTCACCGCGATGATCCCGTTGGTCGCGGAGAACAGGTTCAGGAAAACGGTTTCGAGACTTTCATCCAGCCGGTCGCCAATCACCGCGATCTCCACCGTGAGATTCGTCACGCCCGGCTCGAAGACGAGCACGCCGTTCGTCGGGATGTAATCTGCGCCGGCGATTGCCGTGGAATTGCTCGTCGCAAACCCGACCGAGACCGGCAGCGTCGCGGGCGTGGAGAGCCGGATGGGAATGCGGAGCTTGCTCGGCGCGCCGGAACCTTCCGTGAGGCTGATGTTGGTCGTCGTGATGAACGGCCCGGTGACGGTGCTGATCGCCGTTGCGCGGTTGTTGCCCAGGAATGGATCAATCTCCGTGCGGCTGATCGTGGTGAGGTTCGTCATCATGCCCATCGCGAGCGTTCGCGTCGTGAGCGTGATTCTGGCGCTGTCGCCCGACGACAGAGGATCGAGATTGCAGATGATCAGGTTCCCAAGATTGCTGCACGCGCCGTTGAACGTGGCGTAGGAAACGAAGCTCACGTCTGACGGAAGAACATTGGTGAGCAACAGTCCGGTCGCGCGCATCGGGCCGGGATTCGTGACCGTGACGCGGTAGGTCAGCAGGTCGCCGATAAGTGCCACGTCCGGCGAATCCGCAACCGTCACCGCGATGTCGTTCCGCGTCATCACGACGATCTCGTTGGCACGGCCGGAGTGTCCGTCGCCGTCGCTGGCTTCGAGCGTCAATCCTGCGGCGGACTCACGAACCGTCAGGAAACCATTCCAGACGCCGGTGACGAAGTTGGTCAGAATCTCCGGCAACACGGGAACCATGAACGTCGGCTCGAACGGAAGATCCAATCCTTCGTTCACCGCGCCGAAGCTCGGCGGGCCATTAGTCCAATCCGTGGCATCGCCATGATCCAGCGCGCCGAACCGTTGAAGGGAGTAAGTGGTGTTCGTCAGCACGGCGAACACCGGCACGCCGCTCCATTCGTGGGCTGGAATCCGCCGGGGAACCGTGATGAGCGAGGCGTCCGCATTGCCGGCGCTGACAAAATCCACGACATCGCCGCCCGCATCGCGCAGCAGAACCGCGATGGAATTGCCGATGGGCGCGAAGGTCCAGTTCACGTTCGTGCCGAGATTGAAATCTGGGAACGCGCCGGGCGCTTCGCCGTTGTCGGTGAGCGTGAAGATTCCGCCTGCCGGACAGATCGTGCCGTCGGGAATGGTGACCGTTCCGGCCGGCGCAGGCCACGAGACGCCGTCGTACACCGACACTTGCCAGCCGGACAAATCAACGGGGAGCCGAGTGACATTGATGAACTCCACGCGATCTCCCAGACCGATATCGACCTCGCTGATGACCACGCTGGAACCCGTTCCGCTGCCGGGCAGGCCGGTCAAGGTGACGGGGCCGCGAAAATCTTTGACCGTGTTGTTGAAGTCATCCTTGGCCGTCACCGTGATTGGGAAACGCTCGCCAGTGAACTGCGGCGAGGCAATGCGCGCCCAGTCGAAATGATCCGCCTGGCCTACGCCGCGCGTGGTGAAACGCCAGACCGGACCCGCCGTCGTCGCTGCGCCCCGGCGTGCGATCACCTGCCAATGATACTTCGAGGTCAGCGCCAGTCCCGGAACGGTCCAATACGCGTCAGCCGTGGTGCCCAATAGATTCGTCGGGCTGAGATTCGTGGTCGGACCAAAGTAAACATCGAAGCTCGTCGGCGTCGGCGCATCGCCCAGCCGAATGCTGACATCATCGACGAAGGCGTTGAAGTAACCGGAGCTGTCCTCCTGATAGAACGCGATCCGGACCGTCGTGCCCCGGAACCGGTCCAGCGGGTAGCGCCTGGCCGTCCATTCCGAGAGCAACGGATCGCCAGGCTGCGTGGTGAAGGCGACGTCGAGGACGACATTGTTCGTGTCGCGAATCTCCACGCGAAAGACCTGGTTCGGCGCGAAGTAAGGCGTGTGATTGCGGATGCGATCCGACCACGAGAGAGTGGCGTTCAGCGCCTCCGGCGAAATGTAGGCGTCCTGATACATCAGGTGCGTGCCGCCGCCGATCTGCTGCGTCATCGCATTGTAGTTCCCGCTCACCGGCGCGTTGGTTCCCTCCGGTCCGTCCGGATCGAAGGTGCCGTCGTTGATGATCCACGTGCCGTAGCCGCCATTGAACGTGTGCCAGCCGGTGAAGTCGCCCGTCTCGAAGCCGCCATTCTCCAGAATCTCACCCACGCCCGGACTCCATTGCAGCGTGACCGTCACGGGAACATTCGTCGCGCCATTCGCCGGCACAGGATTGGTCACCAGCGGCGGCGTCTCATCGTCGATCACCACGACGGAGCCGGCGCGCGACGTGAAGCCGTTCGCCGTGGGGCGGACGCGAACGGTCTGTGATCCGTTCGCCACAGAATCATCCATCACGGTCAGGTCAAATCGTTGCTCCAGTTCACCGGCGCGAACTTCAACCTGCGCGGGCACTGCCAGTATGGAGGCGTCACTCGAGATCAGCCGAACGGCGAGATTGGTCAGCAAGGTGCCGGAGAGCCGGACGGTTCCAGCATTGGTCAGCACGCCGTCGCGCTCGCTCACCGAGAGCGGCAGCACGACGCTCACGCGCGGATCGTCGTTGTCGTTCACTTGAATGGAGTCGCGGCCATCCGTCCAGTTGTCCACATGGGCCGTGACGGTCACCCATTGCGGCCCGTCGATGCGCCGGTCGTCCACTGCCACGAGATCGAACTGTGCCGAGGCTTCACCCGCCGTAATCGTCACTGACTCCGGCACGCGCAGTTTGCCGGGATCGTTGGAGAAGAGTTTCACCACGACATCGCGAACCGGACGCGGGCTGACGCGCACCACGCCGTGGCGTTTGAGCCGGCCGCCCTCGCGAATCTTCGGCGGCAGGTTCACCCGCAGCACGGCCTTCTCGTTGTCCGTCACGGCGAGAACCGCGCTGCTGCCAAAGTATCCGTTCGCATCCGCGCGGATGACGACCGGGACGGTTCCGTCCAGCAACGAATCATCGAGAACCCGGATGCTGAACTCAGCGCGATCCGCTCCGACCGGAATCGTGATCGTCGCGGGCACGGCAGCTTTCTCCGTCTCGCTGGCTGTCAGCGAAACCGTGAGCGCGTTTGGCACAGGCGCGCCCAGACGCACGATGCCACGTTCACGAAGCAGGCCGTCGCCTTCGCGCGCCTGGGCCGGGACAGAAATCAGCAGGCGCGTCGCCGGCTCGCCGGTCACGGAAATGTCGTCCAGCGCGATGCCATCGAACGGGATTTGAAAATCATCCACCTGATTGAAGCGGATCAAAAATGTCGCGGTGTAACGAAGCCCGTGCTGCGCAATGGCCGCATCAAGGTTGACCGTGAACTCGCTGTAGATCGGTGGAATGTCGCGCAGGCTTTGGACCTCATGCCAGTTCACGCCGTCCTCGCTGATGGCCACGCCGTCGAAGTCCGCGCCCACGCGGAACGGGCTGGCCGGCGGCCCGTCTGGCTCGTCGCCGAAGGATTTCGCCCAGAAGTTCAGCACGACGTTTGTGTAGCCGCCGAGATCCAAGCCGAGCGTCAGCTCGTTGCGCGAACGCGTTCCGCCACGGCAGTCCATTGTCAGTTGATTGCTGCCGCCATGCGGTGCGTTGAGCGACGTGATCTGCGTTTGATAATCTGCCGTGCCCGTCACCGACCAGCCTGCGCCGAGCGAACCCCTCTCGAAATCTTCTTGGAACGGCATCGAGGTGAAGCCGAGCACGCGGACTTCCGCCGGACGCGTTTGCACGACGCCGGTCAGATGATTCGAGAACGAGATCGTGTCCGTGAACCGCCCGAGCGGCAGCGCGGACGCTTCGGGCGAAAGACAGGCCGTGACGGTGGTGACCTGGCCCGGAGCCAGCGTTCCAGTGACGGGAGCAAGCGTGAGCCACGGTTCGTTTGCGCTCGCGCTCCACACGAAGGGCTGCGCCGAGATGTTCGTGATTGGGAATTCGTGACAGGCGGGAAGGAGCGGTCCGCCCACCGGACCCGTCGCCGCGAAGGAGGCGGGACTGAGCAGGAAGAGCGCGTCGGGAAGATCATACGATTCGACGATGCCCGAAGTCGTAGCCGAGTTCGGAGCCTGCGCGCTGAAGCCCAGTCCGCGCTTGGCAAACGCCGCCCAAAGATCGCCGTAGTTCGCGCCGTTGTTGTCCACCAAATCGGCGAGGATGATGGCGTCGCGCGCCTGCGTGAACGATGGATTCGGCGGCGAGAGCTTCATGCCGTCCGTGACGAGCTGGAGGATGAGCCGGTTGCCCGCAACGGCGCCGTGCTTGCGAATGAGCGCGGCCCGCGCCTCCCAGAGCATGGCGCACCACACTTCGCCCTGGCCGTGAACTTCCGGGGCGTCGAGCGGGTTGAATCTGAAGATCGGATTGCGCGGAACACCGGCGTGCTCGCTGATCTGCGCGGAATCAATGTCCTTGAACGTGAGCGGATTTTTCGTGAGGTCCGTTGAGTAGGGATACCGACGGATGCCGAAGTAATAGTTTTCCAGCAGGCCGGCGTATTGATGGGAAGCATAGCCGCCGAAAGGATAGGACGCATCCAGCGCGTCGCCCGGCTCGCTCAGGAGCGCGAGCGGATAGAAGTCCGACCAGCCCTCGCCCAGGCCGGCAGACTGCGAGGCATTGAGACCCACGCCGCCGCCCACGAGCCGTGTGCTCAGGCCGTGGGCGTATTCGTGCAGGACGACTTCTGCATCGAAATTTCCATCGATGTCCGGCGTCGGCCCGTTGAAGAGGAACATCTGGATGCGGCTGGGCACGCCGTCCGAAGTCGGAGTGAAGTTCGCGTTGTTGAAGCCCGAGCCGTCCTGCGCGTCCGCGATGATGGCGTCGTTGCCGAGACCGCCTCGTCCGAAGTTGTCCTTCTGAAAATTTCCCGACGCCTCGTCGAAGCCAAGCTCGTAGAGGCGGTCGTGCATCCAGTTGCACCAATAGAACAGTTGCACCGTGGCGGCGTCGCTGGAGGCCGTCGGTGACTGGGTGAGATCGAGCGGCGGATTGAAGACGCGGAAGGGCGAGCCTTGGGGACGCGGCAAATCCGCAATGTCATCCCCATTGAGATCGGTGTGCGCATCGACGTTGTTGCCGCGCGTTTCATTTTCGCCGTCGCTGATCCAGCCGATGGGTGACGCGTTCGTGTTCAGCGCGCTCAAGGTCACTAGCCTTCGCGGAACGAGCGGAGGCTGGTTTGTGTCCGGCGTCTGCCAGCCCGGCGAGAACGGCGACGGGCTGTCGCTGGTGAAGACATTGTAAGTGGCCGGTGTGAGGTAAACCGTCAGCCGCTGGCGAACTTGCAGCTCGCCCGTCTGCGCATCCAGCAGCACGCGATAGCGCTCGCCGCCAATGTGCCGCGTGAGCTCGATCTCCCAGCACAGGCGCAAGCTCGCCTCGTTCATCGGCAGCCAGTTTAGTTTTGCCTCGGCGTTGCCGGGCAATCCACCGGCCTTGAACGTCTGACGCTGTTCGTTGCCGAAAGGTCGCGCCGTCAACGGAACAATTGCCGGAAGCTCGACCGCTTCACCGACGGCATCGGCTGCGAACTGGATCGCCTCCGTCGCAGTGATGGTGGGTTTGTTCTGGAGCGCGGCTCGTCCGGGCGTGCCGATGTCGGCTGCGTTCGCCGGTTCTGCGATGAACTGGCTGGAAAGGCTGACCAGCTCGCCGCGCGCCGTGACGTGGCCGACGAGGACGCTTTCCAAAATGGCGATGTCGTCGAGGCGTTGTTCCCAGACGACGGTGCGCAGGCCGTTGTTCCGCGCGACGAACTCACGCTTGAGCCGGGCCTGGTCGAGAACATCCGCGCCGTGACCGAAGAGCGCCCGATGCTCGGAGAGAAACGCCTTGATGACGCGATGCTGGTCCGTGGCGGGAATTGCCCGCGCGCCAGCCGCGCTGATGGTCGCACCTTCCCCGCCGGGGCCGGTCAGGAATCCGCTCGTGGACGCGATGTGCTTCGGGCTTTGCCGCAGCGCATCGAGTTCGACGCGCAGCCCGCGAAGCTGGCCGGCCAGTTTCCCGGCGGCGGCGGACTTGGCGGCGGGAAGCTGCTTGTCGGCCGGCTGCGCTGCGAGACGCCTGTCGATGTTCGGCAGTTCGTGTTCGTGCCCCGGTTCGTCGAAGGCCAGAGCGCGCGGCAAAAGCAGGGCGCAGAAAACCGCCGCTAAAAGCAGGGCTGGCGTCCTCGTCAAAGAGTCCATCTTGATACAACGTGGAATGTGCAAGTGGCGGTAGAATAGCGCACTCCACGGAGGTATGCCAATGCCTCTGTTGGCAGCGGGTTTGGTCGAATGGAACGGTCCGTTTCAGCTCACGTTCCTACTTCCATTCCTACTCCCACTCACTATTCCCCGAACTCCAGCACGCCAAACTTCTCCGGCGTATGAAAGGAGCCTTTGAGCACCGGACTCCACGCCATGTAAGCATTGTTCGCCTTGTCGCAGCGGTAGAGATTCAAGCGCCAGCGGTCCCCTTGCTTGGGCGTGCCAAAGGCGAGCGGCTCCAGCGGCAGCCGCCATTCGACGGTCCAGACCTTGCGCTTCTTGTCGATCTTCACGACCGACTCCGAGCGGCCGTTCCATTCGAAGTCGCTCTTCGGACGGTCCAGCATGAGGTCGATTTTCTCGTTGGTGGGTGCGACCTCGAATTCGGCGTAGCGATTGATGTTCTTCCAGTCGTTCCCCATGAAGATCTCGACCACATCACGGTCCCACAAACCCAGACGTTCGCGATCCGTGAACGGCGGCTCGAAGGTGGTCAGCTCGGTGAAAGGACATTCCCAGCCGAAGTAGAGGAACTTGCCAGAATAGAGGATGCGAACCGTGGTGGACAGCTCGGGGCGTGCGTCCGACTTGAGCGAACCGTATTCCACCCGCGCCGGCTGGGCGCGTTGCCAGGCGGGTTCGTCGAGCACGCCGTCCGGCTCGAAATCCTTGCCGATGCGCGCCGCCTTCACCGTGGGCAAGGGCAGCGACCGCGCGAGCAGTTTGCGGGCGTTGTCGAAATACACCTTACGCAGGACTGACCCCGGCAGGCCGATGGAGCTGATCGTCCAGTCGCCTTGGATGGGCGTCATGTGGGACCAGTTCTTGTCCCACGTCTCCAGCCAGCGCCATTCCTTTTCGTAGAACAGCACGGCGTCGCGGTCGTTCGGACGCTCGGCATCGCCGCTCGAACCGAGGATCATCTTGTTATAGACCATGAAATCGGTGGCGAACACGATCCGGTCCTGATGCTTCACGAAGAGCTTGTGAACCTTCTTCGCGTCATGGCGGCCGACTTCCGGCACACGCGCCGCGAGGTCGGCCATCATGTTCGGATTGCGGTCCAAGGCCTGGTCCACCCAGTCGATGTCTTCCGGGTTGTTCGCGAAGTGAACGCAGACGAACCGCGTGCCCCGGTTGTGCGCAATGACGCGGTCCAAGGCGTCCACCAGTTCCATGCGCGGCGGATAGATGTTCGTGTCGCCGAACCACCACGGACGATGATCCTTCAACTCCTTCCAACGCTCGTTCTTGTTGTCGAACGGCAGCCAGAACGCCTTCGGGTCGCCCACGTGAATGGAGACCGGCATCCCCAGTTCGCCGCAACGTTTCCAGACAAGGGCCAGCTTCGGGTCATCGATCTTGATGAGCTTGCCCTGGCCATCGCGCAGATAAAGCCCCAGCCGCTTGAACTCCTTCAGTCCCGCTGCGCCGAGGAGGAACGCCTCATCGACCTGCTTCGCTGCACGTTCTGCGAAGTCCGGCTGATCCCAGCCTTTGTAGTCGAGGTTGAAGTAATGCAGGAACCGACCGGGGAACAGCGAATCCGTCAGCGTCTTGTTCCGCTCGAACTCGGACGGCCCGCCGTTCGTGCCAGGCGTCACCACGCCGCCGCTCAAGTTCACGCCAATGCCCAGCCCGACGGCGTCCATGATGCGGACCGCCCGGTTCAAATGCTGCGTGGTGTAGTTGATGTGCTGATGCAGATCGATGATGCGATGCTCGCTGCGCCATTTTTCGGCCTGATTGCGGACGGCGTTGACGTCATCGGCCGCGCGGATGGCGCTGGGCAGGAGAAGTCCGGCGGCGAACACGGCGGTTAGAGACAGGGAGGAGGCGAAGAAATTTCGTTTCATGACGAATGAAGGTGGTCTTGCGTTGCCGCAGGCTACCGACAGTTCAAGCCCAGCGTAAACAACCTTCTTCACCTCGGCCGACGGCGGCTGGTCAACTGGTCGCGGTCCCCCGAGCCTTTCGCTTACAGCGGCAATTTGCGGAAGAGGGCGACGAGTCCGAGCTCGCATCCCCAGGCGGCCAGCCAGGCCAGCAGCCCCAGCACGACAGGCGAGAAATCGATGCGTCCCCAGCGCAGCGGGAGCCACCCGAGCAGGGTGAGCAGATGACGCGCGGTGTCGCTGGCGAGATCGAGAAACGGAGAGCGTCCCAGGTAAACGTAGCTGTTGAGCAGATGGACCAGCAGGATGCCGAGCACCAGATTTTTCCAGACGACAAACAGCGCGAGGCCAAGGACCAGCCCCTGTTCAACCACGAGCTTGAGGGTCGTCGCTGAGGGGAGCAGTCCGAACGTCACGAGCAGCGGATGAACCGGCAGCCAGAGCAGCAGGCCGGCGAGCGGTGGGAGGCAGAGCTTGAGGGCGATGGGCCAGCGCTCGACGGGACCGAGGTGCAGGCGCACGAGATGCTGAACGGTCTGAGTGTCCGGCGTGGAGCGGTTCACGATGCTGAGCAGCAGCAGCCAGAGTTGAAACCCGAGCCAGAAGACGCCGAAGCCGAGGACGGAATAAAGCATCATGCGCCACGGCTGATCACTGCGAAAGGGAAGCGTGAGCACGCCGAGGTCAATGACGGGAACCCATTTCAGCGCGGCACCAACCTGCTCATACAGAATGCCCCGGATGGCCAGCAGTCCGGCGAGCGCGACGAGATAGCGCCAGCGCTGCAAGGGACGCTGCTCCGCGCTGCGCAGCGTGTGAACAAGCGTGGACCGATAGGGAACGTATTCCTTGAACCCCATCCCGCGCCAGTTCACCCAGAGCAGGAGGGCGGCGACGTTCAGGATGAAGTGAAGGAGCTGCATCTGGGGCGTGTGACGTAAAACGTGAAGCGTAAAACGTAATGCTGCGGAGCGGCGCTCACGCTTTTACGTTTTACGCACCCGTCCGCCTCACATCATCTTCAACAGCGTGTCCGCCATGTCGCTCGGCGTGACGGCGACGCCGATGCCGGCCGCCTTGAACGCGGCGATCTTCGCTTCCGCCGTGCCTTTGCCGCCGCTGACAATTGCGCCCGCGTGACCCATGCGGCGTCCCGGAGGCGCCGTCGCGCCCGCGATGAATCCGGCGACGGGTTTCTTGCAGTAGTGGGCAATCCATTCGGCGGCTTCTTCTTCTGCGCTGCCGCCGATCTCACCGATCATGATGATGCCCGTGGTCTCCGGGTCGTCGTTGAAGAGCTTGATGACGTCGAGGTGCGACGTGCCGTTGACCGGATCGCCGCCGATGCCGACGCAGGTGCTCTGGCCGACGCCGCGACAGGTGAGCTGCCACACGGCTTCATAGGTCAGCGTGCCGCTGCGCGAGACAACGCCGATGTTGCCCTTCTTGTGAATGTAACCGGGCGCGATGCCGATGCGGCAGCCGCCGTGGGAATCTTTGCCTGCGCCAGGCGTGACCACGCCGGGGCAGTTCGGACCGATGAGCCGCGTCTTGCTGCCTTCCATGGCGCGTTTCACCTGCACCATGTCGCGCACCGGAATGCCTTCGGTGATGGCGACGACGAGATCGAGCCCGGCGTTCACGCCTTCGAGAATGGCATCCGCAGCGAACGGCGGCGGGACGAAGACTGCGCTGGCGGTCGCGCCGGTTTGTTTCACGGCGTCGGCAACGGTGTCGAAGATCGGCACCTTCTTGCCGCCGTGCTCGAAGAACTGGCCGCCCTTGCCGGGCGTGACGCCGGCGACGATGATCGAGCCGTAATCGATGGAGAGCTGGGCATGACGCGCGCCAAAGCTGCCGGTGATGCCTTGGACGAGAACCTTGGTGTCGGGTTTAATGAGAATGGCCATGAGCAAATCTAGTTATGATTCAGTTGCTTCTTAATTTCGTTTAAATGTTTCACCGTAATCTTGTCGTGGTCCCGTCCCATCGCCTCTTTGGCGCGTATAAGGGCGTCGATGTCCAGCACGCGGCACTTGCCGACCGGAAGCTCGACTTCGACTGCGTGCCTGGCGACTTCATCGAAACTTCCCACGCCGAGCACTTCTCCCAGACAATCCACCATGCCTAAATCCGTCTTCAAATACAGGTTCTTCAATATCGCGCATTGTTCCGGCGTTAATTCCAACGCGAGGTACGGGCGCGAACGATGCACTGCGTGCAGATCCGAAAAGGCGGCTTGAATCCGCAGCAAGTTGTCCAAGCTGAACCGGCAGCAAATGTCCACGTCCCAAGTCACCATGGTGACTCCATGCGCCACGGCTGCGAAGCCACCGACCAGCACAAACTCCGCTTTGCCAACAATGAGCCTGCGCACCAGCTCACTAAGCTTTTGCATGGCGATTGAGCATGGCCTGACGGAGAGAGTCGGCAAAATTAAGTGCGTCGTCGTTCGCCAGCATTCGTTCCCACGGAGTCATCGCCAGGCTCGCCGCAATCAGCGACGCATCAATACCGTCGCCTCCCGTAATCGACGATCCCGTCGAGTAGGGTGGGGGCACTTCTCTCAGCGCATTCTCTGAATTGCCGCTCTCGTTCGACATGCTTCAGTGATGCCCCGCGTTGCGTTTGTGGATGCAGAGCGCGTTGCCGTCCGGGTCGAAAATGAACGCCATCTGACACACGGGCGTGGGGAACGGCTCCAGCTTGAATTTCACACCGCTCGCCTTCAGGTGCGCGATGGCTGCGTCGAAATCCTCGACTTCAAGCCCCACGGAGCAGCCTTCCGCCGTTGGCTTCCAACCCGGTGCGCCTGCGCCAATCGAGAGCGTGCCATTGGCGATCTCGTATTCCGTCCATTGCATCCCGCCGGCTTCGCCGTGGGCCATGGCCGCCTTCAAGCCCAGCACGCCTTCATAAAACGCCCGCGCCCGCGCCATGTCGGAGACGGGGTAGCAGCTAAACGCGATTTCAGTGATTTTCAACATGGATTCAATGGTTTCAATTTTTTACTACGGCCGCTTCGATCCAAACGGTCCGCCGGAACGTTTGAGCAGGCGTCCGAACATCTCGGATGCGACATCTCGCCAGCGTTCGTGAACCGGACGGCGCGGTTCGATGCGTGCGTTGACCTCGCGCTCCAAGTCTTCTAGCACCCACAAACATCTGCCCGGTTAAGCATCCCTGCTGCGTTTCGTTTCCCTACGGTCTCAATCCTATTTGACCGCCGCGACGACCTTCTTCGCCGCGTCCGCCATCGAGTCGCCCGTGATGAGCGTCAGCCCGCTCTCGGCCAGCGTCTTCTTGCCGGCGGCCACGTTGTTGCCTTCGAGGCGCACGACGAGCGGCAGCTTCAGGCCCGTCTCCTTCACCGCCGCGACAATGCCGGTGGCAATGACGTTGCAGTCCATGATGCCGCCGAAAATGTTCACGAAGATCCCCTTCACGTTCGGGTCCTGCAGGATGATCTTGAACGCCGCCGTCACCTGCTCCTTGCTCGCGCCGCCGCCCACGTCGAGGAAGTTCGCCGGACTGGCGCCGAAGTGCTGGATGATGTCCATCGTCGCCATCGCTAGGCCCGCGCCATTGACGAGGCACGCGATGGAACCGTCGAGCTTGATGTAGTTCAGGGAAAACTTGCTCGCCTCAATTTCCAGCGGCGCCTCCTCGTTCAGATCGCGCATCGCCTGGATGTCCTTGTGGCGATACAGCGCGTTGTCATCAAGACCGATCTTTGCATCGACGGCGCAGATGCTTTCCTTGCCGTCCGCCGTTTCGACGATGCAGAGCGGGTTGATCTCGACCATGCTCGCGTCGCATTCCCACCAGGTCTTGTAAACGCCCATCACGAGCTTGGCGCAGGCATTGAAGAGGTCGCCCTTGAGGCCGAGGCCGGCGGCAATCTTGCGCGCCTGGAACGGCTGGATGCCCACGGCGGGATCGATCCACTCCTTGAGAATCTTCTCCGGCGACTTCTCCGCGACTTCCTCGATGTCCACGCCGCCTTCGGTGCTGGCCATGATGAGCGGCCGCGAGTTGGCGCGGTCGAGCAGGATGGCGAGGTAAAATTCCTTCTTAATCGTCTCCGCACTGGCGACGAGGATGGTGCTGACGAGACGTCCCTCGGGACCGGTCTGCTTGGTCACCAGCACCTGGCCGAGCATGGCCTGGGCGAGCTTCACCACGTCGTCCACGGACTTGGCGAGCTTCACGCCGCCTTGGAACCCGCTCTTGAACGTGCCTTTGCCGCGGCCGCCCGCGTGGATTTGTGATTTCACCACGGCCAGCGTGTTGCCGGAGCCGAAGATTTTCTCGGCGATGGCCTTCGCCTGTTCCGGCGTGGTGGCGGGGTCGCCCGCCGGAACCGTGACGCCGTATTGTTTGAGCAGTTGCTTCGCCTGATATTCGTGAATGTTCATTTCGTGAGAATTGCTGCGCTAAAACCGGGTCGAGATGCTCTCGGCTTCCGCCGCCTTCAGCAGTTTGCCGTCGAGAGAGTAAAGTGGGATTTGCAGGCGGTCGGCCAGTTCGAGATAGGCCGCGTCGTAGGCGGTAAGCTGGTGTCTGTCGGCAAACTGAAAAATGCGGCGACGGCACACGGCATCGGACTGTTCGTGAAATTCGCACTGGATGCCGCCGAAAATGTCGCGCGCCTCGGCAAAGCCGTCGTCATCGAGCCGTTTGCGGCGGCGTGCCATCAGCAGAAGATTCATCACTTCATAGTTCCAGAGGCGAGGCATGTGGAACTGAAGTTCACCCCCCTCGTAGGCGACGAGAATCTTCTCGCCCTCCTTGCTCGCCTCGTCAGGCAGGAGCCAGCTGGCGGCGCGGGCAGCATCCACCACGCAGAGCTTCAACGCCGCCCCCATTCCACCAGCTCCTTCAGCGTCTCAGGCCCGCGCTTGCTCCGGGCGCGCAATGCGCGGCATCGCAGCACCAGCGATTTCTTGCGGTCTCGTCCGGCGCCATCCTCCAGATGCATGCCGGTGAGAATCGCGATGGGCTGGCCCCGTTTGGTGATGTGAAAAACCTGGCCGCGCTGAACCTTGTCCAACAGCTCGGAGAGCTTGGTCTTGGCTTCAAACGCCCCAATCTCGTGAACTTTCATGCAACTAGTCTATTGAACTGGTTGGTTGTGTCAACGCCGGGAACGGAGGATTACCGCTGCTCGACCGGCAGCACCTTCAATCCCACCGGGCCGGTGTAAACCGACTGCGGGCGGATGAGCCGGTTGTCGGCAAGCTGCTCGAGCACATGCGCCGTCCACCCGCTGGTGCGCGAGATGGCAAAGATGGGCGTGAAGAGATCCGTCGGAATGCCGAGCGAGAAATAAACCGTGGCCGAATAGAAATCCACGTTGGCGTGCAGGTTCTTCTTGGTGAGCATCGTCTCGGCGATGCGTTCGCTCATCTGAATCCATTTCTTGTCGCCCACCTTCTCGCAAAGTATCTGCGCCATGCGCTTGAGATGCGGCGCGCGCGGATCGAGCACCTTGTAGATGCGATGGCCGATGCCCATGATCTTCCGCTTGTTCGCCAGCGAATCCTCCAGCCACGCGTCCACCTTGTCGAGGGAGCCAATCTCCTGAAGCATCTTGATCACGCCTTCGTTCGCGCCGCCGTGCAGCGGCCCTTTCAAGGTGCCGATGGCCGTTGTGATGGCGGAATACATGTCGCTCAACGTCGCAATGGTCACGCGCGCGCTGAACGTCGAGGCGTTCATGCCGTGGTCCGCGTGCAGCACGTAGCACATGTCCAGCGTGCTCTCGGCTTCCTTCGACGGCTTCTCGCCGTTGATCATGTAGAGGAAGTTCGCGGCCTCGCCGAGCGACCGGTCGGGATGCACCAGGCCCTTGCCCTGGCGATGGCGGTGAAAGTAAGCGGTGACGACCGGGATCTGCGCGATCAGCCGGAGCGCCTTGCGACGCTGGGCGTGATGCGAATCGTCGTCGCACGTCGTGTCGAAGCAGCCGAGCGCGGAAACGCCGGTGCGGATGGCGTGCATCGGCGGCGTGTCTTTCGGCAGCTCGCGGATGATGTTCACCACGCCTTCGGGCAGCTCGCGGAACTCGGCGAGCAGCGCCTTGAAGTCGGTCAGCTCCTTCTTGTTCGGCAGATGATTGTAGTGCAGCAGGTGGACGACTTCCTCATAGCTGACCTTGCCGGCCAGTTCATCGATGTCGTAGCCGGAATAAATAAGCTGGCCGATGTCGCCGCGCACGTCGCTCAGACGCGTGTTGGCGGCGACCACGCCTTCCAGGCCCTTGGGAGTTGAAACCGGAGTATTCATACGAAAAATCTGCGCCAAATTTAGGAAGCGTGCATGGGCAGGTCAACGGTATTCGCCGCAGAAACGCGCAATGGACGCATCATTTCATCGTGGTTGAGGAGAAGCTTTGAGACCTCGTTCCACAACAGGCGGACCGCGAGCCGTCCTCGGCCCGCAGCGCTTCGGCATGGTGACGGGGCTTAAAGTTTCCAACGCCCCCGTGCCTTCCACCCGCTGCGACCGGGGACCGGTCTCGGTCCGCAGCCGCAGTGGCTGAAAGGCCCGGCAGGGTCCAGATTCGCCCTCAATTTGAAGCGTGAGGAGAGCCCCGTTTTTCGCCAAGATCAGATTGCAGTTAGGACTCCGTTGCGCTGTAAATTCGCCGTTTAGGATTTGGTGTGGTCTCATGTTTTCGGCTCCGTTTACCCACAAGGATGCACACCCGTGCTTTGTCGCGCCGCCGGTGCGTACAGGAGAAATTCCTGCGCGCCTGGCTGTTGGTCATCCTTGCTTTCATTCCCCTGCTCGTGGCACCGGCCAGCGGACAAAAGCTGTGTCTCCAGACGAAGCTTTCGCGAAATGATGCTCAGTCCTGCGCCAGTTGCCATGACCAGTTGAAAGCCTTCAGCGATGACCGCGTCTTCAGCCTTGGCGAAAGCGGACAGCAGGGCCGGCGCAACGCGATGCCGCTGATGAACCTCGCGTGGGCGAAGGAATTCTTTTGGGATGGCCGCGCCAAATCGCTCCGCGAACAAGTGCTGCTGCCCATCCTGGCCACGCACGAGATGAACAAAACGTTGGAGCGCGTTGCGAAGAAGCTGAAGGCGGACCGCGATTACCCGGCGCGGTTCCGAGCGGCGTCTCGCAGGAATTCAGGTCCGATCAGGCCGCGCGCAGGCTCACTTCATTGACCGCCCAGGAACAGCGCGGCTTGCCGTTCTTCGTGACGGAGCGCGATCCGAAGCGCGGTCTGTGAGGCGCGGACTGCTTTCATTGTCATGGCGGCAATCAACAGCGGGCTGGCCGAGCTCACTGGCGATCTGGGCCGGATGAGATCACGAAGTCGGCGGCGGCGCGTTCGCGAACGAGCGGGTTGGGGTCTTGCACGTGCTTGACCACGCCACCAGCGAAATCGCCAGCGGCAGCAAACTCGGCATCGACGCTACGAAGAAATTCCCCAGCGAAGGTTTCAAACGCCCCAGGCCGCCGCTCATCAAGATGGATGAAAGTGTGAAGGCGAAAGGCGAAGGGGGAACAAATGTTCGGATCGCGCTAGTTGGGCGGCGATGTCAATGGTGTGCGCGCGCCTTCACGGCTTGCGCTCTCGACCAAGGACGGCGACCCGCTCTTTCAGTCCGCCCAATCATCCGCGCACATCGCATACCGTCGCACCTCCAGCGGCTTCTGACCCTCGCGCGGATGGGACGCTACGGCAGCGGGCCGAGGCTGAGCCAGCCTTTCGCATCGCGGTCCTCGGCGGCATTGGCGAAGCGCAGGCGCTTCCCGCCCGTCATGGGATTCACGACACGCAGGCCGAGGGTGCAGGCGCGTCCGCGTGAGTTGGTGCGTTCCAACAGCGTCTCCCATCGCGTGGGCGTGGCGCTGGGTTGGAGTCCCCGCAGCGTCCACTTCACCGGCCATGTTTCCAACACGGTTCCATCCGCCGCGATGGCGGCCAGCTCCATGCGCCATTCCTGATAAAACGGGGCGACTCCCTAGTTCACAATTTCCAAAGCCACCGCCGCTCCGTACTCCCCGCGACGAGTGATGTCTGCGGTGGTGACGCGGAAATCATAGCCCATGTGCCGCACTTGGGCCGAGGCCCGCGCGATCCGCGCGGGATCGTTTTTTCCACTGAACATCCCGCTGTCCATGACCCAGGAGGCGTGGGTCTCTCGCACGCACGTCGCGAAATCCTGAGCCTTTGGGTGAGATGGCTTTTCATCAAAAATAAGGGCCCACACTTCCGGACGAATCTCACCGCCGATGGGGTGAGTCTTCCACCGCTCCATCGCCAGCGGCCCGGCGGCTTTCAGTGCTGCGAGGTAGAACCAGGAGTCATTCTTACGTCCAGTATCGAGCGTGCCCCAGGCGAAGGAATCATCGTGATAACCGAAGGGCCGGTGCGCATTCGCCGCCAGCCCGGAATTCTCCGGTGCCGCCGGATAACGCAACAGCACAGGCACGCGATGGAAGGCCCGCTCATAGGCCGTGAGGATGCGCTCCTGCGTGCGCTTTGAGGCGAAGAGGTCCGTGCGCGGATACGTGTGCCACTCGCCCCACATGCCGAGCAACCCGGCGGTGAGAAATCCCAGTCGCGCATCGCCATCATAGCGTTGGCCGAGCGCGGCGATGAATCCCTCCAGCGCGACGACGAGCCGCTCATCGTCGTAGTCCGGGGTGAAGTTTTTCTGCGGCGTCTTCTCCTTCTCATCTTTCCATTCCGTGACCTTCACTCCGGCCTTCGCCAGATAGTCCGGAAGTCCCGAGGGTTGGCCCGGAAATTCCAGCCAGATGCGGAAGACTGCCTGACATGAGCGCCCGGAGATCGCCACCAGTTTGTCATCGAGCGGCTGCCAGTTGTATTGCCCCGGTCCCGTCAACAGTTTCGCCAGCGGCAGATAATCAAACTCCAAACTGTGCGGGAAACGCTCCGCAGATTTCCCGGCATACGGCACCAGTCCTTTCATGGGATTGTCCACCGGCGAATCCGCCGGCTCCAACCGCACCGGCGCGGCCAGTGCTGCGCCTTGCAACAGCAGCCACGATGCAACGCGAAGAGTGTTCAGCGAAAAAGATGCTGGCTTCATAGTTTGGAGTCGGTTGGTTTTCATTCGCGAAGTTTAGCGGACATAGCTCGACTTCGACCAGTCTGAGGCCGCGCCCTTCAGCCCCAGCGCGCGGACGCGGTAAGCGGCGGCACGGGCGGACCTCGCGGAGTCACGCCAGGCAGTGGTCTGAGCTTCGGCTGTGCCGGCTTTGCTCCAGGCGCTCCAGCCCGTCGGTTCGAGAATCCGTCGTTCGATGCTCCAGCCGGTGATTTCAGTCGCGGCCTTCCAGGAAAGCTCGACGACTTTCTCCACCCGCTTGGCTTGCAGGTCGGCGGGCGGCGGCAGCCTGATCTTGTAGGCGGGTTTCCATGTCACCACGGTGGTGGCGTTGCCGGTGTATTGCGGCATGAAGAGTTCGTAGTCCCCGCCGCGACGGGACACGATCAGCTCGGGCGGGCCATCGAAAATGGGCGTCTGACTTTGCGGACCGATGTCGATGCGGCCCACCACGCCGAGGTCCGAGGCGCGCAACACCAGCACAGTCATGCGCTGTTCGTAGCCGATGAAGACATAGTCACCGGCAGCGGTCGCGACGTAGGCCTGGTCGTGGGCCGCACCGGCGAGATCGACATCGTAGGGGAGCAGAGCGCGATGTGTTTCCACCAACTGATCACCTTCACGGCGCAGTCGCACCGCTACTGCGCCGAGCGGATAATTATGCCCGACGCGATTTGTCAGTTCGCGGGTGAAACCGAAGGCGAAAATGGTCTGGCCATTGGGCCCGGGGGCGAGCCGCCGTAATTCACCGCCATCGGCGAAAAGGGCTGGCACCGCGTAGCTCACCCGCCGACCGAGTGACCAGGCCGGGACGCCGTGGGCATCAAGTTTGCCGTCGGCGGAGAGGCATTGGATTTTGCCTCCCGCGGGACTCCACAGATCGCCACGGGCATCGACCGTGAAGGGAGCCAACAGCAGGTCGGCAATCTTCTCAAACTCCGTCGCGTCGAACTGTCCGTCCCCATTCGCATCGCGCCACAGCCACGCGCCGCCGCCAGCGGGTTGATGCGGCGGCCACGCTTTAGTCTGATGCCGCCCTGAGAGAAACGCGCAGGGGATGGCCGTATTTGAGGCGTCATGTTCAAAACGAAAGACGCTCACCGGATCGCCGCCCTGCGTGGTGGTGAAAAGGAACCGTTTGCCGTCAATACGCCGCACGCCGAGCACCTGACCCGCCATGCCGTGCAGGCGCGGATCGTCGGGGAAACGCGCCGCATCAATCGTCGTCGCCACGGCCCGCCAGCCATCGCCGTCCGTGCTTTGCGGGTCACGGCGATAGCGCGTCGTGTTGCTCCACGCTTCGTCGGGCATGGCGGGATCGAGATCCGCCGAGTCTAGGAACGCCATGCCGCTCATCCGCCAGCGCAGGGTGCCGTCGGACTGATACGATTCGAGGCGGCTCTGACTGTGCCCGCTGGCCCCGACGTTGAAGACGTAAAGATTGCCGCTGGCATCCACGCCCAGGCCACGCGCCAATTCAAAACGCAACGGTCCCAGCTCACCCTTTGCCGCGGACAATCCACCGGCCTGCCCAAGGCGTCCGTTCTTCCCAAAGCCCGCATCGAGTTTCCACGCGCCCGCCTGTTCGCTAAACCCCACGATTTGTTGCGCCGGGCCGTTGTCGAAAATGAGCACGCGGTTGTTTTTCAAGTCGCACGCCAGCCCCTGCGGCTGGGTCACATCGGTGATCGTCGCGAGCAATTTCCCCTCGGGGCTGAAGCGCATGGCGCGCCCCGGTTGTGTCCCGTTGCGGCGGGAAGCGGTGAGGCCGCGCAAGCCAATCTTGCCGCCCACGATGCGGACGGCCCGCCACGCCCGGCCATCCAACGGGAGCCATGTCTCGGGCCAGCCGCGCGGCTCGACCGCGATCTTGTTCAGGTCCGTCCACGGCCCGTCGCGTCCCGCCGTCGAACCCTGCACGCGAGCACCGGCCATTTCACTCCCCCAACCCGCGCCGGAAAAACGCAGCAACCGCAACGGCTCGGCGCTGGGAAATTCCAAACCTATTGAACCCTCCGGTCCCTTCGCTTGAAAATACGTTTCCTCACCCGCCACCGACACTGCATTCGCAACGACACGCAATTTGTCACGCACCTCCGCTGCCTCGCTGCCAAACGGGACGGCCGCGATGATTTCAAAATCGGCCTCCAGCGGCTTCTCGATCAGCCAGAGATTGCCCTCGGC